>Ga0335075_10000945_pt1 | contig 48946 bp, 39 predicted proteins | sample Lox_Sample_24_FD_206723 | JGI IMG/M metagenome (GOLD analysis project Ga0335075, IMG submission 206723) | Soil microbial communities from Loxahatchee National Wildlife Refuge, Florida, United States - Lox_Sample_2.4 | ecosystem: Environmental > Terrestrial > Soil > Wetlands | place: USA... | reverse complement strand
GCGGTCAGCGGAATCGTCAACGCCCTGGTGCGAGTTCTGCCGTCAGACCTGCTCACCACCGACTACGGGCGGCTGGTCCTCGCCAAGTTCGTCGCGCTGTGCCTGCTCGGTGTCGTCGGCTGGCGCCAGCGGCGGAGTGGAGTCGCTGCGCTGCAAGCGGATCTGAGTTCGCGTTCTGCCCTGATCCGGCTGGCATTGATCGAGGCGCTGATCTTCGGCTTCACGTTCGGCATCGCCGTCGGTTTGGGGCGCACGCCGCCACCGCCTCTGCCGATCGGCATCCCCTCGATCCCCGACGTGAAAATCGGCTACGACTTCGCCGGACCTCCCACCCCGGCGCGGGTGCTGTTCGACTGGCGCTTCGACCTGATCTTCGGGACGGCCGCCGTGGTGTTCGCCGGGCTGTACCTGGCCGGAGTGCGGCGGCTGCGGCGGCGGGGCGACGCCTGGCCGGTCGGCCGGACCGTGGCCTGGCTGCTGGGCTGCCTGACGTTGCTGTTCGTCACGTCATCGGGTTTGGGCCGCTACATGCCGGCGATGTTCAGCATGCACATGGCCGATCACATGCTGCTGTCGATGCTGGTTCCCATCCTGCTGGTGCTAGGAGGCCCGGTCAGTCTGGCCTTGCGGGCACTGCCGACGGCCGGCCGCGGCGATCCGCCGGGTATGCGGGAGTGGTTGCTGGCCGCCCTGCACAGCAGGGTCTCCCGTTTCCTCACCAATCCTGTGGTCGCCACGGTGTTGTTCGTCGCCGGGTTCTACGGGCTGTATCTGGGCGGTCTGTTCGACGCGGCGGTCGGCAGCCACATGGGGCATGTCGCGATGAACGTGCACTTCTTGGCGAGCGGCTACCTGTTCTATTGGGTGGTGATCGGTGTCGACCCGACGCCGCGGCCAATCCCGCCGCTGGCCAAGCTGGGCGTGGTCTTCGCCTCGTTGCCGCTGCATGCATTCTTCGGGGTGGTGCTGATGAGCACGCAGAACGTCCTCGGGGAAAGCTTCTACCGTTCGCTGCACCTGAGCTGGCACACCGACCTGCTGGGGGATCAGCGGCTCGGTGGCGGAATCGCCTGGGCGGCCGGCGAAATACCGTTAGTTGTTGTCATGATCGCATTACTCGTGCAGTGGAGGCGCAGTGACCAGCGGACCGCGCGACGACTGGATCGCGCGGCAGATCGCGACGACGACGCCGAGTTGGCAGCCTACAACGCGATGCTGGCCGAGCTGGCCCGCCGCGACACGTCGCGGCAATAGCGCGGCCCTTAGGGCCACTGGACTACCAGCAGCACACCAGCACCAGCCGCGGACCATGACATGCCGTTCCAAAGCGACGGCGCATGCGATATCACCCGCCTGAAGTGCCGTCGTCTATCCACGTCTATCCACAGTCGCGGATCTATCCACCGGTCCGTCCCTCGCCGAGTCGGCATATCTGAGGTTGTCGGTCTTGCTGCGCTGACTGGAGCCAGCACCGGCGGTGTGGCGTCACCGGGATGCCCGGGTCGTCCGGCAGAGCACTGCCACTTTCAGAAAGGAAAAGAAATGTTCGAAACGCAGCTAACCGTGGTGGGAAATATCGTGAATGACCCGAAACGCCGGCGGGCGGGCGCACAGGAAGTGATGAAGTTCCGGGTAGCCAGCAATTCACGCCGCCGCGGCGCCGACGGCAATTGGGAGGCCGGCAATTCGCTGTTCGTCACCGTCAACTGCTGGGGCCGGCTGGTTTCGGGGGTGGGCGCATCCCTGGGCAAGGGCTCGCCGGTGATCGTCGTCGGCCATATTCACACCAGCGAATACGAGGACCGCGACGGCATCCGTCGTTCGACGTTAGAGATGCGCGCCACCTCGGTCGGCCCCGACCTGTCACGCTGCCACGCTCGGATCGAGAAGACCGTTTCGGTGGCAACGGAGGCCGCCGGCACGCCAGCGGTCGAGGGTGATGCCGGCGACGCGAAAGCCGGAGACGACACCGCACCGGTGATCGAGACGGGGTTGCCGCTGTCGGCTTAAGCGTGCGCCGCCGTGGCGCGTGGAGGAGTTGGACAGTTGCCCGTCCGATGACGATGCGCGTCGCGGCGGCGGCGCGTGGAGGAGTTGGACAGTTGCCCGTCCGATGACGATGCGCGTCGCGGCGGCGGCGCGTGGAGGAGTTGAACAGTTGCCCGTCCGATGACGATGCGCGCCGCGGCGGCGGCGCGTGGAGGAGTTGGACAGTTGCCTAGGATGGTCGGCGGGCAACTTCGCGACAGCAGAAAGGCAACACTGCGGCATGGCTGAGTTCATCTACACGATGAAAAAGGTCCGCAAGGCGCACGGCGACAAAATCATCCTCGACGACGTCACGCTGAGCTTCTATCCGGGCGCAAAGATCGGTGTCGTCGGCCCCAACGGGGCAGGTAAGTCGAGCGTCTTGCGGATCATGGCCGGGCTGGACAAACCGAACAACGGTGAAGCCTTCCTGGCCACCGATGCCACCGTCGGCATCCTGCTACAGGAGCCGCCGCTGAACGAGGAGAAGACAGTTCGCGGCAACGTCGAAGAAGGCTTGGGTGACATCAAAATCAAGCTCGACCGCTTCAACGAAGTCGCCGAACTGATGGCCACCGACTATTCCGACGAGCTGATGGAAGAGATGGGCCGGCTGCAGGAGGAGCTCGACCACGCCAACGCGTGGGACCTCGACTCGCAGCTCGAGCAGGCGATGGACGCGCTGCGCTGCCCGCCGCCCGACGAGCCGGTGACACACCTCTCCGGCGGTGAGCGCCGCCGCGTGGCGCTATGCAAGCTGCTGCTGTCTAAACCGGACCTCTTGCTGCTCGACGAGCCGACCAACCACCTGGACGCCGAGAGCGTGCAGTGGCTCGAACAGCACCTGGCCGCCTACGAGGGAGCGGTTCTGGCGGTGACGCACGATCGGTACTTCCTGGACAACGTCGCGCAATGGATCCTGGAGCTCGACCGCGGCCGCGCCTATCCGTACGAGGGCAACTACTCGACGTACCTGGAGAAGAAGGCCGAGCGGCTGGCGGTGCAGGGCCGCAAGGACGCCAAGCTGCAAAAGCGGTTGACCGACGAGCTGGCGTGGGTGCGTTCCGGCGCCAAGGCCCGCCAAGCCAAAAGTAAGGCCCGACTGCAGCGTTATGAGGAGATGGCCGCCGAGGCGGAGAAGACCCGCAAACTGGACTTCGAGGAGATCCAGATTCCCACCGGCCCGCGGCTGGGAAACCTGGTGGTCGAAGTCGAGCATCTCGACAAGGGGTTCGAGGGACGCACGCTGATCAAGGACCTGTCGTTCACACTGCCTCGCAACGGCATCGTCGGCGTCATCGGTCCGAACGGCGTCGGCAAGACCACGCTGTTCAAGACCATCGTCGGGCTCGAGCAGCCCGACAGCGGCACCGTCAAGGTCGGCGAGACCGTCAAGTTGAGCTACGTCGATCAGTCTCGGGCCGGTATCGACCCGAAGAAGACCGTGTGGGAAGTCGTCTCCGACGGGTTGGACCACATTCAGGTCGGGCAGAACGAGATTCCGTCGCGGGCCTATGTCTCGGCGTTCGGTTTCAAGGGGCCCGACCAGCAGAAACCGGCTGGCGTCTTGTCGGGTGGTGAACGCAACCGGCTCAACTTGGCGCTCACGCTCAAAGAGGGCGGGAACTTGATCCTGCTGGACGAGCCAACCAATGACCTCGACGTCGAGACGCTGGGCTCATTGGAGAACGCGCTGGAGAAATTTCCCGGCTGCGCGGTGGTGATTTCCCACGACCGCTGGTTCCTGGACCGGACATGCACGCACATCCTGGCGTGGGAGGGCGACGAGGACAACGAGGCTAAGTGGTTCTGGTTCGAAGGCAACTTCGGTGCATACGAGGAGAACAAAGTCGAACGGCTTGGTGCCGAAGCGGCGCGTCCGCACAGGGTGACTCACCGAAGGCTGACGCGCGACTAGTGTCAGGCCTATCAGCGCTGGGGTGCGTGCTGAGGCAGGAGCGGTCGGCATGACGAGTCATCGCGGATCCGCGAGCTCTGCTGTGGACTGGACGAAGTTCGCTCAGCCTGAGGACGTTCCGGAGTGGATCGCCGAGGCTTATGCCGAGACCTACCAGGGCCCGCACGACGAGGGCGCAGCCGAGCGGGGATCGACGCATGGCCCCACCGCTGCCGCGTCGGTGACGCCGGCACTGCTTGCCGCGCACTACCGGCTTGGTCTGCACCGGCCCGCCGGAGAAAGCCGGGTCGCCATCTATCCGCCGGACGATCCGGGCGGGTTCGGCCCCGCGCTGCAGCTGGTCACCGACAACGGCGCGATGCTGATGGATTCGGTCACGGTGCTGCTGCACCGACTTGGTGTGGCGTATGTGGCGATCATGAACCCGGTGTTCCAGGTTTGCCGCAGCACAGACGGAGATCTGCTGAGCGTCGAGCCGAAGACCGCAGAGAGCTCAGCGGGCAATGGTGTCGAAGAGACCTGGGTCCATGTACAGCTTTCGCCCTCGGTTGAGCGCGCGACGCTACTGGAAGCCGAACGACTGCTGCCCGGTGTGCTCGCCGATGTGCGCCGGGTTGCAGCGGACTCGACGGCGATGATCGCCATCCTCAACGACCTGGCCAACGACGTAGAGACCAACGCGAATGGTCGCTACCCAGGCGTCGACAGCGGCGATGTGGCGGCGCTGTTGCGCTGGCTGGCCGACGGGCATTTCACGCTGCTGGGCTATCAACGTTGCCCGGTGCGCGACGGACGGGTGTCCGGCGATGAAGCGACCGCCAGCCTCGGTGTGCTGCGCCATCGCAAGAGTTCGCGTCCTCGCCTGACCGCCGACACCGAACTGCTGGCGTTGGCGCAGACAGACGTTGCCAGCTACCTGCGGTTCGGCGCTTACCCGTATGTCGTCGCGGTCCGAGAGAACGCCGACGGCAGGGTCTTCGAGCACCGCCTCATCGGGCTTTTCACGGTCGCCGCGATGAACGCCGACGTCCTGGAGATCCCGATAATTTCGCGTAGCGTCCGCGAGGCGCTCGGGTTGGCCGACCTCGATGCAGGCCATCCCGGGCAGCTATTGCTCGATGTGATCCAAACCGTACCGCGCTCAGAGCTTTTCGCGCTCAGCGCCGAGCAGCTGTTGGCGATGGCCAAAGCCGTGGTCGATCTCGGGTCCGGGCGCCGAGCGCTGCTGTTCTTGCGTGCTGACCGACTCGAGTACTTCGTCTCGTGCTTGGTTTACCTGCCACGCGACCGCTACACCACAGCCGTGCGCCTGCAGGTCGAGGACATCCTGGTTCAAGAGTTCGGCGGCACCAGCCTCGAGTTCACCGCGCGGGTCACCGAATCACCCTGGGCACTACTGCATTTCATGGTTCGGCTGCGTCCTGACGGCGCTGCGCAGATCGACACCTCCGAAGCCAACCAGGTCCGCATCCAGGCGTTGTTGACCGAAGCCGCGCGCACCTGGTCTGACCGGCTGATAACGGAGGCCACTGGGGGATCCGTCGGCGCCGTCGGACCCGTTGAGACCGAGCACTACGCGGCGGCCTTCTCCGAGGCCTACAAGCAGGCCGTCACGCCGACCGACGCCATCAAAGACATCGCTATCTTCGAAGAGCTGACCGACGATTCGGTCAAGCTGGTGCTCTCCGACCACGACTATGACGACACCGCTCGGCTGACTTGGTATCTGGGTGGGCGAACGGCCTCTTTGAGTCAGTTGCTGCCGATGCTGCAATCCATGGGCGTGGTCGTGCTCGAGGAGCGACCGTTCACCGTCACTCGCCCCGACGGTTTGCCGGTGTGGATCTACCAATTCAAGATCAGCCCAGTGCCGACTATCACGCTGGCACCGGCTGGTCCTGATCGGGCATCGACCGCGAAACGTTTCGCCGACGCGGTCACCGCGATCTGGGAAGGCCGCGTCGAGATCGACCGGTTCAACGAACTGGTGATGCGCGCCGACCTGACCTGGCAGCAGGTCGTGGTGTTGCGCAGCTACGCCAAATATTTACGGCAGGCGTCCTTTCCGTACAGTCAGTCGCACATCGAATCGGTGCTCAACGAGAACCCGGATACCGCACGCTCCTTGATCAGGCTGTTTGAGGCGTTGTTCGATCCGGTCCCTTCGGGTCCGTCGAGGAACAGCGACGCGCAAGCTGCCGCCGCAGCTGTTGCCGCGGATATCGACGCGTTGGTGAGCCTGGACACTGATCGGGTCTTGCGGGCATTCGCCTCGCTGATCCAGGCCACCATACGGACCAATTACTTTGTGAGTCGTCAGGATTCGGCTCGCAGCCAAGATGTGCTGTCGCTGAAGTTGGATGCCCAGCTGATCGAGGAACTTCCGCTGCCGCGGCCTAAGTTCGAGATCTTCGTGTACTCGCCGCGGGTCGAAGGCGTGCACCTGCGATTCGGCTATGTGGCGCGCGGTGGCCTGCGCTGGTCGGACCGTCGCGAGGATTTCCGCACCGAGATCCTCGGCCTGGTCAAGGCCCAGGCGGTGAAGAACGCCGTCATCGTGCCCGTCGGCGCGAAGGGCGGGTTCGTCGTCAAACAGCCGCCACTGCCTACCGGCGACCCCGGCGCTGACCGCGAGGCCACCCGAAACGAAGGCATCGCCTGCTACAAGCTGTTCATCTCGGGGTTGCTCGACGTCACCGACAACGTCGATCACACCACCGGCAAGGTGAGCACGCCCGCGCAGGTGCTCCGGCGCGACGACGACGACGCCTACCTGGTGGTGGCGGCGGACAAAGGCACCGCAACATTTTCCGACATCGCCAACGACGTCGCGAAGTCCTACGGGTTTTGGCTGGGTGACGCGTTCGCATCCGGTGGATCGGTCGGCTATGACCACAAAGCGATGGGCATTACCGCCAAAGGCACCTGGGAAGCTGTCAAACGGCACTTCCGGGAGATGGGGGTCGACACCCAGACCGAGGACTTCACCGTGATCGGCGTCGGCGACATGAGCGGCGACGTGTTCGGCAACGGCATGTTGCTGTCCAAACACATTCGACTGCTGGCCGCCTTTGACCACCGCCACATCTTCCTTGATCCCGATCCCGATCCGGCCGCCTCCTGGGAAGAACGACGGCGGATGTTCGATTTGCCGCGCTCCAGCTGGGACGACTACGACAAGTCGCTGATCGCTGAGGGCGGCGGGGTGTACAGCCGCGAACACAAATCGATCCCGATCAGCGACCAGGTTCGCGCAGCCTTGGGTATCCAGGACGACCTCACTGAGATGACGCCGCCCAATCTGATTCGCGCGATCCTGCGTGCGCCGGTGGATCTGCTGTTCAACGGCGGCATCGGAACCTACATCAAAGCCGAAGCCGAATCCGACGCCGACGTGGGTGACCGCGCCAACGACCCGGTGCGGGTCAATGCGAACCAGTTGCGCGCCAAGGTCGTTGGCGAGGGCGGCAATCTCGGCGTCACGGCGCGTGGCCGTGTCGAGTTCGACCTGTGCGGCGGCCGGATCAACACCGATGCGATGGACAATTCGGCTGGCGTGGACTGCTCTGACCACGAGGTCAACATCAAGATCCTGATCGACTCCCTGATCACCGCGGGCAAGGTTGACCCGGATGAACGCACCCAACTGCTCGAGTCGATGACCGACGAGGTCGCTGATTTGGTGCTCGCCGACAACGTCGACCAGAACGACCTGATCGGCACCGGCCGCGCCAATGCTCCCAGCCTGCTGCCGGTGCATGCCGACCAGATCAAGTACCTGGTGACCGAACGGGGGCTGAACCGCGAACTCGAGGCGTTGCCCTCGGATAAAGAGATAGCGCGGCGACTCGAGGCCGGTCTTGGGCTTACATCACCGGAACTCGCGACGTTGATGGCGCACGTCAAGCTGACGCTCAAAGACGAACTGCTGAACACCGATCTGCCGGATCAAGAAGTGTTCGCCAGCCGGTTGCCGCAATACTTCCCGTCACCGCTGCGCGACCGGTTCGGTCCGGCGATCCGCTCCCACCAGCTCCGACGCGAGATCGTGACCACGATGCTGGTCAACGATCTGGTCGACACCGCCGGCATCAGCTACGACTACCGGATCGCTCAGGACATCGGTGTGAGCCCGGTGGATGCGGTACGCACCTACGTGGCGACCGACGCCATCTTCGGGGTTGGGCAACTGTGGCACAGCATCCGCGCGGCCGACGTGCCGATCGCGGTTTCTGACCGGATGACATTGGATACCCGTCGCCTGATTGACCGTGCCGCGCGGTGGTTCCTCAACTACCGTCCCCAGCCGTTGGCGGTCGGCGCCGAAATCAACCGATTCGCAAAGAAAGTGGAAACGTTGACACCGCGGATGTCGGAGTGGCTGCGTGGTGACGACAAAGCGATTGTGGACAAAGAAGCCGGTGAATTCGTCGCGCAGGGCGCATCCGAAGACCTCGGCTACAGCGTGGCCGCCGGGTTGTACCGGTACAGTCTGCTCGACATCATCGATATCGCCGACATCGAGGACCGCGACGCCGCTGAGGTCGCCGACACGTATTTCGCGTTGATGGATCGCCTGGGCACCGACGGTCTGCTTACCGCGGTGTCCGAACTACCGCGCAGTGATCACTGGCACTCGTTGGCGCGCTTGGCGATTCGTGACGATATCTACGCGTCATTGCGTTCGTTGTGTTTCGACGTGCTCTCGGTTGGTGAGCCGGAGGAAAGCGCTGAACAGAAGATCGCTGAGTGGGAGCACACCAGCGCTTCACGGGTGGAGCGGGCGCGGCGGACGCTGACCGAAATCTATGAGAGCGGCCAAAAAGATTTGGCCACACTGTCGGTGGCAGCACGGCAGATTCGCCGGATGACGCGCACCAGCGGGCGAGGATCGTCTGGGTGAGCCCCGCAGGCGACGATGCAGAGCGTGGCGATGAGGAGGAGCGGCGGATAGCGACCTTCGGATTCGTTGCGGCTGTCCCGGTGCGGTGGTCGGACATCGACATGTATCAGCACGTCAACCACGCGACCATCGTCACGATTCTCGAAGAGGCCCGCGTCCCGTTTCTTTCGCACGCGTTCGGCGCCGATATCACCACCGTGGGATTACTGATCGCCGACGTGCGCGTCACATACAAAGGTCAGCTGCGGCTGGCGGATTCGCCTTTGCAGGTCACCATGTGGGTCAAGCGCTTGCGTGCGGTCGATTTCACACTCGGCTACGAGGTGCGGTCGGTCAACGCCGATCCGGAGTCGAAGCCGGCCATCATCGCGGAGTCGCAACTGGCCGCATTCCACATCGACGAGCAGCGGCTGGTACGCCTCTCGCCACACCACCGGGAATACCTGCAGCGGTGGCTCCGGTAGCCGAGCGGGGGCTGTGGCTGGGCCCGGAATCCATCGCGGCCCACCGCGCGGACTTGGCCGCGTTCGTCGAACGGGCGGCGCGAATCGACCCCGCCGCGGTGATCCGGCTGCGTAGTCGTTCGGGCAGCTTAGTCACGGCGTGGGTGGCCACCGGCTTCGACGTGCTGGCCAGCCGGGTGGTGGCCGGCACCCTGCGGCCCGACGATTTATCCGTCGGCGCAGACGAATTGACGCGCGGACTGGCCGCGGCAGACACTTCCGGCTACGTCCATCCCGGTTTCCCGATGGATTCCGCATGGCGAGGCGCGTTGCCGCCGGATTCCGGCTTCGCCCACCTCGACGACGTACCGGCGCGGCTGATGTTGGACCTGGCGCAACGCGGTGCCCAGCTGGCCAAAGAGCATGGCAGCGCCCAGGGGCCGCCGGTGTCGCTGCTCGACCAGGAGGTGATCCGGGTCAGCTCAGCCGATCTCAGTGTGGGTGTACCTATGCGGTGTGTATTCGCTTTGACCGCAATGGGTTTCCTGCCGCAGTCAGCCGAGAATGTCGACGCCGACGAGATCGTCCGGATCCGGACGCTGCCGGCCTGGTTGCGCATCGACGCGCGGTTCGGTTCGGTGTACCGGCGTCGCGGTGACCCGGCGCTGGTGCTGCGCTGATCATCGGTTGGAGCCGCGTTAGGTGGTGTAGCGCAACCACAACGGGAGAACGGAATCGAGGTGCTCCATAAACTTTATCAGGCCGACACGGTATTCCACGTAGCCGTAACGGTCTATCGCCCGCGCCGGAAAGGCAATGCCGACACCGAACAGTCCTGGAGCGAGAATGCCGTTGCTGGGGTTGTAATCCAGTCGGCCCCACTGTGGTGTCTCGGGCAGCGTTCTGGGCTCAAAGCCGACGGTATAGACGACGCGGTCGCATGCGGCGAGCTTTTCCTCGAAATCCGGGCTGGACACCCAGCACCTTTCCAGCCGCGCTGGATGCACCCCGTCGATATTTTCTCGAGCCCAGTCAGCCGCTAGGCCTTTGAGGCCAGAATCGTCGAACAGGATCCAGTCATCAAGGTAAACGGCGTATCTGAGCGGGCTGCGGTAGAAGTTGATCACTTTCTTGACGGGGTGACGCAAGAGATTTGGCAACGCGATCATCGACGAGTGGGAAGAACCAAACACCGCAATCGTGGCATCGTCCAAGGGTTCGTCTGCGAGCTTTTCGGGATCGAGGGCGACTTCTACCGAAATCTCCTTCAGCTGGGAATAGGACAGTTTCTTGGGCACTGCTCCAACGGCCAGGATCACGTTTTGGGAAGTGATCCCCTGCATTGGCGTTTCGATTCTCCAACTCCTGTTTTCTAAGAAGAGAGCGGTCGCCATCGTCTCGAATGCGTTCACCCGCTCACGCATGTGCTCGGTGATCCACACCAAAGGGTCAGCGACCAGGGCGAGGGCGCATGTCTCGTCGGGGTCTACTTCTCGCAGCGGCATCGGAGGTGCTGTCGAAAACCGAAATGCCGAAGAGCCATTCAGGTAGCTCAGGAAGAAGCGAACCTGAGTGTTACTCGATACCGATCGCCACTTTCCGCCGAGGTCACCTGCTGCGAAGGCAGGATCGACCCAGGCGATCTGCTCGGGAGCTATCCCGTGATCGAGGAGTTTTCCCACTGCGGCAATCCCCGCAGCTCCTGCTCCGATAACTGTCCACGCGAACGGCATACGTTATATCTAAATGCGCAGCCGACGACGCGCTACCGGGGGGTCGGGCGACTACATCAGCCAGGCGGCCGCATTGGGCGGCAACTTCCCGTCGACCAACGGCGCGCTGGCCAGCATCAGCTCACCGTCCGGTAGCCGAAGCGGCCGCTTGCCGGTGTTCAACACACAACGCAGACCACCGTCACCGCGGGCGAACACCAGCGCGCCGCGCGGTGCGGGCAGCCACTGGACCCGGGTTCCGGTGAATTCCGCGCGGGTACGGCGTATTTCGAGCGCATGCTGGAAGAACGCCAACGTCGAATCGGTTTGGTTGAGCTGCTTTTCGACCGTCAGGGCCGCCCACTCCGGCGGCATCGGCAGCCAGGTGTCGGGCGATGTGGAGAACCCGAACGGGGGAGTGTCGCCGCGCCACGGAATCGGAATGCGGCACCCATCGCGGCCGCGTACGGTGTGCCCGGAACGCTCCCAGGTCGGATCCCGCAGCGCTTCGTCGGGCAACTCGACGTTGGGCAGCCCCAACTCCTGCCCGTTGTAGAGGAACATCGCGCCGGGTAGGGCGAGCGTCACCATCGCCATCGCCCGGGCCCGATCGAGTCCGACGGTGCCGCCGCCATAGCGGCTGGGTCCCCGTTGGACATCGTGGTTTTCCAATGTCCATGTGGGAGTGGCGTTTTCAAGCGCTGCCGCAGCCAGGGTGTTCTCGATCGCATCGTGGATGCTGGTGATGTCGAACTTGGCTCGCACCATGCGGAAATTGAAACCCAGGTGCAGTTCGTCGGCGCGCAAGTACTCGGCCCAGCTGGCGTTGTCGAAAACCCAGACCTCTCCGATCGTCACTGCCTCGGGATAGTCGTTCATGACCGTGCGGATGTCGCGGTGAATCGCGTGCACGTTGGGATGATTGAATCGTGGATCACCGTCGTTGAGGATCCGCGGCCGCATTTCGACATCGGTGTCCGGGAGGCCCGGCGGCTTGGCCATCCCGTGTGCGACGTCGATGCGGAAGCCGTCGACGCCGCGCTCCAGCCAGAACCGCAACGTCTTCTCGAGATCATCGAAGACCTCGGGGTTGTCCCAGTTGAGGTCCGGTTGTTCGACGTCGAACAGATGCAGATACCACTGGCCCGGGTTACCGTCCGGCTCGACGGTCCGGGTCCACGATGGGCCGCCGAACACGGATTGCCAGTTGTTCGGAGGCTCCACCCCGCCGGGGCCCCGTCCGTCGCGGAAGATGTAGCGGTCCCGGGCGGCGCTGCCCGGCAAGGCGGCGAGCGCCTCTTGAAACCAGGGATGCTGCGAGCTGGTGTGGTTGGGCACCAAATCCATGGTGACCTTGATGCCGCGCTCATGTGCTGTCGCGATCAGTCGCTCAAAAGCGGCCAGGTCGCCAAACAGCGGATCAATGTCGCGCGGATCCGAGACGTCATAGCCGTGATCGGCCATCGGAGAGACCATGATCGGGCTGAACCACAGCGCGTCGATGCCCAATTGGTCCAAATAGTCCAGCTGGGACACCACACCGTCGAGGTCGCCGACGCCGTCGCCATTGCCGTCAGCGAATGACCGGGGATACACCTGGTAGAACACCGCGCCCGCCCACCACGGCTCGAGTTGAGGAGAGCTCATCAGAACGCGGAATTCACCAGGGAGTGGGCGGCCATCTCCAGGTACTCGAGCAGCTCCTTGCGATGCGCGTCGTCGAGAGTGTCCGAGTCGATGGACGCGACCGCGGTGTGCATGCACCGCAGCCAGGCGTCGCGCTCGAACGGGCCGATCTGGAACGGCGCATGCCGCATCCGTAACCGGGGATGGCCCCGCTGCTCGGAGTACGTTCGCGGGCCACCCCAGTACTGCTCGAGGAACATCCGCAGCCGTTCCTCAGCTCCGGCGAGGTCATCCAAGGGGTAGACCCGACGCAGAATTTCGTCCTCGGCGACCAGCTCATAGAAGCGCGACACGATCGCGTGGAAGGTCTCCGCGCCGCCGACAGCGTCGTAAAAGGATTGTTCGAGTTGCTCCATCACCTCCCATTGTGGGGTATCGGAACCCACGCCCGGGCAGGTGTCACCTGCCGTCGCGGAACTTGGCACCGCCTGTTCACCGGATTGACCAGGGAACACCAGCCAATTTGGCGTGCGATCGCTGACGAATCGTGGTGGACTGTTCGGCGGAGGATGTATGGCGCAGCGCAAAGGACGCCGCCACCGCAGTTCCGGTGCCGCGGCAGCCCTAACCGGGCCCGCGACCAGTTCATGCCTGCACAGTGTCTCCAGTGTCTCCGGGGTTTCCGGGGTTTCCCGCGTCGACCACGCGCCGGTCACGCATGACGCCGGATCGATCTGGAATCGCCGACGTGTGCTGCTGCTGAACTCCACCTACGAGCCGCTCACCGCGTTGCCCGTGCGGCGGGCGATCATCATGCTGATCTGTGGCAAAGCCGACGTTGTGCACGACGATCCATCCGGGCCCGTCATTCATTCGGCGACGCGGTCGATCGCGGTGCCGTCGGTGATCCGGCTGCGGTCTTACGTCCGGGTGCCCTACCGGGCCCGCGTCCCGATGACCAGGGCGGCACTGATGCACCGCGACCGCTTCTGTTGCGCGTACTGCGGGGCCAAGGCGGACACCGTCGACCATGTGGTGCCCCGCAGCCGCGGCGGCGAGCATTCGTGGGAAAACTGCGTGGCATGCTGCTCGGCCTGCAATCACCGGAAAGGTGACAAGTTGCTCATTGAGCTCGGCTGGTCGCTGCGGTTGGCGCCAACCCCGCCGAAGGGCCAGCACTGGCGGCTGCTGTCGACGGTCAAAGAACTCGACCCGTCGTGGGCGCGATACCTCGGCGAAGGCGCGGCGTAACCCGGTGACGATGCGCGCCGTGTGGCGGCGTGCGATGGAGGAATTCGGGTTGAGTCCGGTGTGGCGAGCACCGGTGGGATACGGTTTGCGTCGTGAGCATGATGGAAATCCACCTGTACTTCGTGGGAATCCCGTTGTTGCTGGTGATCTTGCTGGTTGCGCTGATCTGGTCGCGCAAGGGACCGCACCCGGCGACCTACAAGATGTCCGAGCCATGGACGCATCCCCCGATCCTGTGGGCGGCCACCGACGAGGTTTTCGGTCACGGAGCGCATTCTGGCCACGGCACGTCTGAAGTCAGCGTGGGAGGTGGCGCCAGTGGCAAGTGGTGAGGTCGCGACCATTCTGCCCGCCGAGCTGCCCAGCGGCTCGGTGATCACGACCAGCGGGCGGATCTCCGGGGTCACCGAACCCGGGGAAGTGTCGGTGCACTACCCGTTTCCGATCAACGACCTGGTCACCCTCGACGACGCGCTGACCTACGGGTCGCGGGCCGCGGGCGCACGGTTCGCTGTTTACATCGGCGACCTGGGCGGCGACACCGCGGCGCGGGCACGCGAAATCCTGAGCAAGGTGCCGACACCGAACAACGCAGTGCTGATCGCCGTCTCACCCGACCAGCACGCGATCGAGGTCGCCTACGGCTCGGAGGTCCGCGGCCGGGGCGTGGAGTCGTCCGCGCCGCTCGGTGTGGCGGCCGCGGCGTCGGGGTTCAAGGACGGCGAGCTGATCGACGGTCTGGTCAGCGCGATTCGGGTGACTAGCGCCGGCATCTCACCGGCCTAGCGCCGGTCCGCGTCATCAGACCGCCGCGCCACCGTCGAACCGTCGCGCTCGCAGCGACCGCTCGATACCGGCGCGGCCCTCGACTACCAGTCGCCGCAGCGCCGGAGGCAGCTCGGGCTGGTCGAGGAACCGGTCGGCGGCGGCGATGCCGTCGTCGCTGATGTCCCAGGACGGGTACAGACCGATCACCACCGTCTGCGCGACCTCGCTGGAGCGGCGTTCCCACACGCCGGGTATCGCCGCGAAGTAGCGCTCGGTGAACGGCTTGAGAAGCTCGGCCTGACCGGGCTCGACGAAGCCACCGATGATCGACCGCGCGGTGGTATTGGCCAACGTGTCGTCTTCGGTGACCCTCGTCCAGGCTGCCTCCTTGACCGCCAACTGCGGGCGTGCGGTTGCGGCTTGGGCGCCGTGCCGCTTGCCGGCAGCTGTCGGGTCGCGCTGGACCTCGGCATCTATGAACGGTGTTTCCGGGCCGTCGGCGTCGATCTCGCCGGCAGCGGCCAGCGCGGTGACGATGCGCCAACGCAGGTCCGTGTCGATCGCCAGGCCGGCAAGTCCTAAGTCGGCGGGGTCGTGATCGAGCAGGTCGGCCAGCACCCCGACATGCCGGGACGACAGCACCGATGAGCACAGGGCGTTGACGAAGGCCAGCTGATGGTCAGAGCCGGCCTGTGCGCCGCGGGCCAGCTCCAGCAGCCGGTCAGCGAACGCCGGCCAGCCGTCGGAACGGGCCCAGTCGGGGTCGGCGTAAGAACCCAGCCCCGTCTGCGCCTGCAACAGCAGCCGCTGGGCAACCCCCACCTCGGTCTCGGCATGAATGCCGCCTAAGACCAGTGAGACGAAGTCGCGGGCGCGCAACTCGGCGTCGCGAGTCATCTCCCAGGCGGCCGACCAGACCAGCGTGCGCGGCAGCGGCTCGGCGATGTCGGCGATGCGTTCCAGCGCGGTTTGCAGAGACTCAGCATCAAGCCGAAGCGAGCAGTAGGTCAGGTCGTCGTCGTTCACCAATGCCAATCGACCCCGCGAAACACCAGCCAGCGCAGGCACTTCTGTGCTCTCACCGCTGACGTCAAGTTCCTCGCGGTGGATCCGTACCAGCTTGCCGCTGCCGTCGTCGTCGTAAATCCCGACCGCGAGCCTATGCACGCGCGTCTCGCCCGCGCCGGGTGCAGCGCCGCTCTGCGCCACCGCGAACCGGGTGAACCGCCCGTCGGCATCGACGTCGAAATCCGGGCGCAGCGTGTTCAGGCCGGTTGTTTTCAGCCACTGCCGGCCCCAGTCGGACAAGTCACGGCCCGAGGCCTTCTCCAGCGCGGACAGCAGATCGTCGAATGTGGCGTTGTCGAACGCGTGAGCGCGGAAGTAGTCGCGCAGACCAGCCAGGAAGTGGTCCAGGCCGACATAGGCGACCAGTTGCTTGAGCACGCTGGCGCCTTTGGCGTAGGTGATGCCGTCGAAGTTGACCTCGACCGCGGCCAGGTCCGGGATATCGGCGGCCACCGGGTGCGTCGAGGGCAGTTGGTCCTGGCGGTAGGCCCACGACTTTTCGGCGTTGGCGAAAGTCGTCCACGCTTGCCTGAATTCTGTTGCCTCGCTTTGGCATAGCACCGAGGCGAAGGTGGCGAACGACTCGTTGAGCCACAGGTCGTCCCACCAGCGCATGGTGACCAGGTCGCCGAACCACATGTGCGCCATCTCGTGTAACACGGTTTCGGCGCGACGCTCATAAGACGCGCGGGTGACCTTGCTGCGGAACACGTAGTCCTCCAGGAACGTCACCGCGCCGGCGTTCTCCATCGCGCCGGCGTTGAACTCCGGGACGAACAACTGGTCGTATTTGCCGAACGCGTACGGAACGCCAAAGTTCTTGTGATAGAAGCCGAATCCCTGCTTGGTCTGGGTGAAAAGCCGCTCGGCGTCCATGAACTCCGCGAGCGTGGCCCGGCAGAAGATGCCCAGCGGAATCTCGCCGTGCTCATCGCTGTAGGTGTCGTCCCAACGTGCATAGGGTCCCGCGATCAGCGCCACCAGGTAGGTGCTCATCCGCGGTGTGGTCGCAAACGTGTGCAGGCCGCCCTCGGTGCTTACCGGGCCGCCGTTGGAGACGACCTGCCAGTGCCGCGGCGCGGTGACCGACAGGTCGAACACCGCTTTGAGGTCGGGCTGGTCGAAGCATGCGAACATCCGCTTGGCGTCGGCGGTTTCGAACTGCGAGTACAAATACACCTCGCTGTCGACCGGGTCGACGAATCGGTGGAGGCCCTCGCCGGTGTTGGAGTAGCGGCAGTGGGCGTCGACCACGACGACGTTGTGCTCAGCCAAGCCGGTCAGCTCGATACCGACCGACTCGTCGTAACCGGACACGTCCAGTTCGCGGCCGTTGAGAGTCGCGTTGCCGACAGTGTCGGCGGCGATGTCGATGACGGTATCGGCGCCGGCGAGTGCGTCGAACTCCACGGTCGTGATGGAGCGGAAGGTCCGTTCGCCTGGGTTGCCGTTGCCGTCGGTGAGGTCCAAGTCGATTCGGTAGCTGTCGACGGTGATCAGCGCAGCGCGCTCGATGGCCTGGTCGCGGGTGAGGTTGGGGAGTGCCACGTGTCCAACTTAGGCGTGTCGACACCGGCGAAGGGAATTGGACCGCCGCGGCTAGGGTTGTGCTGAGCGGTTAGCCGTTGAGGAGAGGATCCCGCATGTCTGAAAAGTCAGTCGCCGACTTTTGGTTCGATCCGCTGTGCCCGTGGGCCTGGATCACCTCGCGGTGGATCCTGGAGGTGGAGAAGGTCCGGGATATCGAGGTCAATTTCCAGGTGATGAGCCTGGCCGTGCTCAACGAGAACCGCGAGGGTCTGCCCGACGAATACCGAGAACGGTTGGCGAAGGCCTTCGGGCCGGTGCGGGTGGCAATTGCCGCCGAACAGGCCCACGGCGCGCAGGTGCTCGCGCCGCTGTACACCGCGATGGGCACCCGCATTCACAACGAGGGCAACAAAGACCTCGACGACGTCATCAAGCAGTCCCTCGCCGAGGTGGGTTTGCCGCCCGAGTTGGCCGACGCCGCCAACACCGACGTCTACGACGACGCCCTGCGCAAGAGCCATCACGCCGGGATGGACGCCGTCGGCGACGATGTCGGCACACCGACCATCCATGTCAACGGTGTGGCGTTCTTCGGTCCGGTGTTGTCCAAGATTCCGCGCGGCGAAGAGGCCGGGAAGCTGTGGGACGCCTCGGTGACCTTCGCGGCCTATCCGCACTTCTGGGAGCTCAAGCGCTCCCGTACCGAGAAGCCTGATTTCGACTAGACGGGCCGCGTTGCGTCGGTGAGCACCGGCAGGTAAGGATTGCGGGCATGCGCGTCTACCTCGGCTCTGACCATGCCGGATTCGAGCTCAAGCAACAGATCATCGACCACCTGAAGAAAACCGGACACGAGCCCGTCGACTGCGGGGCCTTCAGCTACGACCCCGAGGACGACTACCCGGCGTTTTGCATCAAGGCGGCCACCCGCACAGTGGCCGACCCCGACAGCCTGGGCATCGTGATCGGCGGGTCGGGCAACGGTGAGCAGATCGCCGCCAACAAGGTGCCGGGTGCCCGCTGCGCGCTGGCGTGGAGCGTCGATACGGCGACGCTGGCCCGGGAGCACAACAACGCCCAGCTGATCGGCATTGGCGCGCGCATGCATACCGTCGAGGAGGCGCTGTCCTTCGTCGATGCCTTCTTGACCACACCGTGGTCGAAAGCTGAACGCCACCAACGGCGTATCGACGTACTCACCGAATACGAACGCACCCACCAAGCCCCGCCGGTACCCGGCGCGGTGGGTTAAGAGCAGGCGTGCCCGAGGGGCATACCCTGCATCGACTGGCCCGGCTGCATCAGCGTCGATATGCCGGTGCGGCAGTTGCGGTCTCGAGTCCACAGGGTCGATTCGCTGCGGCGGCATCCGCCGTCGACGGCCGGGTGCTGAAGCGCGCCAGCGCGTGGGGTAAGCATCTGTTCCACCACTACGACAGCGGGCCGACCGTCCATGTGCACCTCGGGCTGTACGGGACCTTCACCGAATGGACACGGCCGCCCGATGCGGCGATGCCGGCTCCGGTCGGGCAGGTGCGTATGCGAATGGTCGGCGCCGAGTACGGAACCGACCTGCGCGGCCCGACGGTGTGCGAGCTTCTCGACGACGCTCAAGTCGCCGATGTGGTGTCTCGGCTCGGGCCTGACCCGCTTCGCCGCGACGCCGACCCGGTGTGGCCGTGGGCGCGGATCACCAAGTCGCGCAGGCCGATCGGCGCTTTGTTGATGGACCAAACGATCATCGCCGGCGTCGGCAACGTCTACCGCAATGAGCTGCTCTTCCGCCATGGCATCGACCCGTATCGGGTCGGCCGGGGCATTGGTGAAGCCGAGTTCGCCGCCGCATGGCGCGACTTGGTGGACTTGATGAAAATCGGTTTGCGGCGAGGCAAGATCATCGTGGTCCGCCCCGAACACGACCACGGTGCACCGTCATACGGCCCCGGCCGGCCGCGCACCTACGTGTACCGGCGCGCCGGGGACCCGTGCCGGGTTTGCGGGACCACGATCCGCACGGCCGAACTAGAAGGCCGAAACGTCTTTTGGTGCCAAACCTGCCAGACGTAAAGCGGCTTGCTGCAGCATGCGGGATGACCCACATCGGCTTTGCCTGCAATTGCTCATCTGAGCGCAAGCGTCTGCTGGGCGAGCGCATAGGGTGTCCTGGTATCCATCGCGCCATGAACAAGTTCACACGCTGCGTCGCCGCGACAGCTGTGGTGGCCGCCGGTTTGGGGTTGGCCGGTCTGGGCGCTGCCACCGAAGCTCACGCGCTACCCATACCGAATTGGTGTCCGGGCGATTTTTGGGACCCGTCATGGGGGCCGAATTGGGACTGGAATGCGTGCCACGGCACGTCGATAGCACCGGCGACCTCCAACGCCGGACCCACCATCGTCCAACCCCCACCGAGAGTTAATAACCCGGGTGGGCCCGGCGGTCCAGGGCCGGGCGGAAGCGGACCAGGAGGACCCGGCGGACCAGGGTCGGGTGGCGCGGGCGGACCAGGGCCAGGTGGCCCTGGCGGGCCCGGCGAACCGGGAGGACCTGGTGGGGCAGGTGGATCAGGAGGTCATGAACCGGGCGGACCAGGAGGGCATGGCGGACATGGGCCCGGCGGACCTGGTGAGCCTGGCGGACCTGGGCCTGGCGAGCCCGGAGGACATGATCCTGGTGGTCCGGGCGGGCCGGGAGCCGGCGGACCCGGGCCCGACGCGGGCGCACCCGCGCCGGATGCGGGCGCACCCGCACCGGATGCTGGCCCATCTGCGGGAACCGCCTCATCCGGTGGCGGCGACTCATCTGCCGGTGCCGACTCTTCCGGTGGTGCCGACTCGTCCGGGGGAGGCGACTCGTCCGGGGGAGGCGATTCGTGAAGCTGCCGCCGAAGGCGCGAAAGCTTGCAACGACGAATTCGGTTCGCAATGAGATGTTTTCAAGCACAAGTGAGCGCCGTGTCGCACAACAGTATACGAGCGTAGGTGACTTTCGGGGCCAAGGGTTGGTCCGCAGCGTGAGCTGTCGGCTCAGTTTTTCTTGACCCCGAGCGCCGCGTAGATCTCATCACTGAGCGCCACGCTTCGCGGGTCGGCGTTGGCCTTGGTGGCGTCGTAGCGGTTCATCACGTACGCGTAACCGATCCGGTGCTCGAGGTCGACGAAACCGAACGAGCCGCCCAGGCCGCCGTGGCCGAAGATCCAGGGGTTGGGTCCGTTGACACAGCGCTGGTTCAGCATGTAGCCCAGACCCCACCCATGGTCGGCAACGCGTGGGCCCAGCACCAGATCTGTGTCGAGGCCCCCCTGCGACACCCGGATTAGATCCATGTGCCCGCGGCTGAGAAGTCGCTCTTGCGCGAGCGCGTTGTAGAAGGTCGCCAGCCCCAGCGCTGAGACCTGTCCGTTGGTGCCCGGGAACTCGATCTCCCGCCACAACTCGAGATCGTTGGAGCCGACTTCATCGTCCGGCGCGAACCCCATCGACACGGCCAGGCCGGCCTTGGGATGCTCGGCCAGCGTGGTGGGGTAGCCGGGGGCGTTGACGTCGGCCAGCATTTGGCGGATGTGCGGCTTCTCCACCAGATCGGCGCAGCGATGTTGTTCTGCACGCGACAAGCCGATATGGACCTCCGCGCCCAGCGGCTCGGCGATCTCGGTGCGCAGGTAATGACCGACGGTGCGGCCGGTGACCCGGCGGAACACCTCGCCGAGGATGAACCCGTAAGTCGTCATGTGGTAGCCCTGAGCGGTGCCCGGCTCCCACCACGGTTCGGCGGCGGCCAGTTGTTCGCAGACCAAATCCCAGTCGGTGACCTGTTGCCAGGGCAGGCGCTTGCGCGGCCCGATCACCCCGGACCGATGACTCATCACCATGCGGATGGTGATGTCCTCCTTGCCGGCCTGCCCGAACTCGGGCCAATAGTGGGCCACCGGCGCATCCAGATCTAGCTCGCCGCGCTCGACAAGTTGATGTACGCATGTGCTGGTCAGGCCTTTGGTACCGGACAGCACGGTGGCCACCGTGTCCACCTGCCACGGACGGGCACCGGCGGCATCGGCCGTACCGGCCCACAGGTTCACCACCAGCTCGCCGTCCACCCAGGCTGCGACGGCTGCACCCACCTCTTTGCCCAACGCGAAGTTCTGCTCGAAGGCGTCGCGTACCCGCTCGAACCGCGATGTGCACGAGCCGCGGATGTGGGCGTCGGCCGTGGCGCGAGTGTGCTGAATGGTCGGCCTCCTCAGCCTCGCCGGGCGCCGCAAGCCTCGGCTTGCTCGGCCTCCACAGCCTAATCGGCCCGCGTGTCGAGTGTCCGGCTTGAGCGGGCGACGGGAATCGAACCCGCGTAGCTAGTTTGGAAGACTAGGGCTCTACCATTGAGCTACGCCCGCGTGAATTAGTCGAGCGCGACTTTACGTCGGGGCCGACATCAAATCCAAATGATGCCATTACGTGACTTCGTTGTGAGGCCGCTGCGGTCACAGCGGAGCATGGCCGTAGGATTTCGAGGTCACCGCGGGGTGTAGCGCAGCTTGGTAGCGCATCCGCTTTGGGAGCGGAAGGCCGCAGGTTCAAATCCTGTCACCCCGACCGGCACGCCACAGCCAACGGGCTCGCCCACCAGAACACCATCAGAAGAGCACCAGTACAACCGAGGAGCAAACCCGTGAAGAGCAGCGTCGAGCAGTTGAGCCCCACCCGGGTTCGCATCAACGTTGAGGTGCCATTCGCGGAGCTGCAGCCCGACTTCGACAAGGCCTACAAAGAGCTGGCCAAGCAGGTGCGGCTGCCGGGTTTCCGGCCCGGCAAGGCACCAGCCAAGCTGCTGGAGGCGCGCGTCGGCCGGGAGGCGATGCTCGACCAGGTCGTCAACGAGGCGCTGCCCAGCCGCTACGGCCAAGCCGTCACCGAAACCGACGTGCGTCCGCTGGGCCAACCCGAGATCGAGGTCACCAAGAAGGAATACGGCCAGGAGCTGGTGTTCACCGCCGAGGTCGACGTACGGCCTGAGATCACGCTGCCCGACCTGAGTGCACTGAAGATCACGGTCGATCCGATCGAAGTCAGCGACGAGGACGTCGACGCCGAACTGCAGTCCTTGCGTGCCCGGTTCGGCACCCTGACCGGAGTCGAGCGGCCAGCCGCGACCGGCGACTTCGTCTCGATTGACCTGTCGGCCAGCATCGACGGCGAAGACGTGCCCGAGGCGGCGACGAAGGGACTGTCCCATGAGGTCGGCTCCGGCCAGCTGGTCGACGGTCTTGACGACGCGATCGTCGGCCTGTCCGCAGGTGAAAGCAAAACCTTCACCACCACGATGGCAGCCGGGCCGCACGCCGGGAAAGAGGCCGAGGTCACCGTGAATCTGGGCTCGGTCAAGGAACGTGAACTGCCTGAACCCGATGACGAATTCGCGCAACTGGCAAGCGAATTCGACACCATCGAGGAGTTGCGCGCCAATCTGGCCGATCAGGTGCGCCGGGTCAAGCGCGTCCGCCAGGCGGAGGAGATCCGCACCGCCACGCTGGATGCCTTGCTCGAGCAGGTCGACATGCCACTGCCGGAAGCGATCGTGCAGGCCCAGGTGGACAACACCGTGCACAACGCGCTGCATGGCCTCGACCACGACGAAGCCAAGTTCGCCGAAGCGCTGGAAAAGCAGGGCTCCTCGCGGGAAAAGTTCGATGCCGAGACCCGCACGAACGCCGAGAAGGCCATCAAGACTCAGTTGCTGCTGGACGCGTTGGCCGACGACCTCGAGATCCAGGTCACCCAGCAAGACGTCACCGAACGGCTGGTGCTGACATCGCAGCAGTACGGCATCGAACCCCAGCAGTTGCTCGGCTACATGCAGCAGAACAATCAGCTGCCGGCGATGTTCGCCGACGTGCGCCGCGGGCTGACCATTGCTGAGGTGGTCGAGGCGGCCACGGTCACCGACACCGACGGCAACGCCATCGACACCGAGGAGTTCTTCGGCAAGCGCTCCAAGTCGGAGGCCGGGGATGATGGGAAGTCTGCAGCGGTAGCCGACTTAGGCGGACAAGCGGAAGCCGAGGCGTCGACCGAAGAGCCGTCGGGCGACACGAAGTGACGCTGTGAGCGAACGCGGCGACTTCGGGGAGTGCGCGACCGCCCCGGTTGGTTAGTGTCGGTGAATACTTAACTCGAGAAAGCAGGTAAGCCACTGTGAGCCGTGCGACTGAAATGCGGGCGAATTCGGGGGGTCTGAACCTCGTCGACTCGGTCTATGAGCGCTTGCTATCCGAGCGCATCATCTTCCTGGGGTCGCAGGTGGATGACGACATCGCCAACCGGCTCTGCGCGCAGATTCTGCTGCTCGCGGCCGAGGACTCCGCCAAGGACATCTCGCTGTACATCAATTCACCCGGCGGATCGATCAGCGCCGGCATGGCCATCTACGACACGATGGTGCTGGCGCCGTGCGACATCGCCACCTTCGGGATGGGAATGGCCGCGTCGATGGGCCAGTTCCTGCTGGCCGCCGGCACCAAGGGCAAGCGTTATGCGTTGCCGCACGCCCGCATCCTGATGCACCAGCCGCTGGGCGGGGTGACCGGTAGCGCGGCCGACATCGCCATCCAGGCCGAGCAGTTTGCCGTCATCAAGCAAGAGATGTTCCGGCTCAACGCTGAATTCACCGGCCAGCCGATCGAGCGCATCGTGGCGGACTCGGATCGCGACCGCTGGTTCACCGCCCCGGAAGCCCTGGAATACGGGTTCGTCGACCACATCATTACCCGCGCCGAGACCAACGGAGCCCCAGCACTATGAATCCCGAACTCCAGCCCCAAGCCCGCTACATCCTGCCATCGTTCATCGAGCATTCGAGCTTTGGCGTCAAGGAGTCCAACCCCTACAACAAGCTGTTCGAGGAACGGATTATCTTCCTCGGCGTCCAGGTCGACGACGCGTCGGCCAACGACATCATGGCGCAGCTGCTGGTGCTGGAATCCCTCGATCCCGACCGCGACATCACCATGTACATCAACTCACCGGGTGGCGGGTTCACCTCGCTGATGGCGATCTACGACACGATGCAGTACGTGCGCGCCGACATCCAAACGGTCTGTCTGGGACAGGCCGCCTCGGCCGCGGCGGTGCTGCTGGCCGCCGGAACACCGGGTAAGCGGATGGCGCTGCCGAATGCGCGAGTGCTGATCCACCAGCCGTCGTTGTCCGGGGTGATCCAGGGCCAGTTCTCCGACCTGGAGATCCAAGCCGCCGAGATCGAGCGGATGCGCACGCTGATGGAGACCACCTTGGCCCGCCACACCAACAAAGAGCCCGCGGTGATCCGCAAGGACACCGACCGCGACAAAATCCTCACTGCGGAAGAGGCCAAGAACTACGGGATCATCGACACCGTGCTGGAGTACCGGAAGCTTTCGGCGCAGACGGCCTGATCGACCGCCCGCGGCGTTCAGCCTCCCAGGGCAGCTGACAGATCGGCGATGTTGGCGGGTCGTACCCGGCAGCAGCCGCCGATTACCCGCGCCCCGGCTGCCATCCATTGCACGGCCAACTGCGGCGAGAACCGCGACGGTCCCACCCAGGCGTGCCGAGCGCTATCCCAGCGCTCGCCGCTGTTGGGATACACGATCACCGGTTTGCCGGTTTCTCGGGCCGGCCCGATCGCCGGCAGCACGTCGTCGGGTGCGCAGCAATTGACCCCGACCGCGACGATCTCCTCGATGCCGACGGCGACGGTGAAAGCGTCAGCCAGCGGCTGACCGGCGCGGGTGCGTGTGCCGTCGATGGTGTAGCTGAGCCAGGCTGGCACACCGAGTGATCGCACCAGCTCCACCAGTGCCTCGGCCTCGTCGACGTCGGGGATGGTTTCCAGGGCCAGCACGTCGGCACCGGCGTCAGCCAGCACCTCCAGCCGAGGTCGGTGCCAGGCCTGCAGCTGCGCCACGCTAAGCCCGTAGCGTCCGCGGTATTCCGCGCCGTTGGCCAGTGCGGCGCCGTACGGGCCCACTGAGGCGGCCACCCGAAGGCCCACCCCGCCGACTTCGTCGCGTGCGGTCTTGGCGAGTTCGACGCTGCGCCGAAGCAACCGGACAGTTTCGTCGCGCCCTATCCCTCGGGCGGCGAACGCGCCGAAGGACGCCTGATAGCTGGCCGTGGTCGCGATCTTCGCCCCGGCGCGAAAGAAGGCCGTGTGCACCGCGGTGAGCTCTTGCGGCGCATCGACCAGTAGCCTCGCCGACCATAACGGATCGCTAAGGTCATGTCCGCGCGTCTCGAGCTCGGTAGCCAGACCGCCATCGGCGATCAACGCGGTATTGTCTGGCGCGGCGAATCCCACAGGCCTAATGTAGGGCCGCCGAGCATGTCCGCCTCTCAGTCGCATAACGGCCGCGACACGCCAGGGACACGGGGGCGCGTTCCGGCAAGCGCAGGGCCGCCTCAGGCGATATGTTCAGGCAGACAAGCACGAATATCACTGACGCGATTCGGCTCTAACAGTCGCATCGCTCCCGAGCAAGCGGGTAGCGTCGGGAAAATACACGCGGCATAGCACGATCGACACGGTTAACAGGAAGTAGGCTCCCAGCACCATGGCGCGCATCGGAGACGGCGGTGACCTGCTGAAGTGCTCGTTCTGCGGGAAGAGTCAGAAGCAGGTCAAAAAGCTCATCGCGGGGCCCGGCGTATACATCTGCGATGAATGCATCGATCTGTGTAACGAGATCATCGAAGAAGAACTCGCCGACGCCGACGACGTCAAACTCGACGAGCTGCCCAAGCCCGCAGAGATCCGCGACTTCCTGGAGGGCTACGTCATCGGCCAAGACACCGCCAAGCGGACGTTGGCCGTGGCGGTCTACAACCACTACAAGCGTATTCAGGCCGGTGAGAAGGGTCGTGATTCCCGGTCAGGTGAGCTGGTCGAGCTGACCAAGTCCAACATTTTGATGCTCGGTCCCACCGGATGCGGCAAGACCTACCTGGCCCAGACACTTGCCAAGATGCTCAACGTGCCGTTCGCGATCGCCGACGCCACCGCGCTGACCGAAGCCGGTTACGTCGGTGAGGACGTGGAAAACATTCTGCTCAAACTGATTCAGGCCGCCGACTACGACGTCAAGCGTGCCGAGACCGGCATCATCTACATCGACGAGGTCGACAAGATCGCCCGCAAGAGCGAGAACCCGTCGATCACCCGCGACGTGTCCGGAGAAGGTGTGCAGCAGGCGCTGCTGAAGATCCTGGAGGGCACCCAGGCGTCGGTGCCCCCGCAAGGCGGCCGCAAGCACCCACACCAGGAGTTCATCCAGATCGACACCACCAACGTGTTGTTCATCGTGGCCGGCGCGTTCGCCGGGTTGGAGAAGATAGTCTCCGACCGGGTCGGCAAACGGGGTTTGGGTTTCGGGGCCGAGGTCCGTTCCAAGGCCGAAATCGACACCACCGACCACTTCGCCGAGGTAATGCCGGAAGACCTCATCAAATTCGGCCTGATCCCCGAGTTCATCGGCCGCTTGCCGGTGGTCGCATCGGTGACCAACCTGGACATGGAATCGCTGGTCAAGATCCTGTCTCAGCCCAAGAATGCTTTGGTCAAGCAGTACACCCGGCTGTTCGAGATGGACAACGTCGAGCTCGAGTTCACCCAGGACGCGTTGGAAGCGATTGCCGAGCAGGCGATCCATCGCGGCACCGGCGCCCGCGGCCTGCGCGCCATCATGGAAGAAGTTCTGCTGCCGGTGATGTACGACATTCCCAGCCGCGACGACGTCGCCAAGGTCGTGGTGACCAAGGAGACCGTGCAGGACAACGTGCTGCCGACGATCGTGCCGCGCAAGCCCACTCGCACCGAACGCCGCGACAAGAGCGCCTAGCAACACCGGCCCGTTCGGTAGCCGTTGAGTGCCGACGCCGCTGGAAAAGTTCCGCGGCGGACCGCGCGCACGCTGGATTCACTGAACTTCTTTCTGGCTGATGTTCGCGGCGGTTTGGGCCCGTACCTTTCGATTTACCTGCTGCTGACCCACCATTGGGACCAGGCCTCGATCGGCTTCGTGATGGGGGTCGGCGGCATCGCGGCGATCATCGCGCAGACGCCGGTGGGTGCCTTCGTCGACCGGACAACCGGCAAGCGGGCGCTGGTCGTGGCCGGCGCGATCACGGTCACCGTTGGCGCCCTGGCCATGCCAGTTTTTCCCGGTTTCGTCGCGATCTCGTTGCTGCAAGCCCTCACCGGAGTCGCCGGCTCCGTCTTCGCTCCCGCGTTGGCTGCGATCACATTGGGCCTCGTCGGCGCGAGGTTCTTTGCCCGACGGATCGGGCGCAACGAATCCTTCAACCACGCCGGCAATGCGACGGCCGGTGCCGTCACCGCCTGCCTGGCTTACTTTTTCGGCCCGGCGGTGGTGTTTTGGGTGCTGGCCGCCACGGCCGCGCTGAGCGTGGTGGCAACGCTGCGGATTCCCGGCGACGCGATCGACCACGATGTGGCCCGCGGCATGGATCACAGATCCGGCGAAGCCCACCCGCAGCCGTCCGGGTTCGCGGTGTTGTTCCACGACCGCCGGTTGCCGATCTTCACGGCGGCCATGGTCACCTTCCATCTGGCCAACGCCGCGATGCTGCCCCTCGTCGGGCAAGAGCTGGCGCTCAAGAACACCGACGTCGGTACCGCCTTGATGGCGGTGTGCATTGTCGCCGCGCAGGTGGTGATGGTGCCGACGGCTTACCTTGCCGGGGCCAAGGCCGACGGGTGGGGACGAAAGCCGATTTTTCTGGTCGGTTTCGCCGTCTTGACGGCCCGCGGCTTCCTCTACACGCTGTCCGATAACTCGTACTGGTTGGTCGGCGTGCAGGTCCTCGACGGCGTCGGCGCCGGAATTTTCGGCGCGCTGTTCCCGCTCGTCGTCCAAGACCTGACGCACGGGACGGGGCGGTTCAACGTCAGCCTGGGCGCAGTGACCACAGCGTGGGGTGTGGGCGCGGCCCTTTCGAACATCGTCGGCGGGTGGATTGTGGTGGTCGCTGGCTACGACGTGGCGTTCAGCTCGCTGGGCGCCCTCGCCGGGGTGGGCTTCGCGCTCTACCTGGCGGCGATGCCCGAGACCGGGCCAAATGCCGCAACGCGCGCAAAAAATGCGCTCACCCGTGCCTCCCCCAAATGGGGGAGGCGCGGGTGAGGGAAGGCGCTAGCAAATGTTACCGGCGCGTAACTTGGATTCTTAGACTTCGGCCGCCGGCAAAAGTGACGAATACCACACTTTGTCGCTCGATTTGCCAATGGCGTGTGTCTGACCTCGCATTTTGGCTCAGAGGCGGTAACGTGGTGGTGTGCATCGGCGCCGGTGAATACCTAAGAAGAGTGCAATAATCGGTACCGCCAGTGACATAAAACCCGGCCGGGGGATCACTGCAGACGATGCGCACCGGTAGCCGCAAGGTGCCCGTACGGTGAACAGCGATGGAAGGCGGGGACGTGGGTCCGAACGACAACGGAGCCAGGTCAGAATCTCACCCAGATTCACACCGAGCCGACGCGCCGCTGCCCGAACCGCATAAGCGGGAAAAACTAGAACAAATTGTCATCCGTTTCGCCGGGGACTCCGGCGATGGCATGCAGCTCACCGGTGACCGGTTCACCTCCGAAGCAGCGCTTTTCGGTAACGACCTGGCGACCCAACCGAACTACCCGGCCGAGATCCGCGCGCCGCAGGGCACGCTGCCGGGCGTCTCGTCGTTCCAGATCCAAATCGCTGACTACGACATCCTCACCGCCGGTGACCGCCCCGACGTGTTGGTCGCGATGAACCCGGCGGCGCTGAAGGCCAACATCACCGACCTGCCCCTCGGTGGGCTGGTGATCGCCAACTCCGACGAGTTCACCAAGCGCAACCTGGCCAAAGTCGGCTACCAGGACAACCCGCTGGAGACCGGGGAACTGTCCGACTACAAGGTTCAGCCGGTGCCGATGACCACGTTGACGCTTGGCGCGGTCGAAGTCATCGGCGCGTCGAAGAAGGACGGCCAGCGCGCCAAGAACATGTTCGCGCTGGGCTTGCTGTCGTGGATGTACGGGCGACCGATCGAAACCAGCGAACGATTCATCAGGGAGAAGTTCGCCCGCAAGCCAGACGTCGCCGAGGCCAACGTGCTGGCCCTGAAGGCAGGGTGGAACTACGGCGAAACCACCGAGGCTTTCGCCACTACCTACGAGGTGTCTCCGGCAAAGCTGCCCGCTGGTGAATACCGGCAAATCTCTGGCAACGCCGCGTTGGCCTACGGCATTGTCGCCGCTGGCCAACTGGCCGACATTCCGGTTGTGCTCGGCAGTTATCCGATCACGCCGGCGTCGGACATTTTGCACGAGCTCTCTAAGCACAAGAATTTCAACGTGACCACCTTCCAGGCAGAAGACGAGATCGGCGGGATCTGCGCCGCGCTGGGCGCCAGTTACGGCGGCGCGCTTGGCGTTACCAGCACGTCGGGCCCTGGCCTGTCGCTGAAGTCCGAAGCGCTTGGACTGGCTGTGATGACCGAGCTGCCGCTGCTTGTCATCGACGTACAGCGGGGCGGGCCGTCGACCGGCCTACCGACCAAGACTGAGCAGGCTGACCTGCTTCAAGCGCTGTACGGTCGCAACGGCGAGTCACCGGTCGCGGTGCTGGCGCCGCGGTCGCCGTCGGACTGCTTTGAGATCGCGCTGGAAGCGGTGCGCATCGCGGTGTCGTACCACACCCCGGTAATTGTGTTGTCGGACGGGGCAATTGCCAACGGCTCAGAACCGTGGCGAATCCCGGACGTCGACACGTTGGAGCCCATCAAGCACATCTTCGCCAAGCCGGACGAGCCGTTCCAGCCGTATGCGCGCGACCCGGAAACCCTCGCGCGGCAATTCGCCGTACCGGGTACTCCTGGGCTGGAGCATCGCATCGGCGGGTTAGAAGCTGCCAACGGCTCGGGCGACATCTCCTACGAGCCGGCCAATCACGACCTCATGGTGCGGTTGCGCCAGGCCAAGATCGACGGCATCTCTGTTCCCGATCTGGAAGTCGACGACCCGACCGGAGATGCTGAGCTGCTGCTGATCGGGTGGGGGAGTTCCTATGGTCCGATCGGCGAAGCTTGCCGGCGTGCACGGCGCAATGGCGTCAAGGTCGCGCACGCCCATTTGCGGTATCTCCGACCATTCCCGGCCAACCTGGGCGAGGTACTGCGGCGTTACCCGCAGGTCGTGGCACCGGAGATGAATCTAGGCCAGCTGGCGCTGTTGCTTCGCGGCAAATACTTGGTCGACGTGCAGTCGGTTACCAAGGTCCAGGGCGCCTCGTTCCTAGCCGACGAGGTGGGCCGCGTCATCCGCGCCGCGCTGGGCGGGACACTGGCCGAAATCGAGCAAGACAAGACGATGGTCGCGAGACTGGCGGCCGTCACCGTCGGAGCGGGAGCTAACTGATGACTGACCTGATCGGCGTCGGCGCGGATCTCGGGCTGCCGGACATCCTGTCCAAGCACCACGGTGTGCCCACCACCGACCAACCTCAGAAGGCCAAAGACTTCACCAGTGACCAAGAGGTCCGTTGGTGTCCCGGTTGCGGTGACTACGTCATTCTCAACACGATCCGCAACTTCCTGCCGGAGCTGGGCCTGCGCCGCGAGAACATCGTCTTCGTCAGCGGCATCGGCTGCTCGAGCCGGTTCCCCTACTACCTGGAAACCTATGGCCTGCACTCGATCCACGGCCGCGCGCCGGCGATCGCGACAGGCCTGGCGTTGGCGCGTGAGGACCTGTCGGTCTGGGTGGTTACCGGCGACGGAGATGCGCTCTCGATCGGCGGCAACCATCTGATCCACGCGTTGCGCCGGAACGTCAACCTGACCATCCTGCTTTTCAACAACCGGATCTACGGCCTGACCAAGGGGCAGTACTCGCCGACCTCCGAAGTCGGCAAAGTCACCAAATCGACGCCGATGGGCTCACTAGACCAGCCGTTCAATCCGGTATCGCTGGCGCTGGGCTCCGAGGCGAGTTTCGTCGGCCGCGCGCTGGACTCGGACCGCAATGGCCTGTCCGAGGTTTTGCGTGCCGCCGCGCAGCATCGCGGGTCTGCGCTGGTGGAGATTTTGCAGGACTGCCCGATTTTCAACGACGGCTCGTTCGACGCGTTGCGCAAAGAGGGTGCCGAGGAGCGGGTGATCCGTGTCCGCCACGGTGAGCCAATCGTCTTCGGCGCCAACGGCGAATACTGCGTGGTGCGATCCGGCTACGGAATCGAGGTGGCCAAGACCGCCGACGTCAGCGTCGACGAGATCGTGGTGCACGATGCACACGCCGCCGATTCCGCCTATGCGTTCGCGCTTTCGCGGCTGTCGGAGCAAAACCTCGAGCACACGGTGATGGGCATCTTCCGGCAGGTCAGTCGGCCAACCTACGATGACGCGGCCCGAGCACAGGTCCGGGCCGCGCAGGAGTCCACACCGGGCGACCGCGCCGCGTTGCAATCACTGTTGCACGGGCGCGATACCTGGACTGTGAACTGAGATGACGCCCGCGGCTGAGCCGGCCTCGTTAGCCGGTGTGGTGTTGGCTGGGGGAGCCTCGTTGCGGATGGGCCGGGACAGGGCCACCATGCCGGTTCCCGCCGCTCTGCTCGGTTCCAAAGACGGCTCCGCGGCGCCCATCACGATGGTCGAGCAGGTGGTCAGCGTTGTCGCGCAGCGGTGTCGGCCGGTTTTCGTCGTCGCCGCTCCGGGACAATACCTGCCGGAACTGCCGGCGCAGGTGATCCGCGACGACGCGCGTGGACTGGGTCCGCTGCTCGCCGCCGGACGCGGATTACGCGCCGCCGCCGAGGCCGGCGCGAAGCGGGCGTTCCTGTGCGCGGCCGACATGCCATTGCTCACAGCGGATTTGATCGACCTGCTCGAAGAGCGGGCCGACGAACTGGACGCCGACGTCGTGTTGCCGTGGGACGGCCGTGATCACTACCTGGCCGCGGTGTACCGGACCGAGCTGGCCGCCCAGGTCGATGCGCTGATAGCCGCCGGCGAACGGAATATGGGGGCGCTGGTCGACCGGGTCGATGCACAACGAATCGTGATACCTGAGTCCCGGTCGCTGGCGAACGTCAATACGCCGGCCGACCTGCGCACGCTGCTGCGGACCGGGAGCTGACGAGTCAAGCCTTTTTTGCGCGGGTTGAATTTAGTCTGACAGTGCTTTTATCGACAATTATTCAATAAATTTTAGGTGCGCGGAATTAATGTCCTGACTAGCTGTTATTTCGTGGCCTGAGGTTAGTTGCGGTGAATTTGATCCATTAATGCCTTGTTTAGCCAGCATTGGAGTGGCCTTCAAATTCGGAGTTCCGTTTGTATTACGTTGCGGCAGCGGATATTTGGATCAGCTGGCGATCATTCAGGACCGTCCCTAACGGCCGGCCGATGCCGTGGCTATAGCGGGATATTCAGCAAAGTTATGGCAAACGGCTAGCGGCTTGTCGCCGAGTCGCGCCGTAACTCCGATCGGAGATCCACTCAGTGGGCCACTCAAGGGGTGTTATCCGGCGACCTATCGGCGAAAGCCATTGGTAGAAAGGGTTATTGGCGATTGTCTCCTGTTCATGAGCCGGGTCGGGTTGGCTACTCGCACCGATCGCCCAGCCAAGCCCCGAGCCTTCGTTCGCACCGTTTCATCGCCTAATAATGTTGTCCTGCTTATGAACTAGATTATTGCGCGATTGCGGCGGGCTGCCGGCCAAGGCCGTCCGGTCATGGTCGTATGCGGGCGGCCTGGCTAACACGCCGAGCCGACGGTCACCACCAGCGATGGGCCATGGTCGAGATGCGTTTGAAACTGGGTGATTTGGCCACGGCAATTGCGTGGCGCAGTTCACAAAAATTGGGTGATTTGGCTCACGATCACACGAGCCTGCCACGCTGCCGACGCCAGCGAAAAATGCATAGCTGACCTGGGAAGACAATTAGCTGACGCGGCCGTAATCGACCCGTTATCAGTCTGAGATAGCGGCGTGTCTGAGATGACGAATGCAAGCCGGTCTCGTACGGTCCGTGTCGGCCCGAAAAAGGCAAAAAAATCGAATCCACGGATCCGCGTGTGAGCGGAGGCTGCGGACGGCGACGACGCCTCCGTGTAGCCGTCGGGCAGGAGCCCGGTCGACGGCTCACGCCCCCGCTGTCGTGCCCGAACGAGACGGCGCGACTCGAAGCATCACCACCGCCTGGACACAGGCATCAGCCCACATCGCTGGGCTTATTTCGGCGCGCGCACCCGCGAAAGGAACGATGTTGAAGAACGTCCGCCAGACGCTCACCATGGCTGCGATCACCGGGGTGCTCGCAACGGCCCCGCTCACCCTGTCCAACGGCGTCGCTTTCGCCGCAGATGACATGCGGTGGGACCCGAACACGCTGGGTGCGCCCTTCCAGCCCGCTGGGTTTGTGGCGCCCGATGCTGCGCCCGCTCCGGATGCGCCCGCTCCGGACGCTCCGCCGCCGCCGGCTCCGGATGCGCCCGCTCCGGACGCTCCGCCGCCGCCCGCTCCGGATGCGCCCCCGCCGCCGGCGGATCTTCCCCCGGCACCCGACGCGCCGCCACCGCCGGCTCCGGATGCGCCCCCGCCGCCGGCGGATCTTCCCCCGGCACCCGACGCGCCGCCACCGCCGGCTCCAGAAGCCGCGCCCGCGCCCGATGCGCCGCCGCCACCGGCTCCGCCGGCCGATGAGGCGCCCGCGCCGGAGCCGGCCAAGGCACCTGTCAAGGCTTACAGTGTCAACTGGGACGCGATCGCTGCCTGCGAGTCGGGTGGTAACTGGGCGATCAGCACCGGTAACGGCTATTCCGGTGGTCTGCAGTTCACCCCGAGCACCTGGCGGTCCAACGGTGGCTCGGGATCTGCGAATGGCGCGAGCCGTGAGGAGCAGATCCGGGTGGCCGAGAACGTGCTGCACTCGCAGGGCATCGGCGCCTGGCCGGTCTGCGGCCGGCGCGGCTGACCAACGCGACCAAACTGACGGCGGTGGCCGGGCTGAAGCCCGCCACCGCGGTCAGGCGTCTCACCCGTCGCTGGGCTGCAAGCGGATCATCAAGCCGCGCAGTTACATGTCGAACACCAGCAGGGTGCTGGTAGCGGTCGCCACGATCGCGCCCGACCCGTTGGTGACGACGCAATCGGTAAAGGCGACTCGCGACCCGGATTTCACCACCCTCCCGGTGGTCGTGAATGGGCCGCCGTCTAGACGCATCGGCTTGAGGTAGTTCACCTTGATTTCGATGGAGGTGTATCCCTTGCCGGCAGGCAGTGTGCTGTGCACCGCCAACCCGGCGGCGGAATCCAGCAACGTACAGGCCAGGCCACCGTGGACCGCGCCGTTCGGGTTGTACACCGCCCCGTCCGGCCGGCAGGTGAGTACGACTTTGCCGGGTTCCGCGCCGACGAGATCGAACTGCATGAGCGCGGCGATCGGGGGTGGCGGGAGCTCGCCGGCGATCATCGCCTTGAGATAGCCGAGGCCGGCCATCGCCTGGCCGTGGGTGACGCCGTGACCCGGGTCGTGCCAGGTGACGGTCCGGGAATGGGGCGGACCCCACTGCTCGCTGGCCGTGTCGTTGTCAACAGCGGTCATGGTGTCCTTCCTATTAGCTGCTTGGCTCGTACCCAGTGATAACGGTCGCGGTTCGGGTCGCCCGGACGGACCGCATGGTCAAGTCCCCAGGCCAGCAGCGCATCCAACACCGGCAGCAGCGCGCGGCCCGAATCGGTGAGTCGGTAGTCGAACCGCGGTGGCGCTGCCTGATAGGCAAGCCGCTGGATCAGCCCGGCCGCTTCCAGCGCCTTGAGCCGGGCCGCCAGCCGGTCCCTGGGCGCGCCGGTGCCGCGAACGATGTCTTCGAAGCGGCTATTACCCAGCGCCAACTCGCGGACGATCAGCAACGCCCATCGTTCGCCGACCAATTCCAGGGCGGCGGCGATGGGACACGGCCGGCCCGGCAGGTCGGCCAGCGCGACAGCCGGCATGCACACCAGCATGCCAGCATCAAGTTTGAAAATCAAACTTATTGCGTGTCGTGAAGCGCACCTCACGCCGGAGGCGGCGCCGTGTTACCAACGACTTGTGACCGCCACGGCATTCGACAACCTCGACCACTATCTGGGACTGCCACGTGTCTCCGGCCTGGCAGTGTCGGCGGACGGCTCGCGGATGGTAACCACCGTGGCCGAACTCAACGACAAGCGCACCGAGTACATCAGCGCCATCTGGGAAGTCGATCCCACCGGCGTAAGACCCGCACGCCGACTGACCCGTGGCCGCAACGGTGATACCGCACCGGTATTCACCGTCGACGGCGACCTGCTGTTCGTCTCATCGCGGTCTACCGCCGGGAACGCCGACGACACCGACAAGCCACCGGCGTCGCTGTGGCGGCTGCCTTCCGGCGGCGGCGAGGCCACCGAAGTGCTCAGCCTGCCCGGTGGCATAGACGTGGTGCGCACCGCCCGCAGCGCCGACGCCGCCGTCTTCGGCGCGCCCGTGTTGCCCGCGGCACTCGACGCTGACGACGACCGGCGGCTGCGTGATCTGCGCAAGGCCTCGAAGGTGAACGTGATCCTGCACTCCGGATATCCAGTGCGCTTCTGGAACAAAGACATTGGGCCTGACGAACCCCACCTGTTCGACGCGAGCGGGCCGCGTGATCTGACTCCGCAGCCCGGTGGAGCGCTGCGTGAAGCCGGGTTCGATATCAGTGCCGACGGCCGATTCCTGGTGACGACCTGGCGGGTCACCGGACCCGGACCCACCGAGCGCTCGGTGCTGCTGCGGGTCGACCTGGCGTCCGGGGAACACCTCGTGGTCGCCGATGATCCGGATGCCGAGCTGGAACATCCCACGATCTCGCCGGACGGGTCGGCGATCGCGTATACCCGGGAAACCATCTCGACCCCCGACCGTGCTCCGCGAATGACATTGCAATACTTACGATTCGGCGAACAACCGCAGCCGCTGGCCGAAGCATGGGATCGTCGGCCGACCTCACTGACCTGGTCGAGCGATGGCGCGTCGCTGGCTGTCACGGCTGATCAGGACGGCCGAGCGCCGGTATTCGTCGTCGAATTGTCGACATCGACGGTTACCCAGCTGACCTATGACGACTTCGCTTACACCGACGTCGTCGCTGCGCCCGGCGGTGTGTTGTACGCCTTGCGCAGTTCGTATGCCGCACCGCCGCATCCGGTGCGCATCGATCCCAGCGGCGCCGTCACCGCTCTGCCATGTGTCGACTTACCAACGCTGCCGGGAACTTTGACCGATGTCACCGCGACCGCCGCAGATGGGGCCGAGGTGCGGTCGTGGCTGGTGCTGCCGGAGGAGGCAGCGCCCGCCCCGCTGGTGTTATGGATCCACGGTGGGCCGCTGGGCAGTTGGAATAGCTGGTCGTGGCGATGGAACCCGTGGCTGCTGGCCGCGAAAGGCTACGCGGTCCTGCTGCCGGATCCGGCGCTGTCGACCGGCTACGGACAGGAGTTCATTCAGCGTGGTTGGGGAGCCTGGGGCGGACCGCCGTTCGACGACCTCATGTCCGCATTCGACGTGGCGTGTGCGCACCCGCGCATCGATGCGACGCGGGTGGCTGCGATGGGCGGTTCGTTCGGCGGTTACATGGCCAATTGGGCGGCCGGCCACACCGACCGATTCGCTGCGATCGTGACCCAGGCCAGCCTATGGGCGCTGGACCAATTCAGCTCGACCACCGATCTGGCGTATTACTGGCGCCGCGAGATGACGCCGCAGATGACCGCTGCCAACTCGCCGCATCATTTCGTCGACCGGATCGCCACGCCGATGCTGGTGATTCACGGCGACAAGGATTACCGCGTGCCGATCGGCGAAGGACTCCGCCTCTGGTACGAGCTGCTGGCCAGATCGGCCTTGCCGGCCGGCGAGGACGGCAGCAGTCCGCACCGGTTCCTGTACTTCCCGTCAGAGGATCACTGGGTGGAAGCCCCGCAGCAGGCAAAGATCTGGTACCAGGTGGTGATCGCCTTCCTGGCCGAGCATGTGCTGGGGGAGAGCGCCGAATTGCCCGAGATGCTCGGAGTAGCGTCGCGCCTGTGACCGAGACGCGCGAATACGACATCGTCTTGTACGGGGCAACCGGCTTCGTGGGCAGGCTGACCGCGGAATACCTGGCCTGCGCCGGCGGGAAAGCGCGGATCGCGCTGGCCGGACGGTCGACCGAACGCCTACTCGCGATCCGGGAAACCCTGGGCGAGTCCGCCCAGTCGTGGCCGGTTCTGGTCGCCGATGCATCCTCGCGGTCGACGCTGGATGCGATGGCAGCGCAGACGAGGGTCGTCGTCACCACCGTCGGGCCCTACACCCGATACGGCCTGCCGCTGGTCGCCGCGTGCGCGGCGGCGGGCACCGATTACGCCGACCTGACCGGCGAAGCGATGTTTGTGCGAGAAAGCATCGACCTCTACCACAAGCAGGCGCACGACACCGGCGCACGAATCGTGCACGCCTGTGGATTTGACTCCATCCCTTCGGATTTGACCGTGTATGGGCTGTACCGCAGGGCACACGACGACGGCTCCGGCGAGCTGGGAAACACCGACTTCGTGTTGCGCCGATTCGCGGGCGCGTTTTCCGGCGGCACCATCGCGTCGATGGTGGAAGTGCTGGACGGCGCCTCGGGCGATCGCGACGTCCGGCGTCAGCTCAGCGATCCCTACACCCTGAGCAGCGACCGGGGCGCCGAACCCGATCTCGGCTCGCAACCCGACCTCCGTTGGCGTCGTGGTCGCGACATTGCACCGGAGCTGAACGGCATCTGGACGGCTGCCTTCCTGATGGCGCCATACAACACTCGAATAGTGCGCCGTAGCAATGAATTACTGAACTGGGCCTATGGCAGGCAGTTCCGCTACACCGAAACCATGAGCGTGGGGTCGTCGTTCGGCGCTCCGGCGGCAGCGGCCATCGGGACCGGGATCGGCAATGCGATGTTCGGCTTGGGTAGCCGGTATTTCCGGCTGTTGCCGCGCCGCCTGGTCGAGCGTGTGCTGCCCAAACCTGGCTCCGGTCCGGACCAAGCCACCCGCGACCGGGGCCATTACCAGGTCGAGACGTACACCACCACGACCACCGGCGCGCGGTATGTCGCCACCTTTGCCCAGCAGGGCGACCCCGGATACAAGGCCACCTCGGTGCTGTTGGGGGAGAGCGGTCTGGCGCTGGCTATGGACCGTGACCGGCTGTCGGATCTGCATGGTGTGCTGACACCGGCGGCCGCGATGGGCGACGCGCTGATGGCACGGTTGCCGGCTGCCGGGGTGTCGCTGGACACCTCGCGGCTTCCTTGATTGGCAGAGCAGAACCGCTGTCGAGCAAGATCAATTCGACTAGTGTCAACCACCAGCTAAACCAACCTCGGAAAAACGTTAGGTGGACGGGTCCATGTCTGGCCTTGAAGATCTCCTCGCTCAGATCCCTACCAGCGACATCGCCAGCAAGATCGGTGTCGATGAAGGCGAAGTCAACAAAGCGGTTCAGCTGCTGGTGCCGGTGCTGGTCGGAGGACTGCACGAGAACGCGCAGGACCCCGAGCACGCCAGCAAAATCGAGTCCGCGGCCGACAGCCACGCCGGCCTGCTGGACGGTGGTGTCAGCGTCGATCAGGTCGATCAGCAGGAAGGTCAGCAAGCGATCGCGAGGATCTTCGGCGGCAATGACGCCGCTCAGGTCGCAAGTGCACTGGCCGGCGGCGGCGGAGGCAACCAAGACCTGCTCAAGCAGCTGTTGCCGATCTTGGCGCCGATCGTGCTGGCCTATGTCGGAAAGCAACTCACCGGAAAGAGCGGAACTGCCAACGAGGCGGCGGGCGGCGGGGCGCTCAATGACGTGTTGGGCAGCATCCTCGGCGGGATGGGCGGCAACAAGTCGCTGGGCACCGTGCTCGGCAACGTGCTGGGTTCCAAGGCCGGCGACATTCTCGGCGGACTGCTGGGCGGCAAGAAGTAACCAGGGATTGCACCGCATGCAGGCGGTGTTCGTCGCGCATCTCGGTGCTTTCTAGAATCGACGGGTGACCGCTAGTCCCGAACCTGCCGCCAACGAGCGGGCCGAAGCCCTGCCCAAGGCGTGGGATCCGGGCGCGGCCGAAAGCACGATCTACCAAGGTTGGCTCGACGCGGGCTACTTCGCCGCGGACCCAACCAGCGCCAAACCCGGGTACTCGATCGTGCTGCCGCCGCCGAACGTGACCGGCAACCTGCACATGGGTCATGCGCTGGAGCACACCATGATGGACGCGCTGACCCGTCGCAAGCGCATGCAGGGCTATGAGGTGCTCTGGCAGCCGGGCATGGACCACGCGGGTATCGCGACGCAGAGCGTGGTGGAAAAGCAGCTCGCGATAGATGGGAAGACCAAGGAGGACTTCGGCCGCGAGTTGTTCGTCGGCAAGGTTTGGGACTGGAAGCGTGAGTCCGGCGGCGCGATCGGTGGCCAGATGCGTCGGCTGGGCGACGGGGTGGACTGGAGCCGCGACCGGTTCACCATGGACGAGGGCCTGTCGCGTGCGGTGCGAACGATCTTCAAACGGCTCTATGACTCCGGTCTGATCTATCAAGCCGAGCGGCTGGTGAACTGGTCGCCGGTGTTGGAAACGGCGATCTCGGATCTCGAGGTTCGCTACGACGACGTCGAAGGCGAACTGGTGTCGTTCCGGTACGGCTCGCTCGACGACACAGAGCCGCACATTGTGGTGGCCACCACCCGGGTGGAGACGATGCTGGGTGACACCGCGATCGCGGTTCATCCCGACGACGACCGCTACCGAAAGCTGGTTGGCACCACGCTGCCGCACCCGTTCCTGGATCGGCAACTCATCGTCGTCGCCGACGACCATGTTGACCCTGAATTCGGCACCGGCGCAGTCAAAGTCACGCCTGCCCACGACCCGAATGACTTCGAGATCGGGCTGCGGCACCAGCTGCCGATGCCGTCGATTATGGATACCAAGGGAAGGATCGCCGACACCGGCACACAATTCGACGGGATGGACCGCTTCGAGGCCCGAGTTGCTGTGCGAAAAGCTCTTGCGGCGCAAGGCAGGATCGTCGAGGAGAAGCGCCCTTATCTGCACAGCGTCGGACACTCCGAGCGCAGCGGTGAACCGATTGAACCGCGGCTGTCGCTGCAGTGGTGGGTGCGGGTGGAATCGCTGGCCAAGGCGGCCGGCGACGCGGTGCGCAACGGCGACACCGTGATTCACCCCGCCAGCCTCGAGCCTCGCTGGTTCGCCTGGGTCGACGACATGCACGACTGGTGCATTTCCCGGCAGCTGTGGTGGGGTCACCGCATCCCGATCTGGTACGGGCCCGACGGTGAGCAGATATGTGTGGGCCCGGACGAGACGCCTCCCGACGGCTGGGAGCAGGACCCCGACGTCCTAGACACCTGGTTCTCCTCAGCGCTGTGGCCGTTCTCCACTCTGGGCTGGCCGTCGAAAACACCGGAATTGGAAAAGTTCTACCCGATAAGCGTTCTGGTGACCGGTTACGACATCTTGTTCTTCTGGGTCGCCAGGATGATGATGTTCGGCACCTTCGTGGGCGGGGACGACGCCATCACCCAGGACGGCCGCCGCGGGCCGCAGGTGCCGTTCACCGATGTCTTCCTGCACGGCCTGATCCGCGACGAGTCCGGGCGAAAGATGAGCAAGTCCAAGGGCAACGTGATCGATCCGCTGGACTGGGTGGAGATGTTCGGGGCCGATGCGCTGCGGTTTACGCTGGCCCGCGGCGCCAGCCCCGGCGGCGACCTCGCGGTCGGCGAGGATCACGTCCGGGCGTCACGCAATTTCGGCACCAAGCTGTTCAACGCCACTCGGTTCGCGTTGCTCAATGGCGCCCGCCTCGCCCCACTGCCGGATCTCAGCGAATTGACCGATGCCGATCGATGGATTCTGGGGCGGTTGGAAGAAGTTCGCGCCGAAGTTGATTCGGCCTTCGACGGGTACGAGTTCAGCCGGGCCTGCGAGGCTCTCTACCACTTCACCTGGGATGAATTCTGCGACTGGTACGTCGAACTGGCCAAGACGCAGCTGGCCGACGGTCTCACCCACACCACCGCGGTGCTGGCCGCCGTGTTGGACACTCTGCTGCGGCTGCTACATCCCGTGATCCCGTTCATCACCGAGGCGCTATGGCAGGCGCTGCGTGCGGCGACGATGCGGTCCGGCACGGAGCGAGGAGGAGCCGGACAATCAGGTGAAGGCTGCGAGTCACTGGTGATCGCCGACTGGCCCAAGTCATCCGGCATCAGACTGGATATTGTTGCTGCGCAACGGATCGCGGATATGCAGAAGCTGACGACCGAAATCCGCCGCTTCCGCAGCGACCAGGGTCTGGCGGACCGGCAGAAGGTGCCCGCGCGCCTGTCGGGCATCGACACCGCCGGCCTGAGCGGCCAGATCGGCTCGGTCACCTCGCTGGCGTGGCTGACCGAGTCGGGCCCGGAATTCAACCCGTCGGCGTCGCTCGAAGTCGGCCTGGTGGGTGGCATCGTGGTCGTCGAACTCGACACCTCGGGCACCATCGACGTGGAAGCCGAACGCCGCCGCCTCGAAAAGGACTTGGCCGCAGCGCAAAAGGAGCTGAAGTCCACCACCGCAAAATTGGGGAACGCCGACTTCATAGCCAAAGCGCCGGCTGCGGAGGTCGACAAGCAACGAGAGCGTCAACGGGTCGCCCGCGAGGAAACCGACCGGATAACGGCCAGGTTGGCCGGGCTGCAGTGACCCTGGAGCCGTCCGACCCGGAATCCATCCCCACGGTTCCGACCCCGGATGAAATCGCGGCCTTACTGCAGGTCGAGCATTTACTTGACCAGCGCTGGCCGGAAACCAAGATCGAGCCGAGCCTGAGCCGCATCACTGCGCTGATGGACCTGCTTGGCTCACCCCAGCGCGGCTACCCATCGATTCATATCGCCGGCACCAACGGCAAAACCTCGGTGGCGCGGATGGTCGATGCGCTGCTGACCGCGTTGCAGCGGCGCACCGGGCGGACCACCAGCCCGCATTTGCAGTCGGCGGTCGAGCGGATCGCGATCGACGGACGCTCGATCAGCCCGGCCCAGTATGTGGCCACGTACCGGGAGATCGAGCCGTTCGTGCAGATGATTGACCGGCAGTCGCAGGACGGTGTTTTCGGGGAGGCCGGCCCGCGACTGAGCAAGTTCGAGGTCCTCACCGCGATGGCGTTCGCGGCGTTCGCCGATGCGCCGATCGAGGTCGCGGTCATCGAGGTGGGCCTGGGCGGCCGTTGGGACGCCACCAATGTGATCAACGCGCCGGTCGCGGTCATCACCCCGATCGGCATCGATCACGTCGAATACCTCGGCGCTGACATCGCCGGGATCGCCGGCGAGAAAGCCGGCATCATCACCAAGGCTGCAGACGGCTTGCCGGACACCGTCGCGGTGATCGGCCGCCAGGCGCCCGAGGCGATGGAAGTGGTGCTGGCGCAAACGGTGCTCGCCGACGCCGCGGTCGCCCGCGAGGACTCGGAGTTCGCCGTGTTAGGCCGGCAGGTCGCCATTGGCGGCCAACTGCTGCAGCTGCAGGGCCTCGGTGGGGTGTACTCCGACATTTATCTGCCGCTGCACGGGGAGCACCAAGCCCACAATGCGGCGGTGGCGCTGGCCGCGGTCGAGGCGTTTTTCGGCGCCGGCGCGCAGCGTCAGCTCGATGTCGAAGCCGTTCGGGCCGGGTTCGCCGCAGCCACCAGCCCGGGCCGGTTGGAGCGCATGCGCAGCGCCCCGACGGTGTTCATCGATGCCGCGCACAACCCGGCGGGCGCGGCGGCGCTGGCGCAGACGCTGGGTGAGGAGTTCGATTTCCGATTCCTGGTGGGCGTGGTCAGCGTGCTGGCCGACAAGGACGTCGGCGGCATCCTCGCTGCGTTGGAACCGGTGCTGGATCGAATCGTGGTCACCCACAACGGATCACCACGCGCCCTGGACGTCGAGTCGCTGGCGCTGGTCGCGCAGCAGTATTTCGGGCCCGACCGGGTGGTCACCGCCGAAAACCTTGCTGGCGCAATCGAAACGGCGACCGCATTGGTCGACGACGCCTTCGCGGAAGGCGACGTCGGCGGCGACGCGTTCTCCGGGACCGGGGTGGTGATCACCGGCTCGGTGGTCACCGCCGGAGCGGCCCGCACATTGTTCGGCCGGGACCCGGCGTGACCGGCTCGGCGACCCAACCGGCCGGTGGCAACACGCCCGATCCCTGGAAGAGCTTTCGCGGGGTGACGGCCGGGACGCTGATCCTGGAGGCAATCGTGGTGCTGCTGGCGTTGCCGGTGGTCAGCGCGGTCGGCGGCGGACTGACACCGGGCGCGCTGGGCTACCTGCTGGGTCTGGCTGGCCTGCTGATCGTCCTAGCCGGGCTGCAGGGCCGGTCATGGGCCATTTGGGTGAACCTTGGTGTTCAGCTGATCCCGATCGCCGGCTTCCTGGTGTACCCGGGGGTGGGTTTCATCGGGCTGCTGTTCGCCGCAGTCTGGGCGCTGATCATCTACTACCGGTCCGAGGTTCTTCGCAGACAGCGGCGCGGACTCCTGCCAGGCCAGGAAAGCCGGCCGGACTGATCCGCGCTCGGCGGCGCGGCCCGGTGGTTCGGTACGCTGTCCGCCGTGACCCGTGCCGGCGACCGGACCCTGCTGTTGATCAAGCCCGACGGGGTCGAGCGACGCCTGGTCGGCGAGATCATCGGCCGGATCGAGCGCAAAGGCTTGATCGTCGCGGCGCTGGAAATGCGCGTCGTCAGCGACGAGCTGGCCCGCCAGCATTACGCCGAGCATGACGGCAAGCCGTTTTTTGCATCTCTGCTGGAGTTCATCACGTCTGGGCCGCTGGTGGCCGCGATCGTGGAAGGCCCCCGCGCGGTCGCGGCGGTGCGGCAACTGGCCGGCGCGACCGACCCGGTCGAGAAGGCCGCTCCCGGCACCATTCGCGGCGATTTCGGCCTCGAAACGCAGTTCAACCTGGTGCACGGCTCCGACTCGCCAGAGTCGGCCGACCGTGAGATCGGGCTCTGGTTCGCCAAATCCTGACCGCGGGTCGGTGCACTTGGTCCGGGGCACCCCCACCGTATGGGATACTGAGCAACGGGTGAACGTCGCCGGACCGGCTCAGGAACGTCGACGGACGCCCGAATGACGACTTCGACAAGCGCGACCACCGCGAACTGCGATGCGGCGCCGACTGTCCAGCCGTCATTCAAACCGGCGCCGAGCGCGTTCGAATGAGCGGCTCGGGGCGAGACCATCACAAGTTCGGGAGAAGTGACCCGGACCCACAGTGAAGCCCTCGCGTGGCCGCGTCGAATGGACGCGCCCGGGGGCTTGAGGAGATTACGTGACAGACGGTGGCCCATCCTCAGAGGTTCCAGAAGACTCGTCGCAGCACGAGGACCTGCCTGAACGGCTAAGGGTTCATTCGCTGGCGAGGGCGCTCGGGACGACCAGCAAGCGGGTGCTCGACGCTCTGGCCGAACTCGACGGCCGGATCCGCAGCGCGCATTCCACCGTGGACCGCGTCGACGCGGTTCGGGTGCGCGACCTACTGGGCAGCCCTGCGGCGGCTGCCGCCGCGGTCGTTGCGCCGACGGAGGTCGCCGTCGCGACGGACGAACCCGAATCCCGGCTGATGCTGGAGACCGCGGTCGACCGTCCCGAATACATGCCGCTTTTCGTCGCGCCACAGCCGGTCGAGAGAGCTGCGGACCCAGACGACGCCGACGACTCCGCGGATTCCGACGACGACGATGAGGACTTCGACGCCGACGACGAGCAGGCCGAACGTCCCGCCAACCGGCGGCGTCGCCGCGGCCGTCGCGGGCGTGGCCGCGGCCGTGGCGAGCAGAACGGAGCCGACAACGGCGGCGAGGCCGGCGGCGACGGCGGCAAATCGGGTAAATCGGACGCTGCGTCGGCCGACAGCACCGACGACGACTCCGAGGACGACTCCGACGACTCCGATACCGCCGACGACGACAACGGCTCCGGTGATGGTGCCAGCAAGCGTCGCCGACGCCGTCGTCGCCGCAAGTCCGGCTCAGGCGATGACACCGACGGGGACCCACAGGGCCCGTTGCCCGACGACCCACCGAACACCGTGGTGCACGAGCGGGCACCGCGGGCCAAGGACAAGTCCGGCAGCGACTCCACCAGCACCGAGATCCAGGGCATCGACGGCTCGACTCGGCTGGAGGCCAAAAGGCAGCGCCGCCGCGACGGGCGTGATGCCGGACGCCGTCGCCCGCCGGTCCTGACCGAAGCCGAGTTCCTGGCCCGCCGCGAAGCGGTCGAGCGGGTGATGGTGGTGCGCGACAAGGTCCGCACCGAACCGCCGCACCCAGGCGCCCGCTACACCCAGATCGCTGTGCTCGAAGACGGCATCGTCGTCGAGCACTTCGTCACCAGCGCGGCTTCCGCTTCCCTGGTGGGCAATATCTATCTGGGCATCGTGCAGAACGTGCTTCCCTCGATGGAGGCGGCCTTCGTCGACATCGGCCGCGGCCGTAACGGTGTGCTGTACGCCGGTGAGGTGAACTGGGAGGCCGCCGGACTGGGCGGGTCCAACCGAAAGATCGAGCAGGCCCTCAAACCCGGCGACTACGTCGTCGTGCAGGTCAGCAAGGACCCGGTCGGCCATAAGGGCGCGCGGCTGACCACGCAGGTATCGCTGGCCGGTCGCTACCTGGTGTACGTGCCGGGTGCGTCGTCGACCGGCATCAGCCGCAAGCTGCCCGACACCGAACGCCAACGACTCAAGGAGATTTTGCGCGAAGTCGTGCCATCGGACGCCGGGGTGATCATCCGGACCGCCTCCGAAGGGGTCAAGGAAGACGACATCCGCGCCGACGTCAACCGGCTGCAGGAACGGTGGACACAGATCGCCCAGCAGGCGTCGGAGACCAAGGAGAAGGCGGCCGGCGCCGCCGTGGCCCTCTATGAAGAGCCCGACGTCTTGGTCAAGGTGATCCGAGACTTGTTCAACGAGGACTTCGCCAATCTGATCGTTTCGGGCGAGGAAGCCTGGACCACTATCAATGACTATGTGAATTCGGTTGCCCCCGAGCTTGTTCCGAAGCTGACTCAATACCAGGCGGCAGAGCTTTCCGAAGGCCAGTCGGGCCCCGACGTATTCGCGGTACACCGCATCGACGAGCAACTGGCCAAGGCGATGGATCGTAAGGTCTGGCTGCCCTCGGGTGGCACACTGGTCATCGACCGGACCGAGGCGATGACGGTGGTCGACGTCAACACTGGCAAGTTCACCGGATCCGGCGGCAACCTCGAACAGACCGTCACCAAGAACAACCTGGAGGCGGCCGAGGAGATCGTGCGGCAGCTGCGGCTGCGCGACATCGGCGGCATTGTCGTCATCGACTTCATCGACATGGTGCTCGAGTCCAACCGTGACCTGGTACTGCGCCGGCTGACCGAGGCGCTGGCCCGTGACCGCACTCGTCATCAGGTGTCCGAGGTGACCTCGCTGGGCCTGGTGCAGCTCACCCGCAAGCGGCTCGGAACCGGGCTGATCGAGGCGTTCGCCACGACATGTCCGCACTGCGGCGGCCGCGGGATAACACTGCACGCCGATCCTGTCGACTCCACGTCGGCGCCCAGTCGTAAGTCCGAGTCGGGCGGCAAGCGGGGCCGGCGCTCCAAGAAGAGCCGGCCCGATGAGCAGCCGGTGGCCAAAGTGCCGGTGCACACTCCCGGCGAACACCCGATGTTCAAGGCCATGGCCGCGGCCAACGGTCGACATGACGACGAATCCGACGACAGTGGCGAGCCTGCGCGCACCGAAGACGTCGGTGAAACAGTCGGCGAGCACGACCGGGACGACGCGGAAGCCAATAGCCGGCTCCAGGAGCAGGTCGCGCGCGAGGCCGCCGAAGAAGACCTGGAAGATGCGGACTTCGACGACAACGAGGACGACGACACCGATGAGGACGACGAGGTCGACCTGGACGACGATGAGGACCTCGACGACGAGGACCTCGAGGACGAAGACGACGACGACGAGGACGACGACGACGAGGACGAGGACCTCGACCTTGACGATGACCTTGACGACGAGGACGGCGATGACTCCGATGCCGGCGACTCCGACCACGAGCCCGCTGTCGCTGCCGTCACCGCGCCCGCCGGCCCCCGCCGGCGTCGGGCCGCGGCACGGCCGGCCGGCCCACCGATCCATGAGGACTGACCTGACCGGTTTGACCCTTTAGCCGCTGGTCACGTACCCTTGACCAGTTGTCGCCAGGCCCGTTGACCGGGTTTTGGCCGGCACTCCCAGACCAGCTCGCGCACCTGTGGTGATGCGTGCCTATAGAAGAGGTAGACGTACCCATGGCGACCTACGCAATCGTCAAGACCGGCGGCAAGCAGTACAAGGTCGCGGTCGGAGACGTCGTCAAGGTCGAGAAGCTCGACTCCGAGCCCGGTGCGAAGGTGTCGCTGCCGGTCGCTCTGGTCGTCGACGGCGCGACCGTGACCACCGACGCCGCCGCGCTGGCCAAGGTCGCGGTGACCGGTGAGGTGCTCGAGCACACCAAGGGTCCCAAGATCCGTATCCACAAGTTCAAGAACAAGACCGGCTACCACAAGCGTCAGGGTCACCGTCAGCAGCTGACGGTGCTGAAGGTCACCGGCATCAAGTGATGAGCCAGCAGGCGAAGAATAGACAGCACTGAGCGAAGGCATCAAATATGGCACACAAGAAGGGCGCTTCCAGCTCACGCAACGGTCGCGACTCCAACGCCCAGCGGCTGGGCGTCAAGCGGTTCGGTGGCCAGGTCGTCAAGGCCGGCGAGATCATCGTCCGTCAGCGCGGCACGCACTTCCACCCCGGTCCCAATGTCGGCCGCGGCGGCGACGACACGTTGTTCGCCAAAGCGGCCGGAGCGGTCCAGTTCGGCGTCAAGCGCGGCCGCAAAACGATCAGCATCGTCACCGCCCCGACTCATTTGTCTGACATCGACTGAGCGTCGCGAGTGCGAAGCCCCACCGGCTTCACACTTGACGAGTAAGAGGAATTCCGATGCCTCGGTTTGTCGACCGTGTGGTGATCCACACCCGGGCAGGCTCCGGCGGCAATGGCTGCGCTTCGGTCCACCGCGAGAAGTTCAAGCCGCTTGGCGGTCCCGACGGCGGCAACGGCGGCCACGGCGGCAGCGTTGTGCTGGTCGTCGACCCGCAGGTGCACACCCTGCTCGACTTCCACTTCCGGCCGCATATCGTCGCGGCTTCGGGCAAGCAGGGAATGGGCAGCAACCGCGACGGAGCCGCCGGTGCCGATCTGGAGGTCAAGGTCCCCGACGGGACAGTCGTGCTCGACGAGGGTGGCAGGTTGCTCGCCGACCTGATTGGTGCGGGCACCCGCTTCGAAGCCGCAGCCGGCGGGCGCGGCGGGCTAGGTAATGCAGCGCTGGCCTCGCGGGCCCGCAAGGCGCCGGGTTTTGCCCTGCTCGGCGAAAAGGGGGAGTCCCGCGATCTCACCTTGGAACTCAAGACCGTCGCCGACGTCGGGTTGATCGGGTTCCCGTCGGCCGGCAAATCCTCGTTGGTGTCGACGATTTCGGCGGCCAAGCCGAAGATCGCCG
>Ga0335075_10000943_pt1 | contig 48977 bp, 45 predicted proteins | sample Lox_Sample_24_FD_206723 | JGI IMG/M metagenome (GOLD analysis project Ga0335075, IMG submission 206723) | Soil microbial communities from Loxahatchee National Wildlife Refuge, Florida, United States - Lox_Sample_2.4 | ecosystem: Environmental > Terrestrial > Soil > Wetlands | place: USA... | reverse complement strand
TCGAGGCGTCGTGATAGTCGAAGCCGAAGAATTCGGATTTGGGGTAGGTCTGCGCCATGAGCAGCGTGGAGGCACCGTGTCCGCAGCCGACGTCGGCGACGCGCGCGCCGGATTTCAGTTTTGCTTCAATGCCGTCGAGAGCGGGGATCCAATTGGTGGTGAGGTTTGCCAGGTAGCCGGGCCGGAAGAAGCGCTCGCATCCGTGAAACAACCCCGGTTCGTGCTCGTGCCAGCCGAAGCCCTTGCCGGTGCGAAAGGTCTCGGTCAGCTTCTCCTCGTCTTTCATGCACGAAGCAACCATGTGATAGAAGCCGGGCAGGTGCACGGCGCTGTCGTCCTGGGCCAGAGCGAAGGACTGCTCGGGCGTCATGTAGTAAGTTCCCGTCGCCGCGTCGTATTCGACGTATTTTGAAGCGGCGCTGGCATTCAGCCATTCGCGCACGTAGCGCTCGGCGGTGCCGGTGCGGCGAGCGAGCTCGGCGGGGGTGAATTTTTCTCCCGCGCCCATAGTGCGATAGAGGTTGAGTCTGTCGCCGATGACGATCAGGGCGGCATGCAGGGCAGCGCCCATGTCACCCACGGCCTGACCGAGCAGGGCGTGGAGCTTGTCCATATCAAGCGGACGGTTTGCAGTCTGGGTAGCCATGAATCTTCTCCTTGGGAGTTGGAGTCATGCGGTCGCCTGGGAGGAGCTGCCAGCCGCGTCGCATGAGCGGTGAAGAGAAGAATCGCGGCGTGGGCCACCGAATGACGTGGGTGGGACATTATTACGCTCGGTGAGCGATAAGACAAGCGACGGTATGCAATTTCCCGCCTAATTTGCGGGCAATCCCCGGGCCGTGCGCAATGTACGCGATCTCAAACACCCTGGTACACGAGCGCAGCGAAGTCAGCCGGGTTCTGGAACAAGTTGCCCCATTCCGCGTCATAGCGCGCCCCAGGTTTAGCCGCGATAACTTCAGGCAAGGTCTTACCCTGTCTTTTGAGAGCAGCAACTCTATCGCGGATCTCAACCAGCACGTCTCGGAATAGGATCAGGTCAGCTTTGCCGCCCACGGCTCCATGTCCGGGAATCACAATGGTCTTGTCGGTGACTTTTGCGATGTTCGCTTCTGCCGCGCTGATGTGGCCGCCGATGCTGCCTCCTGACGCGTAGTCAATAAAGGGATAATCGCGGTTCCAAAAGGTGTCTCCGGTGTGAAGAATGTCTGCCTCGGGGAAATATACAGAGATATCGGAGTCTGTATGGGCAGGCGGGTAGTACTTCAGCATCAGAGTCGTGTTGTTGAAGTCCAGGGTGTGTTCGTCTTTGAATACGGTGGAGGGGATCGCACCTGCGGGCGCGACCGGGAAAGTGTACTGCCAGTTGCCTTCGACACGCGTAGGTTGGGAAAGATGTTTGCGCGTGTTCTCATGCGCCAGAATACTGGCTCCGGCTTCATGGACCCACTCGTTGCCGCCAGTGTGGTCGAAATGCCAGTGGGTATTTATCAATTGTCTGATGGGATCCCCGTTGATGCTCGCGAGGGCTTTAGAGACGTGCGGATGTGCAGTAATGATCCCCGCATCAACCAGTAGCTTTCCGTCAGGGCCGGTAAGAACTGCTATATTTCCACCTACGCCCGAAAGGATGCTGATATTGCCGCGAAGGTTTTGCACTGTGACTTTCGCGGTCGCGGCTCCTTTGAACGCCCCTTCGACAAGACCGCCTTTCTTGAGTGACGCTTCGGGGACCATATGACCTCCTCTCGCTTTGCCCTTGAGTCTAGTCGACGTCCTCGGTCATTGCGCCTAAATCTGAAACAGAACCAGCCCCCCTGTCCCATTCGCGCTTGGCGAGCGGCAAGTACTGGCGGGGGCGCGAATTGCCGCACGACGCGAAACTACAACGAAGTTTGCCGCGGTCCCTGTTCCTCACGTAACGTCGAATCATGTCTGGAGTTACGCTCTCGCTTGCTGGAAAGGTCGCTCTTATCACCGGAGGGTCGCGTGGTATCGGGGCGGCGGCGGTTCGTCTCTTTCGCGAGGCCGGCGCACGTGTCGCCTTCAACTATCGCTCGGCAAAGGAGGTCGCCGAGGCGCTTTCGAGTGAGCTGGGAGGGCCGGAAAACTGTCTTGCCATCGAGCAGGAGCTGGCGTCTCCGGAGCAGGGACGGGCGCTGGTGGAGAAGACGGTCCGGGCTTTCGGAAGAATCGATGCGCTGGTCGCGAATCACGGCGTCTGGCCGCCGGAAGATGCGTCGATTGCGACGATGACCGATGCCCAGTGGAGGCAGACGTTGGCGGTGAACCTGGACAGCGTCTTCGGGTTGACGCAGGCGGCGGTGGCCAAGATGCAGCGGCAGGGACGGGCTTCAGACGGATCTGGAACCGGGCCTGGGTCTGGGCCTGCGTCTGCGGCCGGGCATATCGTCTTTGTCAGCTCGACGGCAGGGCAGAGGGGCGAGGCTTTTCATGCCGATTACGCTGCCAGCAAGGGCGCGCTGATCAGCATGACCAAGGGGTTGTCGAGCGAGCTCGCCCGGGAGGGCATCTACGTCAACTGCGTGGCGCCGGGATGGGTGGAGACGGACATGTCGCTGCCAGCACTGAAAGATCCCGCGACTGCCCCCAAGATCTTCGCTACGATTCCGCTGGGGCGAGTGGCGCGTCCAATGGAAGTGGCGGCTCCGATTCTGTTTCTATGCACTCCCTGGGCCGGTTTCATGAGCGGTGAAATCGTCAACGTGAACGGAGGGGCGGTGCTGGTCGGATGAAAAAGAGCCTCATCCTCATTGCTCTGCTTCTTGGCTTCCTGCCCGCTCACGCCCAGGCCGGGGCCTCGACCGACGCCAATCAGCAGAAGGCCCGCGCTCTGCTTAACAGCATGATCCAGGCGATGGGCGGCGAGCGCTGGCTCTCGCTGCAAAACTCGTATTTTCAGGGGCGGGTGTCGGGCTTTTACCAGGGCAAGCCCACGGGAGCGATCGAGGACTTCTTCCAGTGGCGCACGCCGAACGGCCAGGAGCGGGACGAGTTTTCGAAGAAGCACGACGACGTGGTCATCTTCACCGGCGACCAGTGCATGGAGGCGACATACCAGGGCAAGAAGCCGCTGCCCAAGGACATCTGCGACGACTATCAGCGGCGGCGCGACCACTCGATCGACGTCGCAGTGCGGGTCTGGCTGAAGGACCCCAATACGATCCTGATCTACGATGGGCAGACGCTGTCGGAGCGGCACTTGACCGATCAGGTCACGCTGCTCTCGCCGTCGAATGAGTCGATCACCATCCAGATGGACTCGGAGACTCACCTGCCGCGCAGCCGGAGCTTCCAGTGGCGGGACCCGGTGTATCACGACAAGAACGAGGAGCGCGAAGAATACGACGACTATCACACCTTCGACGGGATTCCGACCGCCTTTTCGATCACCCGCTTCAAGAACGGAGACATGACGAGCCAGCGTTTCCTCTATAAAGCGGCGTATAACGTGCCGCTGCCGCCGGACGCTTTCAACATCGACGCGGCGACGGCCAAGGTGAAGAAATAGCGTCGAGGGCAATTCGAGGGCCGCTGTAAACTCATCCCAGCGAAACCCGTCTATTCCTAGGCATGGGACACATGGTTTCAACCGAGCTTCCGCCGCTTGCCCGGGCGCAATCGGTGCTCGAGCTGGCCGACTTCGACGAAGTCGTCCGCCTGTACCGGCCGCGCATCTTCCGCTTCCTCATGGCGTCGATTTCCGATCGCGATGTTGCGGAAACGCTCACCCAGGACTGCTTCCTGAAGGCCTATAACGCGCGCCACCAGTTCCGCGGGGAATCGAGCCTGAATACCTGGCTGACGCGTATCGCGCTGAACCTGGTCCGCGACCACCTGCGCAGCCGGCGCATGCGCTTCTGGCAGAAGACCCGCGAGACGGCGCTCGATATTGTCGATGTGGGCGAGTGGATCCCCGACGGAGCGAGCACTCCGGAAGATGTCTGCCTGCAGCAGGAGCGGGTGCGCGAGATCTGGCAGGCGGTCGAAAAGCTCTCCCGCCAGCAACGCACGGTCTTTCTGCTGCGCTTTGTCGAGGAGATGGAGCTCTCCGAGATAGCCGAAAGCACCGGCATGAATACCAGTACGGTCAAATCCCATCTTTACCGCGCCCTGCGAATCGTACGCGAGCGCGCCTCCGGAAAGTCAGAAGGTGAACAACAATGACAACCCACGCAAACCAGTTTCGTGACACTCTGCCCCCTGACGAAGTGATGCTTGAGCCTGCCGGCCAGTTCGGAGCCGACCTGCGCAACTTGCGCTCCGCCGTCCATCGCGCGGCTGACCGCCAGACGACAGAGCCGGTCCCATTTGGCTGGCTGAACGCGGCCAAGCGCCGTCGCCATGCCGCACAGCGGCTCATGGTGCTGGCCTGGACGTGCGCCGCGCTGCTCTGCATCGGCGCGCTTCCCTTCCTGCATCATGCCAAGCCGGTTGTCTCGCGCTCGTCCGACACTGTCGCGCGCCAGGTGGTCACCGAGACCGATGACACGGCGCTGCTCGAACAGGTGGACACGGCGGTTTCCGAATCCGTTCCCTCATCGCTCGCGCCCCTGGACGCGCTCGATACCCTGAACTCACCTTCACCCACGAGTACTCAACCCACGCTGCACGCCCCGGAGAAAAAGAATGTCGCTCAATAACGTCAAGCACTCTGCAGTGCTGTTGTCCCTGGCCTCGCTCCTCTCGCTTGCTCCCGCCGCGCCTGCCTTCGCGCAGGAGTGGCGCGGAGCCAACCCCGGCCCACCGCCCATGGAACGCGCCTTCCACGGCGGCGGCCCCGGGCGCTGGTGGGATAACCCCAACGTCGCCCAGCAGGTCGGCATTACCGACGATCAGAAGAAGAAGATGGACGACATCTTCCAGCAACACAAACTTCAGCTTATCGACCTGAAGGCCGCGGTGGAGAAGCAGGAAGCCATCATGGAACCCCTGGTCGGGGCCGACCAGCCGGATGAGACGAAGATTCTCAGCCAGATCGACGCGATCGCCCAGGCCCGCGCCGAGTTGGAGAAAGCCAACGCGCGGATGCTCTTCAGCATTCGCACCGTGCTGACCGCGGATCAATGGAAGAAGCTGCGGACGATGGCGCAGGCTCGCATGCAGCGTGACGGCGGCATGCGCAAATGGGGACCACGAGGCGAGGGCCGGGGCGGTCCTGGCGGCGGACAGAATGGACCTGATGGCGGAGCGCCACCGGCACCCCCAACGCCCCCAGGAAGCGAGTAACCGCGAAACGAGTAGCAGAGTTGCACAGGAGCGCAGGGCTCGGACACACGTTGTCTGGCCCTGCGCTTTCTTTTTGATCGCTGCCCTTACTTGAACTTGACCTCGATCACGCGGATTTCGGGATAATACTGGTTCCAGCCGTCGGCGACGTGGTCGAAGATCAGGCGGAACTCGCGGGTCTCGCCGGGGCCGATAGGAGCGGCGGAGACCGGCTCGGTATCGATGTAGGGCTCGTGAGTGCGGATGAGGTTCAGCGGCATGGTTTCCTTCTGAACGATCTGCTTAGTGTAGTCGTCGAAAGCTACCTGGACGGTGATCCCGCTTATCGTCTGCGTTCCGTGGTTGGCGATCACCCCGTCCACATAGGTTGCCTTTCCGCCGGCGACGCTCGAGGCTTCGCTCATCTTGAGACCGGAGATCGGCAGGTTTGCGGCATAGGGATCGGGCGGAGCCAGTCCGGCGCCTCCGGGATTGGGCGGAGGACCGTGATGGCTCCAAACCAGGACGACGCCGAGGACGAGCAGAACGGCGACGCCGGCGATGATCCAGGGAGCTTTGGGGCGCGGCTCGGCCGCTTTTTTATCGGGGCTGAGAAAGTCGGGGGTCTGTCCGCCGGTTGCCATCAGCGCGATTTTACATCGGACACGGAGCCGCACGTCCGAGGCCAAAAAAGGGTACCTGTTAACTGCGGAATTAACTTTTGAAAATTTTTTGCTAAAGTGAGAAACTTCTAAGCCGAAAATCTCTCTATGTAAGAGTAAGGCGCAACGCGCTGGTGACACGTTTTTGTTATCGGATACGCATATAGGTATGAGCACCATTATTGAAGGAAAGGGTCGGCCATGCACCACACTCAGGATCGTACTATCAACCGATCTGATTCTGGCAGAGGTCACGAAAGGCAGGCTGCGGACTATGTCTACCAGGCTGCCACGATTGCCGCTGCTTTGATTCTGCTATTAACTGCCGCGGTCGTATAAGACAGGCCCGCCTCACAGCTCCATCGCATATTGTGCCGGAAGATCGCCTTGCGCGGTCTTCACATCCTTCGTTAAATCAAAGATCAGCCTTTCCAGCACCAGCCGCTTGTCCGGCGGCTGGGAGCGCAGTTCCAGATCAGCCCGGGCGATCAGCCGGAGGGCCCGCGTGATCTCGCGACTGGACTTGTAGCGCCGCGCCTGCCGGATGAGATCGTCGGCGGCAAAGGGCGGCATGCGGAAGCCCTGCCAGAGCGCCTGCCAGATGGCCCGCGAGTCACGCACGTTTTTCTCAAGAATGACCAGCATCTGGCGGAAGGTGCGGGCCAGCATGTAGAGGTGGCCGATGGCCGAGTCCTCGCCTCCATCGGAGGCGTTGAGCAGGCCCTGCAGCAGAGCCAGAGCCCGCGGTGTGTCCCTGGCCGAGATGGCATCGGTCAGCTCGTAGAGCGAGCGCTGTTTGGCGGCCAGCACCATCGTCTCCACGTCGCCCAGCGTGACCTGCTTCTTCTCTCCGGCATAGAGGACGAGCTTATTCCACTCGCTGGCGATGAGCATCATGTCCGCGCCCAGAGCATCGGCCAGCTCGCGAGCCGCGTCTGAATCGAAGCGGACACCGACGCGTTCGCTCTCGGCGGTGATCCAGCGCAGGGCATCGGTCTCATCGACGCGCGCCAGCTCCACCATGCCGCACCAGTCACCGAGGGTTTCGCGAATCCGGTCGTAGCGGTTCTTGTCCTCGAGGTCCATGCGGCGGGGATCGGAGGGGATGCGGATATGGTCGGCGATGAACAGGACCAGGCTTTGCGGATTGGGCGAGCGGAAGTACTCGTCGATCGCGGCGAACTCTTCTTTCTTCGCGCCGCGCGTGTAGAGTCCCTTCAACCCGCGCACGAAGAAGACCTGGAATGGCGCCATCAGCGACGGCGTGCGCGCCCGGTCCAGCACTTCGAAGATGTTGGCGTCGGCGAGGTCAAGGTCGGAGAGGCAGAAATCCCTTAGTCCCGCGGGAACCAGCGTGTCGATCACGGCGCGGCGGCAGCGCTCGTAGAGAAATATTTCGTCTCCGAGTAAAACGTAACCGGCACGGAGACGATTTTCGCGGACTTCGGCGACGAAGCGGTCCGCGGCGGTAAAACCGGCGCCCACCTAGAGCAGCTCCGAGGCGGAAACGTTGTAGTCGGGCAGCAGGAAATCGCGCATCAGAAGGACTCCAGAATATCGGAGACGACGGCCTGGGCAAAGTCACGAGAGAGGCGATCGACAGCGGCAGGGTCCTCCTGAATAAACGTCACCAGGTCCTCGGTCGTTTCGTACTGCTGGCGGAAGAGATACCTGGAGTTCTGATAGAGGATCTTTTTATTGCGGTCGGTGAGGACGACCTTCGCCCGGATGGTCACCAGAAAGCTTGAGGACTGGCCGGTCTGCGAGTTGTAGGTCAGCGGGACGACCTGGTAGCTGGTGATCGTTCCGTTCAGGGTCGCGTCGGCGTCGGGATCGTTGCCGGGAACGGTGTGGTAAGCCGTGCGGCTGGAGAACTCCTTGATGACCGCCTGCGTGAAGGCCACTTCAGTATGGTAGGACTGCGTGGCGTTCTGGAAGACAGGCACGGCCAACGTGTGAACCGTATTCGGCAGGTGCGAAGCCGAGCCGGCGGTGTGGTATCCGCAGCCGGTGAGAAGGAGAGAAGCGGCGAGAGCTGCGACCAAGGCCTTACCCATGCTGAACTATTTTCGCAGATGGACCGCGAAGGTGGCACCTTCGTCCGCAGCGTAGCATCTATCTTGAAGCAATCAGCCAGCGGCGGGCGAATCGATATGTGTATTGGCCGGCGATCGCGACTGCTAAACCCCCCGGAGGTAAGCCATGGGACTTTCCTGGCAACAAGGTCCTCTATCGCCTGGAGCCATCGGCCGGTTCCTCGTTCCGCAACCGCTGCCTGAGAGGCTCCTGTATGCTGAACCGCTGCGTCGACGGATGCGCGTGCGCTTCGGCGGCAGCTGGATTGCGGATAGCGAGCATGTCCTTGTGCTCTTCGAGCCCGACCGCTATCCTGTGGCCTATTTTCCGGAGGCCGACATCGTTCCGGGTACGCTACAGCTTGCCGAGCACACCACCCGGCACCGCGATCTCGGGCCTACGTCCTGGTACACCGTTCGCGCGGGTGACAAAAGCGCACCCCGGGCGGCGTGGCAACACACCGACCTGCCAGCCTACGCGAGCGAATTGCGGGGACGGGTCGCGTTCGCCTGGCCGGCGATGGATGCCTTCTACGAAGAGGACGAACGGATCGTGGGCCATGCTGCCGACAGCTACCATCGCATCGACATCCGCCAGACGTCACGCAACCTCGTGGTCCGCCACCAGGACCGCGTCGTCGCCGACAGCAAAGAACCGCTGGCGTTGTACGAATCGGGCTTCGCGCCGCGCTGGTACGTTCCGCGTGGCGACATCGATGAGTCGGCGCTGACACTGGTGGAACACGAAACCTTCTGCCCGTACAAAGGTGTGTGCAGCTACTTCGACATCGGGGATGCACGTCTGGGGGCATGGTCGTATCGGGAGCCTTTTTCTGAGGTCGGCCGCATCTCCGGCATGGTGTCCTTCGAGCCGGACATCGTTTCGGTGGAGCTCGACGGCAGGCGGCTGCGTCTTGAGCCGGGTCAGACGGTGATTCCGCACGGCCCCGATCGGGAGCTCACGGTTGCCGAGGCACGCTCACGCCGTTGACAAAGTCACCTTTAAGCAGTGTGCTCGACTGCTATAGGTAAACGAGGAGACGTAACCGTGAGTACGCCAACGTTTTCAATTGAAGCGATCACGCTGCCAGTAAGCGATGTCGGACGCGCGCTGCGCTTCTATGTCGATCAGGTCGGCTTCACGCTCGACGTCGACTATTCGCCGAATGACGCGTTTCGCGTGGTGCAGCTCACTCCGCCAGGCTCCGGCTGCTCGATCCAGATCGGGAAAGGGCTCACCGATGCGCCCGCCGGTTCACTCCGCAACATCTATCTCGTCGTCACGGACCTCGAGGCCGCGCGCAACCGCCTGCTGGAGGGTGGGGTCGCGGTCGGAGAGATCCGGCACAAGACACCCGTTGGGGCCTGGGACGGTGGCTTCGCAACGGGACTCGACCCGGCGCGCGGAGACTACGCCAGCTTCGCCGGCTTCTCAGATCCGGATGGCAACAGCTGGGTACTGCAGGAACGTGGCTACCGCAAGGCGAAATAGCGTGGACACCGCGGGGTATCCGCAGCCAGTGAAGAGTAATTCACCAAGACTCTAAGAGTAATTCACCAAGACTCTAACCGATGTGGAATTTGGCGTCGTAGGCCAGGCCTTTGACGGCAAGCTGCGTTTCTCGAATCATCTGCACACTGCCGCAGACCAGGGCGATCACGGCCGAGGCTCCGCAGACAACACCGATTGCAGCTGCTATCTGAAACGCCGGTCTTCCGCCGTAATATACCGCGATGGAACCGGCGATCGAGATGAGAGCCGAACTGGCAAAGAGTCCGAGAGCCAGGTAAAAGCAGCGAAGCGCCCGCAACAGTAACTGAGCCCGCGTTTGTAAATCGGGAAGCTGGGCCTGCGAAACCTCATATGTCTTGCTTCCCGGCTCGAGCTTTGCTAACTGCGCAGTCACGGCGTGAGTGCGGTCGGCCACGCGCGCGAGGCGATTGTTCGTGCCCAGCGCCAGAACGGACGATGCATTGGTGAGCACCGCCGGGGCTACGACAATGGTAAGGATCGAAAACGGATCAGCAGCCAACGTAATTTGCATTGTTTCGTCCTCAGCTTGCAAGCCAGCGTAAACCAGAGCCAGCCAAATGGCTTGCTCGAAACGTATCACCCACGCCGTCCGGGTTCAAGAACTCAGCCTTGACCGCTGATGATCTGAAGCGCTTCCGCACAGACAGAAGGCGTGGCTCCGTCCCGGCTGGTTTTGTTTTTTTACATGCTTCGAAGGGTTGCCTGCGCAGGCTGGCGATGTGGAGATTTTTCTGCGCGGTAGGTGCAGTATCTGCGGCCAATCAGAACAACGCCGCCGTAGCCGCTGCACATCCAACGTCTCAGTCAGGAGGTTCAATGAACTGCATTCGCAAAGCTGTAGTTATCCCTACGCTCGCCACGATTCTGCTCTCCGGGGGAATGGCCTTTCCGCAGGATCACCACGACAACCACACCTACGTGCACCATGAAGAGTGGAAGCGTGGCTATCATATGCGCCACGAAGACTGGGATCGCGGAGAACGAATCGATTATCACCACTATCATCTCCAGGAGCCGCCGCACGGCTATGAGTGGCGCGAGGTAGACGGCAATTTCGTTCTCGCCGCCGTTGCGACCGGAGTCATCGCCTCGGTTGTCGTGGCTTCAGCAGCCCACTAATCGCAGAAAACAAAAGAGCCTGATTGCAGAGACAAAACAGCCTGACCCGTTGGGTCAGGCTGCTCCTTTGATTCAGCATCGAAACTAACTACTGATTCAGGTTTGAAACTACGCCGGTGACGGGCTGCCTTCGGGGAAGCTGGCCCCGCGGCCCGGTTCGGGCTTGAGCACCTGCTGCACGTCGCCGGTTGCCGTTCCACCACCACCCGAGGGCTTCAGCGGAGGCAGTTCCTTGCCGTCAATGATCATGCGGATTTCATTCGCATCGATCGTCTCGCGCTCGAGCAGGGCGTTCGCCATAGCATGCATCGTAGGCTGATGCGTGTCGAGAATCTCGTATGCAGAACGGTAGGCCGCGTCGACGAAACGGCGAACCTCGGCGTCGATCTGCCGTGCCGTTTCCTCCGAGAAGTCGCGGTGCTGCGAGATTTCGCGGCCAAGGAAGATCTGCTCTTCCTTCTTGCCGAAGGTCAGCGGACCCATTCCGCTCATGCCGTACTCGCAGACCATCTTGCGGGCGAGATCGGAAGCGCGCTCGATGTCGTTGCCGGCGCCGGTCGTCATCTGCTTGAGGAAGATCTCCTCGGCGATGCGGCCTCCCATCAGGATGGAAAGCTGCGTCTCGAGGTAATCCTTGGTGACGGTGTGCTTGTCGTCTTCGGGAAGCTGCATGGTGACGCCCAGGGCCATGCCGCGGGGAATGATGGTGACCTTGTGCAGCGGATCGGCGTGTTGGCGCATGGCCGCGACCAGAGCGTGCCCGGCTTCGTGATAGGCAGTGACGCGCTTCTCTTCGTCCGTCAGCAGCATCGACTTGCGCTCCGCACCCATCAGGACCTTGTCCTTCGCCGTTTCGAAATCCGTCATGGCAACTGCCTTGCGGTTGAAGCGAGCGGCGTTCAGGGCAGCCTCGTTTACCATGTTGGCCAGGTCGGCGCCGGAGAATCCCGGTGTGCCGCGAGCCATCACGCGAAGATCGACATCTTCGGAGAGCGGCACCTTCTTGGCGTGAACGCGAAGCACTTCCTCGCGGCCGCGAACGTCGGGGCGTCCGACCACAACGCGGCGATCGAAGCGACCAGGCCGCAGCAGCGCCGGATCGAGGACGTCGGGGCGGTTGGTGGCAGCCACAAGGATGACTCCGTCGTTCGACTCAAAGCCGTCCATTTCGACGAGCAGCTGATTGAGCGTCTGCTCGCGCTCGTCGTGTCCGCCGCCCAGGCCGGCTCCGCGATGGCGGCCAACAGCGTCGATTTCGTCGATGAAAATGATGCAGGGAGCGTTCTTCTTACCCTGCTCAAAGAGGTCGCGGACGCGGCTCGCGCCGACGCCGACGAACATCTCGACGAAGTCCGAACCGGAGATCGAGAAGAAGGGCACGTTGGCTTCGCCGGCGACGGCACGGGCCAGCAGCGTCTTGCCGGTTCCCGGAGGTCCGACCAGCAGCACGCCCTTGGGAATGCGTCCGCCGAGCTTCTGGAACTTCTGCGCCTCGCGCAGGAACTCGATAATCTCCTTCAGCTCTTCCTTGGCCTCGTCTACTCCGGCCACATCTTTGAAGGTGATCTTCTTCTGCTGCATGGAGAGCAGACGGGCGCGGCTCTTGCCGAAGGACATCGCCTTGTTACCGCCGCTCTGCATCTGGCGGATCATGAAGAACCACAGTGCGCCGATCACGATGACGGGCGAGAACTGGATGAGAATATTCCACCAGCCGTTGCCCTCATTGTTCTTGACCGTCACCTTCACGTTGTTCTGGGCGAGGACGTCGTAGAGGTGCGGATAATTGGCCGGGATGGTGACGTGGAAGGCGCCCTTGTCGCTCTTGAGATGTCCATGGGCCTCGCTGCCGACCACCGTTACATCGCTGACCTGGCCCTGCTGGGCGTCCTGCAGAAACTCCGACCACGCGATCTCCTGCTCCTTGCCCGGGCCGGCGCTCTTCTGGAAGAGCTGCCAGAGCACCACAAGGCAGGCGAAGATGAAGACCCAGAAAATGATCGTCTTGACCGTTGAATTCACGAAAGAAACCTCTTTTCTCTCATATGCCGGCAAAAAGGAGAACCTGGACTGCAAATACTGGCAGTCCCCAATGGAAAGCTTCCGCCTTCCTTCTCCTATACTGCTTGCATTAGACGCCGCAGCCAGGGGGGAAGTACCGAACCCCTTCGAAAAAGCTCACGCCGTTTGGACATCGGCAACTGTGCAACCATTCTACTCCTTTGGATACGTGCAAACCCATAACAGTCCTTTAATTTGACTGGCCGTTCCGGGTGATCCGCGCTCCAACCAAAGCTATAGCCCGGAAACCCGCCTTACGGTGGACGGCGATCCTTTCATCACATTCCTGTGGCATTCCCACATATGATTGTGGCATGCTGATGTGGTCGTAACACAGGAGAGCTGCTTTGGGAGAATCGAAGCTCGATTTACTTCAGGGAACACTGGATCTGATGGTCCTGCAGACGCTGGCGGCCATGGGATCGCAGCACGGATATGGGATTGCCCGCCGTATCGAGCAGGTGAGCGGTGACGCCGTCCTGCTGAACCAGGGGACAATCTATGCCTCGCTCGTCCGGCTGCAACAGAGGGGATGGATCTCGGCCGAGTGGGGCACGTCGGATAACAATCGTAAGGCTAAGTTCTATGCCATCACAGCCGAGGGACGGAAACAGCTCGCCGAAGACGCGGCCTACTGGAAGCGGCTGGCCGGGGTGATGGGGCGGGTGCTCTCGATGGAGCAGGAAGGCGGTAACTCGTGATCGATTCTGTGCGCCGGGCCGTCAACCGCCTGCTCTCGTTCTTCCGCAAGGAGCCGCTCGACCAGGAGCTCAACGCCGAGATGGCGTCGCACCTTGAATTTGCTATCGAAGAAAACCTGAAAAAGGGCATGTCCCGCGAAGAAGCGCGGCGCCAGGCGCTGATTCGCTTTGGCGGCATCGCGCAGGCCCGGCAGCAGCATCGCGAAACCCGCGGGCTGCCGGTGCTCGATGTTTTCCTGCAGGACCTGCGTTTTACGCTGCGCACCCTGCGCCGCGACCGCGCCTTCACCACAGTGGCGGTGCTGATCCTGGGCTTGGGTATCGGCGCAAACGTCGTGGTTTTCAGCGTGGTGAACACGATCCTGCTGCGGCCGCTGCCTTTTCCCAACTCGCACGAACTGGTGTGGATCGCTCCGCCGGTGCAGAAGTGCGGCATGTCCTGCGAGACTTACTCGGCAGATGCCTTCGACCAGTTTCGCGCGCTGAGTAAGTCCTACCAGGGCGTCACCGGATATATGGCGTTCAGCACGGCAGACAATCTGCGCCTCACCGGCCGGGGACCGGTGCCGGTTCCGGCGACGGGTATCGAAGTGATCGGCAACTTCTTTCAGGTGCTCGGCGTGCAGCCTGCGCTGGGCCGGTTGTTTACTCCGGAAGAAACGCTGCATGGCGCACACCCCGTCGTTCTGCTGACCGACCACTGGTGGCGGCGGCAATTTGCCGCCGATCCGGCGATCGTCGGCAAGGAGATTGACCTGAACGGCACGCCCTCCACGGTGGTGGGCGTACTCCCGGCCAGCTTTGACTTTGGCGCGGTGTTTTCTCCCGGCGCAAAGATTGATGCGTTCACAGCCGAGATCCTCGACGATGAACGAACCTGGGGCAACATCGTGACCATGATCGGCCGGCTGAAGCCGGGCGTCACTCTGGGACAGGCGCAGGCCGAGGGTCTGCTGGTTGAGCCTCACCTTTGTTGGAGCGTGAAGCGCCCTGAGTCGTGCGGGTCGTATGGGGGCAAGGGCCATTCGATGCAATTGCGGACGTTGAAGGATTACGTCAGCGGCAGGCTGCGGCGTTCGCTCATTGTGCTGTGGTGCGCAGTCGGCCTCATCCTTCTTATAGTTTGCGTCAATCTTTCGAACCTGCTGCTGGCGCGCGCCGCGTCGCGCACCAAGGAGTTCGCCATGCGCACGGCGCTGGGAGCGAGCCGAAGCAGGCTCGTCCGGCAGCTGCTGACTGAAAGCCTGGTGCTGTCGAGCGCAGGAGCGCTTCTCGGCCTGGGACTGGCCTTTACTTTAATCGCGTGGCTGGCCCACCAGGGATCGATCGCTCTGCCGCTGCTCAGCAGCATCCGGATTGATGCCAGCGCTCTGGCATGGACGATTCTGATCGCGATCGCGGCAGCGGCTTTCTTCGGACTGGCGCCGGGACTCAAAATGTCCAGCGGCAACGTGCAGGAAGCGCTCAAGGACAGTGGACCGGGCACGAGCGAAGGCAGGAAGCATGAGCGGGTGCGCAGCGTGCTGGTGATCTCCGAAGTTGCGCTGGCCTGCGTGCTGCTGATCGGCGCGGGATTGCTCATGCGGAGCTTTCTGAAAGTGCTGGATATCGATCTCGGGTTTCAGCCAGAGCACGCTGCATCGATCAAAGTGGAATATGACGACGACGCTCCGACCGACGAAGCAAAGGCTGCCAAGCTCAGCGTGATCTTCCAGCAGATTCTGGAGCGGATAAAAGCGCTGCCCGGCGTGGAGGCGGCAGGCATGGCGGACTTCCTGCCGCTGGGACAGAACCGGGAGTGGGGAACGCCGACGCCGAAAGGCAAGACCTTCGCTCCGGGTACACTGCCGGGGCCGCTGGTCTACGTGATCACTCCCGGTTTTGTGGAGGCGATGGGCATGCGTCTGCACGGGCGCGACTTCGCATGGAGCGACAATCTGAAGAGCGAGCCGGTGGTGATGATCAATGCTTCGGCGGCACGCGTGTATTGGCCGGGTGAGGATGCGGTGGGCAAGTTTCTCACGAACGGCAGCCAGGACCTTCGCGTGGTCGGAGTCGTCGACGACATCCATGCGGACACCGTGGAAGGGCAGCCGGGCTGGCAGATCTATTATCCGGCAACGCAGCAAAAGCCTGCCGGTATACAACTGGTGATACGCACCGCCCTGCCGCCCACGGCGCTCGCCGGAAGTGTGCTCCACGCGCTGCGCGAGCTGAATCCCAAACAACCGGCGGCGGAATTTCGGTCGATTCGCACGATTGTGGACCGGGCCGTCTCGCCGCGGCGATTCTTTGTGCTGCTGGTGAGCATCTTCGCGGAGTTCGGGCTGATTCTCGCCACGCTCGGCATCTACGGCGTCATCTCCTACTCGGTGGCGCAGCAGACGCAGGAGATCGGTATCCGCATGGCGCTGGGCGCAACCCAGGGACATGTCCTTCGCGAAGTCATGCGGAAGACGATGATCCTGGCGATCACCGGCATCATGCTGGGAACGGTCGCGTCGGTGGTTGTGGGGCGATGGATTGCCTCTCTGCTTTTCGGAACCAAGCCCACCGATCCGGTGACCTTCGCGGGCATGGTCCTTGTGATGATGGTGGTTGCGCTGATCGCCGGATATATCCCGGCGCGGCGCGCGGCGCGCATCGATCCGATGGTCGCACTGCGCGGAAACTGATGGGCGAGGCCCAGATCTGATTTTTCAGAGCTGGGCCGGTCGCACCGTCAGGGTTTAATCACGGCCTCGGTTTTGGGAATGCCGTTGAGTATGGCCTCGCCACTCTGCAGATGCTCGTCGACGAGCCGCGAGGGCGTGTGCGCGAGCCACTCGGCCAGCGAAATGTCTTCGTAGAACGGTGTGGGAAATACCTCGAGGAAGACCAGCTCGGTGTCGCCGGTGTTTTCGATGTAGTGCGGTGCGGATTTTTCGATGTAGCCGACGTCGCCTTCCTCGAAGTCCATGGTGCGGGCGCGGGCTCCGGCGGCGAAGACAGTCATGCGCGCTTTGCCGGAGACGTAGTATTGCCACTCATCCTCGTTGGGATGCCAGTGCATTTCGCGCAGGCCACCCGGCTTGAGGGTGACGATGGCCGCGGCGATGTTGGTTGCCGGCCATACCTTTCGATCGACGATCTTCACCTCCCCGCCTTGGGCCTTTTTGTTGGGCTGCATCTGACCGGGGCGGAAGTCGAAGCTGTGCGGCACGCGCCCGGTGCCTGCCTCGGCGGCCTTCTGCTCTTCTTCGAGAGGACGCGGCAGGTCGCGCTTGAAGATGAAGAGCTCTTTCTTCGGAGAATTCGCGAATGGATTTTCGGCAGCGTCGAAGTTCTTCGCAAGCACCTCGGGCGGAGTGTGGGCGATCCAGTCGGTGAGCAGGAAGGTTTCGAACTCATTGAAATTGCCGTCGTCGAAGACGAGCAGGAAGCGGGCACCGTCGGGACCGAGGCCCTGGATGGAATGCGGAATGCCGCCGGGAAAGATCCAGAGGTCGCCCTCGCTTACATCGCTGATGTGGCTGCGGCCCTGCTGATCGACAGCGGTGATGCGCGCATTGCCGTAGAGCATCAGCGCCCACTCCGCGCCGACATGCCAGTGCAACTCGCGGATGCCTCCGGCGATGAGGCGCATTTCAACGCCGGCCATCTTTTTTGAGATGGGCAGATCGCGGACGGTCACCTGGCGCGTCCAGCCGCCTTCCTCGATGCGTTTGTGGGAGAGCGAAAAAGAATACTTGAAGGGAGGCTGCCCGCCGGAATCTGTCTCCGGAGGCCAGACCGAGCTGGGATTCTGCTTATCGAGTGCTGCGTTATCCGCTCCCGGCTCGGATTCATTCGGTAGATGGTGATCGGGTGAGCGCGGGACCGGTTTTTCCTGGCTCTCGGCGATCTTCTCCTGCCCCTCCGCGAGCTGCCTCCCGGCGATCGCAGCCAGCGCTGCCGAGCTCACTCCGATAAACCTCCGCCTCGATACTTCTTCCGCCATCATTACTCCTTGCAGATTGGATTTCTCATGTTGCGTGGTGCTCACGACTTGCGCTTGATCAACCTGAGCTCGCGCGGGCTGCGCTCCGCATGAAGCTGTGCTGTCAGCTGCTGGCGGCGCGCGCCGTCAGGGCTCAGCATTGCTATCAGCTTCTCAGTCTGGTCAAAATTCAGAGCCGCTCCTAACTGACGAGCAGCGGCGCGCAAAAGCCGCCGCCGGAGCGCAGGTGACTTCGGGAGCCGCTCGATCTCGAGCGCAAGGCTCGCTTCTTCCGGATGCGTCGATGTCGCTCTGCCGCCGCCGCGCACCGGCTTTCCGGGCAGAAGCAGCGATGGAAGAATCCGCGCCAGCTCCGCCTGCCAGTAGGCGTCCTCGTCGCGGGCCAGCGTGGCGAGGTTAGCAAGCTGGAAGTGGATCTGCGGGTTGTAGGTCGACAGCATGGGCAGCAATTCGTGCCTGATACGGTTACGTGTAAACGCGATGTCGGCATTGGAGGCGTCTTCGCGCCAGCTGTGGTTGATGGACCGCAACCACGTCTCGATTTCGGCATGGCGGGCACCCAGAAACGGGCGCAGAATTGCGCCCCGCGCGCATTGAATTACGGGCGAGATACCGCCCAGACCCTCCGTCCAGGCGCCGCGCAGCAGCTTGTGCAGGACGGTTTCTGCCTGATCGTCGAGCGTGTGCGCGGTTGCCACCGCGTCGGATTCACCCTGCTCCAGCAACTCGCGGAACCATGCATAGCGAAGATTGCGGGCCGCCTCCTCGAGGGTCTCATGATTTTGCTGCGCTGCATGCGGCGTGTCGACATCGCGGCGATGAAAGATCAGGCTGTGATCGGCCGCGAGCGCGGCGACGAAGGCCGCATCGGCATCGGCTTCCGCGCCGCGAATGCCGTGATGAACGTGGACAACGGAGAGGACGAGGCCGATTTCGGGCGCCAGATCGATGAGACGGCGCAACAGAGCGACGGAATCGGCTCCTCCGGAGACGGCGACGGCCACGCGCATGCCGGCGCGGAAAAGTAGACGATGGATAGGGGGCGCGTCTGACATCTCTATCTATCGTAGCTATACTTCTTTTCATGCTGGCAACTCGAACGGCCACGGCTGCGGACGCGTCACTGATCACCCATCACCGGCGGCGCATGTTTGTCGATGCGGGACGCGCGGATAACCAGGTTCTCGGTGTGATGTCGCATCACTTCGAGCCCTGGGTGGCGAAGATGATCGACGAGGGGAAGTACATCGGCTGGCTCACGTCGGATGAGGAGCGCGTTGTTGCCGGCGCGGGGCTGCTACTGCTCGACTGGCCGCCGCATCCCCTCGATCCCCGCTCGACGCAGCGCGGCTACCTGCTCAACGTCTACGTTGAGCCCGAATACCGCCGCAGAAAACTCGCGAGCCATCTGATCGACATGGCTCTCGCCGAAGCGCGCCGTCGCAAGATTCGTGTGGTCGCGCTGCATTCGACGGAAGAGGGCCGCCGCCTTTACGAGAGCAACGGCTTCCGCCAGACCAACGAGATGTTCTACGTCGAGCCCGTCGAGGCCTAGCCTTTGGCGATCACCATTGAGGCGCTCGCCGCCGAGGCCAGCCCGCGCGAGATTGAAAGCGCACGCGGATTGCTGCTGGAGTACGGCCGCTTTGTGACGGAAGCCGAGGGGGCAGCGCATTTCTGCTTCGGAAAGCTCCAGGAAGAAGTCGACGGACTGCCGGAGAGCTATCGCAGGCAAGGCGGCGAGATGTTGCTGGCCTATGTCGAGGGCGAAGCCGCCGGGTGCGTGACTTACAGGGCTGTCCCCGCGATTGCTGGTGCCTGCGAGATGAAGCGGCTCTGGGTGCGCCGGGCATTTCGCGGAACGGGACTTGGCGAACGGCTGATTATCGCTGCCATCGAAGGCGCTGCCTCTGGCGGATTTGACGCCATGTATCTCGACACCTTCCCGGCAACCATGAAGGCTGCTTTTGAGATGTATCTACGGCTCGGGTTTGCGCCGTGCGATCCCTATAACGACAGCAGCTTCGAAAGAGTTGTGTTCATGCGGAAGCCGCTGCCTTAAGGGCTGAAGGTGCTCCGGCCCCATTCGCTGCACCGTTCGTCACAAGCCCCTTGGAAAACACGCGTAAATTATGCTTTCCTGTGCATTTGTACCGGCCACATCCGCTCGCAGAGTCTGGCTGGCAATCCGGAGAAAACATGAAAAAACAAATATCCACTCTGGCAGTTCTGATTGCGATCGCCGCACCGCTCACCGCCTTCGCGCAAAACCGGACCGCCCACGTCGCCGACTCGGACTCAAAGCCGACGCTGATTCCCGGCCTCGACAAGCAGCTGATCGACACCGGGGCGGATCCCTGCGCGAACTTCTTCCAGTACGCCTGCGGGAACTTCACGAAGCTGTACCCCATCCCCGCCGACCAGTCGGGCTACGGAACGGGCACGATGGTCTTTAACTACACCGAGTACACGCTTCATTCACTGCTCGAAAAGGTTGCCGCGGATAATCCTTCACGCACTGCGAACGAGCAGAAGATCGGCGACTATTACGCGTCGTGCATGGATACGCCTGCCATCTACGCGCTTGGCATGAAGCCGCTGCAGCCGGAACTGGACCGCATCGCGGCTCTCACCGACAAGAAGCAGCTCACCGATCTGCTGGCCCACTACCAGCTCATCGGCGTGAACGCCTTCATCAGCTTCGGCGAGCAGCAGGACTTCAAGGACGCGCGCAAACAGATCGCAGTCGTCGACCAGGGCGGACTGGGACTGCCGGAGCGCGACTACTATCTCCGCACCGGCGCTGCTGCTGAGAAGACGCGGCAGCAGTATGTCGAGCATGTGGCGAACATGCTGAAGCTGATGGGCGAGCCTGAGGACAAGGCTGCCAGCGACGCGAAGAAGATCATGGATCTTGAAACCGCACTGGCCAAGGTATCGATGGACGTCACGTCGCAGCGCGATCCGAAGAACGTCTACCATCCCATGCCCGTCTCCGAGCTCGCTGGCCTCACGCCGGAGATCGACTGGACGGCATTCTTCGAACGCACCGGCATTCCTTCGATCACCAACCTTAATGTCGCCAATCCTGATTTCTGTAAGGGACTGAATACGATTCTGGCCTCTACCGATCTGGACACCATTAAGACTTACCTGCGCTGGCAGCTGATTAACGGCACGCCCAGCTATACCCTCCCCGAAGCGATGGACAAGGAGCAGTTCGACTTCTACGGACGCAAGCTGCGCGGCCAGCCCGAACAGCGCGCGCGCTGGAAGCGCTGCGTGCAGGCTACCGATGGCGGCCTGGGTGAGGCGCTCGGCGAGGTCTATGTAAAGGAGAATTTCCCGCCCGAGAGCAAGGCAGCCACGGTGCAGATGGTCCACGACATCGAGGAAGCGATGGACAAGGACATCGACACGCTCGCGTGGATGAGTCCGGAGACCAAGGTGAAGGCTAAGGAAAAGCTGCACCTGGTGGCCGACAAGATCGGCTACCCGGATCATTTCCGCGATTACTCGGCGCTGAAGATTGTACGGGGCGACGCTTACGGCAATGCGGTGCGCGCGACGGAGTTCGAGAGCAAGCGGCAACTCGCCAAGATTGGCAAGCCGGTGGACCGCGGCGAATGGGGCATGACGCCACCCACTGTCGATGCCTATTACAACCCCAGCATGAATGACATCAACTTTCCAGCCGGCATTTTGCAGTCACCGCTATTCGATCCCAAAGCGACTGACGCGGAAAACTACGGACACGTGGGAGCCATCGTGGGCCACGAACTCACCCATGGCTTCGACGACCAGGGACGCCAGTTCGATGGCAACGGCAACCTCGCCGACTGGTGGACTGCCGAGGACGGCAAGAAGTTCGACGAGAAGGCCGACTGCGAAGTGAAGGAATACGGCAACTTCACAGCTGTGGACGACGTGAAGGTGAACGGCAAGCTCACCCTCGGCGAAAACACCGCCGACAACGGTGGGCTACGCCTCGCATACATGGCCTTCCTGGCGGACGCAAAGCGCAAGAACATCGACCTGGAGGCCAAAGACGCGAACGGCTACACCCCGGTACAGGAGTTCTTTATCGCCTACGGACAGAACTGGTGCGGGAGCATCCGTCCCGAGCAGGTGCGGCTGCAGGTGCAGACCGATCCGCACTCGCCGCGTGAGTTCCGCGTAAACGGCGTTGTGCAGAATATGCCGGAACTCGGCCACGCCTTCGGCTGCAAGCCCGGCCAACCGATGATGCCGGTCAACAGCTGCCGCGTCTGGTAGCGGCTGCGCGCCGGGCGACACGCGGCTTCGCCGCAAAAACCTTGAGAGTGCCCGATGGGCACTCTCTTTTTCTTTGCGGTGAGTTTCATCTGTTCTTTGACAGATTGCTCCGCTGCGGCTCGTATATTGGTGATGGGGAGCGCCAGCCGCTGCCAAGGAGAAAAGAAACGATGCCGGGTTCTGCGATTCTGACAAAGGCTTTTCAGGGCAAGTGGGCGCTGGTGACGGGCGCGAGCGCAGGCATTGGCGAAGCACTGGCCATCGAACTGGCCGCGGCAGGTGCAAATCTTGTCCTTACGGCGCGACGCGCCGACCGGCTGGAAACCCTGGCGCGGCGCCTGGGAAGCGAACACCGGATTCAGACGCAGGTCATCCCCGCGGATCTCGCCGATCCCGCCGCTCCGCAGCAGCTCTTTGATGCGACGGAGGGGCAGGGTGTCGCGATCGATATCCTTATCAACAATGCGGGATTCGGGTATTACGGCGAGTTCGTCACCGGAGACCCGGCCTGGCAGCGGACGATGGTCGATGTGAACTGCTCGGCGGTGGTCGACCTGACGCGGCTCTTTCTGCCAAGGATGATCGAACGCCGGCGAGGCGACATTATGATCGTGGCCTCGACGGCAGCCTACCAGCCGGTGGCGTACATGGCGACCTACGCTGCGACCAAGGCCTTCGACCGCATGCTCGCCGAGGCGCTGGCGGAGGAGACGGCGCGCTTCGGGATCCGGGTAAGCGCGCTGTGTCCTGGGCCGACGGAATCAGAGTTCGGCAAGGTGGCGGGATCGCCGCCTGCAGCGGATCGCGGCCGGGGATTTCAGAAAGCGGACGAAGTGGCGCGGCGCGGGCTGGAAGGGATGGTAAACGGCAAACACTGGGTGCTGCCGAGCTTTGTGAACGGCGCCTCGGTCTTCATGCAGCGCTTTGTTCCGCGGCGCACGGTGACGGGTGCGGCGGAGAAGATGTTCCGTCCGCCCAGCGTGAAAGAAGCGCTAAAAAAATAGCACGGCACAATAACCCAAACAAATTATTGTCGGAGTAGTCCATCGGTAGTAATATCCTCGCCAAGAGGAAGTACCCATGGATGAAGTTACCCGTGAAGTTACCCGCGTTCCAAAGATGGATGCCCGGCAGTTGCGGCGTGTGATCGTAGAACACGAAATCACACCCGCGACCATTCTGGAGCGCATGGCAAGTGTCCCGGCAGCTGCTGTAGAAGCGCACGTTGAGCCGCAGCTTGAACACCCCCTGCACGCGACGGTCACTCCTATCGGCCGCGTCCGCGCCCGCAAAGATCGCTAGAATCCGCCCCCCCAAAAACCTAAAAAACGTCAGCCCCGGTCGAGACGCTGGATCAACGAACCCACCAGGTTCCGTTATCCCAGTCGATGCGGTTGCCGTCTGCGCTGACTACCCCCGCGATGCTGTTGCCGCTCCAGTCGGTCGTGAGGTGCCCCTGCGCGTCGACGCTGCCGCTGGCGCTGACCCGCGCATGATGCCGCCATCTTAACTGCACCCGGCATGCTTGTGGCAACGCGATTTCGAGGTGTTTACTGAGCTCTACTAAAACGTTTCACCTTGACGGTCCTGATCTGGCATAGTTAGGATGACCGCGCACCCCTGGGGTGCAGTCGCACACAAAACTGCAAGCGAAGTCCGTTGCCCTTGATGAAGGAGATTCATGAAGTTGCATAGTGTCGTGCAGCGCGCCGCTGTTCTTGCCGCGCTTCTGCCGTTATCGATTTATCCGCTTCGCGCGCAAGCGCATCAGCCCAAGCCGCACCACCCGTGGGATGACACGTCGCTGTCGCCCGATGTGCGCGCCGATATGGTGATCAAAGAGATGACGCTGGACGAGAAGATCCAGCTTGTGCACGGCACCGGCTGGGGAGCGCTGCGCGAGGGCGATCCCATTCCGCCGCGGTCGAATCTGGGGGCGAGCTATGTGCTGGGCATCGACCGGCTGGGCATTCCCGACATCAACATGGCCGATTCGGCGGTGGGCATCCGCCTGGCGGCGAGAGAAAGCCGCTACGCCACGCTGCTGCCCTCGACGCTGGGCGCGGCATCGAGCTGGGATCCCAGTGGGGCGCAGCTCTACGGATCTGTGATCGGGCGCGAGCTGCGCGCACAGGGCTACAACATGTCGATTGGCGGCGGCGTGGACATCACGCGCGAGCCGCGCAATGGACGCAACTTCGAGTATGCGGGCGAGGACCCGGTGCTGGCCGGAACGATGACCGGCAACCTGATGAAGGGCCTGCAGTCGCAGCAGGTGATGGGCGACATCAAGCATTACGCCTTCAACGATCAGGAGACGGGACGCGACATTCTGAACGCGAAGATCGATCACAAGGCGGCGCGGGAGAGCGACCTGCTGGCCTTCGAAATCGCCATTGGCATTGCCCAGCCATCGGGCGTGATGTGCTCCTACAACCGCGTGAACGGCGATTTTGCCTGCGAAAACGACTGGCTGCTGAACCATGTGCTGAAGAAGGACTTCGGCTTCAAGGGATGGGTGCTCTCCGACTGGGGGGGGACGCACAGCACGGTGAAGGCGGCTCTGGCCGGCCTCGATCAGGAGATGCCGGAGGACATTTATTTTGGGGCGGCACTGAAAGATGCAGTTCAGAAGGGCCAGGTGCCGCTCTCGCGCCTCGAGGACATGGATCACCGCATCCTGCGCAGCATGTTTGCCGCAGGCGTGGTCGATCATCCGACCATGCCGCGGCAGGTTGTCGATCCGTTCCGGGGACGCGACGACGCCGAGAAGATCGCCGAAGAGAGTATTGTGCTGCTGAAGAATGCGAACAATGTGCTGCCGCTCAAGGCTACGGGCTCGATTGCGATTATCGGCTCGCATGCGGACAAGGGCGTGCTCTCGGGCGGTGGTTCGGCGCAGGTTGATCCTCCGGGAGGCAATGTCATTGATCCGCATCCCGGCGGCGCGCACTGGGGCGAGACCGTCTATTTCCCCTCGTCGCCGATGAAGTACATCGAGAAGCATGCGCCGAATGCGAAGGTGGAGTTTAATCCCGGCACCGACAACGCCTCGGCGGCGGCGCTGGCCAAGTCTTCCGACGTCGCGATTGTCTTCGTCAATCAGCCAATGTATGAGAGCCATGACGCGCGCACGCTGTCGCTTCCCGATAACCAGGATGCGTTGGTGAGCGCCGTGGCCGCGGCCAATCCGCATACGATCGTGGTGCTCGAAACGGGCGGGCCGGTGACGATGCCGTGGGCCGACCAGGTCGAGGGCATACTGGCGGCGTGGTTCCCGGGGATCGGCGGCGGTCAGGCGATCGCGAACCTGCTCTTCGGCTCGGTGAATCCCTCGGCGAAGCTGCCGGTGACGTTTGCAAAGAGCGACTCGCAGTTGGCATTTCCCGAGGTTCCCGGCATTGACTTGAAGCCGGTGGACGTCAAGGTGCCCACGGTGATGCGCGGGCAGCGCATCATGCACGACGAGAAGCGGCTGCCTCCCTTCGATGTTGATTACAACATCCAGGGCGCACGCGTGGGCTACAAGTGGTTCGAGTCGAAGAATCTTCAGCCGCTCTTCCCCTTCGGATTCGGGCTGTCGTATACGAGCTACGAATATTCGGGGCTGAACGTCGACAGTCACGGCCACGAGGTCAGCTTCAACGTGAAGAACACGGGCAGCCGCGCAGGCACGGAGATTGCCGAGGTCTACACCGCTCTGCCGGCAGCCGCGGGCGAGAACTACAAACGGCTCGTGGCCTTCGATCGCGTGGAGCTTGCGCCGGGCGAGTCGAAGACGGTCACGCTGCAGATCGATCCGAAGTATGTCTCGGTCTTCGACGAGCAGAAAGACGGCTGGCAGCTATTGCCGGGCGACTACAAGGTACTCGTAGGTCCCTCATCGGCGGAGACGCCCCTGACGGGCAGTTTTCATATTCAGTAGCACTTCAGCAACAGATAAAACGGCATCCTCGGTGAGGGTGCCGTTTTTATTTGCGCACGAAGACGGAGCGCGTGGTTAGACTCGCAGTCGGGGAGCTTTGCATGGCAAGCAGACATTGGACTCGGCGCAAAGTTTTGCAGGGCGGCCTTAGCGCTGCGGCAGGTGCGGCACTGATGCGAAGTTCGCGGGCATGGGCCAGCGCAGGGCAGCTCCCCCCGCGCCAGCCGCTCGGCGACGACCAGCTCACCTTTGTAACCACGACCGAGTCGAGCGCATGGCAGAAGGGCGATCTCTTCAAGCCGACGTTCGAGTGGGAGATGCTCAACCTCAACGTCGACCTGAAAGAGACAGCCCAAACGATCGACGGCTTCGGAGGATGCTTCAACGAACTCGGCTGGACATCGCTCTCAGCGCTCCATGAGGCGGATCGGGAGAGCGTGCTGCATGAGCTGTTTGATCCCGCGGCCGGAGCGCGCTTTACGTACTGTCGCATGCCGATCGGTGCGAACGATTACGCCACTGAGGCATACAGCTATGACGAGACGGACGGCGACTTCGATCTGAAGCACTTCAGCATCGATCACGACGGGAAGACACTCATCCCTTTTATTCACGCCGCGCAGCGCTATCAACCGAAGTTGCGGCTGTGGGCCTCCCCGTGGTCGCCGCCAGGCTGGATGAAGCGGAATCATTTCTATGCAGAGGCGAAGGCGTATCCGGGAATGAAGGAGAACGGGATTCGCCCCGACCAGATCGGCCGCGAAGGCGAGGACATGTTCATCCAGGAGCCGCGCTACTTCGAGAGCTATGCGAAGTACTTTGGCAGGTTCATCGAGGCCTACCGCGCGGAGGGGATTCGCGTGGGTATGGTGATGCCGCAGAACGAGTTCAACTCTGCGCAGAATTTCCCCAGCTGCACCTGGACTGCGGAGGGCCTTGCTCGATTCCTGCACTATCTTGGGCCGGAGATGCGGCAGCGCGAAGTAGATGTCTTCTTCGGCACGCTGGAGCGCGGAAACCCGAAACTGCTGGAGACGGTCATGGCCGATAAAGACGCGGCTCGGTTCGTGAAGGGAGTCGGCGTTCAATGGGCGGGAAAGAATGCCCTGCCGGCGATTCATCGCGAGTTTCCGTCGTTGGCTATTTATCAATCGGAGCAGGAATGCGGCGACGGCGCGAACAGGTGGAGCTACTCCAGCTACTGCTGGCAGTTGATGAAACATTACTTCCGCAGCGGCGCCCGCGCCTACATGTACTGGAACATCTCAACTGCAAACGGCGGCATGAGCACGTGGGGATGGGCGCAGAACTCATTGGTCAGCGTGGATATAGCTGCGAAGACTTTCCGCTACAACCACGACTACTATCTGCTCAAGCATCTGACGCACTTTGTCGATGTGGGAGCGAAGCTTCTGGAGACAACAGGTACTTGTGATGACGCGCTCGGATTCCTGAATCCCGACGGAACCGTTGTGCTGATGCTGCGCAACGAACTGCCGCATGCGCAGTTGATTCAGGTGCAGATCAGCGATCGCCTCGTAGCGGTTGAGCTGCCGCCGGATTCAGTGGGAACACTCGCGATGAAATGACGCGACGCCTGGCCCGACTACACTAACGCAGCCTTCTGCCTCGGTGTGAACTTGCGCTTGTAATATGCCGTGGTCGCGATGATTGCCGGTACGCCGATCGCAGAGGGCAGAACCCAGATCCACCACGCTCCGTGCAGAAGGGGGCCGATGGTCACGACGCAGAAGGCGGTCCATGCCGCGATATAACTGCCGATCATGCCTTGCAGGTGGGCGTACCACCAGAACATCTTCTCCCTGGGGGGATGGGTGAAGTCCCACATGGCGCCCGCGGAAATGCTCATGCCGATAATACCGAAGACGATCGCCGGAATTCCCAGATTCGACACCAGCGCCGGCCGGAATGCTCCCAGCAGCGCCAGCGCAGCGCTGGCGGCAAAGCAGAAGATGGCTGCGATCCAGTCGAGTCCCTTAACGACGGGCTGGCCTTTGAAGGCGGCTTTCTGCCCGAGCACCCTGTATCCAACAAAGGCGGAATAAAAGCTGAAGATGGCAACCAGCGCCAGGAAGAGGATGGGCCGATAGATCGCCATGACCAGCGCCGTGGTCGCGACGACCGCCATGCACCAGAAATAGATCTTGCCCCACCGGCAATGCGCCTTGCCGCCCTTGGCGGTGACGAGCGCCAGCGGCGCCAGCACAAAGGCTCCACTGCCGGCAGCGATGTGGACACCCAGGAAGATGCGCATCCATAACGGATCGTGCATGGTTCACCTCATCGTGGCTGTCGGCCCCTGGAGCCGCTGTGCGTTGCTACGCAGTCTACAGCAGGCGGGTTCCGTGAATACGTGATTACCACGAAGTCGGCTGTGCGACGATGGGAGCATGGCTCAGGAGAAACATGTCGCTGTGATCAGCGGAGGCGCACAGGGGATCGGCCGAAGAACGGCGGAATTGCTGGCCGAGCGCGGATACGATCTGGCGCTGATCGATCTGCGCATGCCCGAAGAGGCCGTTCGCGCGATTGAAGAGCGCGGCGGCGAGGCAATGGGCTTTGCCGGGGATATCGCGGATGAGGCAGTTGTCGAGCGCTTTGCCGGCGAAGTCTTCCGTCGATTCGGGCGCGCGGATGTGCTGGTGAACAACGCCGGCATCAGCCTGATCGCTCCGGCCGAGGCCACGTCGGCGCGGGATTATCGACGCGTGCTTGAAGTAAATCTGGTGGCGCCTTTTCTGCTGGCGAAGGCTTTCGGTGGGAAGATGCTCGAAGCGCGCAGCGGGTCGATTGTGAATGTTGCCTCGGTGGCGGGGCTGCTGGGCATCGGTGACCGCGCGGCCTACAACGCGTCGAAGCACGGATTGGTGGGGCTCACCAGAACGCTGGCAGCGGAATGGGGCGGGCGCGGGGTGCGCGTGAATGCCGTCTGTCCGGGCTGGGTGAAGACCGAGATGGACGCCGCCGACCAGGCACGCGGGACCTACGTTGACGCGGATATCACCGGCCGCGTGCCGATGGGACGCTTCGCCTCGCCCGACGATGTCGCCCGGGCGATTGCATTTCTCGCGGACGGGAGCGAGAGCGCCTTTGTGAACGGCATTACGCTTTCGGTCGATGGCGGCTGGGCAACCGACGGCAGCTGGGAATCGCTGCGGCTGAGCCACCGGTAACAACGGAGCCTAATCGTACACAGACGCCGCTGCCTGAAACTCCTCTCCGACCCAGTCGGTAAAGGCATCCGTCGACTGGCTCCGCCCGAGAAAGCGCAGCACGATCTCCTTGCCGGGCATCGATCCGCCCGGTTCTAGGACCGTCCGCCTGTACTTCATCGAGGTCGGGTCGTCCAGCGCGTGCGCCGAGAACTGGCTGTAGAAGTCGAGGGCAATCACCTTGTCGTAGAGATAGGTGTAGTAGTTCGACGAATATCCGACCAGGTGGGTAAAGCTCGAGTACATGCGGTTGCCGTCGATCCACTGATAAGGCAGGAAGCGCGCATACAGCTCCTGGAAGAGCGCGTCCAGGTCGAGGGACGCGGGGTCGGCGGTGTGGGTCAGGAGCGAATAGGTCGTATAGAGAAGCTGTGTCCGCACCCAATCGGCGCGGCCAAAGGCTCCGGCGCGGTTCATGCGCTGCACCAGCTCCGCAGGAATGGGCTCGCCGGTTTCGTAGTGGTGCGCGAAGAGGGCCAGCAGGTGCGGATCGCGGAAGAACTCCTCGAGCATCTGCGAGGGAACCTCGACGAAGTCTCCCTCGGTGGCGATCCCGCTGATGCCTGCCCATTTCTGACGCCCGCCCAGCAGCGCGTGCATCAGGTGGCCGAATTCGTGGAAGTAGGTCACGACATCGGAGTGCTGCATCAGGCCCGGATCGCCCGGCTTCCCGCCGGGAAAATTGCAGATCAGCGCCGCCTGCGGAATCTGCCACGCACCCGGCAGTTCTCCTTCCTGCCGGTTCATCACGCCCGGGATCAGCGGATGAGCCGAGAACCACTTATCTTTGCCCTCGCGCGGATGCATATCAAGGTAAAAGCGCCCGATCAGGCTTGCCCGGTCCTCGCGACTGCAGGCCTCCTCGTAAATGTCGTAGGTCACGACATCCGGATGCCATGTTTGCGCACCCTCGACACGGCGGAACTCCACCTGAAAGAGCCGAGCCGCGGTCGCCAGTACTCCCTGCTCCACGCGATCGTATGGGAAGTACGGCCGCACCGACTGCGAGTTGAATTCGAAGGCCGAGCGCCGGTATTGCTCGAGCCAGTATCCGCGACTGGCAGCGTCGATAACTTCGAGCCCCAGCTGCATGCTTTGCGCGTACTCGAGCACCATGGCGTACTCTTTTTGCGCTCCTGCCTGAGAAGCCACATCCAGTTCTTCGAGGAACCAACGCATATTCTCGGCCGATTCCATCATCTGGTCAGCCGTGGCGAGATCGGCCCAGGTCGAGAATCCGAGAATCGTCGCCAGCTCTTTCCGGATCGCCAGCAGGTCGAGCAGGATCTGCTTGTTCTGGGGGTAGGCGCGTGTGTTGTAGGCGAGATAGATCCGCCGCCGCAGCGCATCTGACTGGGAAAATGTCATGACCGGCAGATAATCGGGAAATTCGGTCGTCAGGGTAATCTTTCCGTGCTCGTCCGGCTGATGGGCCTGGAGGTAATCGTCCGGCAGGCCCTCGAGCTCGGCCGGATCGTCCACGGTGACGGTGTGGACGCTCTCCTGCACATTCCGCTGAAAGGCCAGGGAAAGCTCGGTTGCCTTGTCCTGCAGCTCCCTGATCCGCGCCCGGGTGGCGTCGTCCTTGTCCACGCCGGCGAGGCGGTATTGCAGGAGGGTCCGCCCGAGGTAGTGCCGGGTGGCGTCATCGGCCGAGTCTGGGTCGATCTCGTTCAATGCCTGGTAGACCTTCTGATTCAGCCCCAGCGCTACGCCTGCCTGGGCGACGGCCTGGATCAGCGCCTGCGCGGTATCGCGAACCCCTTTATCCGGGTATACGCTATGCAGCAGGCCCGTCTGTGAGCCGGTCGCGGAAAGCTCGGCAACGGCCTCGTCATAGGGCCGGAGGGTATTTTCGAGGGTCCGTGGTCCGGGGACAGCCAAAAGGCGGTCGAGAGCCTGCTGGTGCCGGGCCAGGCCGCTTTGGACCCAGCGTTCCAATGTCGCCGTCGAAACCGAGCCCGTTCCGTCCGGGTTCCATGGATGAGGAAAGAAAGTTTCGGGAGAACTATCTCCCGTCAGGGTGCCTGGATACGTTTCCGCCGCGGGATCGCTCATGGGCGTCACCTCTTACGCATATAGAGGGTAACCCAGAAGTTTCACAGTGAGGCGAAATGGCGCCATCGAAGCACATTTGGCCCCTATTCATGGTGGAGGTGTTGCATCCTGACTTCACACCCGTTAAGATGCCGCAATTGCCGCCATGAAAGTATCGAACAATGATGTGCAAGAGGCACAGCCGAGCAGGGAGCGCGTTGTGAGTGCACATTCCCCCCATTTCATACGCTCCCGGATAGGAAAGCTCTGTGTCGCCATCATCGGATCCACGCCAGCCGAGATGATTGACAAGGCGCACGAAGCTGTCCGCGAAAACCCGTTCATCGAGTTTCGCCTGGACTACCTTTCCAATCCCCTGGCCGCCCTGCCTAAAATCAAGCAGCTTTTGAGCGAGCGCAGTGAGGTCACCGCCATCGCCACCTGCCGCCGCGCTGCGACCGGAGGCAAGTTCAAGGGCACCATTGCCGCCGAGCTTGAAATTCTGGAAAAAGCCGCCTCTGCCGGCTTCCAGCTCGTCGATCTGGAGTTGCAGACCGCCGAGGCCATCAAGCACGCCCAGCTCGACAAGCTCCGTGCCCGCGGCGCGGCGCTGATCATCAGCTACCACGACTTCAACACCACGAAAGATCTCGACGGGATCTTCGAGCGCATCCGGCCCTACGAGCCGGAGTTCATCAAGATCGTCTCCACTGCCAAAACGCTGGCCGACAACGTCACCATGATGCGCTTTCTCGAGCGCACCCGGGACATGGCCAACCTGATCGGCATCTGCATGGGAGAGCAGGGAATCATCAGCCGCGTCCTGGGTCTGCGCGCGGGCAGCGTTTTTACCTTTGCCGCCGCCCATGTCGGCGAAGAGACCGGTCCCGGACAGATCTCCGTCCGCACCCTGGAAGAGACTTACCGCATCGACCAGCTCGATGCCGCCACCAAGGTGTACGGCGTGGCCGGCAATCCGGTGAAACACTCACTCTCGCCGCTCATGATGAATACCGCCTTTCGCCGCGAGACCGTCAACGCCGTCTTCCTCGCTCTGCACACAACGAAGCTGAGCGACCTGCTCACTCTGGTGCGCGAAGTCCCCATTAATGGCCTGGCTGTCACGATGCCCCTCAAAGAAGAGGTCATCAAGCACCTGGAGCGGACCGACCCTCTCTCGGAAAAGGTCGGCGCCTGCAACACGGTCGTTCGCTCGCAGGACGGCAAGCTCTACGGCTTCAACACCGACGTAGCGGCCATCGTGCGCCCGCTCGAGCGCCGATTGCAGTTGAAGGATGCGAAGATCCTGGTGATGGGAGCAGGGGGAGCAGCCCGTGCCGCCGTCTTCGGCCTCAAGGACAAGGGCGCCGAGGTGTTCATCCTCAACCGCACTCCTGAGACGGCGCAGAAGCTCGCCCGCCAGGCGAAGGCGAAGACCTTTAAGCGCGACCAGCTCGCCAAGACGAACTTTGACGTGATCATCAACGCCACGCCGTCAGGCATGCACGGCGTGAAGCCCGCCAGCCTGCTCGAACCGAAGGAGATCAACGCGCGGCTGGTCTTCGATCTCGTCTACAACCCCATCGACACGCCTCTCCTCCGCATGGCCCGCGAGAAGAACATTCCCGTCGTCACCGGGGTCGAGATGTTCGTCCACCAGGGCGCGCGCCAATTCGAAATCTGGACCGGAAAGCCGGCTCCCGAGGACGACATGCTGCGCGTGGTGGTGCACACGCTCCGCCAGCAGGCCGAAGCGGCGAAGCAGGCGGCTCCGGCTAAGACCCCGGCGGCAAAATAGACTGAACGGCTCGTCCATTCCGTGCATCTCTGTATCTTGGTCTTAGTGTTCGCATGAATGACGAAGCAAAACCGCTCAAGCCCGGGTCTGTTCAGGAGCCTGCCAAAGGCACGTACGCCAGCGTGGATCGGCTGATGGAGCTCGCCTCCGACAAGAAGCCGGAGGTTCCGCCGGAGGCAAAGCTTCCCGAGGAGTCGGAAGATCCGCAGAAAGACTCATCGATGTGGAAGATCCTGCTGCAGATCAAGCCATTCCTGCCCTATCTTGCCCGCTTGGTGCCGGTGCTTGATGTTGTCGTGGGTCCGCTGCAGAGCGCAGGCCTCTCCCACGAGGTTAAGCAGAGCATCGCCCAGTCGGCGGTGAAGATTCAGAACATCCAGCGCGATCTGACCGACGCCGTCACTTCGGCGATCGATGAACAGGCTGTCCAGTTGACGCGCCTCGAAGAAGAAATCACCAGACTACGCGATGCGGCCGAGAAGCAGACTCGCGCGCAGACACAGCTTGCCGAGGAACTTGAGTCGGTCAGCAAGCTGATCCGCATTTCGGCCGTCGGCCTGGGCATCCTGCTGGCCGCCGTCATCGTGATGACGGGGATTCTTCTTGCCCACACCACGCATTAGACACGCGCGGAGCGTGCTGAGGCAGGTCTCACTGCTTCTGGAAGATCAGGACTCCCCAGCTCGGCAGATTGATCCAGAGCTGGCCGTTTGAAACCGACAGATCGGCGTCAAAGTTGCCCACCGTGAAGATTCCTCCGTACTGCGGGGCCTGGGAATTGAATATCTCTTTCCAGGTGCCGGATTCGCCGCCCATGTTCACGCCGTAGTTGTACGAGTCCCACTGGGAATCCCCCGGATTGACGACGATGAGCAGCAGGTCTCCATTGAAGTCATAGCGCTTGAAGGCCACGATCTGGTTATTGAAGTCGGTGTGGACAACGTTTCCGGCAGGCGACCTGAGCGCGGGATGCGCCCAGCGAATGTTGTTCACGTCGCGAACCATCTGCTGCATCGGGCTGCCCAGCGAATCGCCGATCTGCAGCCAGTCGATGCGATGGTCGCCGTCGTCGATGTTGGGGTCCCAATAGCCGTCCAGATGCCCCTCGGTGCCCATAAACATCATCGGGGTTCCGGGCAGAGTCGCATTGAGAGCCCAGGCAAGCCGGGCTTTGGCGCGCGCCCATCCGTTGCCGCGGCCTCCGAAACGTTGCGTGAAGTAGACTCCGCCGCTCCCCATCCCGCCATAGATCTGGTCATGACATCCGGTCAGGTAGGTGACCTGATGCCACGGATTGGGATCGGAGAAGCCACCGATGCGCGAGAGCAGGCGATCGAGGACGTCATCGCCGGAGAGCAGTGCGGAGGCGTCATAGGGGGCGCCAAGGTCCCAGATCGCGCAGAAGCCTAGCGCTCCCCAGGGGTCAACCCAGCCGGAAGCGCTTTCCTGGTCGCCGGGATTGTATTCCGCGATCAAATACTTGTCGGGAAATTCCTGCCGCAGGGCATTGATGATGGATTCGATCGCGTCCGGCTGGATGAACTGGACGGCATCGAACCTCAGGCCGTCGACGCGATAGTCCCGCAGGTACATGCGGGCGTTGTCCAGGAAGAAATCCTTCACTTCCTGCCGCCACATGGCGAATCCCAGGCCAAAGCGGGTGTTGTGGCCGTCGACAAAGTAAATACCGCCGCCAGCGGTGTTTCCGTCGTATTCCCAGTAGCGGTTGTCGATGGCGGCGGCGTGGTTGTAGACCATGTCCAGGATCACGGCGAGCCCCTTCGAGTGAGCTGCGTCGATGAGCTGAATCAGTTCCGCTACGGCGCGATCCGGGCTGGTTGCGTACTCCTCTTCTGAAGCAAACATGTCCGACGGGCCGTATCCCTCGCCTACCCCTCCAACGTCAGCATAGGAGTCGGAAATGGGAAGAGGGGCAATGGCATTGAAGCCGAGCCCGCGGATGTAGTCGAGCTTGGCGATGAGATCGACAAACGTGGCGGTATTGTCCTGCACGCCGATGCCGTCGTTGCGTCCCGAGTAGGACCCTATGTGCACCTGATAAATCAGGAAGTCCTGAAATGCCGGGGCCTGAAAAGGCATGCGCTGGGAAGGAAACGGAGCCACAACATAGCCAGCCGAATCCGCGCTGGAACTTTGCACCTGCAGAGCCCGGGCGTCGGTGCGCTGCCAGACCTGCGAGTTGTCGTTGTCCTGACCACCCCTGTTCGTGATCAGGTACTTGTACATCTGGCCGGCGGTCACCGGAATCTGATCGGCCGACCAGTTTCCCGATGAGCCCTCGGACGCAAGGTCCAGAGCGCCGCCGTTCCAGCCTGTGAAATCTCCCATGACCTGCACCCGCTGAGCGGACGGCGCCCAAACCCGGAAACGGCAGGTTCCATCGGGATAAAGAAGACTGCCCATACCATCGTTATTGGCTGCCGGAGCACGCATGCGAATATCCTCGGGTGGAATAGGAACGGAACTGCTCGGCGACGATCGTGCGCCTACGGTACCAAAATTAATTTCGAAAGAGGGATAAATAATCCGGCAATTCTTCGCCCGGCGGCGAGGCTTCCCCTGCCGGTGCTCCGGTTGGCTTATCGCCACGCAGAGAGCAGTCTTCCTGCGGAACCCTTCATTCCCAACCCGTCGCGGCGGCCCTGAAAATACCGGGCGTTGATCTCGGGCCCGCCCAGATCCTCAATTGTCCGGAAGCCCGCAAACTCGGCGGCCATCTGCGCAGGCGTGAAGAAGAGCCGGAAGGGCTCACCGGCCGCCTGCACCCGTGCCGCCAGCGCATCGTGCGCCAGCCTTTCTCGAAAGGGCAGCGCCTCGCGCGGTTGGCCGTAATCGAGCGCCACGCCGCTGTCCGCCGGTCGCTCCGCGATAAATTTGAGCGTCGCCCGAAAGGCTTCGAGCGTCAGATATGGCACCACGCCGAGCCAGGCGAAAAATGCCGGCCTTTCGAAATCGAATCCTGCGGCGTCGATCTGCTCAGTGAGCGACTGCCGCTCGAAATCCACTGGCGCAAAGGTCAGGCTTTCCGGTATCGCGATGCCGCTCGGCCGGAGCAGTTCGCGCTTCCAGGCCTGCGTGGCCGGATGGTCGACCTCAAAGACCCGCAGCCCCGGATAGGGGTTGCGATAAGCGAAGGTGTCCAGCCCCGCGCCCAGCAGCACGTACTGGCTGACGCCGCTCTCCACCGCGCAGCGCAGATTCTCCTCGGCATACCGGCTGCGCACCACGAGAAATGACCGCATCGCCAGGGCAAATGCGCTTTCGGGCTGCATGCCGGCCCGCCGCAGCTCTTCTGCGTACATCTCTCGCAGGAGCGGGACCGCAATCGGATCCTCGAAGACCACCGGCGAGTCGTAAAGCTGGTGGACGGCCCGGCGGAGCGCCACCCGAAGCGCGGTTCGCGACGGGGTTGCCTCATCCACGGGGCACCTGACCAGGTACATTTAACGCCATAAAGTGCCTTTTGTAGATTTTACGAACATACGTTGGAGTAATACGAACACAGATTGAAAATCTGCTGCTAACTTCGCTGTGGAAAAGCTATCGGCTGTTGCCAGTTCTTAATTCGCGGGAATAGCATACGTGGCAGTTTGGTTAAAGTTTTCGCCGGAGTTAGCCGCAGGAGCGAACCCGACGGATAAAAGACACTTAGAAGTCCATCCTCGAAGTGCAAGATGTCTCAATTCTCATAAAGCCCGCGTGGAGCGACTCTTTATGGCATGGTATGCCTACTGCATCACAGAAAAGCAAGCCTTCCCTGAACTGATTCGTCACCGTAAACCAATTCCAATGGAAACAGTTTCCGGTATTCAGGGCAACCAGGTTTTCCTTTACCCCGCCAGTGAACTTGCAGTCATCGTCAGCGAACACTCCCCTGCTGATAATTTCAACCAGCGCGCAGCCATGGATCACGCCCGGGTGATCGCCGACTGCTTCAAAACCTCTACCGTTCTACCCTTCCGCTTCGGCACCGTTTTCGCCGATGACGAAGCTCTGCGGCGCTCAATCCGGTCCAACCAGCGCCAGTTCATCACCAACATCGAACGGTTACGCGGCAAAGCCGAGATGCACCTGAAGGTGACGCTCGACGATTGCTGCCGCGACCAGATCCGCCGGGTTATTCCCGCTGAAGTCAGCGCGGTTGGCCGGGAATATCTCTCAAATCTCCGGGAAAGTGCAACCCTGCAGCGTGAACGCCAGACCAAGGCGCGAGCGGTTTCCGTGCAGATGCATCGGATGTTCTCCCCCCTTGCCGAGGAAATCTCCTGCAAGCGCACCGATGCCGGAAAGATGCTGCTGGACATCGCCCATCTGATCGATCACAAATGCGTGGAGCGGTACCAGAACAAGTATTCCAGCGCGAGCCAGCTGATGAAGGACTGCCAGATGCAGCTCTCCGGCCCCTGGCCCCCATACCACTTCGTGCATCACCTCACACGGGCGGCGCATCCACATGGACACGTTGCCTCGGCATGACTCCGAAGCCGTCAAAAAACAGGAGAGCCCCGGTGGACCCACGAACCACCGGGGCTTCCTATTTGGAGGATCAAACCCGGGGGGAAACTCATCGAAGAGCGACCCGCGCGAACCTCTCATGTGAAGAGACGCAGCAGGGGGTGTAAAAAGACTCACAAACAAGTTTGCCTGCTGCCGACCTTAAAATGGCACATCTGTTTTTTCGCGGAGATGCCCAACTGAGTCTTTCCTCCCGTGACTTGTCGCAGCGATTCGATTCTGGGCAGCCGCACGTTAACCCGTTGACAAAGAGTAATTTGACGCCGGTCCCGCGATCCACGGCCAGGGTTTCGATCCTGCTCGCGACCCTGGTTTCAGCCGCCGTTCTTCTGCCGCTGCTGGGCCACAAAGTCCTTGCCGACTGGGACGAGGGCATCTATGCCGAGGTCTCACGGGAATTTCTGGGACGGAACTGGCTGGTCCCGCACTGGCATTTCCAAGTGTGGTTCGAGAAGCCTCCTCTAGGCTTGTGGCTGACCGCGATTTTCTTCCGCATCTTTGGATCGACCGAGTTCTGGGCGCGCGCCGGCTCGGCATTCGCCAGCATAGGCATCGTGGCGGCGATTCATGCCTTTGCACTGCGCCTCCGGGGAATGCGGGCGGCGTGGATCTCCACCGTCCTGCTTCTTTCCTGCTTCGGCTTTTTGCGGGTGGCCCGCATGGGCGAGCTCGACGCCTTGCTGACGCTCGGCTGTGTCGCGGCGCTCTGGGGACTGGCGAAGGTCGACCTGGGCGAATTGACCGGATGGTACTGGTTCTGGATCGGCTTCGCTGTCGCTGTCATGACCAAGGGCGCGGCCAGCGTGACTCTGCCCCTCACCCTGACTCTTCTGTTGATCTGGAATCGCTGGGACAAGCGCCATCTCGGACGGCCATTTCTTGGCGGGCTCGCGCTGTTCGCCGCACTGGTGTTGCCGTGGCATCTTTACATGCTGCATGCCTTCGGGAGGCCGTTCTTCGATGAATATTTCGGGCTGCACGTCATCACCCGGGCCACGACCCAGATGGAAGGCCACGCGACGCCCTGGTGGTTCTACGGCAAAGTCCTGCTCGCCTATACGTTACCGTGGCTGTTACTTTTACCGATTGCCCTCCGGTGGCAGGCCCGGCGGCATGAGCTCCGCGTGTGGCTGGTCTTTGCGGCTGTCGTGCTGGTCTTCTTCACCGTGATAGCCACGCGCAGTCCGAAGTATATTTTTCCCGCATATCCTGCGCTGGCGCTTCTGACCGCCGACTGGCTGGCGGCCGAACTCGAAGGCCGCAGCCGGAGATATCTGTGGGCAACCGCCGCCGCTGCCCTGGCTGCCTACGGAGCGGCAGCGGTCGCGAGCCGGCCGCTGCGCCAAAGCCTCACCGTCACGCGCAACAGCAGCGGAGCTGTCCTGCACGCTGGCCGCGAGGCTGAAACGGTGTTGCTCGCTGCTCTGCGCTCTCCGCAGGCCGGCGGCGTTTCCGGACCGATCCTGCTCTGGCAGGAAGACACCGTCGCGCAGCTTCCATCGCTGCTCTTTGCCGTGCGCCGGCCCCTGCAACAGGTATATCTCGTGCACTATCCCGATACGCTGAACCAGGCGCGGCGCTATGCCAATCCCGAGCCGCTGAAAGACTTTGTAGGGCAGGCGCCGAGGCTTATCCTGCTCGACAAAGCGCTCGCCGGAGAGATTCCCGCAAACATGGACTTTCGTCCCCTCGCCATGGGAAATACGCTCGAAGCGGGAACGATTCAGCTCACGGAAAAGAAGTAGCGCCTAGACCTTGTTGGCCGCAGGCAGGTCCTTCTTTCGCCGGCTGAGCACGAAGGCGTTTTCGCTGGTGCGCCGCCCGATTGAGGCATGCTCAATCTTGCGCCAGAAGGCGACGAAATAATCGATCGCCGAGATGGTCGACACGGCCGCCATCCAGTAAATACCGACAAAGGCGACCAGATACACCGGCATGATGAACCAGCCGAAGTGCCATACGTACCAGCCGTGGGCCAGGATGGCCGCCACCACCGAGACGATCTGGATCACCGTCTTCAGCTTGCCAAGATCGCTCGCCTCAATCGTGAAGCCTTCGGCCGACGCAATCGAACGCAGCCCGCTGACCAGGAATTCCCGCCCGATCACCAGCACCGCGATCCAGGGCTTCACAATGTGCGGATTGTATTGCACAAGAGCGATATAGGCGGCGGTGATGAGCAGCTTGTCGGCCAGCGGATCGAGCAGCGTGCCCATGGTGGTGATCTGCCCCCGGCTGCGCGCCAGGTAGCCGTCCACTCCATCGCTGATGGAAACCAGAATGAAGAACAGAGAGGCGAGGATCTCCTGCTCGCCGTGCCATCCGCTATGCGGAAAATGTGGCGAAAGCATCCAGATGAGCACAGGGACGGCAAAGATGCGCGTCATCGTGATGGAGTTTGGCAGGTTCACGACTTTTGCTCGGCGGGCTCGGCAATCCGAACGGTTCGGGCGAAGTTCGGACCTATACCGACATTATGCACCAGCGAGGGGCGACACCGCTTGAACCGAGCATTGCCAGTCGCGGCCTGCGAGGGAACGGCTTTCAAGCCGCTCCCCCACGGTCATCTCCCAACACTCAGGCGTAGATTCCCCGCTGCTTGATCGTGAATGCTACGCGGTCGATGGCCAGCATGTAGGCAGCGATGCGGTTGTTGACATTGTGAGCTTCCGAATAACGAACCACGTCGTCGAAACTCTCCGCCAGGATGTTATCGAGCTGCTCGTTGACGATCGATTCCTTCCAGAAGTAGCCCTGCCGGTCCTGCACCCACTCAAAGTAGGAAGCCGTCACACCGCCGGCATTCGCCAGGATGTCGGGAATGACAAAGACGCGCTTGTCGGCCAGGATCTCATCGGCGACCGCCGTTGTCGGTCCATTTGCGCCTTCGCAGACGATGCGCGCCTTGATGCGCTCGGCATTGCGGCTGGTGATCACATTCTCCGTCGCCGCCGGGATAAGGATTTCGCACTCCGTGGTGAGCAGCTCGATGGGATCGAAGACCTCAGCGCCTTTGAAGCCGAGGATCGAACCATTCCGCTGGCGGTATTCAATCAGGGCGCAAACATCGATGCCGTTGGGATTGAAGAGGCCGCCCTCGTACTCGGCCACGCCGATGATGTTGTAGCCCTTGTCCTGCATCAGCTTGGCGGCGTTCGAGCCGACGTTGCCGAATCCCTGGACGATGACCCGGCAGCCGTCGCGCCGCATGTTCAGGTGCTTCAATGCCTCGTCGCAGACCACGCTTACGCCGCGTCCGGTTGCCTCGCGGCGGCCGCGCGATCCGCCGATATTGATCGGCTTGCCGGTCACGACGCTGGTCACGGTCTGACGCATGTGCATCGAGTAGGTGTCCATGATCCAGGCCATCACCTGCTCGTTGGTATTCACGTCGGGCGCGGGTACGTCTTTCTCGGGGCCAATGAATTCGATGATCTCGGCGGTATAGCGGCGCGTCATGCGCTCCAGCTCGCCCATCGACATCTTCTTGGGGTCGCAAACGACGCCGCCCTTGGCGCCCCCGAAGGGGATATTGACTACGGCGCACTTCCAGGTCATCCAGCTGGCTAAAGCGCGTACTTCGTCGAGGGAAACGTCAGGCGAATAGCGGATGCCGCCCTTGCCCGGACCGCGCGCCTGCGAGTGCTGCACGCGGAAGCCGGTGAATACTTCAATCCGGCCATCGTCCATCGAGACCGGAAAATGCACAATGATTTCACGCGAAGGGTAGCGCAACACCCTCCAGAGGCCTTCATCCAGGTTGAGTTTGTGTGCCGCGTAGTCGAATCGAGCAGCCTGCGCTTCCCACGGGTTGATTTCCTGCTCGAGTGAGATGGTTGCCATAACGTTCCTTTACTCCCCAGGACCAAATCTTCAGCCATCGGCATGAACGCTGCTTAAGTCGTGGCTGCCGGCTGATTAATGCATCAGGTACGCATCCGGCCGGTCCTTGTCTTCACCGGGATGAGCCTGTCTCTCAAATCTTTATCCCTTGTCCGGAGCCTGCAGTGCCGGACCCACTCTTTGAGCAAAAGCCACTTCTGCCCAAACTCACCGAGTATAGGCCTCTAAATTAACGCATCGCAAGGTTTGGACACGCACGAAGGGGTTACCTCCAATGGTCCAAATTGGTCATACCGAGCTTGATTCCCGCTTTGGGCCAATGCGTGGGTTTGCACCACGACGATCATTGTTCACTCACGACCAGCCCCGTCCGCTTTCGGACGCCCCTATATCCTGCGCGCTGCCTTTCGACAAAGCTATGCCGGCTGAAATCTTTGTTTTGCCGCGCGCATCGCCCAGCAATATCCCAAGAGCAATCGCGGGCGGGGCGCTCTGGTCGAGCCGCTCAAGAATGACTTCATCCCGCCTGAGCGCATCCGCCGTCGCCGGCCTCGGACTCGGGTTGATGGGGGCATACTTCATCGGCCATGCCATGCAATCCATTCTTTACGGAGTAGCCGTACTCGACTTCGCCGCCTTCTCCGCCGTCGCCTGCCTGCTGCTCATCGCCACACTGGCAGTCTGCATTGTTCCGGCGCGGCGAGCCGCCTCGACAGACCCAATGCGGGTGCTGAGAACCGAATAGGCGGAATTTTCAGGCACACGCAAAAAATGTCCACTGGCAGCGGAGGAAGGGCGCGCAGCGCCGCATGCCCAGACGGCGTCCGGTTTACCATCGAGACTGATGCGATCCGAATCTCAGGCTCTCCCCGTGCGCGCTGAATTCCTGCGCCTCGCTCGTTCCCACACCCTCGTGCCTCTTTACCGCTCGCTGACCGCGGACGTGGAAACGCCGGTCACCGCCTTCCTCCGTCTCGCCGCGGATGAGCCTGAGTGCTTCATGCTGGAGTCGGTCGAAGGCGGCGAGAACGTGGGCCGCTACACCTTTATCGGTATCCAGCCCTATCGCAAGCTGGTTTCGCGCGGCCGTTCCATCGAGATCGCTGAAAAGAACAAGACCCGCGTGATCGAAGGAGACATCTTTACCCTCTGGAAACAGGAACTCGAAGGCCACACGCCCGCACGCGTCGCCGGATTGCCGCCATTCACCGCCGGGGCCGTCGGCTTCTTCGCCTATGACGTTGTCCGCCAGATTGAGCGCCTGCCCGAGCAGGCAAAAGACGACCTGGGCATGCCCGACGCCTGCCTGATGTTCTTCAACGAGGTGCTGGCCTTCGACCACGTCAAGAAGGAGATTCTGCTCATTGTCACCGCGGACCTTCGCAGGCAGAAGCCGCAGGCAGCCTATGAGGATGCGCTCCGCCGCCTCAATCGTCTGGCAAAGCGCCTCGCTCGCCCGCTGCCTGCAACAAGACCCCGGAAAGTCTCCGGCAAGCTCGGCATCGAATCGAAGACCCGGAAGAAGGACTTCATTAAGGCTGTCGAGTGCGCCAAAGAGTACATCGCCGCGGGAGACGTCTTTCAGGTCGTGCTCTCGCAGCGCTTCGACGTTGAGCCCGGAGTCGATCCCTTCGCCATCTACCGCGCGCTGCGTATCGTGAATCCGTCGCCCTACATGTACTTCCTCCGTCTTGGCCTGAATACGTCTGGCCCGGATACGGTGGCTCGCGGACGAAAGCCCGAAGCCACGCACATCGTCGGCTCATCGCCGGAACTGCTGGTGCGCGTCCAGGGCTCACGCGTTGAATATCGCCCCATTGCCGGAACACGCCCGCGCGCGGCCAGCGAAGAAGAGGATCTCCGCATCGAGGCCGAGCTTCGCAACGACGAAAAGGAACGCGCCGAGCACGTGATGCTCGTCGATCTTGGCCGCAACGACGTGGGGCGAGTCAGCGAGTTTGGGAGCGTCAAAGTCAAGGAGCTGATGTTCGTCGAGCGCTACTCCCACGTCATGCACCTGGTCAGCTCGATCGAAGGCCGCCTGAACCCAGCCCTGAGCGCAGTCGATGCCTTCCGCGCCTGTTTTCCCGCGGGAACGCTCAGCGGCGCACCCAAGATCCGCGCCATGGAAATCATCGAGGAGCTGGAGCCCACGCGCCGCGGCATTTACGGAGGCAGCGTGCTCTACGCCGATTTTTCCGGCAATCTCACTTCATGCATCGCCATCCGTACGCTGCTCATGCAGGGCAGGCAGGGACACATCCAGGCCGGTGCCGGCATCGTCGCCGACTCCGTCCCGGAAAGCGAATACGAGGAGAGCGTCAACAAATCCCGCGCAGTAGTGCGGGCGATCGAGCGGGCTAGAGGGAACTAGCCGTTCAGGCATCCCGCGTCCTAAGATCTCCGGGAGCAGGCGGTCATCGCGCCACGGGCAGCGTCTGATCGGGGCCGATTCCGCAGTGATCGCTGTTGGCCGGCGTCCAGACAGAACCATCCTCATAGGACACCTGTTCCAGCGTGACACCCTCCACCAGGGCGGCATGGATTCCTCCCGGCAGGGAGAGATGCCGAAGCTGCGCGAAGGCCGAGTCGATCGTCCGGGTTCCGTAGGCGGTCAGGTACAGGTGTACCGGAGGCAGGTAGCCGAGATCGTAGATGCTTTTCTTCACCAGGATCGTCGCCGATAACTCAATCGAACGGATCTCCTTGCCGCTCGCATTGCGGAATTGAAGATCGATGCCGTTCCCGCCGGATGCGTCGCCCGAGGTGAGCAATTGCAGCCGTGGGCTCAACCACGCACTGGTGAGCACCACCGGACAGTTCTCCTGGCTGATGTGTTCCATCATCGACTGTGCGTTCTTCTCCGCCGCCGATACCGCCACGGCCGATGCCGCAAGGGCGACCGCCTGGTCATCGACGATGCCTGGGGTCTGGCTGGCCTGGTTCTGGCGGGAAGGAAATGCTGTAGTCGTTTGCGCGACACAGGTGCAAACTGCGAGAAACAGAAGGGCTGAGAGCTTCATAGCATGAACCTCCCGATCTGCAGACCAGCATAGCACCGCCGCAGCAGCGTTACACTGAAGGAAAGCAATGGTTTTCGTACTCGACAATTACGACTCCTTCACCTATAACCTCGTGCAGTACATGGGAGAGATGGGTGCGGAGATGACGATCCGGCGCAATGATGAGCTCAGTGTCGACCAAGTGGAGGCTCTGGCTCCTGAGCGCATCCTGCTCTCTCCCGGTCCCTGCACGCCGCAGGAGGCCGGCATCAGCATCGAGCTCATCCAGCGGTTCGCAGGCAAGGTGCCGATCCTGGGTGTGTGTTTAGGCCATCAGGCCATCGGCGCGGCCTTCGGCGGCGACGTCGTCCGCGCGCCGAAGCTGATGCACGGCAAGACCAGCGAGGTGGAACACGACGGCAAGACCATCTTTACCGGACTCTCCAGCCCGATGACCTGCACGCGCTACCATTCGCTGATTGTCTCGGAGACCAACCTGCCCGAGGAGCTTGAAATCTCCGCGCGCACCGCCGACGGCACCATCATGGGGCTTCGTCATCGCGAATATCCCGTCGAGGGCGTGCAGTTCCATCCCGAGAGCGTGCTCACCGCCGACGGCAAGCGCCTCATCAGGAATTTTCTGGAGCTGTAACGGGTGCGTTCCTGCCACTGTATCCCGTTTCTCGCTGTAGCGCTGCTCACCGCGCCCGCATATACCCAGCAGCAGCCCATCGCATACGTTCCCACCGAAGGAGTCTCTGTCTCCGGATCGCTGGCGGTATCCAACGGTAAGGCCAGCATCGGTAACGATGGGACGATACGCGCCGGCGACTCAACTGCCCGCGTCCAGCTCGCGCGGGGAGGAGAACTGCGTCTTTGCGCCTCGACTGAGGTCCATCTCTCAAGGGATTCGTCGGTAAGCACTGGCGATCCAGCCGCGGATGCAGCCCTCATGATCGCCCTCGATCGCGGAGCCGTCGAGGCCAGCTATACCCCCGGAAAGTATTCCGATGTGCTTCTTACGCCCGACCTGCGGATTCTCATCTCCGGACCCGGCCAGGCCGATTTGAAGATTCGCACCAACCAGAGGGGCGACACCTGCGTCGATAATCGCGGAGCCAACGCGCCCTACGTCACGGTGACCAGCCAGTTCGAGGGCGGGCTCTACCGCGTTCAGCCCAACCAGCGCGTCCTGTTCGAACATGGCAGCCTGCAACAGGTCGTCGACAACGAACCCGAATCCTGCGGATGCCCGGCCCCGCCGCCAGCCGTTGCCGTCGCCAGCGCTCCGCCCGGCATCGTGCCCAATGCAGGAACCACGACAAAGCCGGCCCCGCCCGAACCAGCGAAGCCGGTAGGCGGACCCTCCTCCACTCCGGCCGACACTACCTTCCCGCTCGCCGAGAGCGAGGGGCTTAAACCGCCGCCCTCTCCGCCGTCGCAGCCGGTTGTACCGCCAGGCACAACACACGCCGAGGTCCAGGTCCCGATCACCTACGACGCCAAGGCGACGCCGAACCCCGCGCAGCCCGGAGCTGCCGGGCCTCCCCCCGAACCCACTGCGGCCGACGCAACTCCACCGCCCGCGACATCTCCGCAGCCCTCGCCTGCACCGCCGGCAACGCAGCCTCCCCAGGCCACAACAAAGCCTGCAAAACAAAAGAGCAGCGGAGGAGGCGGCCTCTTTCACGCCATCGGCCGTTTCTTTGTCCACCTTTTCGGCGCCCGATGATCGCCTGCTAAAATTCAAAAGGTTGAGGTTTTTCGGAGCCAGCGCGACATCCATCGACGCCGGGCGTCAGAAAGTTCCCGTTGCAAATTCCCAGCTAAATCGAAGTAAGGAGCTAGTTTTTATGGCGATTCCCGCCACACAAATGCGTCCGGGCATGATCATCAAGCACAACAACGAGCTGCACGCCGTCTTCTCGGTCGAGCACCGCACTCCCGGCAACCTGCGCGCCTTCATCCAGGCCAAGCTGCGCAATCTGCGCACCGGCGCCATGTTCGAGCATCGCTTCCGCTCGCCCGATCCTATCGAGCGGGTAGTCGTCGATGAAATCCCCATGGAGTTCCTCTACAACGACGGCGACGACTACTACTTCATGAACACGGAGACCTTCGAGCAGACGCACCTCAAGCACGACACCCTTGGCGACGCTGTCGAGTACCTCACGCCGAACCTGCAGATCACCGTGTCGTTCTTTGACGGCGTGCCGGTCGGCATCGAACTGCCGCAGACCGTCGAGCTCACCGTGGTTGAAACCGAGCCAGGGCTCAAGTCCGCAACCGCCTCGTCAGTGACCAAGCCTGCCAAGCTCGAAACGGGCCTCGTCGTGCAGGTTCCACCCTTCATCAACGAAGGGGAACGGATCCGTGTCGACACCGCGGAAGGGGCATACCTCAGCCGGGCATAAAGTCGAAGACTTCTGTGCTCAGCGGCGTAGCTTCGGCTGCGCCGTTTCTGCTATTTGCTCAGTTGCGGATACATATGTTAACTGGGTGTTAATATCCTGTGAATGCGTGACGAGGAAGGTTACTTAAGTTATTGACCTTTCGGGATATTGCACTTTCCACAGACTCGGTGTCTAAGACATCAAATTATTACTCATCAGGGTCACGCGACCGTGTCATCCCAGTCGTTCGACACACTGCCGGATCCGGTCCTCGAGAAGCGCTCGTTCCCGCGCATTTCGCGTGAGCGATATTGCCCGCTCCAGCTCGGTCCGTGCTTCGTCAAAGCGTCTCAGTTTTGACAGGAAGTCTGCGCGTACCGTGGGCAGCAGGTGATATCCCTTAAGCGCCGGCTCTGCCGTTAACGGGTCCACCACATCCAATCCCGCCGCCGGTCCAAAGGCCATTCCCACCGCCACAGCCCGATTCAGCTCGATCACCGGAGAAGGCGCGACCCGCATCAGTTCCGCATAGAGAGCCGCGATGCGGGCCCAGTCTGTCTCCTCGGCGCGGACCGCCCGCGCATGGCAGGCCGCAATCGCCGCCTGCAGCACATAGGGACCCCGCGCGCCGCCCAGCTTCTCCGCCCGGTCCAGCGCCGAAAATCCGCGCCGGATCAGCAGCTGATCCCACCGCGTGCGGTCCTGATCGAGCAACAGTATCGGCTCGCCCGCCGGGCCCGTCCGGGCTCGCGACCTTGACGCCTGGATCTCCATCAGCGCCGACAGTCCATGTACTTCCGGCTCCTGGGACATCAGCTCGGCGACAATCCGCCCCAGCCGCAGCGCGTCTTCGCAGAGCCCGGGACGCATCCAGTCATCGCCCGCCGTCGCTGAATACCCTTCATTGAAAATGAGATAGATCACCTGCAGCACAGCCGACAGGCGCGCTGTCAGTTCCGCTCCGCGCGGCACCTCATAGGGCACATGAGCCTCGCTCAACGTTCGCTTGGCGCGCACAATCCTCTGCGCCATCGTCGATTCAGGCACCAGGAAGGCACGTGCGATCTCGTCCGTCGTGAGCCCGCCGAGCAGCCGCAGTGTGAGCGCCAGCCTTGCCTCGGTCGACAGCACCGGATGGCAGGCGGTGAAGATCAGCCGCAGCATATCGTCACCGATCTCGTCATCGAGTGCTGATTCAAAGTCGGGCACGGCCTGCTCCCGGACCTCGTATTCGCGGCCCAGCTCTTCATGCTTGCGATCGAGCATCTGATTGCGGCGAAAGTGATCGATCGCCCGCCGCTTCGCGGTCGCCATCAGCCAGGCGCCAGGGTTGTCAGGAATTCCGGACTCCGGCCACTGCTCAAGGGCAGCGATCAGTGCTTCCTGGGCCAGGTCTTCGGCAAGACCCACGTCGCGCGTCATGTGCGCGAGCCCGGCAATCAGCCTGGCCGACTCAATTCTCCAGACTGCATCGATGGCGCGATGTGTATCGGTAGCCGTCACAGCTACCGATCACACCATCTTCGTCTTCCCGGCGCAAGCCGCTGACGGATACAAGCTCACGCGCCCGCTTGCTGCGCCGCCTTCTCCTTCAATTCCGTGTAACCGGCTGCAGCCTTCTCGACATCCTCGGAGAAGTCTTCCATCGCCATCACCCGCCGCACCTCGATCACCTCGTTCGAGCTTGCCGGGCACCGCTTTGCCCACTCGATCGCCTCTTCCCGCGATTTCACCTGGATCATCCAGTAGCCGCCAATCGCTTCCTTCGCTTCCGGAAACGGACCATCGGAGACCGCCGGCTTCCCATCCTTGAACGACACCCGCACCCCGGCCGATGGCGGGTGCAAGCCGTCCAGCGCCAGCAGCACGCCTGCCTTCTGCAGTTCCTCGTTGTACTTCATCATCGTCTCAACCGCCTTTGGATCGGGCATCGTTCCCGGTGCCGCCTTCTCATATCCGCCTGGGATCATCAGCATCATGAATCGCATCTCTTGTCTCCATCCAGTGTGAGAAGCGGATGGCCACCCACCCGCTTCGCCAGGAAAAGCGCTAGCGTGACCCAACAGTTTCGGCCGCAGATCCTACGCACGGCCCCCCGGAGTCCGTCACCTCATAGACCTGGCGCACTTCGACCTCGCCATCGCCGGCCACATTCATAAACTCCCGCGTGATCTCGATCGCATGTTCCTTCGAATTTGCGTTGATCAGTGCAAATCCGCCAACCACTTCCTTGGCCTCGACGAATGGACCGTCCGTGACCGTGAACTTTCCGTCCGTCCGGCGCACTTTCGCTCCGAGAGCGCTCGGCAGGCATCCTTCGGTGGCAATGAGGACGCCCGACTTGATGCACTTCTCGATGTACGCGCCCATCTTCTCCATATCTTCGGGCGTTGGAGGAGCACCCTCCGGCTTCGCAGGTTTGTAAATGCACAGAAATTTCATTGCAGGCTCCCATGAATAGTTGTCTACTCAGGTTGTAGTTGTGGCCTGTTTTCAGGAGGCCAGGACAAAATTGGGGAAGTCAGCGAAGACCCAGTTGTTCTTCAGGGTGTGGTAGATGACTCCCAGGAACTTG
>Ga0335075_10000942_pt1 | contig 48979 bp, 37 predicted proteins | sample Lox_Sample_24_FD_206723 | JGI IMG/M metagenome (GOLD analysis project Ga0335075, IMG submission 206723) | Soil microbial communities from Loxahatchee National Wildlife Refuge, Florida, United States - Lox_Sample_2.4 | ecosystem: Environmental > Terrestrial > Soil > Wetlands | place: USA... | reverse complement strand
ACATAAACGTACATATTTAAACTTCAAATATGTTAAAAACTTATACAAATATGTCACTACAAAATCAAGATATAAAAAAAAATACGAGACAAAAACTCAATATATTATAGTTAAAAATGTTACTTTATCGATTTGCGGCATTATTTTATATTTTTAATTTTTTTTTGGTCAAAGACATTGACGACTTAGTACGTGAACGATAGAAATTTCTTGAAGTGAAATCCACTTTTTTGAGTTGCTGTTCCGCGATTAACAAACGTTCAATTAATGGAATAATTGGAACAAAAAATAAGAAATATGAAAAATATAAAAATGTAAACAGCTGACTAGCTCCAACATAGGGTGCTGTTGCAGGTTTCCCTCCCAAAAACATCAAAATAAAAAAAACAGCACAAAAAAGTCAAAAAAACACTTTATGTAAATAAGATAAAGGACCAACAATAGTGTTTACAGGAATCTTATAAAATGGAATTAAAAATAAAATTAAAATCGCGGCCAACATAAAAATTACACCTCCCAATTTATTAGGACAAGAGCGAAGAATTGCATAAAATGGAGTAAAATATCATTCAGGTACAATATGAGGTGGTGTTACTAATGGATTTGCAGGAATAAAATTGTCTGAATGTCCCAAAATATTTGGATAAAAATGCACTAAAAACAAGAACAAAAACAAAGTGGTAGTTAATGCAAACACATCTTTAAATGTAAAATAAGGATGAAATGGTATTTTATTAAAAGCATTGACTTGCGTTGGATTCGTTGAAGTTGCTGTATGTAACAAAATTAAATGCACAAATATAACGCCTGTAATTAAAAATGGCAAAAGATAATGAAGACTATAAAAACGAATTAATGTAGCATTGTTTACAGAAAACCCGCCTCATACTCAATAAGCAATATTTTCCCCTACAAAAGGAATCGCAGTAACTAAACTTGTTATAACTGTCGCACCTCAAAAACTCATTTGTCCTCAAGGTAAAACATAGCCAATAAAAGCAGTCGCCATCATTAATAAAAAGATAACAATTCCTGATCATCACAAATATCGCCGATTATAAATATACGAACGAAAATATAATCCTCTTCCAATATGAATATATAACAAAATAAAAACCATTGAAGCGCCATTTGCATGTAAGTAACGAATTAAATATCCATTTTTCACATCTGTCATAATATGAATTACAGAAGAAAATGCCAATTCTGTATGTGCAGTATAATGCATTGCCAAAAAAATACCTGTAACAATTTGTATAGCAAAAACAAGCCCTACTAGAGAACCGAAACTGTACGCATAACTAAAATTAATTGGCGTAGGATATAAAATAGCATGATTTGATATAGCTTGTAAAAGAGAATGATTCGAATTAATAAGTCTCTTTTTTATATTATTCACTCGCATCATTCTTTATGTTTATTATTTAGAAACCGAATAAAATTAAAAACGCCATCATTAAACCAAATAATGCAATAGCTTCTGTTAAAGCAAAACCTAAAATAGCATAAATGAACAACTGTTTTCCTAAGGATGGATTACGAGCCATCGAAGTTATTAAAGCAGCAAAAACAATACCAATACCTACACCTGACCCAGCAAGAGATATAGTGGATAATCCAGCACCAAGAAATTTAGCTCCCTGTAATAAAATCATAAAAAAAAAAATAATGGTAAAAGAAAAGAAAGAAATAAGATTTAAGTTAAAAAAAAATTGATTAAAATAGAAAATTAAACTCAAAATATTACACCTTGAAAATATGCAAAATCAAGCATCAATTATTTTCATCGGAACCGCCCATTAAGCCGATTTTGATGTATGTCAGCAATATATGCAGTATAACGTTTTTTTAAAAAATTAGGTCGCTTTCTAATAAAAAAAAATAACTCCGAGCGAATACGTCTTTTTAATGAAAGAGATCTATTTAAATTAATCGCCTGCACAAGTCATTTTAACGCAACAATAATTTGTCTTCGTGGAAATAATGGTACAGGCACTTTTTTAAATTCTCTTCCCAAACGTTTGGAAATGAAACCAAGCAGAGGTCGCACTTTCATTAATGTAAAAAATAGAAGAAGATTCGCTTTTTGTTTTGTTCTTCGTTTAAGATCACGAAAGGCATTTCAAACATGATTCTCAACTTTTACTTTTTTTCCCTGACGCATAAATTTGTTTGTTAGTTTTGCAAATCAAAGAGATTGATAAAATGCATCTGGTCGGAATTTTACCTTATTATAGTTTTTAATACGTTTTTTCTTTCTATGCATTGATTGCTATCAATAAATATATTTTCGGTATCTATGATCTACGCGAGTATAAACTTTTCTTGCTCCAAATTTCGAACGTGCTGTTCTTCGTGAATGTATACGTTTAAAATCAAACTTTCCTCTAATAATTGTATATTTCATTCCAGGAAGATCCTTAACACGACCTCCACGAACTAATACTACGGAAAATTTCTGTAAGGAATTCACACCAACACCTGGTATATATGCATGAACACGATCATAATTTGATAATAATACTCAAGCCACTTTGCGCAAAGCGGAATTCGGTTTACGCGGCGTCATCTCAAAAACCTTTAAACATGTTGCCTTTTTTTGAGGACATCCTTTTAAATTAGGTCGTTTGTTTTTATATTTTTTACCTGGTCTTTTTTTTCTTAATAATTGAGTAAGTTGCGCCATTATTTATATTGTTTTTTTTTCTTTCCTTCTTTGCGCAAGACTAATTCTTGACGATATCGAATCCCTTTTCCTTTATATACATCAGGTAAACGTAAAGAACGAATTCCTGCAAAAAAAGTACTAAGTGTAACTAAGTTAAAACTCTTACCACAAATAACTGTAGCTTTTTTATTCATAACAAAAGATTTAAAAAACGGGACTTTAATTTTTAATAGATGACTATAACCAACTTGAATTCTTAATTTTGTCGATGAAATACTAAATTTATAACCTACACCACGAAGTCGCAAAAATTTTTTGAAACCTACACTAGTACCAACAATTATTTGTTTTATTTGAACATGTAACAAACTTGCTCGTTGGTTTTCTATTTTTAAACTATCACGACGATATGTATTAAAAAAGTTAAATCCAAGCGTTAGAGTAGGTAAACAATAGAAAAAATGATTATTAGAAAGATAAAAAGGAAATGTTTTCGGATATCGCTTTTTTCATGTCAAATATGGCCCCGAAAATCAACAAACAATATTATTATTAAAAAACTGCATTTCAAAAGTAAAAAATTCAGGAAGATATATATTTTGCTTTGCTATTTTGGACATTATTTTTATACAAGTAGGAGAATCAATTCTCCACCACAATTAAACTTTTGACATTGTTGAAGACTTAAGATTCCATATTTAGTTCCTATTAACGCAAATGAATTCGGATAATGCAAAACAAAAGATTTCAACATTAATGCCGAAATAAATCGCTTCCTTCCGCGCATGGAAAAAAATTTAATTGCTTGAATTAATGGCATCTTCTTTGACGAATCATAACGTAAAAAAACTTTTACTTTTTGTACATTTCAAATCTTATAACCAGAGATTAATGCTTGCTTTTCTAAATGATCAAGTAAAATCAAAATATTTTTTGTTAAGGAGGGATAAACAAAAAAAAGTTGTCGCAACTGAATAGCGCGAGAATAAAATTGAAAAAAATGTTCGATTTCTCTTTTTTTTCTTCTTTGCATTAAATTTTAAGTTTTAATAGAACTTGTATCTTAAGCAACATTCTATCAACTTGCCTTAGATAAACCAACAAAATAACCTTCATTTGCATAATGTCGAAGTTTTAAACGAGAAACTCTAAATGTTCGATATACTGAACGACTTCGACCTGTTAAAATGCAAATACTACGTGTTTTAGTAACAGTTGACATAAACAGTAATTTTTGTTGCAAATTGAAAAAATATTTTTTAATTTGCGAATTTGATATTTGAACAAGAAAAGGATTTAAAACAGAATATAAAATTCTAACATATTTCTTATTCGATATTTCTTTTCTTAAGAGTTCTGTTTTTGAATTAATTTTAAGCATAATGAAATAAAAAACTATTTTTTTGTCATAATTTTATGATAATTTTGTATCCAGGGATTTTGAAGTGTAAAAGTGCGATATTCTTGCGCTAATTCAACAGGTTCATATCGCAAACGTTTCTTACTATCGTTATAATAAACTTCAATAAATCCAGTTAAAGGAAAATCTTTTCTTAAAGGATGACCACTAAAACCATAATCTGTTAAAATACGTCTCAAATCAGGATGTCAATCAAAAAAAATGCCATATAAATCTCAAACTTCTCTCTCTAACCAATTCGCACTATTAAAAAGTGAAGTAACTGAAGGCAATGCTAAAACCTCATTTGTTTTAACCACAATAATAATACGAGCATTATATCGTAAACTATACAAAATGTAACTAATTGAAAAACGATTCTTCTTTCCAGGAACATCACAACATGCAAGATCAATTAGCTGTTTATATTGACACAATGTATGATTTCGCAAAATATAAAGTAAAGCACGTAAATTATTTGGCGTCGTTTTAATTTCGATATCATTATTTTTGATACGAATTTCTTTAATAAGGCTTTTTAAAATTTTTCTTAAAAACAAAAGATATTTTTTTAATATTCAGCTTTTTTGTTCTAATATATTAGTATTATTTAAGCTATTCATTCTATACGAAATGTTTTTTAAAGAATAAAATTTATTCCAATAACAGTAATAAGCAAAAAAGAAAACATAAAATACGCATAATAATAAATTTGTCCAGATTGCATTTTTTTCATTTTATTAGCTCCGGAAAATAAAACATACGAAATTCCATAAGGACCAAACAATTCTAGAATTCCTTTATCTAACAAACTAAAAACAGTTCGATATGCGAATTTCACTAAAGGTCGATTAATTGCTTCATTATACACCGCATCAAAATATCATTTTTGTGTTAAAAAATTATAGATTTCGCGAGAGTAACGTTTTAAATCCATAGGAATGATTATTTGTTTTTCAGTTTGAAGATCTCAAATTATTTTTTGATAATAATAATATTCTGTATTTTCTATAACTTCTAAAGCAGGTGTCATAGGACTATCTACAGGAAAGGGCAAAATAAAACGGCCTGTTTCTTCGTATTCTTTTAAAAATCCTATAGGCGTATATAATTGAATTAAATGTTCAACTTCAGCAAGACTTAAATTATTTTTCTTATCTGTTGGATAATTTAATTTTAAATTCAAAATTTCAATAAATTCAACATTTTTAGTTTTATTATTCGAGAGATAAGGTGCCATAAGAATTGATAAAGCTTGATCTTTTCTTTTAGAAACTCAAAAAGGATGTGAGAAAAAAAAACAAACTAAACCAACAGCCAAAAGACTTGAAAAAAATGGTAATAACTTAAATCATCTTAAATTATAAGTTGAATTCCAAAAATACTGCATTTCATCTACAGATAAATTAGGTAAACCAAAGAATTCTGCGTCAAGTTGGTTATTGTGTTCCGGTAAAATAAAAATACTGTGCTTTCAAAAATCTGTTCCTAACCCAACAAACAAATCTTTAGCTAAATAACCTAAAAAAATACTTCCTAAACTCAAAACACTTAATGAAAAAGCCATTTTTCAAGGCAATTCATGTATATGATCAATTCTTTTCCTAAAGCTATTAATTTTATAAATAAAAGTCATATATAAAATACGAAAAGAATAATATGATGTAAAAAACGCCGTAATTAAACCCAAACTATAAGCAAACGAACCATCAATGGTATACTTTGTTAATGCTAACTCTAAAATTAAGTCTTTTGAATAAAACCCTGTTAAAAAAGGAAAACCCATTAATGATAAAGATCCAATTAAAAACATTATTAATGTAAATGGTAATAGCGATCCTAAAGCTCCAAATCTTCGCATATCTTGTTCATTTGAAACACTATGAATTATAGCTCCTGCACTTAAAAACAATAATGCTTTAAAAAATGCATGATTAGCAAGATGAAACAAACTTACATGATATGCTGACAATCCACAAGCAAAAATCATATAACCTAATTGACTGCAAGTCGAATATGCAATTACTTTCTTAATATCATTCTGTACTAAACCAACTGTTGCAGAAAAAAATGCTGTAGCAGCACCAATAAAAGTAACAAAAGATAAAACTGTCGGAACATATTCAAATAAGGGTGAACATTTTATAATTAAAAAAACTCCGGCTGTAACCATTGTTGCAGCATGTATTAATGCAGAAACTGGTGTTGGACCTTCCATTGCATCAGGTAATCAAGTATGTAACCCAATTTGAGCCGATTTACCCATGGCTCCAATAAATAATAAAGAACAAATAACAGTTAAAATAGGTAACTCAAATCCACAAAAATTTAAAGTTGAATTCAAATAAAACGGTGCCAGAGAAAAAATAAGATGAACATCTAAAGACTTGAAAACAAAAAAAGTAGCAACTAATCCAATTGTTAAAGCAAAATCTGCAATGCGATTAACCACTAAAGCTTTAATAGCGGCTTTATTTGCTTGCAATCGGGTGTATCAAAAACTGATTAACAGATACGAACATAAACCAACACCTTCTCATCCAAAAAATAAAATAACTAAATTGTCTCCAGTCACAAGCATTAGCATAAAAAAAGTAAAGAGAGATAAATAAGACATGAATCGCGGTAAATGCGGATCATGAGACATATAATCAACAGAATACAAATGAACTAATGCAGAAATCGTATTAACAACAAGGAGCATAATTAAAGTTAAATTATCAACATAAAACCCTCAATCCACCTGTAAAAGATCAGAATAGATTCAAGTACCTGCTTTTATAAAGATTAATGTTTGGTTAAAACCAACTTTATAAAATAGTATTGCTGTAAGAATAACGTTTACAAACATTATAATAGTCGTAAAAAGAGCGCTCCCTTTACGACCGATGAAGCGACCAAAAAACATCGTTAACAAAGAACTTATTAAAGGCATTATTATAATTAAAAGAATCATCTTTCTATCTAGTTTTTAGCAACAATGTAAAGCTTAAAACTAACTTTAAAAAAAGCTAGTACAAAACTGTCGGAGAAGGAGGGATTCGAACCCCCGAAGAGAAAATTCTCACTAGTTTTCAAGACTAGAACTTTTGACCACTCGGCAACTTCTCCAAACGAAAATCTACGACATCTCTAAGCCTAGGTAGACTCGAACTACCAACAACACGCTTATCAAACGTGTACTCTACCTTTGAGTTATAGGCTCTTAGGTTCATACTAAATTGTAATACTTCTCTAAAACAAAACTAAAAACAAAAACTTAGGGTAATATCGGGATTGAACCGATGACCCTTTGGTTAACAGCCAAACGCTCTGCCACTGAGCTAATTACCCATAAAAAAAAAAAGAAATAAAAAGTAAGCATATTGGGACTCGAACCCAAAACCCGCGGCTTAAAAGGCCGTCGCTCTACCAATTGAGCTATATGCTCCAGTAAGTTTTACTTTTCTACAGGAAAGGAGGGAATCGAACCCCCACTTTGAAGTTTGAAGCTTCACATTCTACCACTAAATTACTTTCCCATGTAAAAAAAATTGGTGTAGCAAAAAAAAGATAAACTATTCTCTATAGGAATCCAACCTATGTTTTCGACGTGAAAAGCCGACGTCCTAGCACTAGACGAAGAGAACTTTTCTTTTTAAAGGATATTTTTCATTTGTTCTCAGGGTGAAAGGATTCGAACCTTTGATCTTCTGCTTCCAAAGCAGGCACTTTAAACCACTAAGCTACACCCCGATACATTTTCAAAGATATTACCCAAATTAAAATTACATATTTTTATGACTACCTGCTATCGGACTTGAACCGATACTCTAAAAGAACTAAATTTTAAGTCTAGCGCGTCTACCATTTCGCCAAGCAGGCTGCAGATAAACTTACTATCTTATTTCTCTAAAATAAAGTAGTTTTTTTTGCTTAAAGTTGGGATTGAACCAACGACCCTTGGATTTTCAGTCCAATGCTCTACCACTGAGCTATTTAAGCTCGAGCAAACAATTTAAAAAGCAAAACAAACTGTATTAATTAATAGAACACTTTTTTCTATTATAAGCGATTAACGGGAATTGAACCCATCTCTCTTGAATCACAATCAAGTATTTTCCCACTAAACTATAATCGCTTTTTATAACTAACAATCTTTGACTAATTAAAATTTTAAAATTAAAATCTTCCTAATCAATATAATATTTTTGACGAAAAGGGGAATCGAACCCCTAACCCTTGGATTATGATTCCAATATTCTACCAATTGAACTATTCCGTCGAACAAAAATACGAGGAAAACGGGAATCGAACCCGCAACTTTTAGTTTGACAAACTAATGCTTGACCTTTAAGCTATTTCCTCATAAGAATTCTAGCACTGGGAAAGATAGGATTTGAACCTATGTAGAATAAATTCGATGGATTTACAGTCCATTGCTTTTGACCACTCAGCCACTTTCCCCAAAACTACTTCAAAACGGAAAAGGTGGGACTTGAACCCACACAATCGGTTTAGCAAACCAATCGCCCAACCTTAGGGACTTCTCCCAAAATATATAAAAGATAAACTAAAAATTTGTAGTATTATTAGTTTTAAAATTTTGCAATTAAAAATCCATAACCTATAAACATTATATTCTTTAATGCTTTTGAAAAAAGATTAAAAGAAAGCTTCTTACTTAAATGCTTTCAGTAATTATCTTATCTAGATATAGCTACGCAACTATGCTTCTGGCCCAACAATTGCTAAACCATAGATCTATTTTACCCGGTCCTCTCGTACTAGGGATAAATCATTTCTCTTTTTAAACTATCAGTACATAGGGACCGAACTGTCTCACGACGTTCTAAACCCAGCTCATGTACCGCTTTAATCGGCGAACAGCCGAACCCTTGGAACCTTTTTCAGCTCCAGGATGCGATAAGCCGACATCGAGGTGCCAAACAATCCCATCGATAGGGACTCTAAAGGATTATCAGCCTGTTATCCCCAGCGTACCTTTTATTTGTTGATCGATAACCTTTCCATATAGATTTACCGGGTCACTATGGCCGACTTTCGTCTCTGTGCGACTCATAAAGTCTAACAGTCAAGCAAATAATATACCATTATGTTCAACAACCAATAAAAATTGATTCGAATTTACCTATTGCACACCCTCGTTACATTTTAGAAGGCGACCGCCCCAGTCAAACTGACAAGTATTAACCTTTCATTAAATCTAAAAAATTTAATTAAGTCTTTTAAGTTTCAAAGAGTGATATTTCACTTTAATGTTACAAACAACTGGCATTGAATGATTCTACATCATCACTTATACTACGCATTGAATTTAAAAAAACAATTAATACATACAGTAAAGGTGCATGGGGTCTTTCCGTGTAGCTGATAGGAATGCCGCATCTTCACGGCAAGTTCAATTTCACTGAGTCAATATTGGAGACAGTAAAGAAGTCGTTATACCATTCATGCAGGACGGAACTTACCCGCCAAGGAATTTCGCTACCTTAGGACCGTCAGAGTTACAGCCGCCGTTTATCTGGAATTCAATTTCATGCGTCAACATTAGATTTTCATGGACAGACACTGGGCAGGTCTCAGACCCAATACATCATTTCTTAATTTTGCAGAGTCCTGTGTTTTTACTAAACAGTCGCTTCTTCCATTTTTATGATATCCTTAAAACTTAATTTAAAGATCCTCCTTCTCCCGAAGTTACAGAGTTAATTTGCAGAGTTCCTTCAATATTGTTAGCTCAATCACCTTAGTATATTCTACCTATCTACCTGTGTCGGTTTTCAGTACGGTACGCAATAAACTTTTTTAAAACTCCACCTTAACGTTATCACGAATTTTAACTGTTTTTCACAACAAAATTTACTGACGAAATATTAGTTTATTTATTTAGCAGATACATTTTTTCAAATGTTATCTTTTTCCCATTAAATTTAGTTTTGACTAGAATTCTTAGGGACCGTCTAACTCTACATAATTTTAACTTGAATGTAGAAAACCTTAGATTTTCGGCGATAATAATTTTTTAAATAATTATTAAACGTTACTCATATCAGCATTCGCACTTTTAATCCACAAAAAGATCTTTCAACCTTCTTTTATCGAATATAAAACGTTCCGCTACCTTATACATGATTCATTTTTTCCGGGCTCGCAAAAATTTGAACACTTGTATAATCATTGCTTCGGTGAATCGAACTAGTTTCACAACATTGTCAATGCTGAATAACTCAACCAATAATTTTTAACGCTTTTTTTAAAGAATGGCTGCTTCCAAGCCTATCTTTTGATTGTCTTCATTATCCAACTATTTTTCACTGTTATCAATTACTTAGAAACCTTAGCATATGATCAGGGCTGTTTCCCTTTTGACTTTTGACCTTAGCACCCAAAGTCTGATTGTTATCTCTTTTTTAAGTATTTGGAGTTTCCATATATTCAGAAAAGTTTTTTAAACTTTCTTTACAATAAGAGTGCTCTACCCCTTAAAAAAAGTTAAATCATAGATTTTAAATAACACTCTACTAAAATAGATTTCGCGGAAAACCAGCAATAATCAAGTTTGATTAGCCTTTCACCCCTTAACGCAATTCATCACGATTTTTTGCAACAAATTCGTGTTCGTCCATAACGTTTTTTACACGTTTAGATCTGATCACGTTGAGATCACTTGACTTCGGGTTTAATTCGTCAAACTTTTGGCTTTTTCAAAACCATTTATTTTCATTTTGCCTACCAATATTTTGTTAAGCTTGCTTAAAGAATTAAGTTGCTGATCCATTATACAAAAGGTACCATATTATCATTTATGTGATTTTTATTTTGCTTTATTTCAAATCTTTTCAACCCTTTAGAGGTCTCTTTTTCATCTTTCCTTCACAGTACTTATACGCTATCGATTAATCTTGTATATTAAAGGTTCGAGGATGGTTCCCCGTTATTCATTCAAATTTTCTATCGAATTACTTTAAATGTTCATTAATTTTCAATTATCACAGGACTTTCACCTTCTTTGGTTTTATGTTTTCCACATAAATTAAGATTATTGAAAATTAATAAAGACATGCAGTTAAGCATTAAACCTTTTTTTCAATTTCGCTCGCCACTACTTTCGAAATCTCTATTGATTTTTGTTCCTCTAACTAATAAGATGTTTCACTTCGTTAGGTACGTAGTTTTATCAGTAATTTCTTTTAGGAAACAATGACCGTATCAGTAAAATTATCTTTGGCCAAATTTTTCGTATATTTTTACGTCCTAAGACAAGATTATCAAGATTTTCATAAAGAAAACTTTCTTTCTTTGGTTTTTTCTTCTAAAGCAAACAAAACATGAAAAATCATATTCTTTTTACATTATTTCTCTTTGGGCAGTTAGTTTTTTATCGATTTATTTTTTTATTCGCAAAAAATTATAGCGAACTTGACCATGTTTGAAAACCTTGAATTTTTCCTTTGACCAAAAAGTTATTGATTTTTTGTAAAGTCGTGAAAAATGTTTTTTTTATTAATTGCTAATTCTTTTTTTAGAGCACTTTTGGCGTTAAACAAAAAAAAATAGCAATTTCGATTCTTTTTTTCGTGTTTAACTTAAAACTAATAGCAATGGAATTGCAATTGTTTAATCTTGTCTTTTTTCGCTAATCTATGCGGTACTTATTTAAAAGAAAAATTGAAGCTAATGAGAAGAAAATTTCGCTTAAAAGTTGTTAAGTTTTTACAAATAATTGAGTAAAAACTTTAAAGTCAAAGCTTAACTATTGACTAAAATATTATAGAAAAAATTATGTTCAGAGAATTTAACTTTTAACTATAAAATTTTTGATGAAAAAGGTAATAATAAAAAATCATTAACAAGATGACAACGTTAATTCTTATTTTTAGGAAAAACGTTATTTTGTTGATAAAATTTTTTGTTTTAGATGTTCATTATATTTTTTAATTTGGCAAAAAGTATTGAGCATTAGCCAAGAGGCAAGGCAATGGTCTTTGAATCCATGATCAGAGGTTCGAATCCTCTATGCTCAATAATTAGCAAAAAGAGATATAATTTTCGATACTCATTATTAAGCTCATTATTAAGCGTGGTTTAAAGTAATTTGTAAAAAATTAAGTTAGAATTCGTGAAGATTTTATTAATTTTTTGTGATGGGAAATTATAACACAAGGTACTGCAAGCTTTTTAGCAGCAGCTAAAAAAAGATAGTGCGCTTTGGTTGGTCACATAGATGTTAATTCAAAAATAGTTTGGCCTGCTTTAACTCGAGCAACTCAATGGTCAACTGCTCCTTTACCTTTTCCCATACGAATTTCGTTTGGCTTTTTTGTAACAGATATGTCGGGAGTTACTCGAACTCATAAGAATTCGTGTTTACGTAAATTGCGCACAATTTGGCGTTGAGCTGCTTCCAATTGACTACTTTGTAAACGATTTGATTGTAATACTTTTAAACCATAGACTCCATAATATAAATTTGTTGTAGTTTTCTTTCTTTCGATTGGCTGTAAATGACCTTTCTGTACTTTTTTAAATTTGCTATTTTGAGACGAATTTGTAAGTTGTCTTTTTTTTTTCATTAGAGTTTTAGCAACTTTGTAAGAATTTGTAAATTGACTTTTTTACATACCTAAGTACTGATTGAACCGACAAAGATATATACAAAGATATAAGTAGATCTACGTTTACACAAAATTCTAAAAAAGTTATACCAATTTAAAAATATACTCAAATTTTGACACCAAGTGTTCCACTTCGTGTTCGAACTTGTGCCATGGCAAAATTTACGTTTTTGGAAAAAGTTTGTCGTGAATGATTTCGATTTAATTTATTTAGATACATTGTTTGTGTTTTAATAGCTCCGTTCGTTCGTCCAACGATAGCGATTCGGTATCCGATTCCGCGTCTAGAATGTCAAATATTTAATAAAGCATCGACAAACTTTAAAGTTTGAGTATGTTTTCTTGTTTTCCCGAGAAGTTTTGCTAAAAGATCAGCTAAATTTTGGGGATCTAAATATTTTGTGAAAAGTGTTAAAGTATTGAGTAACTTAGGCATTAAAGGGGATTTTGCCGCTAAATTGAGTTCTTTTTGTGTTTGAATTTCAATAACTTTTAATTTATTTTTTAAATACTTATTTTTTCGAATTGGTTCATATTTCCATAAATATGGACCAATCTGTGTAGTTTGTGTTTTTGTTTGGTGAGAGGTTAATGCTAATTGATGAGTTTTTTGTTTAAAGAGCTTTTTATTAAGAGCAAACCTTTTAAGGTGGAGTTTTGTTTTAATTTTTTCAATAAAAATTTTCTGCTGAGTTCTTTTTTTAATATTTGAAATAATTTGTACATGATTTGTTGGATGGCCTATATAAACATAGTGTGATTTAAATTTGCTATTTCGTTTGTTAAAATGTATATGTGCAATCTTTTTTTTTATGTTTCGTGTAGTAAATGAAGGAAAAGCTTTCCTATAAAATTTTAAATTTTTAAATTCGGATAAGGGTCAAATAACTTTTACGGAAAGTTGAATCAGAAAAAAACGTTGAATAAAATCTTGTATAAAATATTTGAGCTTCAAATTAGTTAAAGTTTTTAAATTTTTTCTATAAATATCCTTTGAAAATAAACGATATTCAAATTTCTTTTTTAACGGAAATATATTTTGATAAATAGAGTTAAATTTTTGGGTTTTTTTCTTTCTTTTTTTTTTGGAAAGAACTTGTTTTTTTTGCTTAAATTTAAGTCACCGTATCAACTGTCGTGTAACGAAATTTTTCTTTCGGGTAAAGATTTTAATTTCAGGAAGCGAGAACGTTTTTCTTCTTCATAACTTTTTCAGTAAAAGAGGAAGTTCTCTTTTCACTTTTGTTATGTTTCGACGTGGTAACGCTTGATTGAAATTTAATACTAAATTGTCCTTTTGACTTTGGTCAAGATTGACAAGAGCTGTGTTGGTTAATGTTTCTGTTGTAAACAATAATCCTGTAATTATTTGTTGGATATAATTGTTTTCGTGAGGCTGAAACAAAATTTTCGCTAAATTTGGTCCATAAAATACATAAAGATACAAGAGTAAATGTTTTAGTCGAAAATTATGTTTTGCCAAAAATTTATATTTGAATGTATTCTTGAAAAATAGTGTTTGTCATTGTCAAAAAAATTGTGGATTATTTTCTGAGAAAAAATTTTGTTTTTTTAGAGAAATTCAAGTTTTTTTCAAATAACCTCAAATAAATTTTAGGTGAGTTCGTTTTTTTGTTTTTTGTAGTTGATTTTCAAAAAGCGTATTCTTTGCTTGGTTATCTAATTCTCAATTCGTATAAAATCAAAAATGATATAATGTTTTTACTTTCGTTAATAATTGTTTTTTTTCGTTCAATTGTTGGGTTAGTGTTTGAATCAAAGTTTGAAGTTGACGAATAATTCTTTCATTATTGAAACTATTTAGAAGTGCTAAATTTTTGACTAAGAAGAGAACTTCTTTTTGCAATTTTGTCAGTAAGCTGACAATTTTTTTTTGTTTCTTTAATCAAAGTTTTTGTTGAGCAAAAGTAGCTTGATTTTCTGTTTTTTTTCTTATTAGTAAAAACCGCTTTGTGCTCTTATCTTCTCTATTACGAGTTTTAACAACTGTTTTTTTTTCTTTTTCGTTTTGTATATTGAAGCGAAAAAGTCTTAAATTCTTTTTTTCGTAATATAATTGATTTTTAAATTTGTTTTTTTTTCGTAAGAGTGCTATTGTTTTAGTAGAATTAAGTCAAGAAAAGATTCTATTTTTGGATGTTCAAGTTTTTGAAAAACTTTGTGTATGGAAAGTAGTAAGTGTAGAAAGGGCCATTCGTTTCAACAAGGTTACGTTTTGATATAGCAAAAAACGTTGATTCTTGTTTTCTGTTTTATCTAACGAGAGTTTTAATTTTCGTAAAAGTAATTTTGATTTACCTTTAAGTTTGTAAATCTGTCTTTTTTTTTTGAAAGTTTTATTAACGATCAGATACAAAATTTTTTGATTCTTTTCATGGTTTCGAATTTCACAACTAAGAAGATGAATACTATATCAAGAAAGATATATTTTAAGAAGGAGATACATTTGAAATCATAGAAGCATTTGGTTCGTATAATCTCAACTGCGGTTAGGTAACGTCGGAATTTTTCACCCTTTATTAATTTTTAATCGATTTGTAATTGGATTTGTTAGATAAGACATTTTTTAAAGCTACAATAATTAAAAAGAAAATGCGTCAAAAAAAGCAAAACAAAAAAAGTAAAACTAAAAGTAAAAAATCAAAAAATCGTCTTGCAAAAAAAAAAGTTATTTTAACCCCTTTGGTGAAAAAACAATGACTCAAAAGAAAAACAACATTTTCACCTTATCCTTATGTGTTAACCGTTTCTTATCATCGAAAAAACGTTTTCTTTACTATAGCTGATATTCGAGGAAATACTAAGGGTTGACTCAGTTCTGGAAGATTTGGATACACGACTAAGGATAAAACGACGTATATGGCTGTGATAAACCTTACACAACTTTTTGTAAAAAAAGCATGAAGTTTAGGTGTTCGCTGTGCTATTCTAAAATTTAAAAACATTTCTAAAAAATCTCTTCGCTACGCAATTCGAAAAGCTTTAAAGAAATCGAGAAAATTATATCCAATTAAACTAATCGGTTTTTTATTTCAAATACAAATTTCCTTTAATGGTTGTAGAAAAAAGAAAAAACGACGAAAAGCATAAGTCATGAGAAACAAATTTGCAACTTTAAAAAAAGGCTCAACGAAAGAAAAAATTGGTCATTCTATCTTTTGAATCTAAATCCTCAAATTGGGGTGTAAACAAAAAGACAGCAGACTGAATGTGTTCAGAAGATTGTTCTCATCGATTAAAGAGAACTTCTTCGTATTTTTGAAAATGTCAATGTCAAAAAGGTTTTGTTTTATGTCCTGTTAACAAATGGGTTGGAATCGATCTTTTTAAAAGCAATGGATTATGCTTAAAGTGATGTAAAAAAATACCTTTTCCACATTGGATAAGATCATTAGATTTAACAAGATAAGAAATATTTTTTTGTGGACACCAAATAAATTTATATTTGGCTACCCGTCGATTTGGTTGTCACAAGGTTTGCGCATATAGATTTTTTGGATCTCTTAGTTTCAAAGGAAATGCAAGTTTTTTTAGCGACGAATGCATTAATTCTCATAAGCGTATTTTTTTCAGATTTGTGACAAAAATTGCACCTTCTAAAATTAAGCGTCGAGCTCACAAAATATTTGGAGCTAAATTTAATCTGTAAATCACAACATCAAGTCGACTTTCCAAATGGCTTAAAATTAACTCTGTTTGGCTTACACGACTTGATTTAATTTTTTTTGCCTTTTTAATTAGTTTTTTTGTTTGTTTCAACGACAAATTGCCGTAAAAAGGTTGTATAAATTTTCTTGCTAATTGTTTCATACGTGCCGCGTGTCTAATTTCAGTATAGCTCTTTTTTCATTGATTATTAAATAACTTAACTATTTTTTTATACAAATGATTTTTTTTTTCACTGCGTGGATTTTTTAATCGTAAATAAGGTTTAACATTTCGTGTTTGGAATCGATTCTTTTTGGTTAAACGTTCTTCATATCCTTCTGAGACAAAACGTCGGAATAAAAGAGCGTCTTTTCAAGGTTCTGAATGTCTTTCTTTTCAGAAGCTTTGAAAAGCAGTATCGGGACGGTATAAGTGAAATTTTTTAAGACTTTTAATCTTTCCTTTTTTTTGATTTAAAGTTTCGTATCATCAACTTCTTCTATAGATTTGCATTAAATTAAAATATTGTTGACTTAAATGAGTAACTTTTCCTCACACATAGGAATAGCGTTTTAGTATCTCTTTTTCTTGTTTCTGAATCATTCTTTCTCAAAATCTTCGTAATGGTCATCAACTTGGACAACGTTGCGAATAACGTATATTATGTATATCAGCTAAAAGCATCATTTTACCAACACAAGTTTGTAAGAAATCAATTCGATCTTTTGTACGTAAAGACTTATATTTATAGTAAGAACTTTGTAGTCATTGTTTATCTTTTTGTTTTTGTAAAAAAGTTTGTTTTTCTTTTCAGTTTTTTCAATGTTTAATTGGATTGAATTCGGTTCTAAAAGTTGTTCGCAATAAACGTAAATTTTTTTGTTTTTGATAAACGTTTCTAACATGTTTTATTTTATTTTTTTGACCGTAGAATAAACGAAACTGACTATGTCATTGTGGAGTTCAAAGTTTTTTTTTTGAAAATGCTTGCTGAAAGAAAAATTTGAAAAAATGTTTTTGTAAACGTTTTTTAAAATAACAAGGAAGTTTGTTTTGCAAAACTTTATAAAATGTTTTTGAAAAATAAATTTTTTTTCAAAGTTTTTCTTTTGCTTGAAAATTTCTTTTGTTTTTATATGTTCAAAAGTTTTGATTAATTCGGCGATTTTGTATGTCTTGCGTGATTTGTACCGAGTTTTTAGTCAAGGTTTTTAATGTTGTTTTTTTCATTTAGAATTTATCCCTTTGGTAAAAAATTAGAGCCTAGCTGCTTTCTTGAAGATATTTTTATTTGTTTTAAAACCATGATTATTTTTCTACTTTTATTAAAATGTTTTATGCTGCGTATTTGGTCAGTTTCGTATTTCTTTAATACTATTTTTATTTTGTCAATTTTTTCAAGATTTTTGACCTTTTTGATTTGGAACAAATATTTTTTTTCGCCCATGTTGATAATTGGAATAATTTTTTGGACTATACTTACCCTGTTTATACTGAGACTTAAATTTTATCTTATATTTCTCTTTGTAAAAAAAGTTTTTGGTGTTTTGAAGAAGATCCAAACGTTCAGCAAGAAAAGGAAAGAACTTTCTTTTTGCAAAAATTTCATTCTTTTCTCTTTCAGCAGCGTCACCTGGATTTAATATTACAGTACGAAAGAGATGTTCTAAAACTTGTCAAAAATACATTGGACTTACTTTTCTTTGTTTTTGGCGATATTTTCTATCATGTCGAGCAACTTTTTTTAAAAAACGAACAAATAAATGTCTTGGCAAGCAAGTTGCAAGAATTTTTCGATCTTCGAAAAGATTTAAACGTTGTTTCTTAAAACCAAAATATTTTTTTTGATTTTCTTTTAAAATTAGTTCCCGTGACTTAAGTATTCGATTCCGTCAAATATTTTTTTTAATATGCGCGCTAGCTTTTTTTACAATATAGGTTAAAACCATATAAGTCGCTTGGTAGTGAAAAAATTGACGTATTTTTAACTTTTTTTGTCACATTTTAGAGAAAAGTCGAAAATCAAATCTTTTCAAAAAAAGTTTTTGTTCAAAAGATCTTTTCATTTTTTCTCTGACTAATCCTCGATAATATCATTTAAGATGATCGAAAAAGAAATTTTTATCTGATTTTGTCAACAATTTATGCGAAAGCTTATTTTTTTTTCTTCGCTTCAACTTTTGTTTATCTTGTAACTGTTCCGTAGTACATCGTTTCTGTAATGTATAGCGTTTATGTTCCAAATAAATTACTTCCTTTGCAATTAATGCTGCTAAGAAATGACAAAAGAAATGAATTGCATGGAGGTTTTGGTCTTGTGCAAAAATTGGGTAGTCAATTTCTACATCTGAACTTGAATTCACGAGACCAATAATAGGAATACCCACTTGTTTCGCTTCAGAAATAACCATTTTGTTATTAGATGTATCGGGAATTACGATTAATGAAGGTCATCGTGACTCTCCATAATAGATTGAGTCTTCGATTGTTTTGTTGCGATTTCCTTTATTCTGTCCAAAAGTTTTTGTAAAATGTCTAATAGTTTTTTTTTGTGTAACCTCTGTTAGATAATTTCAACCATTTTTATCATTATGCGAAACAAGAGCTCCAGTCATTGAACCATTTATTCAACGTTTATTATGATAGGGCATGTTACACATTCGGGCCGCGGATTGAAGAATATTTTGATAAGCAGATGTTACACTAACAAAAAGAATCTGTGGAGGAACATTTGATTGATTAAAAAGAAATACATTTTTTATTTTTAATCGCGGCTTTCATAAATGAGCTGGTACACGAATACCTAATTTTTGTTGCTTTTCAACTTGTTCAGCATAGTTTCGGTTTCAAAGCTTCTTTGAATAAAAGGGCGAATGATCTCGTGGATTATAGAATAAATTATGTATTAATGGATAAACACGTAATAAAAGAGATCGCAGTTCGTATATTTTGAAAATTTCTACTGTAGAACGAGTACCAAGCAAATACCGAGCTACTTTTCGTTTTGTAAATTTGGAATGATTACCAAAGGTTAAACAATTTTCCATAATTAATTGATCAGCAAGTTTTTTTAAATTAAGATTTCTTAAGTTCGTCATTAAGATTAGAGGATTCTTTTAATTTCGACAACGTCTTTTTAACGAAACAATACGGTTATCATTTCTGATATCCCAGAAGGGACTCGAACCCCTAGAATTTTGTTTCTAAAACAAATACGTTTACCATTTCGTCACTGGGACAGGATTATTCACCAGTAAGTAGTTTTTTTAACTTACTGGCTTTTTAAATAAAACAACTCAAAAAAAAGACGCTAAGTTAATTATATCTTTTTTGTTCGTTAAAACGAAAGATTGTGCAATAAAATTTTTATCCTAAATTAGGAGCCTTTTTCAAAATTCATTCTTTGTAATCGCTAAGACTAACAGCTTCGATTACAATTGGCATAAAAGCATGATTAATTCCACATAGTTCACTGCATTGTCCAAAATAAACACCTTTTCTTCGAATAAACATACCAACTTGATTTAAACGACCTGGACATGCATCCATTTTAATACCTAAGGAAGGGACAGCTCAACTGTGAAGTACATCTCGCGAAGTAATTAATACTCGAATCGAAACCTGCTCTGGTAATAAAATTCGTTCATCAACTTCTAAAAGTCTTAATTCTCCGTCGACTAAATCATCTTCCAGAATCATGTAACTATCAATTTTTATTGAGTCTTCAGGACCATTGATAATATAATCAGAAAATTCATAACTTCAATATCATTGATTACCCAAGGCTTTCATTGTAATTTTGGGACTATGTAATTCATCCACTGCATACAATAATGCAAAAGATGGTATTGCAATTAAAATTAAAATTATTGTTGGAATAATAGTTCAAATTAATTCAAGATAAGTATGATGATCAAATGAAAACCGAATCGTATCTGTGTTTGTTTCATTAAAAAGTCAGACAATTCGAAGAAGCATTCAAAGAACAGCAATTACAATAATAATCAAAAAGAATTGAATATCATGATGTAAATCAATAATTTTTTCCATAACTGGAGTTGCAGGATCTTGGAAATTCATTTGTCATTTTTCGGGGGCATCAAATTCCATTAACGAAGATGAAATACTTAAAAATCCTACAGCTCATGAATTCGACGGAATTTTTAGTTCAGCTTTGTCGGGATAATGTTTTCAAGGATTATTTTTATTTAATGTATGTTGGGAAACAAACATATCATAAATAATATAAAAAAATAAACATGTTGAGAAAACTGATAAAAACGAACCGACAGAGCAAATTTGATTTCAACCAGCAAAAGCATCTGGATAATCCGGAATCCGACGTGGCATTCCAGCTAATCCTAAAAAATGCATTGGAAAGAACGTAATATTAACACTAATGAAAAAAGTTCAAAAATGAACTTTTGCTAAAAATTCATTGTATTTTAAAGCTAAAACTTTTTCAACTCAATAATAAAATCCGGCAAAAATACCAAAGACTGCACCCATTGATAAAACATAATGAAAATGAGCAACTACATAATATGTATCATGAAAAGCAATATCTAACCCAGCGTTTGCTAATACAACACCAGTAACACCACCAATTGTAAATAAAAAAATGAATCCCATAGCAAAAAGCATTGGAGTAACTAATCTAATTTGTCCACCTCAAAGAGTTGCTAATCAACTAAAGACTTTAATACCTGTTGGAATTGCAATGATCATAGTGGCAGCAGTGAAATAAGCTCGAGTATCAACATCTAAACCAACGGTAAACATGTGATGGGCTCAAACAATGAAACCTAAAAAACCAATGGATATCATAGCATAAATCATGCCCAATGATCCAAAAATGGGTTTCCCAGAAAAAGTTTCAACTACTTGGCTAACAATACCAAATGCTGGTAAAATCAAGATGTAAACTTCTGGGTGACCAAAAAATCAAAAGAGATGCTGATACAATACGGGGTCTCCTCCTCCAGCAGCGTTAAAAAAAACAGTACCCATATTACGATCGAATAATAGCATGGTAATAGCTCCGGCTAATACAGGAAGAGATAATAATAGTAAAAAAGCTGTAATAAAAATGGATCAAACAAATAAAGGCATGCGATAAAATTCAAGACCATGGGCGCGCATGTTAATAATTGTTACAATAAAGTTAATAGCACCAGCAATAGAGGAAGCACCAGATAAATGTAAGCTAAAAATGGCTAAATCTACTGATGGTCCTGAATGTGCATCGATTCCACTTAATGGAGGATAAACGGTTCAACCTGTTCCTGCCCCGACTTCAAAAAAACTTGATAAAAGTAATAGAAGCAAAGAGGCGGGTAAAAGTCAAAAACTAACATTATTTAATCGTGGAAAAGCCATATCTGGCGCTCCAATCAAAATAGGTACAAATCAATTTCCAAACCCTCCAATTAAAACAGGCATAACCATAAAAAAAATCATGATAAATGCATGTGCTGTAACGACAACATTATAGAGTTGATGATTACCCTCGAAAAATTGATTTCCTGGATAAGCAAGTTCTAAACGAATTAAAAGGGATAAAAGAGTTCCGATAATACCAGAAAAGATACCGAAAATAAAATATAATGTTCCAATGTCTTTATGATTTGTTGAAAATAATCAGCGAGTAAAAAATGCTCTCATAATTTGAAGGACTAATAAAAAATTAAACACTTCGTTTAAGCGTTTAAAAAGAGTTTCTGTAAGCTTGGCGGGAATCGAACCTGCAACATCACCATCATGAGGGGTGCATTCTACCATTGAATTACAAGCTTTAAAAAAAAAGCGAAACTGGCTAGCGATTTTGTTTCCATGGTTTTCTCAGTAGTACTTAAAGCTAAAATAATCGAACCTAACATTGACGTTAAAAGAATTAGAGCAGCGACTAAAAAAAGATAACTATAATAAGTATAAAATAATGTCCCAAATAATAATGTATCCATATATTGATAGGTTAAAAAATATTGAAGACTACATGTCTTCTTTTGAGCGAAATGATAGAAATATTTCTCATACTCAACATATGTAACAATGTAGTCCAAAAGAAGTGCATAAAATTTTCACAAAACGAAAAAGTATAAAATAAAGCTAATCGATAAAAAACTAAAATCATTAATTTTTGTCACTTGTTGATTTAATTCGCGTAAATTAAACATCATAATAACAAACAAAAACAAAATAGCAATTGCTCCAATGTAAATAATTAGATAAATCATTGCTAAGAAATTGACATTAATAGATAATAAAAATAAGGCTGAGCTAAAGAATACTAAAATTAAACAAATGAGAGAATAAATTGGATTTGACGAAATAATTACAAAAATGCTTAAAATTAAAATTGCTGTCGGCAGTATATAGGATCCCAATAGGTTTCATAGAAAAAAAATGGTGCGCGAACTTAATTCTCCAAGAAACCCTATATACATTAACCCCATACCAATGATATAAACAAGAACTATTGCTCCAAGAATGTGGAAAAAAATAACAAGAAAATAGTGAAAAATAAGCATTGGAAGCGGAAGTTTATCATGATATTGTACAGTTTGCGAATTTTGTAACGTATATTGTTGCGTAAATTTAATATTTTTTATTTTTCTAATAAAATTTTTCATAGTTAGAAGGCATTTTTTCTTCAATAAATTTAAATCAAATCGTTTTAAACAGAAGTTAAAGGGTTAATACAGGTTGCTGCTACTAAATTCATTCATTGAAAAAGTCATGGGCTTCAAACAAGAAATCAAACAAGAACGAATTCTAAAAAAATATAAGTTGCGAACAAATTATTGTTAAAAGAAGTTTGAAATTGAAAACGATTTCTAATTGGTTCTTCAAATCACATAATTTTAATTATTCGCAAATAATAATATGTAGCGATTAAACTCGTAACCATGCCAACGATAACTAGTAAAATATGGCCCGTTTCAAAGCTATGTAAAAAAAGAAAATATTTACCAAAAAATCCTCCTAATGGAGGAATACCTGCCATAGAAAACAAAATAATTACGAAAGTTACACTATACAAATAATGATTTTGCGAATAATCATTCAAATCTGACAAGTACGTTAAAGATCGATTCGTCTTTTCTTCGCGTGTATTTAAAAACAACAGAAAAAAACCCAAATTCATTAAAATATATAGAATTAAGTAAATTAATGCTGCTCGAAGGCCTTCAAATGTTCCACAAGCTAATCCCATGAGCAAAAATCCCATTTGGTTTATCGACGAATAAGCAATAAATCTTTTCAAAATCTGTTCACCTAGAGCTCCTAAGCAACCTCAAATCATTGAAAAAAATGCTGTCATTCACACAATATAACTTCAAATGAAATATAAATCTGCAAATACATAATTTAAGAGACGCAAAAATAAGCCAAACGTAGCGAATTTAATGGGCAAAACAAAAAGTGCTGTGACTGGATGTGGACTTCCATCATAAATTTCAGGAGCTCATAAATGACATGGAAATGCAGCTAATTTAAATAAAAAACCAAAAATAAGGAAATAAATCATAAAATGTAATAACATACTTTTCGTTCCAATTGTACCAAAGAATGCTCAATTATGAAGAAGTCATGCGATTGAAATGAAACTTGTACTATGAAAAATCAAATACGCAAAAAAAATTCCACTAATAAGTAAACCTGAACTAAACGTACTTAAATAATAGTATTTTATGCCAGCTTCACGGGAGGAGTGGTTAAACGAATCGTATAATAAAAGAACGTAAATATTCAAACTAAATCCAATTATAGCTAAAAAAAGTGTCATTAAATTATACGACGAAATTAATATTAATAAAAATATCGTTGTCAAGAGCAATAAAATTGGGTATTCCATCAAATGACGTGGATGTCTTATTATATACCGATGTGATGCGGTTAGTAATAATCATGTTGTAACGATAATAATTATTTTTAAGGTTTGTGTATAATAATCAGTTATTGAATAGGTATTAAATGTGATAATACTTGTATACAAAAAAAAAATATTTAAACTATAAAGGAAGAACATAACAATGAGGCTTAATCTAGAAAATTCATACAATGATGACGTAATTTCTTTTTTTTGCGAAACATAAGTAGTTGCTGGATAAAAATTAGCTGTTCCAATTATAATCAATCCAACAAAAACAACAATTCCTAAATAAATTTCTGGAATATTATTTCAGAAATCAATTCAAGAAATAGTTTGGAGATTCGTGAAAGACTTTAAAAAATCAATATTAAATATTTTGTTAAAAGAATTACACATGAGATTTTAATTAGTGGCTTGTTGTTGAAGTTGTTTGTGAGGTCACATTAGAGCTCCACGATGTCATTCATAAAAAAATCCTATTGTTAAAATACCTAAAAAAATAATCATTGTAAAAAAACCAAATCAATCTGAATATTTCAATCCTAAAACTCAAGGAAATAATAACGCAATTTCTACATCAAAAATTAGAAACAAAATACCAACTATATAAAAATGAACATCGAATGGATGTCTTGTTGCTTCATCAAAAGGTTCAAACCCACATTCATATTGACTCAATTTTTCACTATCTTTAATTGTACTCAACGACAGAAAATAAGCAATTCCAAATAATAACAGACTTAACATAAAAATAATAATAAAGAGATTAAAAATCTTAAAATATTCCAATTTTTCTAATGTGTTAAAATTTGGAAAAAATTTCGGTTGAGATAAAAAAAATAAGAAAAGGTGTTTTCCCGCAATTTTTGAAGACTTACTATCAAGACGATAATTACTGTAATTACTAAATATATTGATTAAAAAGAGAATTGCGCTATTATTATTGTTTTTAATGGAACAAATCATAACAAAAATGTTTACTATTTATGGAGCTAGTGAAATCGTAATCTAAAATTTTACCGAATAAAATCTAAAGCTGTGATCTTTTGGGTTGAAGTAAGAACTTTAAGAGCACGTAAAAAAAATATTCGCTCAAATGCGCTAGAACGAGATCAGTAAAGTCGAGCTTTTAAAGGAATTTCAGGAAAATAATTATTTGTTGAAAATAAAGTAGCTATTCGTGGTGTTAAAATTACACTAGGAATTTTAATTTCAATACAATTGTCAATAAAACGTCATATTCGTTTTTCATAATTAAGTTGTATTGAAATTAATTCAAACAAAATTTGTTGTAATAGTACGTATATTCGTTTTGAAAACGTTTGAACATGTAAGTGGAACAATTTCGGTTTTGTTTTCAGTAAGGAATTGACAAATGTTTTTTGTGATCTATTAAATTTACGTGCGTAAGGACGCTGATTTGTCAATAATCACAAAAAAAAAAAATAAACGTTTTTTCTACGCTTTGATTGAATTTGAATCCGAATTGCTTGAATTCGAGGCAAAAGATTAAGATCCTTATAAACAAACTGTGAGCTTAATAAATTTTTTAAAATCGAATTCGTATATTTTTTTAAGCGAACTTTGCTCTGAACTTTATACATGGTTAATTACTATTATTGTCAGTGAAGCGTGAGTTGTTGGACCATTCAAACAAAATTTTATGGTTTCAGGAAATAATTTTGAAACTGACGATGTTGTGAAGAAAATTACCCTTTTAATTCTTGATAATCTTGGAATTCAATTGAAGATCCAAATCGATATAAAACAATAAGGACACCTAAACCAATGGCGGATTCCGCAGCAGCCAATATTAAAAGTAACAAAGCATAAATTTGACCTTTCGGATCAGTAGTGGAACTAGAAACAATAATAAAACAAATTGTAATTCCTAAATACATGAGCTCAATACAAAACATGGTTATTAAATAATTTTTGTAATTAAAAATAATTCCAGTAAGTCCAATTAAGAATAGTAGATAGAAAAAAAAAAGATATTCCACTCAGAGGGGAAAACCTGCGATTTGACCTTTTTCAATTAGATCAAAAAAAATGTCTGCAACATTTTTTTGTGTAATTTCATTAGTATGTAATATAACTTGATATTTAAGAAATCAGAAGGTTAGCATAAAAATTAAATATTTGAGTGAAAAAAAAGCGATTCTGTATAAATTTGAGGTTCAATTTCTAATACTTGGGGAAGACTATTAAATGCAATCAAAACACCGGTAATAAAAACCAAGTAACTTAAACTTAAGGGCAAAAAAGTTTTTCATCCAATATCCATTAATTGATCATAACGGTATCGCGGAAACGCAGCTCTTACTAAAATAAATAAATAACAAAAAATAACAATTTTAAGACTAAAAAAAAGACTTCCTGGAATAAAATTTAATAAACTTATTGGAACGAGTCATCCACCGAAAAAAAATAAAACAATAATTGTCGCCATTAACAACATGTTACTATACTCTCCTAAAAAAAACATTGCAAAAATAATAGATGAATATTCAACATTGTATCCAGCAACAAGTTCAGCTTCAGCTTCAGGTAAATCAAACGGAGCTCGATTTGTCTCTGCCAGCATTGAAATAAAAAACATTATAGCACAGGGCAATAAAGGAAATACGAATCACACTGTTTTTTCCTGAGCTGCGACAATTTCTGCTAAATTCAAGGAACCTGCTAATAAAATGACTGGTAAAATAAGAAGCCCTAATGATACTTCATAAGAAATCATCTGCGCAGCAGATCTTAAGGCGCCTAAAAAGGCATATTTAGAATTACTCGCTCACCCGGCAATAATAATACCATAAACATTTAAACCAGAAACTGCCAAAATAAATAAAACACCATAACTAATGTCGGCTGTAGTTGAGATTTTTATAGCATTTTTGATTTCAAGAAGAGAAAAATCTGCTTTTAATTGATTAAGCACAGACATTGTTGATTCCCCTGTTAAACCTGACGGAATAATGCTTCACGAAATTATACTTAAAACTAAAACCATTACAGGAGCAATTAAAAAGATAGTAGTGTTTGCTCGCGTTGGAATTAACAACTCTTTAAAAATAAGTTTTGCTCCATCAGCTAAAGGCTGTAATAAACCTCAAAATCCCACAACATTAGGACCTTTTCTCCGCTGAATTGCTGCCATAACTTTTCGCTCAGCAATTGTAAAATATGCGACTGCAATTAAAATACACACAATTTTTAAAAGAGATGAAATAAAAATTTGACGAAATGCCAAATTACTTAAAAGTCATAATTTCGAACTTCATGCAGCAACTCGCGGCAATTCGATCGAAACTCTTTCTACAAATGAAGAAAATGCGTCATCCACATAAATAAAATAATTAAGAGTTACTGCAAAACAGAAAGTAAATGTAGCAATAAAAAGTCCTCTTAGCGTTTCTCGGTTGGCATTTATAAATCTTTTTCACATTTTTATTGAATAAAGTTTCTCTGGCTTTTCTTTATTTTGTTTTAATATCATTTTGCTTTTTTTATCGTAAATCTTGTTTTAAATCGCTCCTTACCTTTGAAAAGGAATTCAAATTTAATGTTGCACTAACGCATCATTAACGTAAATTGTTACTAAAACAGTGAAAACATATGCTTGTAAAAAGGCAATTAAAGCTTCAAGAAACATAATTATAGTAACAATTACTCATGGCAAAATAGCAACCAAAATAAAAACTGAACCCTTTGTTAATAAATCTCAGGAAAATCCAATTAAAATTTTCAATAAAGCATGTCCTGACATCATATTTGCAAATAATCGAATACTTAAGCTAAAAACCTTTGCAAAATACGAAACCATTTCAATTAATATTAAAAATGGTGCAATTGCCAAGGGTACACCACTTGGTAAGAATAGATTGGAAGTTGTTCATTTATTCTTAAACACGCTAATAAGATTTATTCCAATAAAATACGATAAAGCTAGAAAAAATGTAATAACAAAAGAGCTTGTGGCCGTAAAAGAATAAGGAATTAAACCAACCATATTTGCTGTTAAAATGTAACAAAAAAGAAAAAAAAATAAAGAAAAATATTGATTTCTTTTTAATGAGGTATTACTTCGAACAATACTTTTGACTAAATCATAAGTCTCAATCATTACAAATTCTCATACGTTGAAATTACCTCGATCAAAGATTGAAGAAAACAACAATCGAATAAGAAAAACATTTAAGAATAGAATAACTGTTAAATTTGTTAAAATAGCAGGACCTACAGGCATCCCAATGCCTGATCAGTGAAAAAATAAAACAATCATTTCAAATTGATCTAATGGATGATATAAGGATTGATTAAGTCAAATCATAATTTTGCGAAACTAGAATATTTCGTGTTCTTTCAAAAAAAAAACAGATCCTTGTTCGTTTTTATATAAAAATCGAAACTTAAGCTGAGTTCTGAAACTGGAGTATGTCCTAAAATTCCATTGTCACTAAAATTTATAAATCTTTTCCTACTGTAATTTTAGTTCTACAAATAGCTAAATGAAAAAAAATTTTCAAGTAAAACACAAGTTGGGTTTTTACCAATAGAAAAAGCTTCTCAGACTTTTCTTTTTCACTACAGGATGTTATTTTATTGTTCTTAAATTAAGAATAAAGTTCTAAATTAATAAGCTAGTTGATTATCTGAAGCTTAATATTTCTTATAAGTAGTTGTTAAAAGAATTTTCTTAATAGGTACACTCGTTAAACTAGTCACAAAAGTTGAATGAGCACCTAAAGTAACCATAGCAATTGTTAAAATAACCAAAATAGAAAATTCAACGCGATTCAAATCGGCGTAATTTTCGACAACTTCAGTCTCATTTTTTAAAGTTCCAAACGAAACTCGATTAAATAATCAAATTGAATAAATAGCACTTAAAACGATACTTATCGATGCTAAAGTCATAATAAAACTATTATGCTCAAAGACACCAGCAATGAGTAATATTTCACCGACAAAATTTGAAGTTCCCGGAAAACCCATATTTGCAAGAGTAAAAAGAAAAAAGAAAACAACAAATAAAGGCATAACTTGAACTAAACCGCTATACTGCCGTAACGAACGTGTATGATATCGGTCGTACAAAACACCAACACAAAAAAAAAGTGCAGAGGATACAATACCATGACCAATCATTAGATAAATTGCACCATCAATACCTGGATGTTTACACGAAAATAATCCTAAAACAATTAAATTCATATGTGCAATTGACGAATAAGCAATAATTCTTTTTAAATCACTTTGACGAATTGTCGCTAATGATGCATAAATGACACTGATTACTCCTAATACATAAACAACATTATTAAAATGAGAACATCCCCCTGGAAACATTGGAATAGTAAAACGTAAAAATCCATATCCTCCTAATTTCAACAACAAGCTTGCTAAAATCACTGAACCAATTGTTGGAGCTTCCACATGTGCTTCTGGTAATCAAATATGAAAGGGAAACATAGGAACTTTAATTGCAAAAGGAATAAAAAAGCAAAATCAAAGTAAAATTTGTTCGGAATATGAAAAACGGACATTTAACAAAATGTCGTATTCTAACGATTCGACTAAAGTGTAAAGATATAAAATTCCAAAGAGTAAAAAGAAGGAACCAAAAAGTGTATATAAAAAAAAATAATATGCCGCATTAATCTTTCGGCTTCGTGCCCCTCAAACACCAATAATAATAAACATTGGAATTAAAACGCTTTCAAAAAAAACATAAAAAAATAAAAGATTTGTAACTAAAAAACTAAGCACTAAAAATAATTCAATTAGTAACACATAAAGAATAAAATTTTTATACCCAACTTTAACGGACTCACATGCGAAAATGCAAATCGGCATAATAAAAGCCGTTAACAATAAAAAACATAATGAAATTCCATCTATTCCAAAAGATAAATTTAAATTATACTCAGGAAGAAGTGGAAGATGATAAATATATTGAAAGGTAATTGCCGATTGATCAAAATGGTATCATAAATCAACACATAATAAAAAGAAACCTGTTGTAGTAATTAGTGCGAAATTACGAACTCCATCTTCTTCATCTTGAGGAATAAGCGCGACTAACGCAATTGAAAGACTTAAATATTCAATTAAAAATAATAATATAGGTATATTTTGGATAGGTACTTTTTCCATAAGAGTTTAAAAGGATTTATTCAAATTGATTGTAGAGAAGAAAAGAATAGAAAAACCAAACTTAGCTACCTCATCAATAAACAGTGATAAATAAAAAAATTCATACAACATCAACAAAATGTCAATATCAGGCCGCAGCTTCAAAACCCAAATGTTGATCTTTTGTAAAAGCATATTTACTTAAAAGATGTTGTACAGACTTAACTTCAAGGCTTAAGTTTTGTTCTTGTTGTACTGTTGTTACATGAAATAAGCGACGAAGAATGACCATAATTAGTGAATTCTGACCTAAAAATCGAGACGCTGTTATAAGACTTCTTAATAAACAAAATAAAAGAAAAATTGTTCCAATTGTTACATGCAATCCATGAAATCCAGTCGTCACAAAAAAAGTTGTTCCGTAAATATTTTCTTTTCAACGAAAGGTAATCCCATATTTATACTCAATTCCTTGACAGCATAAAAATGTTAATCCTAAAATGATAGTAACTAACAAATGTTTATTAAATTTATCAAATCCACTATAATGCGTCGTTTGTAAAAGTGCGCGATGTGCCAAAGTAATTGTTACTCCCGAAGATAATAACAAAAGTGTATTAACTAAAGGTAATCCTCAAACATCAAGCGCTTGAATACTTTTTGGCGGTCAAATTCCACCAATTGCAATTGATGGTGACAAACTTACATGAAAAAATGCTCAAAAAAATGCAAAAAAAAACATAATTTCTGAAACAATAAATAAAGCCATCCCATATCTCAATCCTCGCCGAACAGCAAGAGTATGATAACCTTCTCCTGATTCTTTAACAACAGTCAAGAATCAGGCAAAAAGGACTGTTGTAAAGATAAATCAAGCGGCTTGAAACACCATATTATCAAAAAAATGAAGCGCAGAAATATCGGAAGGATGAAGATAAAAGACAATATTTAATACTAACATCATAGCAGAAAAGGCAGTAATAATTGGTAGTTGGCTATTAGCAACTAGATGAAAGTGGTGTTTTTCTTTTGCTCTAAAAAACGTTTGACTAAAAGTAGAAGGAAAATTTTGAATAGAGTTCATTTGACTTTTAACAGAAACTAAAAATTTTTGAATTAAAACTTCTTTTTTAAAACATAAAAACCTAAAAATTCACCTTACTAAAAAACGTTCAAAGTTGATCAAATTTTTGCAAATTTTTTAGAAAGAAGCGAGTTTGAATTCGTGAAATTATTCATATTTGAGTTCCATAAATAAAACCACAAATAAATTTCTTTGAATTTAAAAAATGAACAATTTCGTGAACTTCATCAAAAGAAAGTGCATGTAAACTTTCCGCAACATAATTTGCTTTCTTTTGGAAAATCCGTGAAACATTAATTTCTTTCTTATTTTTAAGACGAGAAAATTTTATTTGGTATTTTTGAAAAAATTGAATTAAATTTTGAAGCTCTTCTTTACGAATACGTATTAACAAAAAAAATATTCGCAACCTTTGAAAAGAAATTCCAACATTTAAACCATTTCCTTCACCACGACTTTGTTTAGTTGTTTGTAAATTCGAGTTTTTTTGCATTTCAATCTATCAATCTTTGAGAGTGCACGGTCCTATTTAACAAAAGAAGATCTAAAATTAACGATCAACTTCGCCAAAAACTATATCTTGCGTTCCAATAATTGTTACAACATCAGCTAACAAATGATCTTTTGTCATGGCATTAATGCCTTGCAGGTGTAAAAAACCTGGAGCCTTTATTTTACAACGATAAGGTTTGCTTGTATTATCAGAAATTAAATAGATTCCAAATTCCCCTTTGGGTGCTTCAATAGCAGTATAAATTTCATTTGCGGGAACAACAAAACCTTCAGTATAAAGTTTAAAATGATGAATCAACATTTCCATCGAATTTTTCATAACAGCACGTGAATTTGTGATAATTTTTTGGTTATCCGTTTTGACTGGTCCTCCGGGCATATGATTAATTACTTGATCAATAATTCTCAAACTTTGACGCATTTCTTCAACACGTATTTGATAACGATCGTAACTATCACCATTTTGACCTACTGCAACTTTGAAATCAAGCGTTTCATAAATTTCATAAGGTTGATCTTTACGTAAATCGTGATTAATACCAGAACCACGTACCATTACACCACTAAAACCTAAACTCTCTGCCTCTTTCTTTGTTACCACGCCAATGTTCGTTAAACGTTGGCGTCATATTCGATTAGCGGTTAGAAGCGCCTCAATTTCATCCAAGCGTCGATCAAATTGTTTTCTAAAAATATAAATATCACCCAATAGACCTAACGGTAAATCTAAAGCAACACCCCCTGGACGAATATAAGCTGCATGCATTCTTGCTCCAGAAACTCGTTCATAAAACTCCATTAATTTTTCACGTTCTTCAAAAGCTCACAAAAAAGGTGTTAAGGCACCAACATCCATTGCATGTGTTGTCACAGCCATTAAATGATTTAAAATTCTCGTAATTTCATCAAACAAAACACGAATATATTGTGCTCGTAAAGGTATCACACAATTTAACGCTTTTTCTACGGCTAAAGAATAAGCATGTTCGTTAGCCATCATTGAAACATAATCCAAACGATCAAAATAAGGTAATGCTTGAAGAAACGTTTTATATTCGATAAGTTTTTCTGTACCCCTATGAAGTAAACCAATATGTGGAATTGCTTTTTTCACAACTTCCCCATTTAGTTCAAGAATCAGTCTTAAAACACCATGCGCAGATGGATGTTGAGGTCCAAAATTTAAATGAAATGTTTTGAGTTCTTTTTTTCTTTTCTTTAACATATCTTTCAAAATTGTTTGAAAGTAAAATTAGAAAGTCTTTTAGTCAAAAAACATAATCCTGGCGGGAGTTGGACTCGAACCCACATCTTCGGGGCATGAGCCCGATATGCTAACCTTTGCACCATCCCACCGAACAACAAAGTTGTTGAAAATTCGTTAAAAATTTAAAAAATACTTAAAAACCAAATAAAATTAGAAATGCCATCATTAAACCAAATAGCGCAATAGCTTCTGTTAACGCAAAACCCAAAATGGCATAAATGAATAATTGTTTCCCTAGAGAAGGATTACGTGCGATCGCAGTAATTAAAGCAGCAAAAACAATTCCAATACCTACACCTGACCCCGCAAGGGCAATTGTAGCTAATCCAGCACCAATAAATTTAGCAGCTTGTAAAATCATATATTCTTACTAATAAAAAAATCACAAGGTTTTACCAAATAACAATCAAAATACGAGACAATGGTTATTGCCAATTTACAAAAAAAATTGTGCACTAAATAGTACTTGTAACAAATTTTCTTAACACTTCAGCGTTCGCCTTCTGTGTAGGATCAATACTTAACTCTTTTGACCCAGGAGAAGACATTGCAACTAAATTTTTTTTCACCTCTTGAATTTTTTCGATAGGAACTTCATCTAAATAACCTTGCAACCCAGCAAAAATTAAAACAACTTGTTGTTGAACAGATAAAGGAGAAAATCTATTTTGTTTCAACAATTCAACCAAACGAATTCCTCGAGCTAAAGTTTGCAACGTAGTTGCATCAAGATCAGAAGCGAACGAAACAAAAGCTTCAACTTCACGAAATTGTGCTAATTGCAGTTTTAATGAACCAGCAACATCTTTCATAGCCCGAACTTGTGCCGCAGAACCGATCCGACTAACGGATAATCCAACGTTAATCGCAGGTAAAATTCCGCGGTTAAAAATATTTTTTTCTAAGAAAATTTGCCCATCGGTAATAGAAATTACATTCGTTGGAATGTAGGCGGAAACATCCCCTTCTTGTGTTTCGATCACTGGTAATGCAGTTAACGATCCACCTTTTAAAGAGTCATTTAATTTAGACGCTCTTTCCAATAAACGTGAATGTAAATAAAAAACATCTCCTGGATAAGCTTCACGACCTGGAGGACGACGAACTAATAAAGACATTTGTCGATAAGCAACAGCTTGTTTACTTAAATCATCATAAATAATCAAAGCATGTTTTCCACTATCACGAAAGTATTCTCCAATTGTAGCTCCTGCATAAGGAGATAAATATTGTAAAGCTGCTGCATCGGATGCAGTTGCTGCTACAATTGTTGTAAATTCGAAAGCTCCTTCCTTTCTTAACCGTTCCGCAATTTGGATAACAGTTGAACGTTTCTGTCCAATTGCAACATAAACACAATAAATACGATTTTTCGAATCTTTTATATTATGAAAGCTCTTTTGATTAATAATTGCATCAACTGCAATTGCAGTTTTACCTGTTTGACGATCCCCAATAATTAATTCACGTTGACCGCGGCCAATTGGAATCATTGTATCAATTGCTGTAATTCCTGTTTGAACAGGTTGGTTAACCGTTTGACGCGTAATAATTCCAGGAGCTTTAACTTCGATAGCATAATATTGACTTTGCGGTACATTTAACGCACCACGCCCATCAATAACATTTCCTAATGCGTCAACAACGCGACCTAACAAAATTTCTCCTGTTGGAACGCTAACTAAACGACCCCCTCGCGAAACTTGTGTTCCTTGACTGACTAACCGTTCATTACCAAAAATAGCAACCGAAACTGCATTTGTTTCCAAATTTAATGCAATACCAGTTACAACTTGATTTTTTTGACTTGTTTTAAAAGTTACAAATTCTCCAGCTTGAATATTTTTCAAACCGGTTATTTTTGCAACTCCATCGCCAACAGAAACAACAAGACCATATTCTTCTCATTGCACTTTACCTGATTTTTGTTCAAAAAGTTTTTTAATGTTTAGTGAAATTCGTTTATTTTTATTATCCTTTTGAACTTTCATATCTTTAAACTGTTTTACTTCTTTAACCGAAAAGGATTTTTCCATCTTTCGAACTTCCCCTTTTCTTAATTCACCTGACTCACTAGCAACTTCTCCAGAATTACTTGACATGCCTGATAAAGTTTTAGGAGTAGTGAATTGTTGACTAGTAGCTCCACTAGTCACATTAGTTCCTTGACGAATTTCGTGGCGAGTTTCTGGACGAGGCTGAGGTTTTTTTGTTTCCGCGATTTTTGATGGCTTAAACGGTTTATCCACAAAACTTTCCTATGTATCTTTTTGTGAGTTTTTATCTGTTTTTTTTGGAAACAATGGTTTTTGCTTTCAAAAACGACAATATAAATAAAAACACAACAATTCTAAAAGAAAAATCCCAGGTGAAATTGCAATAGGACAGCGCAACATTATTTGACCCATTATACTTTCTCGATATTGCATATAGTACATCCCTAAAACAATATTTATCATTAAATCGACAATAATTAAAGCGATACGGGATTTTGTTGTTAATCAACCACCGTCATCTGCTAAATATTGATTATATCAAGTACCTACTTTTCAATAAAGAAAAATCAGTACAATAAGGGATGTAATTCATTGGGTCGGTGGTCATAATGCCACAAAAGCGACAAATTGCTCTCCTAATTTCACAATCATAGGATGAATTTTCAAAAAGAATATCATAGCGAAATTTATGTTTAAATTAGTTTTTGTCTCCACCATCAAAACATTCAGTTTAAAACCCCCCAGCTTTTGATTCTGTATCTTTTTTACCATTCTATCTATTCTCTTTCTAAAAAGGAGCATGTGCAAACTAGCTTTCGATGTTGTATCTTCTTTACCATTTTCTTTCTTTCATTTCTAAAAAGGATTATGAACAAACTAGCTTATTTGCATTATTCGCAAATCTTGCTTCAAGATGCGTATTATATAATATTAATTGATATCTAAATCTTCTTCAATTACAATAACAACTGTAAATATTAACTCCAAATTACATACAAATAACTCTTAAATTTATGTTTAAATTCTTCTCTTTATCACAAAATATTTGTTTAAACAACAAACCCGGTTTTAAAACAAAGTGTTTTACCGGGAGTAAAAAATTAAATTTTATCGGTAACATTAAGTCGCCTTTGTTAAAACCTAATTTAAAAACAAGAACAAAATTAAAAAAGACCCTTTTATATAAAATTTATTTCTCCAACTGCACGTTCCCGTACAATTACCTTGTTACGACTTCGTCCCAATCAGTGAGTTACCCACACGAACTGTTAATTCTTCAGCAAATACGCAATCCGAACCACTTTTCTCGCTTTCAGCAAATCACTTCTCAGACCGTGACGGGCGGTTTGTACAGAGCTCCAGTACCAATTCACCGCAACTTTTCTGATTTGCGATTACTGGCGATTCCTCCTTCATATCTTCAAGTTGCAGAAAATAATCCGTTTTGAGAAGATTTTCGATTTGCTCGTTAAAAATTTGCTTCGTATTGAAATTCTCATTGTAGCACATTTGTAGCCCGATCTAAAAAGGCCATGACGGCTTGCCGTAGTCCCCTCCTTCCTCCGAGTTTCCTCGGCAGTCAATTTTAACTTAGTTTCTTTATATTTTGAGTAAAAATATATATTAAAAGAAAAAAAAAATTAAAATCAGGGGTTTCGTTCGTTCATAGGAATTAACCTTCCATTTCACAACACGAGCTTACGACAGCCATGCAACACTTGTGTATAATTACTGATTGAACTAAATAGAGAAAACTCCCAAAGTCAAATCAAATTAAAACATTCAAAGATCGGTAAGATTCAACGAGGATTATCAGATTAAACCACATGCTCCACCGCTTGTAAGAGCCCCCGTCAATTCCTTTAAGTTTCAACCTTGCGGTCGTACTTCCCAGGCGGATCATTTAACGCGTTAGCTGTAAGAAAACTTTACTCTAAGTTCCTTTAACGATCATCGTTTACTGCATGGACTACCAGGTTATCAAACCCTGTTTGCTCCCCATGCTTCCGTACCTCAGTGTTAGTCAATATTTGAAAGATGCCTTCGCGTTTGGTGTTCCTTCTTATATGTCTACATTTAATTGTTCACACAAGAAATTCCTCTAACATCACATTAACTCTAGTTTTTCAATCAATTAATTCTCGGCTAAAGTTATATCTCTAGCATTTTCAATCATATTTTAAAAACCACCTACGTACCCTTTACGCCCAATATTGCCGAATAACGCTTGCACTGTCTGTCTTACCGCGGCTGCTGGCACAGACTTAGCCAGTACTTCTTACTAGTTTGTGGTACAGTCATTATCTTCCCACCCAAAAGCGCTTTACAGCTTACGCCTTCTTCACGCACAAATTCTTGCAGGGTCAGGCTTGCGCCCATTGCCCAAGATTCCGCACTGCTGCCTTCCATAGAAGATCGAACCTTATTTCATTTCCGATGTGGCTGCACGTTCTCCCAAACCAGCTACGAATTATCAGCTTGGTAAGCCTTTACCCCACCAACTACTTAATTCGACATTCGCCCCTCTAATAACGACAAATCTTTATTCAGTAATTTTAAAAATAGCCCAAAATTACTTTTATTCGGTATTCCACAAACATTAAATTTATATATCCCGAATTATTAGGTAGGTTCAAATGCATTACTCACCCGTTCGCCACTTTATTTTATTTGGATAAAATAACGTTTGACTCGCATGTGTTATGCAGAATTCTAGCGTTCATTCTGAGTCAGGATCAAACTCATTCTTTTCTATAGAAATCAATTTAAATTAATTTCCAACTTACAACAATATTTACTTTTTACTAAAAGGGTATCTTTTTTACTTGGTCAAAGATTTATTGCTACTAAACCACAATTCAATAAAGTTAATATTTATTACCTTTTCTTTGAATCTTTTTGTTCAGTTTGTTTAAGATAATTTATAATACACGTGCAAGAAAAATCCGTGTGCGAACTAAATTTATCTGAATATTACGATAAATTCAACACATTCTTTGATATCGAAATTTCAAAGTTGTAAAAAATTTGTAAAAATAAGTTACGCTAAGATCTAGATATAAAAAAAAATAAAAAATAAAGGTTCAATATACAGTACTTAAAAAAGTCACTTTGTCAATTTGAGGCATCGAATTTTCGACAAACGTTATAATTGCGTATTTTTACACATATTTTAATCGCATACCAATTTCCTTTAGCACGTAACTTAAAAATAATTACACTAAAATTACTTGAAGACTTTATAAATTTCACAACAAAAATCCTACAAAAATTTTATTTCAGATAAAATAGTATTTTCTAGATCCTCATTTTCGTGAAGACTAAGTAACTTTTCGTTTAAGGATAAAACCAAATTTACAAGAATTATTTTTTAGTAAAATTTAATTTAGTGAATCCGCTTAGCAAAAAAACGATACTTATGTTTACCATTTCAAACTAGTTGTGATAACGTACCAACCTTTCTTACAAGATTAACTACCATTCTAAACACCTTATAATAAAGACCAACACGTCCAATTTATTACTTTTTCCTAACAGTACCGCTTACCCCCCAAAAGTCGGAGTCACAATTACTAATTTTTTCCACTTATTGCGACGTTTCCAAATATTCACGACGATATTCCGCAATAAGTAGTCTTTCGCATACAGGAATAATCGGTACGAAAAACAAAAAATAAGCAAAATACGCAAAGGTAAAAAATTGGCTGGCAACGACATATGGTGCAGTAGCAGGTTTTCCTCCTAAAAACAGTAAAATAAAAAAAACAGCAACAAAAATTCAAAAACCAACTTTGTGCAAAACAGATAACGGAGGAACAACACTATTTACAGGAATTTTGTAAAATGGAATAAAAAAAAGAATCAAAATAGCAGATAACATAAAAACAACACCACCTAATTTATTAGGACAAGAACGAAGAATTGCATAAAATGGAGTAAAATATCATTCAGGAACAATATGTGGAGGTGTCACTAAAGGATTAGCAGGAATAAAGTTATCCGAATGACCTAAAACATTTGGATAAAAATGAATTAAAACCAAAAAAAAAACTAAAGCTGTTGTTAAAGCGAAAATATCTTTAAAAGTAAAATAAGGATGAAAAGACATCTTATCAGGCGAACTAATTTGGGTAGGATTAGTTGAAGTAACTGTGTGTAATAAAATTAAATGAAGCAAAATTATACCTGTAACTACGAACGGTAGAAGATAGTGAATACTAAAGAAGCGAACCAATGTGGCATTACTTACAGAAAATCCACCTCAAATTCAATATGCAATACTTTCCCCAACAAAAGGAACTGCAGTTACTAAACTTGTAATAACAGTTGCTCCTCAAAAACTCATTTGTCCTCATGGTAAAACATAACCAATAAACGCTGTTCCCATCATTAATAAAAAAATCACAATACCTGATCATCATAAATGTCGGCGATTATAAATATAAGAGCGATAGTATAAACCACGACCTATATGAATATATAGTAAAATAAAAACCATTGATGCCCCATTTGCATGCATATAACGAAGCAAGTATCCATTTTTAACATCTGTCATAATATGAACAACTGAAGCAAAAGCTTGACTTGTATGAGCTGTATAATGCATTGCAAGAAATATTCCAGTCAAAATTTGAATAGCAAAAAAAATTCCCACCAAAGAACCAAAACTATAAGCATAACTAAAGTTAACTGGTGTAGGATATAATAAAACATGATTCGCAATCGATTGCATAACTGGATTTTTAGAATTAATTATTCGATCTTGCAAATTAAAAAACATTTTTTAGTAAATTTTTTATCTCTAAAAAGTACGAATTACTATATTGCTATTAGTATTAACTTGTGAATTTAATCGTTTTAGAATTTTCTTAGTATATATTATGTAGTAAATTTGACAAAATTATTTTCAACGATACCGCATATTAATCCGATTTTCATTTAAGTCCGCAATATGATCAGCACATCGTTTAAATAATGCAGTTTTTCGTTTCTCAAGAAAATCAAAAAATTCTGAAAGAATTCGTTTTTCAAGTGAATGTAAATTTTTAACTTTAATAGACAACACTAATCATTTTAATGCAATTATGATTTGTCGACGAGGATACAAAGGAACAGGTATTTTTTTGCGTTGTTTGCGGAACTGTTTCGAAATAAAACCAAATAAAGGTCTAATTTTCATCAAAATAGCAAAAAAAATTGTAAGTGGCATTTTTTTTGTTCGAATTTTTGTTTGACAAAATGTTTTTCATAACGCATTCTCAATAACATGTTTTTTTCCATCGCGCATGAATTTATTTATAAATTTGGCTAATCAATATGATTGATAAAAAGAATCGGGTTTAAATTTAAGCTTATTGTATTTTTTCATAGATCTTCTTTTTTTTAACATTATCTTTTGACGTAGTACTTTTTAAATCTTTCACAAAAGAGATAGTATTTATCAATACGTATATTTACGATAACGGTGATCCACGCGATTATATATTTTTTTCGCACCATATTTTGAGCGACCCCGACGGCGCGAAATAACGCGTTTCAAATCAAATTTCCCACGAATTATCGTATATTTAACACTAGGAAGATCTTTGATAATTCCTCCACGTACTAATACTACAGAATGTTTCTGTAACGTGTGACCCCCCATCCCTGGTATATACGCATGTACACGAATATAATTCGATAATAAAACTCATGCAACCTTTCGTAAAGCGGAATTTGGTTTTCGAGGTGTCATAACAAACAACTTTAAACAAGTTGCTTTTTTTTGAGGGCATTTTTGTAAAGCAGGACTTTTTGATTGAATTTCTTTTACCTTTCTTTTCTTTCGTAATAATTGTGCAATTCGTGCCATAAAATAAGAATTGAATATCTTTTAAAACTTTTAAGAACTTGTTTTCTTTTTTTTACCTTCCTTCAATTTAGTAATTTCATTTTGATAACGAATACCTTTGCCTTTATAAATATCGGGTTTACGTCAACTACGTACATTTGATAAAAATTTATTAAGTTGAACTAAATTTGAACTTTGAACGGACAATGATGTTTCTTTTTTACTTTGAGTAAGTATATGAAATCGAGGTATTTTCACTCTTAAAACATGACTATAACCTGCATCAACAATTAAACTCGTCGAAGATATACTAAATGTATAACCTACACCACGGATTTGGAGAAACTTTTGAAAACCAACACTCGATCCAACCATTTGTTGCTTCATATATACATATAACAAACTTAAATGTTGATTTATTTTTTTTTGTAGATTTTTACGTGTTTGCGTTTTGTAAAAAGTGGAACTTTTACCTAATATTGCTTGATAAAAACGTATCTTTTCTTTCGAAAAGGCGAAAGGAAAACGATTTGAATAAATTTTTTTAAATGTATAATATGGTCCAGAAACTCAACAAACAGAGTGATTTTGAAATTTTTGCAATTCAATTATTAGAAAATCGGGTTTATATATTTCCAATTTAGTAAGATTTGACATAGTTTTCTTATGAATTATGAAATAGCAGAAATTGCAGCAATTAATTCTCCGCCACAATTTTTGCTTAAACAATCCGTACTTGACAATAAGCCATAACGCGTAGCTACTAAACCCAAGTAATTAGGATAATGATATTTAAAACTCTGTAACATTTGAACAGTTGCACCGCAACGATGTCCTTTTCCTGAGAACATAATCACCTTCTGACCCAAGACTTCATTTGTCAAACTTTCATGATTTAGAAAGACTTTTACGTGTTTCTTTTTGGAATTTTCTTCTCTCCCTATTTCTTCTGTTCCTTTTCTAACATTGTTTAACGTTTCTTCTTTAGCGTTGCTGCTCACATTTCCTTCCGTATTACTCGTAATAAAACAATATCCTCCAATACATGAATTGTTTTCTAGACATTGTAAAAGTGAAATGATATGTTTCGTTACATAGGGATAAAAAAAAAAAAGACGTTTCTTACGAATTGCTATTGCATATGAGCGTAAGAATTGTTCAAATTCTGAACTGTGTTTATCTTTCGTGAAGTTTTTACTTCTTTTGGGTTTATTTTTATTTATACTTTTAAGACTACTATTTTTACTAAACGTTTTCATTCTTATCAACTAGCTTTTGCTACTCCAGTAAAATATCCAGCATTTGCATACTCGCGAAATTTTATTCTCGAGATACGAAACGCTCGATAAATAGAACGACTTCGTCCTGTGAGAATACAAATGTTTCTCGTTTTTGTAAATGTTGACGAAAATAAAAGTTTTTGTTGCAAATTGATTAAATAACGTTCGACCTGAAAATCCGAGTTTCGAAAAAAAAATGGAAAAGAAATTTTACATAATATTTTGGAAGTTTCTTTTTTTATAAGTTGAGAGCGTAGTTTTTCGTTTTTTGAGATAAGTTTCAACATAAAATAATTTAGAAGAAATTTACATTGTCCCTCTTTTTTCTTTTTATTGACTTTTATTATCTGAATTCGAGAATCAGTTTATTAATTATTATCAAATCCTTATAGTAGAATGCATTAATGCAATAATTTTTGATAATTTTGAATTCACGGACTTTGCAATGTAAATACCCGATATTCCTGAGCTAATTCAACTGATTCATAGCTTAAGCGTTTCGTACTATCGTTATAGTAAACTTCCAAAAATCCTGTTAATGGAAAATCTTTTCGTAAAGGATGACCATTAAATCCATAATCTGTTAAAATACGTCGTAAATCAGGATGCGACTCAAAAAAAATGCCATATAAGTCTCAAACCTCTCGTTCTAATCAATTTGCACTTCGATATAATGCAGTAATAGAGGGTAATGGGGAAACTTCATTTGTTTTTACTACAACAAATATGCGCGCATTATATCTAATACTATGAAGTAAATAAGTTACAGAGAATCTACGCGTTTTACCCGGAGCATCAGAACAAGCAATTTCAACAAGCTGTTTATATTGACATAATGTATGTTTTTGTAAAAAATAAAGCAAAGCTCTTAAATTATTAGGACTTGTTTTAATTTCAATATCAGTATTTTTTAGACGAATTTCTTTTACAAGACTTGCCAAAACGATTTTTAAAAAAATAACATACTTTTTCAAAAATCAACGTTTTTGTTTTAATATTTTTTCAATTCGTTCCATTATTTTTGTTAGTTCTTTTTTTTGTCTAGTTGTCATATTAACTTCAATAATATAAAAGAAAATTTAAAGTTACAATTGAAACAAAAACAAACATAATTATTAAATAAGCATAATAATAAATTTCTCCTAATTGCATACGTTTCATTTGACTAGCACTAGAGAATAACAAATATGAAAAACCATACGGTCCAAAAAGTTCGAGAATACCTTTATCTAATGACCGAAAAATTGTTGCATAGGCAAATCTTAATAACGGCCGATTAACTAATTCATTATAAATAACATCAAAATATCATTTGTAGCTTAAAAACCGATAGAGTTCTCGTAAAATTAATTTTTGATCACCAAGAATTTTAATCGATTTTTCATGATGAAGATCTCAAAGAAGTTTTTGATAATACGAATATTCCGAATTATTTATTACTTCTTCCGCAGGAGTAAGAGGATGATCTACAGAATATGGCAATGTAAATTGTCCTGTCCTTTCATACTCTTTTAAAAAGCCAGTTGTTGTATACAACTGAAGTAAACGAGTAACTTCATTTTGTTTTCAATTTTCAAGTTGTGTTGAAGAACGGCTTACCCGTACCAAGACAAGAGGAAATACTTTTTCCATAGTTTCTCTTAATTTTTTGTTGAAAACGTAAGGTGGTAATAAAAGAGATAATATTCTGTTTCTAACTATGAAAGAAGTTATTTTGTTCAATGATTTCGGGACAACAAAAGTAGGAGTAGAGAAAAGAAAACAAACTACCGCCACGGCCAATAAACTTGAAAAAAATGGTAATAATTTAAGTCAACGAGCTTTATAAGTTCCATTTCATAATCCATGTAGTTCTCATAAATAAACGAAATCTGCAAGACCGAAGAATTCAGCATCTAATTGATTATTATGTTCTGGTAAAATTAAAATACTGTGGTTTCAAAAATTCGTTCCTAGTCCAACAAACAAATCTTTAGCAAAATATCCTAAAAAAATACTTCCAACACTTAATGCACTTAAAGAAAAAGCCATTTTTCAAGGAAGCTCATGCACATGCGTAATAATAGTTCGAAAACTATTGTTCTTACAAATAAACGTCATATAAAATACACGAAATGAATAAAAAGAAGTAAAAAATGCTGTAATTAATCCTAAAGCATATGCAAACGACCCTTCAATAGTATATTTGGTTAAAGCTAATTCTAATATTAAATCCTTTGAATAAAATCCTGTTAAAAAAGGAAAACCCATTAAAGACAAAGACCCAATTAATAACATAATAGATGTAAATGGTAACAAAGGAGCCAATGCTCCAAATTTACGCATATCTTGCTCGTTTGATAAACTATGAATAATAGCACCAGCACTTAAAAACAGTAAAGCTTTAAAAAACGCATGATTTACTAAATGAAATAAACTTACATGATAATTGGATAAACCACATGCAAAAATCATATACCCTAATTGACTACAAGTTGAATAGGCAATAACTTTTTTTATATCATTTTGGACTAATCCAACTGTTGCAGAAAAAAACGCCGTAGTTGCTCCAATAAATGTAATAAGCGATAACATCGTCGGTACATATTCGAACAATGGAGAACATTTGATAATCAAAAAGACTCCTGCTGTAACCATAGTAGCAGCGTGAATTAATGCAGAAACAGGAGTTGGACCTTCCATTGCATCAGGCAATCATGTATGTAATCCAATTTGAGCTGATTTTCCCATTGCTCCAATAAATAACAGTGCACATATAACTGTTAAAACAAATCAATCATATCCAAGAAACACAAAAGTTGAATTTACGAAAAATGGTGCTAATGGAAAAACTACATGGAAATCAAATGATTTAAAAACAAAGAAAATTGATACTATACCAATTGTAAGTGCAAGATCCGCAATTCGGTTAACAACTAACGCTTTAATAGCGGCCTTATTTGCTTGCATACGGGTATATCAAAAACTAATTAATAGATATGAACATAAACCCACACCTTCTCAACCAAGAAATAAGATTACAAAATTATCACCAGTAACTAATATTAACATAAAAAAAGTGAATAATGACAAATACGACATAAAACGAGGTAAATGAGGATCATGCGACATATAATCGATTGAGTATAAATGAACAAAAGCTGAAACTATATTAACCACAAGTAACATTGCTAGAGTTAAATTATCAACATAAAAACTTCAATTAACGTGAAATAAATCAGAAACAATTCAGGTCCCAATATTTATAAAATATAATCTTTGCAAAATAGTACTTTTATAAACCAAAATTAACGTAAGAATAACGTTCACAAACATTATAATAGTCGTTAATAAAGCGCTTCCACTACGACCAATATAGCGCGACAATAAACCAGCTAATAGCGAACCTATCAAAGGTAAAAGTATAATTAATAAAATCATTCAAAACCTATTAAAAAGAAGCTCAATAAGACCAACAACAAAAGGACTTAAATCTATCCGCATTCCCTGTATAAATTCTCACTAATTTTTACAACGAAAATCTTTAACTACATAGCGATTTGTCCTTTCTAAAAGATCTTCAATTCCATTTTTTATTCTTCTTATGATTACTAATTGTTTTAAACAATAAAAAATCATGAGCCTAGGTAGACTCGAACTACCAACAGCACGCTTATCAGACGTGTACTCTACCCTTGAGTTATAGGCTCTTTTTTCTATTGAATTTTAGTTATTTTGTTTAAACGCGTAAACCGTACTTCGTGCCGCGTTCGACTAATTTACTAATGAAAATACAATCCAAAAACAATAAAAAATCCTAAGGGTAATGATGGATTTGAACCATCGACCTTTTGGTTAACAGCCAACTGCTCTGCCTCTGAGCTAATCACCCTTAATAGTGTATAAGATTTACGTTTTTTATCACCTTGAGCAAAAGTACAAGTAGAAAAACGCAAAATAAGCATATTGGGACTTGAACCCAAAACCCGCGGCTTAAAAGGCCGTCGCTCTACCGTTTGAGCTACATGCTTCATAAAGCTATACTTTTTATCATTAATTTAATTAAATTTTAAACATTTACACTAGACAGCAGGAAAGGAGGGAATCGAACCCCCGCTAGGAAGTTTGAAGCTTCCCATTCTACCACTAAATTACTTTCCCTTGCCAGTATTTCTTTAATTTCTTTATAACTTATTGTGAAGTTTATTCGTTTCGGAATACTCCCTATAGGAATCCAACCTATGTTTTCGGCGTGAAAAACCGGTGTCCTAGCACTAGACGAAGAGAGCATTTATAATACTTAACCATTAACTTCGTTTGTAAGAAGTCAAAACATGGTAAAAATTTGAACTTTGGCCATGAGAAAAAGTGCGACTCGAAAGTATGTTTACAATTACTTAATATCTCTCTTCTATTTGCAGATACTCTTCCGTCCATGTCGAAATAATACTTTTCTGAATTTAAAACATTAATCTTGTTTTTTTCTTTGTAAAAACTTTATCGTTCCTTTAGATTTAGAATACAACTGTTATAAAAACAGATTTGTCTTTGAATCTTTTGTTAACAACAATTGATTTTATGTCTTATAGAAAAATCCTGACCTGATGTCTTCTTAAGAAGACATCAGGTCAGGATTTCGTTTATATACTTATATATAAGACATAAAAAGATAATAAAAAAATTCGATTTATAACTTCGGATATGCGTAAGCAAAAATAAACATTATCAATTCATTATTTACCTATCCCCCCCCTTCCCCCCCCTTTCCTATAAAATATGTAAAAAGACTCAGAGAGGTACGTTATTTCAGTAATGGATTATAACAAAATTGTTAAAGGTGTATTTCTCAATCAATGTTAGTATTTCCAATTATTATAGATTCTCATTCTCTACCTGCTATCGGACTTGAACCGATACTCTTATAAAGAACTAAATTTTAAGTCTAGCGCGTCTACCATTTCGCCAAGCAGGCTTTAGAATGTCAAGGGAAAGAAATATATGCCCTTTTGAATCATTGACGAATTCAGCCATTATTTTGTAACAACAAAATTGTATGCTTAAAGCTGGAATTGAACCAACGACCCTTGGATTTTCAGTCCAATGCTCTACCACTGAGCTATTTAAGCGCTTTGGAGATAAATAAAAACTTCAGAGTCAAGCTCATATTAAATTTCGTATGCATGAGTAATGTTCATAATTTTGTTAAGAACCCGAGTAATATCCTCTCTCATTATTGACTTATACTTTAGAAAGTTATGGGTTAAAAAAAGACTCGTTGTAAAAGTAAAACACGAGAATAATAAAAAAAGAATATCTAAATTGACAAATTTTGTTGTTAGTTTTTTCCCGTATTTTTATCTTTCTCGAAAAGTATCATATGTAAATTGAAAATAGTGAAAAAATTCATAGGTAATTAATGGGGATCGAACCCATGACCTTTTGATCCACAATCAAATATTCTACCACTGAACTATAATCACCTTTCTAACAAAAGAACAAAAGTTAAAAACCGTTAAATGACGAAAAAGGGAATTGAACCCCTATTCTTGAATTATGATTCCAATGTTCTACCCTTGAACTATTTCGCCGTAGTTAAAATTCTAATTTATATTTTCCTTTTTTTTCCTTTTTCTTTCGCGAATCGACCTTGATCTTGAGAATTTTGCTTATGCCTTAATTTTTAAACGCAAACGAAAACAGTTGAAGATGTTCTAAATTGGAAATACTTTTTTTTAAAATTTAATAAAAACGAAAAAAGGCGAGGAAAACGGGAATTGAACCCGCAGCCTTTAGTTCGACAAACTAATGCTTTACCATTAAGCTATTTCCCCCTCGATTTTTTGCTTCACCTCTCTTAAATAATAATACTGTGAAAGGTTCTACTAAATTTGAATGTCTTGATTAAAGATAAAGTAGGTTTAGATTTTTGGTCGTAAATTTTTGGGAAAGATAGGATTCGAACCTATGAAGAAAAGATTCGGTGGATTTACAGTCCACTGCTTTTGACCACTCAGCAACTTTCCCTTTCGTAACTTCACTTATTATTCTTATTATTTAGCAAATGAAAAAGTAAAACTTAATAAAAGTAATATTGACTCTACTCATTCTCCAGATTCGTACATTTTTTTATTAAACAAGATATTTAAAGCTCTCAAAAGGTAATTTTAGAAATTTTTTACCTTGTGCAAAAATCGCAACAAAAGAATTACTCGTTTCGATTGTCTTAATGTCTCAAAACCAAATATTTGATCAAAGATAAGTTCAAAAAAAAATAGTATTATTAGTTTTCATCCTTTGCAGTGAAAGATCAATAACCTATTAACATCCTGTTCTTGAATGTTTTGAAAAAAATGTTCAAAGGGGGTTTCTTACTTATATGCTTTCAGTAATTATCCCGTCTAGATGTTGCGACGCAACAATGCTTTCAGAAAACAATTGCTGGACAATGTATCTATTTTACCCGGTCCTCTCGTACTAGGGATAAATCTTTTAGATTTTTTATACTATCAGTACATAGGGACCGAACTGTCTTACGACGTTCTAAACCCAGCTCATGTACCGCTTTAATCGGCGAACAGCCGAACCCTTGGAACCTTTTTCAGCTCCAGGATGCGATAAGCCGACATCGAGGTGCCAAACAATCCCATCGATAGGAACTCTAAAG
>Ga0335075_10000941_pt1 | contig 48982 bp, 31 predicted proteins | sample Lox_Sample_24_FD_206723 | JGI IMG/M metagenome (GOLD analysis project Ga0335075, IMG submission 206723) | Soil microbial communities from Loxahatchee National Wildlife Refuge, Florida, United States - Lox_Sample_2.4 | ecosystem: Environmental > Terrestrial > Soil > Wetlands | place: USA... | reverse complement strand
TCAGGCCCGCCTGGCCGTATGTCTGCACCCCCCAGTGCGGCGAGGCCTGTTCGTAGACGGGGAGGCTGAAGTCCGGTCGCGCATCGAAGATCGTCCCGATCTGAGCGGCGCTGAGGGCTTCGCGGTAGATGTCGAGCGCGGCGATCTTGCCGCCGAAGTGGCTGGTCTCAAGCAGTGGCTGAGCCGGCTGCGCGGCAGGCACGCTCTTCGCTTCCGGCGATGGCTGCGGCGCGGGCGCGAGCCGAATCTCCGCGGTGATCTGCCCCTGCATCAGCGGCCAGGAGCCCACCGCCGCGCCGTCGGCGTACAGGGTTACCTGGCGGCCATCGCTCACGGCGGCGGCGAAATGCCAGTCGCCGTTATCGAGGGGCGTGGAGGCGGTGAGGAGATGAACCGTGCCGCGCGCGGTTCCGAGCCAGAGGCCCAGGCGACCGTCTTCGACCCCTATGAAACGGGCGTCCGCAGCAGAGGGATCGCCCATGCCGGCCAGCAATACCGTGCCGGAGAGCGGCTCGGAGAAATGGAACCAGAAAGCAAACGTCCACTGCGCGGCGCCCTCGGTCAGCGGATCGGGAGGCCGCGCGCCGTCGTAGCGCCGGTCAAGCGGTGGAGGCGGCGCGAGCGGTTCGGTGAGACCAGGGCCGGCAGCGAGGAAGGCCGCGTTGTAGGGCCCGTATGCTTCCTCGGGAACGGTCTGCGCGGACAGTGCCCGGGCGGCAAGCAGCGCAGGCAAAGCCAGAGCGACGAGTAAGGCGTACGTGCGGTGCTTCAGACCCTTCGGCACCGCTTCGAAAAAACCATGAAATTGCGGACTCATCGCTAGGAACCTTCTATCGTTCCGAGATTAGTCGCGAAAGTCGCACCAATCTCCGCGGAGTGATTCCGGGGGGCCTGGTCCTGATCCCGCCCGGCGGTTGCATGGCATCTCCGCGCCTCATTGGCGATGGTCGCGGAACAGCTTCTCGCGAGCACGACGGGGCCGGCCGTCCCACTCGCCGGAGGGTTTCAGCGCCTGGCCCGATCAGAAGGTGAAGAGTCCTTCGATCTGCCCCTGCCGGTTTCCGCCGGCGAACTTGTTGTTCACGAATCCGAAGTTCGAGTTGTTGATGTCGGTGGTCGGATAGGGGAGCTGGGTACGGTTGAGGGCGTCGAAGTAGTCCATGCGCAGCGAGATGGCTGTGCCTTCGGCGATGCGGAATATCTTCTTTGCGCTGAAGTCCTCGACCGGGTACCACGGCCCGCGAAGCGAGGGGTAAGTGCGCGCCGCGTCTCCCAGCACAAACTGGCTTCCGGTATTGGAAAAGGCATTGCTGCTGAACACCGGAACCAGCGGCCCCTTGCCTTCGAAGTAAGGTTTCACTTTATCCCAGTTACCCGACCACATGCTGACACCCGGAACGATATTGGGACGGTTGAGGCCATTCAGGAAGTGCTCGCCGCTTTGCGTGACCTGGATCGGCCCGGCGTTGTTGTAAGTCACGATGCCGGCCACTTCCCAGCCGCCCAGCCAGCGTCCCACACCGCCGCTGTTCAGCCAGCGCTGCCCCATGCCAAACGGAAGCCGGTAGGTCGCGGCGATCCGGCTTTCAAACGAGTCGCTGGTTTCGACATACTCCGGCACCGGATTGAACTTGTTCTCCGGCGTGCCCAGGTTGTCGAACTGACTCGGCAGCGTCAGGTCCCCCATGAAAGTCAGCCCGTTGCCAACGTGCTTGTCGGCTTCCAGCTGGAACGCGTTATAGAAAGTGGTTCCCGCCTGATCGAGGATCCTCGAGACCGACGAATACTGCGGGAACGGTTTCAGGGTCTGGTACACCGTGGCCCCGCCTCCGAACTGGCTGGCAAAAGCCGCGTAAGGAGCCGAGAAGCCCGCGCTGGCTGCCGCCGGGGAGTTGATGTTGTCCGACAGCGTGTTTCCGTATTGCAGAACCGACGGACTGGGCTGGCTGATCGCATTGATGTTGTAACCGGTCAGATGCGTCACCCGATTTGCCGCATAGGCCAGCGTCAGCAGTGTGTTCCAGCCCAGCTGCCGCTGGACGCTGACGTTCCACGCCTGGTACATCGGCGCCCGTCCGTTTCCGGCGGCGTCCAGATAGTAGATAGTCTGGGCGACGCCGAGCGATGGGCTGAAGGGGGTGGGAGAGACAGTGGGCAACGGATTCGCCGTTCCCTGCGGGCTTGCCCACTCTCCATAACCGCCGATATTGCTCCCGGTGGCGTTGACCTGGAAGCTGCCTGCGAGCAATCCGGCCATCGTGGTTGGAGCGCCAAGGCCTTCGCCCTGGCCGTACGTGCTGTCGTAACCAAGGTAGTTAATGAAGTATCCGGCCTGCAAAACGGTGTTTGCGTCGAAGCTGTAGGCCAGGCCCACATGCGGTCCCACTTCGCCCCAGTGAATGGCGGCGCGATTGTACCCCGCGCACCCCGCGCAGTTCCCGAATTCAGTTGCCGCGCCAGGCAAGCCGCCGGCTCCCGGATTCGACGCCGTGGGATTGAGAAAGACATTGTTGTTGGTGGTCATGGTGTAAGGAACCATGATGTCCCAGCGCAGCCCTGGACTCACGGTCAGCTTATGAGTAAGGCGGATATCGTCCTGAATGTAAGCCGAGTAGTCCTGCGTGTAGAACTGCTCCTGGGTCGGCGCGCTGCGGGCAGCCGAATCCACATCGCCCAGCAGGAAGCTGGCAAACGAGCTGCCGTCCTTGGCGAAATTCGAGGAGCTGGGATCCGATGTTTCCGCCTGGCTGAAGCTGAAATGCCCGCTGCTGTAATTGCTGATGGTTTTCGCAGTGTAGTAGTGGTACTCGGCGCCCATGTTGATGTTGTGGCGGCCCTTCGTCCACATCCAGTTGTTGTACAAATTAATGCCGATATTGTCGACGTTGTACTGCACCAGCGAGCTGTTGCTGTTGCCAAAAGGCGTGGGCGCATTCTGGCCGTCGAAGCTGATAAACGGCATGGTGTCGGCGCCCGTAACTCCGGCAAAACTTACTTTGGTGTTGTCATCGACGTAGTTCTGCATCTTGTTCATGGCCGCGATGCCGACGCTCAATACCAGATTGGGGCTGATGGTCTTTTCGTAATTACCCAGCCATGTATCCGAATTGTCGATACCGGACTGCTCCCCCGTCAGCGGGTTCGAGACCGGAACGATCGGGGCATCCTCCTCCTGCACCACGGAGTAGTGATTGCGCCACCACGTAAACGCAACGTTTTGATTCGAGCTGAGCTGGTGGTTGAGGGTAATACCCCACGCCTGAGTCTTGTACGGAACCGACGTGATCACCGGATTCATATTGTCCTGCAGGCCGTAGTTCGTTCCCGCGGTGTCCGGATTGGGAATGTATTGCAGCAGGGTTTGGGAAAGAGAGTTGATGCGGTCGGGGCAGATGACGTTGAGCACGCCATTGCAGGAGAACTGTACCGGATGCGAGGGATCGGGGCTGTCCGGGTCGTAGATGGGAATCAGATTGCCATTGGCATCGACAAAGTGGGTGAAGTCGCCGGTCTTCATGGCCGCGGTGGGAACCGTGCCAACCGTGGTGACGCCCTGGTTCTTGCTGAAGATGTCGATACTGCCGAGGAAAAAGGTCCGGTTATGTCCGTTGTAGAGTTTGGGAATTACCACGGGGCCGCCAATCGTGCCGCCCCAGTCGCCTTCCTTATCGACCGGAGGCAGCGCCGTTCCATCTGCAGCGAAGCGGGTGGGAAAGAACCCCGCGGAGTCAAAGCCGTCATTGCGGTCGATGTAAAATGCGTCGCCGTGGTAATGGTTGGTGCCGGTGGCCATGTTATAGGCAATCGCGCCCTGCACCATTCCGTAACGGGATGCGAAGGTCGAGCGCAGGACCCGGAACTGGTCCACCATTTCGTAAGGGGGATTGGAGTTGATGGCCGAGGCGGTGTCGAGCTGCATGCCGTTGTAATAGCTGCCTGCCGAATTGATCTGGCTGGGCGCGCCGCCCTCGACCGTGACACTCCCGTAGGAACCGGTCTTGACGCCCGGAGCCAGTGTGGCAAAACTGTTAATTTGGCGGATATTACCATTGATCTCAAGAGGAAGGTCCGTTACCTCCTGTGGCGGCAGCATCGTATCCAGCTGCGGCTCCGTCCGGTCGATCTGAATGGAATTGGGGGCCGTCACCTGTACCGTCTCGGTGGAATTGCCGATGGCCATCCGGATGTTCAAAGTCGGCGTCGCCCCGACTTCCACGATGACGTTTTCCTGGACAAAGCGCTTGAAGCCCGGCGCTTCGGCCGCGACGCGATAGGGTCCCGGGGCCAGCGTGGCGGCGTATACCCCATCCGACGAAGACGAAACCTTTGTCGTGATTCCGGTAGCGGTGTCGGTGAAGGTGATCCTGGCGCGGGCGATCACGGCCCCGGAGGGGTCCTGGACGATGCCGGTCAATCCGGTATTGGATTGCGCGAAAAGGAGTTGCAGGCCCGGGCAGACGAACAGGATGAGCAGAACCCACAGCGGAAAGGCAAACCGATCTCGTCTCGATTCGCCGCTGTCATTTCTGAAAGCCTTTGTGCACATCATCGGTCGATTGCCTCCAACAAGAACTTGCAGCAGGTTCAGATGCGCCAGTAAGCACCGCTCACACCGAGAAAGCTCTGAAGCGGCGGAAGAGCGCTCCGCCTGCATCTCTGTGAAAATGAGTTTCGAGGACAGAAATACCCGTGCCAAGGGTTTAGCGCGGCAAAACAAGGTGAAATCCTTGTGGTTCACCTGTTGCGTGTCGCTGATTGCAGAAGCCTTAGCCTCAAGAGGCCTCGGACGCCGGGGCCGCGTCGACCCACGCGCTGGTGAAATTCAGGAATTCACGCTACGTCAATATTCCCGGCGCCAGAGCGGTTTCGCGATCGAATCGAGGGTCCAGCCGTGTCGCGGCCGGCCATGACCTAGTCATAGCTGCTGGTTGGCCACAGCTCGACCGGGCTTCCGCTATCGTCCTTGTACTGCGCGCGCAACGTCTTCAACTCCTCCACCAGCCCCGGCACCACGGACGCATACTCGGGATGGACCTTGTATCCGGACCAGGCGAAGAGATTTTCCATCTCGTCCGGATCCTTTTCGAGGTCGAAGAGCTCCCACTCATTCACCGTGTAGTAATCGATCAGCTTGTATCGCTGCGTGCGGATGCCGTAGTGCGGGAAGACCCAGTGAGGCGGGGCGAATTCGTAATAGTGGTAGTACATCGACGTGCGCCAGTCCGCAGGTGCATTGCCTTCAACGATGGGCCTGAGGCTTTTTCCCTGCATGTCGTCGGGCACGGCCACGCCGGCCAGATCGAGGACTGTCGGAGCGTTGTCGATGTTCACGCCCCACTCGCTAGTGACGCTTCCTGGCCGGACGGCGCCCGGGTAGCGAATCATCCATGGGACGCGAATGGCCTGCTCGTACATGAATCGCTTGTCAAACCACCCGTGATCGCCGAGAAAAAATCCGTGATCCGCCGTGTAGATGACGATGGTGTTATCCGCCAGACCGCTATGGTCCAGGTAATCGAGCAGCCGGCCCATGTTATCGTCCTGCGCCCGCAGCGTAGCCAGAAAGCGGCCCATGAACTGCTGATAGTTCCACTGCTTGCGCTGCCGTTCGGTCAGTTCCGAGGAAGGGTGGTAATCCGGCATGTCCGCAATGCGCATGCGGGCCTCCCGGGCGGCCGCGGCGCGATGGGAATAATCGTCGTAGAAGGTGCCGGGCTCGACGATTCGCGTGTTGTCATACAGATGCTCGTATTGGTGCGGCGGATCGAAGGGACGATGATCGTTGAAGAACTGCACCATCATGAAAAACGGCCGGGAAAACTGCCTGATGCCCTCGATGGTGAAATCCACGACATTGTCGGTGATGTAACCCGGATAGCTTTTCTGAACGATGGTCCTGCTGCCCAGTTCCGTATTTCTCAGGTAGCCGTCGGGATCGTAATAAGGGCCGCCGGAACCTCGCTTGAAGATGAAGTAATCGAAGCCGCAGTCGCCAGGGTTCGCCGGCAGGTGCCACTTGCCCACCGTCCCGGTCTGGTAGCCGTGGCGCTTCAGGATCTTCGGCATCATCTCCTGCGCAGCATCGAAGGAGGGATGCGTCACGCCATCCGTGGTTCCGGACGGATTGGAGAGCATCCCGTTCAGGTGGCTGTATCTTCCGGTCAGGAGGGTAGCACGGCTGGGCGCGCAGAGCGCATTCGTCGTAAAGCTGTTCTCGAAGCGCATCCCCTCTTTCGCCAGCCGGTCGATATGCGGCGTTTGAATCAGGTGGCTGCCATAACAGCTCAGCGCCTTCAGAGGAATTCCTTCGGCGGTAATCCACAGAATGTTCGGCCTCTCCGATCCGGCGCGACGTGCGGGTGCGACGGCCGGATTCTCCTGGGGAGCTTCAGAGGCCATCAGCCGGGGTGCAAGGGCTGAACCAATCGCGGCTCCGCCCAGACGGGCAATGGCCTCGCGGCGCGTCAGGCTGTCTTTGCGATCCTTCATCTCTGTTACACGTTTCGTTACGGCGGCGGAATACGAAAGCCGATCAGGTCCACCGGCGGCTAAGGCTGGATGTTACGGGTCGCAACGATGCTGACGGAAACCGGCGCTCCAGCCATCGCATGCACCTGGATCAGGGCCTCGAACCATGGAGACTTGCCGGAGCTGGGTTCCATCCCAACCGCCTGCCGCAGCTTGGCGCGGTTCGCCGGATCGGAGAGCAGTTCCCCGAGCGCCTCGGTACCCTCCTGTCGAAGTCCCTGCAGGATCATCACATTGCCATTCCCGCTGCTGGTCGGCAACAGAGAGATGGTGGCGTAATCGTCGCCGGCCGAGCCGGTGTGTTCCAATCCCTGGTACATCGGCCGTTCGCCTGGCCTGGGATGCCGGTTGAGGAAACTCATGGTGCCCCCGATGCCGTCCTCCACGACCTGGAAATTCAGCTTGTTTTCGAACAGCTGCACCCAGGGATTCGAGGTGGGACCGCCCAGAAAGATGTAGTTCCCGTGCTGCAGGTTGCGATCGTTCAGGTCGTGCGCTGACGTGACGACAATCTGATCCGCCAGGCCGCCGGCCAGGCGCACGATGCTCGTGGTATCGGAAAGATCGGCATACGAGGTGAGCTGGGAATCGGAGACATAGCTCATCAGGCGCGAAACCCCGGGAGTCGTGTGCTCCGGTATCAGGCTGTCGAGATAGCCGGGCTGCAGGTACTCGGCCAGGGAGATTTCGCTGCTTCCCAGCAGCCGCAGCATCGATTTGGAGTCGGAGGCCACAATAGTCGTCAACTGGCCGTTGCGGATGACAGAGCTGAGAGGCCAGGGAGGCGCCGGATTTTTGAGCGCGCCCGCATCGCGGTACCAGCCGAACGCGCAGACCACAAGCGCGAGTGCAAGAACCGCAATGCTGCAGCCCAGCAGGCCGATGCGCCTCGCCTTCGGCTGAGCTGCGGGCGCCGGGGCGACACGGCCGGGAATCTGCCGGATCTCCTCCAGCGGCCGGATCTCCTCCAGCACGCTGCGGAACTCGAGAACATAGGAGCCCTTCGGAATGTCGATAATGAGCTTTTCGGCGTGACCCTCGCAGGCATAGTACTCGTGCAGCCGCAGCCGAAGCTGCCGCACGTGAACGCGCACCGTGCTGTCTTCGGCCGGGCTGTAGCCCGCCGGCTTCCCAAAGACAGCCCTCCCGATTTGCCGCTCCGTCAGCGCCTCATGATGCCCGCGAATCGACTGCTCGGCCAGATACAGGAGCAGAGGGGTCAGATGAGCCGATTTTTGAAAAGGACCGGTCTGGTGAATGCGCTCAATCAGCTGCCATCGAGCGTCCGCTCTCAGTTCCGAAGAATATTCCGGGGGAGTCGAAATCTGTCCAGTCGCCATCTGTCAACCCAACGCTCTCGACGGCCAGATTATACATTGGTAACTTTACGACTTGCCTGGCACGGCTGGTCCGCGGTGAGAAACGGAGCCACTCAGCCGGCACATCACCCTACCCGAGCTATCAGATTAGATTTGCTGTTTCCTCCACCGGCCCTGCCGGAACAGCGCAATTCCGGCGACCGCCATCGAGCACTCGGCAATCACGATGGCCAGGAAGGCGCCTTCGGCATGATGATGCAGGACAATGGCAAGCAGCCACGCCAGCGGCAATTCCAGCACCCAGAAGCCGAAGAAGTTGACGATGGTGGGCGTGACCGTGTCGCCCGCCCCGTTGAAGGCCTGGAGCATCACCATTCCGTATGCGTAGCCCGCGTTCCCACAGCAGAAGGTGCGCAGCGCGAGCGCGGCGATGGGAATCACCGCGGGATCGTCTACGAAGAGTTTGACCACGGGTGTGGCAAACACGACGAAAAAGATGCCGATGCTTCCCAGAAACAGCATGTTGTAAAAGCCGGTGCGCCACACCGCCTGCGCCGCCCGGTCCGGTTGCCGGGCGCCCAGGTTCTGGCCCACCAGCGTGGCGGCGGCATTGCTCAGTCCCCACGATGGCAGGATGAAAAACGTGACAATGCGGATCGCCACCGTGAATCCTGCTACCGATGCCGATCCGAAGACCGCGACGATGCGCACCAGGAAGATCCAGCTGGCGTTGGCAATGGCGAACTGCAGCATGCCGATCAGCGAAACGCGCAACAGGCGCAGCATGACGCTCATGCTGACACGCAGATGGCGCGCTAAGACATGAATCCGCTCGCTGCCCTTGAGCAGCCGATAGAACTGGTACAGCACGCCGATGGTGCGTCCGGAAAATGTCGCCAGCGCCGCGCCGGTTACGCCGAGATGCGGAAACGGACCGACACCGAAGATGAAGCATGGGTCGAGAATCAGGTTGATGATGTTCGACACCCACAGCAGGCGCATGGCGATGGCCGCGTCGCCCGCCCCGCGGAAGATGGCGTTGTTGAGGAACAGCATGATGATGGCTCCGCATCCGCCCAGGGCAATGCGCGCGTAACCGGAGCCCACCGCCACAATGGCCGGAGTGGCGCCCATCAATCTGAGCAGTTGCGGCGCGAAGATGCCTGCAGGGATGCCCATGCCGAGCGAGATCGCCAGGCCGAGCACGATGGCCTGCACGCCGGCGATGGCCGCATCTTCGGGGTCTTTCTCGCCGATGCGGCGCGCAACCATGGCTGTCGTCGATAACGCGAGGCCCAGGCCGATAGCGAAGACCAGCGCAAGCAGCGACTCGGTGAGCCCAACCGTCGCAACCGCGTTGGCTCCCAGGCGGCCGACCCAGAAAACGTCGACCACCGCGAACAGCGATTCGAGCACCATCTCCAGCACCATCGGAATCGCGAGCAGCAGGATGGAGCGGTTCAGACTGCCGGTCGTGAAATCCTGGTGCGACCCGCGCAGAGCTTCGCGCACCGAAGACCAGAATGTGGGCGGGCGGCCATCCTGAGCCGCCTGCGAGGCAGTGGTTTCGAGCAGGGACATGGAATAGCTCCGGGGTGTCGCGCAGAATTGCGGGCACCAGCGAAGGGGTCACGCTGCGGTCAGGCTGGATGATGCAGTCGTATCACCCGGGGCTGAGTCGTCCTCGGGTTAAGTCGGCCGGAAGCCCGAGGCTATGTTCAGCAGGACACGCGAGGTCGGATGACGATGACGGGCTGGAACATGGTTCGCCTCCGTTGGCCGGAATTCGGCGGGTGCTACGAGTGTAGCGCAGTTTTGGCGTCCGAAGGGAACATCCCCGGCAGCAGAGGAGTCCCGTCCCTTTTACGAAATAATCGGCTCTGCCTCAGTTCTCTTCCGGTGCCGTCTTGCCCTCAGGGCATCACAACCCTCTCTTCATGCGGAAACTTGTCGAGCGTCGCCTGACTGATCTTCAGGTGATCGATTACGAGCTGTGGCGGCAGGTGCGTGAGCCAGTTGGACAGCGAAACATCCTGGTAATAGCTGGAACGAAACATTTCCAGGAAGACAAGATCCGTATCGCCTGTGTTTTCGATGTAATGCGGGAAGGTCTGCTGCACGTACCCTGTGTCGCCCTGCTCGAAATCCATCGTGCGGGCGCGTGCCCCGGCCGCGAAAACGGTCATGCGGCCCTTGCCTTTCACGTAGTACTGCCATTCGTCGGCGTTGGGATGCCAGTGCATCTCCCGCAACCCACCAGGGTGGAGGATGACGTGTGCCGCGGCGATCTGCGGGGAGGCCCTGAAGTTATTTCCGTCGATAATGCGCACCTCGCCGCCGCGGGTGATCTTGGTGGGCGGCATTTCCAGCAGCCGGAAATCGAAGGGCAGGCGCGACGGACCGAGGTTTCCTTCCGCCGCCTTTCGGTCGGCCTGGAGCGGGCCGGGAATCGTTCCTGGAAAGATATAGCGCCCCTCGGGCGGCATGGGCGGAAACGGCGATGACGAAGTTCCGAAGTTCTTCGCCAGAATGCCCGGAGGCGTGTGCCCGATCCAGTCGGTCAGGAGCACCGTCTCGTACTCGTCGAAATTGCCGTCGTCGAAGACCAGAAGGAACTCGCATCCATCCGGGGGCAGTCCCTGGATGGAGTGCGGATAACCCGGCGGAAAATTCCAGATGTCGCCTTCTTTCACATCGTCCACAAACGCCTTGCCGTCCGGGTCGATGCAGGTGATGCGCGCGTTGCCATAGAGCATCAGCGACCATTCGGACGGCTTATGCCAGTGCAGCTCGCGAATGCCGCCCGGAATCAGGCGCATCTGCACCCCCGCGATCTCCTTCGCGATGCCCAGATCCGCGATCGTGACCTGCCGCGTCCAGCCGCCCGGCTGCACTCGCTTATGCGCAAGTGTGAATGGGTATTTGAACGCCGGAAGGTTCCCATGATCTGTGGGCGGCGGCGTCACCGAGTCCGGGTTTTGGTGGTAGAGCGCGGAATTGTCCTGTCCCATAGGCAGGCTGGAGCTGCTCGAATGCTCGCCCTGCTCGACTTGCTGTTGTGTTTGTGCCCCGGCGGAAATCGCTCCGGCGGCCAGCGCCACCGATCCGAGTTCCAGAAAGCGCCGGCGTGACGCGTCGATCCCATCATCCATAGCAGATCCCCTCTTCTTGCCTCATGTCCTGTAGCCCGGCCAACTTTTCCCTGCGTGGATGCGGGGCTTTTCTGCCCGTGCCTGAGAGCTCGCCGGGTAATCCCGCTCCACACTGATTCAACCCCGCAGGAGGTCTGCTTCCCGTGCGCCCCCATTCCTGCCCGGCGCCTGCTTTGGCTGATTCCCGTAGAGAACCTGCGGGTTGGCTACGGGGTATCGCTGCAGGCTGGGCGCAACAGCCCTCCCTCTCCGCAGCATCCATACAGACAACCGGCAGAGCCAATGCAGCCGCAGCTTTTCTGCTATAGGTTCTCTCCATGCCTCTCAACACCAAACCCGAAGATTACCCTGCCGCCGTCCGCTTCCGAACGGCAGACAATAACGGCGCATTCGAAGTGACCGTTACAAATGTTACGCCCGACCACCAGCTGCCCTACCGCATCGAGGGCGGGGCGCCGCGCTTTGCCAGCCGCGACGCGTTCAAAGCCAGGGTCGTTGAAGTCGGGATGAGTCCAGCGGTCGCCGAACACCAGAACCGCTCCTTCAACGCCACCGCGCGGCAGCTTCGCGAGCTCGGCTTCTCAGTCGAACTCCTCAACGCCCAACCGCCCTCCGCGTGAAAGCGGCGGCCTCTGCCATCCTTTTCTGTCGCCGGCAATCTGTTTGCCCGCGCTCTGCTTGACACCTTCGCCGTCGCCGCTCCATTCTTGCTCCGCATCGTAGGGAGTATATGAGCCTGGAGAATATCGTTCGCCCACACTTCCTGAACGTCGAGAGAGGCGTTCAGCCGCCGGAACCGGCCAGGGTCGAGATCATCATCGACGGGCTCACCGTTCAGGGCTATGCCGGCGAACCGCTCCTCGACGTCATCAACCGCGAAACCGGCAAAGAACTGGCCCAGGTTTGTTACCTCCCGCAACTCGGTCCCATCCAGACCTGCGACACCTGCATGGTGGAGATCAACGGTAAGCTGTCCCGCGCCTGCGGCACGCGCGTCGAGGCCGGCATGCGCGTCGAGACCGAGTCGCATCGCGCCCAGACGGCGCAGCGCGAGGCCTTCGATCGCATTCTCGGCAACCACCTGCTCTACTGCACGGTCTGCGACAACAACAACCAGAACTGCACCGTGCACAATACTACGGCGCTGCTCAAGGTCGAGCACCAGTCCATCCCCTACCGCCAAAAGCCATACCAGAAGGACGAAACTAATCCCTTCTACCGCTACGACCCCGATCAGTGCATTCTCTGCGGCCGCTGCGTCGAGGCCTGCCAGAACGTGCAGGTCAACGAGACCCTTTCCATCCGCTGGGAAGACGAGCACCCGCGCGTGCTGTGGGACGGCGGATCGACCATCGGCGAATCCAGCTGCGTCTCCTGCGGCCACTGCGTCACCGTCTGCCCCTGCAATGCGCTGATGGAAAAATCCATGCTGGGCGAAGCCGGCTACTTTACCGGCCTCCCCCGCCAGGCGCTCGAACACATGATCGACGTGGTGAAGGGCATCGAGCCGGAACTGGGCTACGGCCCCATCCTGCAGTTTTCCGAGGCCGAAGCCGATATGCGCATGGTTCGCACCGAAAAGACCAAGACCGTCTGCACTTATTGCGGAGTAGGCTGCTCATTCGACGTGTGGCACCGCGATCGCCAGATTCTCAAAATCGAGCCGAACGACGGCCCCGCCAACGGCATCTCCACCTGCGTCAAAGGCAAATTCGGATTCAACTTCGTCAACTCCGGCGACCGCCTCACGTCCCCGCTGATCCGCGACGGCGACAAGTTCCGGCCGTGCACCTGGGACGAGGCCCTCGACTTCATCACCGCAAAGATGAAGGACATCAAAGCCCGCTGCGGTCCCGATGCACTCGAATTCATTGCCTCCTCGAAATGCACCAACGAGGAGAGCTACCTGATGCAGAAGCTCGCCCGAGCCGTGATCGGCACCAATAACGTCGACAACTGCTCCCGCTACTGCCAGTCGCCCGCGACCAAAGGCCTCACTCGCACCGTCGGCTACGGCGGCGACTCGGGCACCATCGCCGACATCGAGCGCGCCGATCTCGTCCTGATCGTCGGCTCGAATGCCGCCGAGAACCATCCCGTTCTCGCCACCCGCGTCAAGCGCGCTCACAAGCTGCGCGGCCAGAAACTGATCGTTGCCGATCTGCGCCGCAACGAGATGGCCGTCCGCGCCGACATCTGGCTTCATCCCAGGCCCGGCACAGACATGATCTGGATCAGCGCCGTCGCGAAGCACATTCTCGACCAGGGCTGGCAGAACCAGGCCTTCATCGACGCCCGCGTCAACAATTTCCAACAATACGCTGAGAGCCTGCAACCCTTCACTCTTGAATTCGCCCAGGAGCGCGCCGGCATCTCCGCCGAAACCATCAGAACCGTCGCCGATCAAATTGCCCATTCCAAGGCCGTGTGCATTCTCTGGGCGATGGGCGTCACCCAGCACAAGCACGGCTCCGACACCTCGACCGCCATCTCCAACCTGCTGCTGCTCACCGGCAATTACGGACGCCCCGGCACCGGCGGCTATCCGCTCCGCGGCCACAACAACGTCCAGGGCTGCAGCGACTTCGGCTCCATGCCCGACAAGTTCCCAGGCTACATGGACACCCCCGATCCCGAGGTCCGCCGCCACTGGGAGCAGGCCTGGGGCGTCTCTCTGCCGAGCACCGACGGCATGGACAACCACGTGATGGTGGACGGCATGCACGAGGGCAGGATCAAATCCCTGTACCTGATCGGCGAGGACATGATTTCGTCCGAATCCAACAAGCAGTACCTCGCCGCGGGCCTCGAAAAACTGGAATTCTTCGTCGTCCAGGAGATTTTCTTCACGCTCACCTGCCAGTACGCCGACGTCATCCTGCCCGGCGCGCCCAGCCTCGAAAAAGAAGGCACCTTCACGAACACGGAACGCCGCATCCAGCGCTTCTACCAGGTCATGAAGCCGCTTCCCGGCTCGCGGCCCGACTGGGAGATCATCCAGGACCTGGCCAATCGCCTCGGCGCCCGGTGGAGCTACAAGTGCCCCTCCGACATCATGGACGAGTGCGCAGGGATCGCCCCTATGTTCGCCGGAGTCACCTACGCCCGGCTCGCCGGCTACAACAGCCTTCACTGGCCGGTGCAGGCCGATGGCACCGACACCCCGCTGCTCTATGTCGACAAGTTTCCCTTTCCCGACGGAAAAGCCAGGTTCCACCCCATCGAGTGGCACGAGCCGAGCCAGACGGAAGATACCGAGTACGACCTGCACCTCAACAACGGCCGCATGCTCGAGCATTTCGAGGCCGGCAACATGACCTACCGGGTCCCCGGCATCGTCATGAAAGCTCCCGACACATTTCTTGAAGTCTCGCCCGAGCTGGCCAAAGCGCGCGGCCTCGAGTCCGGACGCTGGGTCCGGGTCAAATCGCGCGACGGCGAAATCCAGCTCCGCGTCCTGGTCACCGACCGCGTGCTCGGCAACCAGGTGTACGCACCGCTCAACTCGCAGCTGGAGCCCATCAACACGCTCACCAGCAACAACGTCGATGTTGTGGTGCACACCCCGGCCTACAAGGAAACGCCGGTGATGATCGAGCCCCTGCCGCTGAAGGGCCGTCCACCGCTGCCGCACACCAACCATCGCTTTCACCAGGGGACGCCGCAGAATGGCGTCGAGGTCGAGCGGAAATGGGCGCGCCCCGACTATCGAATGCCCGGCTCGAATCTGGTCCGCATCCAGCCTGCGACACCGCCCGAGCAAGTCAACCGGAAAGAGAGGTAGCGACCATGGCGAAACCGATTCAGCTTGACTTCCCTGCCCGCGACCGCCGTGCCGAACTCCAGAAGCGCCTCGCGGAAGCTCCGGTCGAACATGCGGAAGCCATCGTCGACTTCCTCGAGCTTCTTGAGGTGCTCCATCGCGAGGACGTTCTTTCGACACTCCGCGGCCTCGCCGGCGCCGGCGACAACATTGCGGGCCAAATCGCAAAGGGCCTCGCCCAGCCGGAGTCGATCCGCGCCATGCGCAACTTTCTCGCTCTCTCCAGACTCTTCGGCCGGCTCGATCCCGAGTTCATCGAAGCCGTCGAGCGATCCATCGCCCCGCAGCTCAAGAATCGAGATCTGTGTCGCGAGGCACCCGCTCCCGGCCTGTGGAAGCTCGCCGGAACGTTCTGGTCCCCGCCCGTTCGGCGCGCTCTTTTCGCGGCCGGCCTCATCCTCAGCGGCATCGGCTGCTACATGTGCCGCGACTCCGCCCCCGCTTCCGGCCGCCGCTGATTCCGCGGAAGATTCTCTGTCGCCTTGCGCCCGAGGGGGCGGACGCCTACGTCGACGCCCGCGCACCGTGCGCCTCGAAGTGGGCTTCGATCTCTTCGAGGGTCTTGCCTTTCGTTTCGGGCAGGAAGAAGACGACGGTGAGGAAGTAGACGACGGTGAATCCTGCGAAGAGAAAGAACATGGACGAGTAGCCGTACTTGCTGACGAAGGGCAAAAAGATGCCGGCAAGCGTGGTGGAGACGAGCTGATTGATCACCAGCGCGATGCTCATGCCGTTGGAGCGGATACGCGTGGGCATCAGCTCAGAGAGCGCGACCCAGATGCAGGCTCCCGGACCCATGGCAAAGAAGGCGACGAACGCGTAGAGGCCGAGCGCGAGCAGCCATCCGTGCGCGGGTTTGGGGACGGGGGCAATGAGCGCCTTGACGATGCGCAGTGGCGCGGTACGCGCGGTTTGCAGATTCGCGAAGGGATTCTGGAAGAAGGCTTCGACGCCGTTGGCGGGAACGCTGGAGGCGCGGGTGATACGCACGGGCGGCGCGCCGGGATTGTCGGAGCGGACGTAGTCGGTGGTGCCGGTGAATCCGCCATAGGAATAGATGACGCTGAGCGAGGCGCGACCGGGTTGAATACTGGCGCCTGCAGAGCCTTCCTGGGCGAGCAGGCGCGCGGCTTCGGCGGGATCGAAACGGAGGGAGAGCTGCTGGTCGGGACCGACGCCGGCCTGGAGCAGAGTGTGGCAGTCGATGCTCTGATGCTCCGTGCGCAGGAACATGGTGGCCACGCCGACCATGGAGACGATGATCCCGGCGGTGCCGAGGATGAAGAGAAAACGGCGCCCTTTGCGATCGACCATCATGACGCCGACGATGGTCATGCAGAAGTTGACTGCGGTGAAGATGACGTAGCCCCAGTGCGCCTGGAGGTCGGAGAGTCCGCCCTGGAGGAGGATGGCGGTGTTGTATCCGATGACCGAGTTGATGCCGGTGGCGGTATTGCAGAAGAGCAGGACGCAGGCGAGCAGGAAGGGCACAACGTACTTGCGCGCGAGCAGGGAATCCTTCACTTTGCCGGCCGTCGTCTTCGACGCCTGGGTGTGCGCCGTTTCTTCCATTTCGCGCAGTTCGAGCGCGGCGTTTTCCTCAGAGCGGGAGCGCAGCAGAGCGGCATAGGCGGCGTCGCGTTTGCCGCGGCGGAAGAGCCAGCGCGGGGATTCTGTGACAAAGAGGCTGCCAACGGCGAAGAGCAGCCCGGGCGGCAATGAGACCCAGAAGATGCTGCGCCAGGCCTGGTTCTCAACCGCGAGCAGGCCGGCGGTGCTGAGGATGCGGGCGGCGGCCTGCACGTGGTAGCTGAAGTACATGCCGGTGAGCGCGGCGGCGAGAATGCCGAGGGTGAGCAGCCACTGGAAGATGCCGGTTCCCTTGCCGCGGCTGGCAGCGGGGAGACATTCGGCGAGGTAGAGGGGGACGACGATGCCGATGAATCCGCCGCTCATGCCCTGGAGCAGGCGCCCGAAGAAGAGCGGAGAGTAGCCGTGGGAGAGCGCGATGATGGGAATGCTGAGGACGAAAGCGAGACCGCTGAGGAGCATGAGGGGCTTGCGGCCGAGCCAGTCGGCGAGCATGCCCGCAAACAGCGTGGAGAAGACGCTGCCCAGGAGCACCGCGGCGACAATGACGGAGAGCTGTGCGGCGGTGAGCCCGGAAGTGGCTTCGAGGTACGGGAGCGCGCCGCCGATGATGCCGACATCGATGCCGTAGAGCAGGCCGCCGAGTCCGGCGACCAGCAGAAGAAAGCGGTTGTAGCCGCGACGCGTTCCGTTGGGAGCGGACGCGCCGGTGGAGGGCACATCGTTCGGCGAGGTCGTTTTCACAGGGTCAGGCGGCCGTCAAGGAAGCTCTTCGTACGTTTATACCTGAGGGAGCGCGGTTCCGGCGCGGGAATGACGATGGTGCGGAGCATTGGGCATCAGCGGCGACAGCGGGCGGCCTCGCGACTTTATCCTGAAGTGTGATCGAAAGCCCGCGACAAAAACCCGCAACCGCGCGCTGGAAGGTCTGGCTGCGCTGGCTCGGCCTCGGACTTGTGGGGCTTTGGCTGCTGGCCGCGCTGGCGCTGGTGACGCTGCGGTGGATCGACCCGCCGACCACGGCGGTGCAAGTCGAGCGCCACGTGCAGGCATGGATGCACCACAAGCCGTATCGCAAGCGATACAGCTTCGTTCCGCTCCGCCAGATCTCGCCCGATCTGCAGCACGCCGTGATCGCCGCGGAGGACGCGCGGTTCTACCAGCACCATGGATTCGACTGGCACCAGATCCAGATTGCCGCGGACGAGGATATGGATGGGGGCCGGATTCGCGGAGCGTCCACCCTTGACCAGCAACTGGTGAAGAATCTGTTCTTCGGAACGGAGCGCTCGATTTTGCGCAAGGGCGCGGAGGCCAGCCTGGTGCCGGTGGCCGAACTGGTGCTGGGCAAGCAGCGCATTCTGGAGCTTTACCTGAACGTGGTGGAATGGGGCCCGGGCATTTATGGCGCAGAGGCGGCGTCTCGCGCATACTACGGCACGGCGGCGAGGAATATCGGACGGGACCAGGGAGCGCGGCTCGCCGCGATTTTGCCGGATCCGCGAAGGCGGCGGCCCGAGCGCATGAACCATTACAGCGAGCTGATCCTGGAGCGCATGAGCCAGATGGGGTGGTGAAGTCCGCGCAGTGACTCAGCGAACCTCCAGCACCGCCAGCCCCATCGGCGGCAGAGTCAGCGTGAGTCGATGATCGCGTACTTCAACATCTTCCGGCGCTCCTGTCTGCGCAGCGCGCCGCAGTTCTTCGATCTGCTCGTGGCTGGGATACTTCGGGCTGCCCATCTTTTTCCAGGCGTCGAGCGTATCGCCATGGGTGGTATCGACGCGCCGGATCTCAGCCCAGGCATCGTCGCGCACGCCTTTCAACTCCAGGGTGACGGTTTCTTCCGACCCCGCGGCTTCCGGCTCAACCAGATTCCAGACTGCTACAACCAGCGTCCCGTCGGCGCGGCGCGTCACCAGAGCTTCATCGGCCGGGGCCGCCAGGCGCTCGTCCCCGAGCTCGTGCAGAAGCTCAAAGGCATCATAAGCCGGCTTGGGGATGCCGTCTTCGGCAACGATGCCAAAGCCGCCGTAGAAGGGAGTCTTGATGACCCCCTGCTCCTCGAAGACATCCGAGAAGGTCCAGTACGACATCATCTGTGTCTTCCCGTCGCACCGGCTGATGGTGTCGGCAAGCCACGGACCCATATAGATCGAGTCGGTGATGTCCTGGTAGTTAGCGTAGCTGGCGTTGTATTCGCTCCAGATCAGCGGGATATCCGGACGCGCGGAGCGGAGAATCTCGTCGTGCACCTTGTCGACGGCGGCGCAAACCATCTGGTGCGGAGCGACGGTGCGCTGGTCATGGAAGACGTTTTCGACCGAATCATCGCCGTAGACGTGCGTGGAAACGAAATCCAGCGGCACGTGATCTTCGACCGAATGTTGAATCATGTCAGGGATCCAGGCAGCCTGGGCCGAAGCAGGCCCGCCAACGCGCAGCCGCGGACTGACAGCTTTGAGGGCGCGCGCGGTGTGGTCGTAGAGCTCAAAGTAAGTCTTCTGTGGAGGAACGCCGCCCCAGAAGCCGATATTGGGTTCGTTCCAGACTTCGAAATACCATTGCGCCACTTCGTCAATGCCATAGCGCTCGACCAGATGCTGCGCGAACGCGCCGATCAACGCGTCCCACTTACCATAATCCGCGGGCGGGGAAATGTTCGGGCGATACCAGAAACCCTGATAGTCGGCCCTCGCAGCGAGCTTGTTGGGCATGAAGCTGATTTCGACGAAGGGACGAACGCCCTCCGCAAGCAGCCCATCGTAAATCCTGTCGACATACGACCAGTTATAGATCGGATGGCCCTGCTGGTCTTCGCTGTAGACGCCGTTTTCGTCGTCGAGGATGGCGTGAAAGCGGACGTATCGGAAGCCGGTGATCTGTCTGACGAGCCGAAGATCGGCACGATATTCGCTGCGCAGGGCAAGGTTCGCGCGGCCCGATCCGAACATCTGTTCCCAGAAATGGGGAAATGGCGTGGCCGGACCGTGAGCGTCCACGACGATCGCTTCAGAGGTGGAAGTGGACTGCTGGGCGGGCGCACCGGGTGCCAGTGCAGCGCAGGCCGCCGCCGTCAGAAGGGCCAATCGCGCACTCCAGGTTGTGCTGCTCACGGCAACCTCCAGAGTTCTTCTTTCGAGACAGGAGAGAAAGCGGAGGACACCCTGTGGCCAGAGCGCCCTCCGTGAGATCAGCTTCCGGGAGGCAATCAGAAGCTGAAACGAGTCTGCAACTGCACGGTCCTGCTGCCCAGCCCGCAACCGGAGACGCCGAAGTCATGATTGACGGAGGCGATGGTCCCGTCCGGGTTCACCGAGCCGATCGTATCGTCCATGCAGCCGGTGTTGATGTTGGTCTTGTTGAACAAATTGTAAGTGTCGACGCGGAAGGACCAACTCGCGTTCTCCCCCAGGATCCGGTTATTGGGCAAGCCGAAAGCCTTGCTCAGGCTGGCATCGAGGTCGTTGTAACCCGGCCCGTTCAGGCTGTTGCGCTGGATTCCAGGCATCGGACCCGGCGTGGTGGCCGGGTAACTCGGTGCCAGTGTGTAGGTGGGCGGCACGAAATACTGAGTCCCGTCGCCGCCGAAGTTCGGGTTGATGCCTCCATTGGCTGAAGGCGTGAGGCCCTCGAACACCTTGTTCGACGTGCTGGTGCCGTAGCCCTTGACGATGCCCGCCGGCCGGATCGCACCGTAGGTGCCCTGCTGGTAGATGCCGTCCGTGTTGTAAACCGGATTCCACGGGAAGCCGCTGTCCACGTTCCAGATGCCGCTCAGCGTCCATCCGCCTGCCACCTTTTCCGCCAGTGAATGACCGGTGAAGAATACCGGCTGCCACAAGCCAAAGATCTTGAACGCGTTCGCTACGTTATAGTCGGAGCGCGCGTAGGCAGCGTGCGTGTCATACGGATACGGGTCCTCCGAGTACGGTCCGGAGTTCTCGTCCATGGCCTTGCCCCAGGTATACATCGCTTCCGCCTGGAACTGGTGCCCGAAGTTATGCGTTAGCGTCGCTACCATCGAGTTGAAATTGCCATTGCCGGAGTTCTCGTACCAGTCGATATAGTTGCTGTTCGGATTCATCGCCAGCCCATACTGCGCGGCAACGGCAATCCAATTCATCTGGATCAGCAGGTGCCGCATTTCGCTCCCCTGATAGCCAAGGGTGGCGATGGAGTTGAACCCTAACTGATAATCCGCTTCCAGCGAGTAGTGATAATTTGTAATCGTCTTCTGCGCTCCCGGAAATCCGGTCACACCGGTCAGTGTCGTCCCGGTCGGAAGGTTGTTGCTGCCGAAGGTCGTGATCGTGTTCGGATTGGGCGGATAGTTGAAAAGCGAGTTGGTGGTATTGCCGACCGCGTAGACGATCCCCGTTCCGCTGCAACTGGGATTGCTCGTATAGGGGTAGCCGCAGGTAAAGCTGGGGCTCACGGCATTCGGCGGGTTGCCGGTGCCGTTGGCCAGGATAGCGATCTCATTCTGGTTGAAGTTGATTCCGAATCCGCCCCGCAACACGGCCCTGTGATTGCTTCCGGGGGGCTGCCAGGCAAAGCCGAGCTGCGGACCCCAGTTGCTCTTCGGCGATGTCTGCAGACCTCCGCCCACGCGGACGCTCATCCCGCTCAGTGCGGCCGGTCCCGAGCCAAACTGCAGCGTGTCGAGGTTGCCGTCCTTGGAGTAGAAATCGCCGAAATAGGACCAGCGCAGGCCCGCTGTCACGGTCAGACTGGGACGGATCTTGTAATCATCCTGAACGAAAAAGCCCCAGATGTTGAGCCGGTCGTCCTGCCGGTTGGCGAAGGGCACGCCCGTAGAGTGATTGAACTGACCGCTCTCGTAATAAGGAGCGTCGTTGCCAAAATCCCAGAGGTTGTGGAAGTTATAGCCTGGGCGCGCGGAGTAGGTCGCATTGTTCAGGTAATAGAGGCGAGTTAGCTCGCCGCCGACCTTGATGTCCTCCGAACCGAGTACCTTGGTGACCACGTCGTCGTACGTATAGGTCCACTGATCGAAATTACTCGGGCCGGGAGCGCCAAAAAACTGGAAGCTCGCCGTCCCAATGTTATCGATATTGTCCTGAGGCAGGCCGAAGGGCTCCTGCGGATTGCTGGCCACTTCATTCCAGCGCCAACCAGCTGCGTTGGCCCGGGCCTGATTGAGCAGGGTGGGCGAGAAGGTGCGATTCCAGATGAGCGAGAATGCGTCGTTCACCTGCGAATGGTGCCAGAGGTTGGCAGAGCGATCGGGACCGTTGTAATCGGTCGTGGTTTCCGGCTGCCAGTAGATGGCGAAGGTCAGCCGATCTTTCTGCGTGACATCTGCATCCAGCCGCCCGTTGTATTGGGTCTGCGATATGGTGGTCGGATCGAGGGTGTTGAAGTACGCGATATCGGGTGTGGTGCCCAGGCCGCTGCCCACGCCCGGTGTGCTGGAATTGCCACCATAGGTCAGGTCCTGGTTGCCGGCGCCGGTGGTCATCGGCGAACCGACGTTCAAACCGCCCGTTTCGGTGTTGCAGTTCACCCCTTCGGTGAGGCTGATAGAGCTGCAGGTACGGGGGATGATCGTAGATCCGGAGGCAACTCCCTCGCCAGTAAAGCCGAGATATTTCGCCGCAATGGGCCCGGGTTCGGCGAGGGAATCGAACTGCGAGGTTTCATACCACCCCTGCGCAACGCCAGGGGATGTTAGCGGGCTGGTTTCAAAGTTGAAGAAGCCAAAGAGGTGGTTTCTCCAGAAAGGTCCGCCCAGGCTGCCGCCCCAGTTATTGAAATCCTCGTTGTAACGGTTTACGCCCCGGGAAGCGGCAGTGCCGGCATGGTTCGAGCCGGTTCCATTCCAGCGCTGATAAGCGTTCAGGCCCGGCCGCGAGACTTTGAAGAAGGCGCTGCCATGTACCTGATTAGTGCCGCTCTTGGAGGTGACCTCGATGTCCGCGCCGGTGAAGCGTCCATTTTCGGCGTCATAATTGTTGGCAATCACGCTCACGCTGGCGACCGAATCCTCGCTGGGCGTAATCACCGAAGTCCCGCCCCACACTGCGCTCACGGTGCTGATGCCGTCGATGCTGATGCTGTTGGTTTCATACTGGCCACCCTGGGACTGGACCTGCGGTCCGTTCTCGGTCTGAAAGATCCCGGCCTGGCTCCCGCCGCTGCCCCCTGGACCCTGATTGCCAGGGTTGTTGTAGCTGCCGCCGCCACTGCCCTGCGCCGCGTTGCCGAAGACCCCGGGCGCCAGCTGCGCCAGCTGGAAGACGTCGCGGTTGAACGACGGCAAATGCTGAACTTCGTTATCGCTGATCGTCGCCGCCACGTTCGCGCTGTCCGTCTGTAGCCCCGGAGCAGCCGCGCTGACCGTCACCGTCTCCTGGGCGGTGCCCAGCTGCAGCTGCACGTTGAGACTGTTCTGCTGCTCTGGAACGATCTGGACCTTGGACAGAACATCCTTCTTGAAGCCTGAGTGCTCAATCGTGAGCGAGAAATGGCCGCCCGGCAGGGCATTGAATGTAAAAATGCCACTGGCGTCAGACGTCGCGGTCATGCTGGTATTGGTGTCGGTGTTGACGAGAGTTAGGGTAGCTCCGGGAATCACTGCGCCGCTCGGGTCGGTGACGACACCGCGCAGCGAGGCGTTGAACTGGGCGTGCAGCGGGGCGACCAGGAAGCAGGCCAGCGCGGACAGCAGCAGAGTTGCCCGAAGACCGAGCCAGACCGTTTTCAACTGGGGTGGAATAAGGTGAATTTCCGTCCGGGACGTGCCGGACATTCCTGACTCGGGGATTTGCATACTGGCTCTCCTTGACGAAATCGTCGCGCGTGAAACCTGGTTCCGAGCACGCGATTGAAATGCCCTGTTGCGTTGGAGAAGGTCTGGATACCGAGCACTCGCCTTCTCCTTCAGCGCAAACGATTGCGCAACTTGCGCAATCGTTTGTACTCCGGCTAGAATTCGTAGCACTGCACCCTAACCGCTGTCAAGAGAGTTTTTTACGCTGCAAACAGCCCGCAGGGTCTGGCTGCAGATGACTTCCCGCACCGTATCAGAGATCTGACTCAGGGGAGAGAGAGAACGTGAGTTATCGGAAGAATCTGAATCGTCGATGTTTAGCCGGGCTGCTCCTGTTATCGGCCTTGCTGACAGCACCCCTGGTTGCGCACGGGGATCAAAACTACTCCCAGCAGGTCTTCTTCGATAACAGCCTCTCGCCAAACAATTACTACTACTCGAGCGGCAAAGCGAGCGCCCCCAGCACGCTTCGCCTGATCGATGGAAAGCTCCCGGTCGAGACTGCGAACTTCATCAGCGGGCCAAATGCTCTCGAGTTCGACTGGCTTTCGGCGCCGAACGGCGGCTGGTCCGCGGAGTTGACTCTCTACGAGTGGCGCAATCGCACGGTGGAGTTCCCGGGCGCCAAACTCTGGCTCTGGCTTTACACCGCCGGCGGCATCCGCGCCCGCGACCTGCCCCGGCTGGCACTGCACGATACCGGCGGCAATTTCACCTCGCCGCTGGATATCGGCGCGTTCACCTCCGATCTGCCGGCCGGCAAGTGGACTCGCGTCGGTATTCCTCTCGCCGCGTTCCGCACCGCATCCCTGCATCCGTTCGAACCGCATCGCATGAACAGGCTGATCTTCGTGCAGGGCGCGGCGGACGCGGCGCACCATACGCTCGATATCGACGACATTCGCATCGAGGACGATCCCCCCGCGGGTGAGCAGGCGCCGCCGACGCCGCAGGAAGTGACGGCCACTGGATATGAACGCCACATCGACATCGCCTGGCAGCCGGTTTCCGATCCCGCGCTTGCGCAGTATGTGATCTATCGCTCGGAAGACGGTCAGCCGTTCCGCCCCATCGGCGTGCAGCGTCCTGGCGTCGATCGCTACTGCGACTACAGCGGGAACCCGCACATGACCGCTTCGTACCGCGTCACGGCGCGGACCTCCTCGCTGCTCGAATCGCCGCCGTCGGCGCCGGCCACCGCGTCCACCCACCCCATGACCGACGACGAGCTGCTCACCATGGTGGAGCGGGCCTCATTCCGCTATTACTGGGAAGCGGACGAGCCCCATTCAGGCATGACCCGGGAGAGCACACCCGGCAACGACGACATGATCGCGCTCGGAGCCAGCGGCTTCGGAATCATGGCCATCACGGTCGGCGCCGACCGCGGCTTCATTACCCACCAGCAGGCCATCGATCGCCTGTTGCGCATCACTGCCTTCCTCGAAAGGGCCGACCGCTATCACGGCGCGTGGCCACACTTCCTGAGCGGAAACACAGGACACACCCTGCCGGTCTTCGGCATGTACGACGACGGGGCCGACCTGGTAGAAACCTCGTTCCTGATGGAGGGGCTGCTGGCGGCGCGGCAATATTTCAAGGGAGACGGTCCCGCCGGACACGAGCTGTATGAACGCATCACGCGGCTCTGGCAGGGCGTGGACTGGAACTGGTTTCGCGCGACCCCCAAACGGGACGCTCTTTACTGGCACTGGTCGCCGGATTACTCGTTCTATATCGCGAACCGGCTTACCGGATGGAACGAGGTGATGATCACCTATCTCGAGGCCATCGCTTCGCCCACCTATCCAATCCCCGCCAGCGACTATTACAGCGGGTGGGCCGGTGAGGGCATCGGAAACCACTATGCCAACGGCAGGAGCTATTACGGCATCACGCTGCCGGTCGGCGGGGGCACCGGCGGACCGCTCTTTTTCACCGATTATTCCTTCATGGGCTTCAACCCGCGCGGCATCCACGATCGCTTCACTGACTACTTCGACCAAAATCGCGCTCAGGCGCGGATCAACCGGGAGTACTGCATTCACAATCCGAATCACTGGAAAGGATACGGCGCGGATGCGTGGGGCCTGACCGCGGTGGATGGTCCGCAGGGTTATGTTCCTTATGAGCCCACTCTCGGGCTCGACGACGGAACCATCGCACCCACCGGGGCAATCAGCGCCATGGCTTACACGCCGCAGGCTTCCATGTCGGCCCTGCTGCACTTTTATCGCGATCTCGGCGCGCAGGTGTGGAGCATCTACGGGTTTCGCGACGCCTTCAATCTCCAGGACAACTGGTACTCCGGCATTACGATGGGGCTCAATCAGGCGCCCATGGCAGTGATGATTGAAAATCAGCGCACCGGCCTTATCTGGAAGAACTTTATGGCCAACCCTGAAATTCCGCAGGCACTCAGGAGCATCGGCTTTCGCCCCGATCAGCCGTCTTCGCCCGCTCCTGCCGGCGAGGCTGCCGCTGCGGGAGGTCAATGAACCGGGAAGGGGAGGGGGATATCGGAAACGCGAATAAAGAACGCCGTCACGATCCTGCGGGCGCAGGTCAATCGGGCCGCCAGGCGGTGAACCTGAAGGAACTCGCCGCCCACCTCGGGCTGTCGCTGACCACCGTGTCGCGCGTGATGAATCACTCCGCCCGCGAGTACCGCATTGCGGCGGAGACACGGGAGCGCGTGCTCAAGGCGGCGGCTTCGATGAACTACGAACCGAATGTCTTCGCCCGGGGCCTGAGAAAAAAGCGAAGCTTCACAGTGGGCGTGATCGTGCCGGAGATCAGCGAAGGCTATTCGGCTGCCGTCCTGGGCGGCATCGAGGATGCGCTGCTGCAGGAAAAATTCTTCTACTTCGTGGTCAGCCATCGCCACCGCGCCGAACTCCTGCAGAAATATCCCCGCCTGCTGCTCTCGCGAGCGGTGGAAGGAATCATTGCCGTGGACACTCCGATCCAGGAGGAGCTGCCCGTTCCCGTCGTTGCCGTGTCGGGTCACAGCCGGAAAAAGGGCATCGTGAATATCGAGATCGATCACCTGGCGGCCGCTCGCTACGCGCTCTCTCATCTTTCTGAACTGGGACATCACAGAATTGCGTTCATCAAGGGCCAGAGCTTCAGTTCCGATACCCGTGCGCGGTGGGAAGCCATTTGCAGGGTTTGCTCTGAGCTGAACATTCCCGTCCACGCGGAGCTGGTCGTCCAGCTTGAGGGCACGGCTCCGGGGAGCGAACCGGGTTACACCGCCACGCAGAAGCTGCTGAAGAACGGAACTCGTTTTTCGGCGATCTTCTGCTTCAACGACGCTTCGGCCATCGGCGCGATCACTGCTCTGCACGAAGCGGGTCTGCACGTGCCGCGTCAGGTTTCGGTGATTGGATTTGACGACATTCCCAGCGCAGCGACCATGCGCCCGGCGCTGACCACGGTGCGTCAGCCTCTGTACGAGATGGGGCGCACGGCGGCCGTGAATCTTCTGCGCCTCATTCGCGACGGAAGCGGCGGCCCGCCCCAGCCATCCATTCTGGTATCGCCCAGCTTCGTCCGCCGGCAATCCACTGAGAAAATCGCGAGGAACTGAGCCGCGTCTCCAGCGAGCCGGCGAACGGCCTCATGCTTGTCGGCAAACTGGATTCGCAGTGTCGCGGGCGGCTCACGCATCCGGCGCAAAGGATAGTAGTATCGGGCCAGCCGCAATGCCTGCCATTCAGATGGGTGAGCCGCAGGCTTCGCGGGGGAGCCCACTTGTGGCGATTCCGGAAATCTCGAGCGGAGCCCAGGCGCCGTCTGCGGAGAGCGCGGGGCTTGTTCCGGACGAGTTGATTGCCGACCGCTACTGCGTGAAACGGCGGCTGGGCAGCGGCGGAATGGGAGAAGCCTGGCTGGCTGAAGATCTCCTGCTGCACCGGAAGCTCGTGCTCAAGCGGCTGATCGGCACGTCTGCGCCAGGGTCCAGCGGCGCAACCCAGGCCGGGCGCCTGCTGACGGAAGCCAAGCGAGCCACGGCCATCGACAGCCCTCATATCGCCCAGGTCTTCGATGTTTGCAGCTATCGGGGCGAATGGCTGCTGGCGATGGAGTATGTGGCCGGACGCAATCTGCGCGAGGTGTTGAGCGCGCCGCTGCCGGCGGAGACCTTTTTCACGCTGGCGATCCAGATCGCGGAAACGATCGAGACGGCGCACGCGAGTGGCATCCTGCACTGCGACATCAAGCCGGAAAACATCATGGTCACGGACCAGGGTTTCGTCAAAGTGCTGGACTTCGGACTGGCGCGGCTGACGGCCAGCCCCGACGGCACAAATGAAACCGTGAGCGTGGCCAGCGCCGCCGCGGCCTTTGCCGGAACGCCGGGCTATATGGCGCCGGAGGTGCTGCGGGAGACAGAGCCGACCGAGCAGTCCGACATATTTTCACTCGGCGTGGTGCTGTACGAGATGGCGGGCGGGCGATCCCCGTTCAGGGGCAGGAGCACCGCGGACTGCGTGCAGATGACGCTGGCAGCCGAACCCTCGCCGCTGGATCTGAAGCCGCGCGGGCTGCCCGAGGATCTGAACCGGGTTCTGAAGAAGGCGCTGATGAAGGACCCGCAGCGGCGCTATGCAACCGTGCGGGATCTGCTGGTGGATCTGAAGAACTGCGCATCCGGCGAGCCCGCTGCGCGCCGGGCTCCAGGAAGAATCATGATCCTCGCGATGGCCGCGGCACTTGTGCTGCTGATCGCCGCCGCAGGGCTTCTGCTGCGGTGGCACCGGCCCGCAGCGGTCGTGAGCAGCCCGGTGGCGGCAAAGACGCGCCTGCTGGCGGTGCTGCCCTTTCGCGTCATTGGGCCCGGCGATGCGGCCGATGCGGGCGGGATGAGCGCCTACAGCGAAGGGTTGCGGGAGGCGATCACCTCGAGCCTCGCCAGTGTGGCGCCATCTGACCAGATCGACGTGCTGGCGGCGAGCGAAGTGCGCGCCCACGCCTTGAAGACGGCGGAAGATGCGCACCGTGAGCTGGGAGCCGATCTGGTGATCGACGGGAGTTATCAGCAGTACCGGAATGAAGTGCGGATTTCGTACGCGCTGATCGACGCGGCCGGACGCGTGCTGCGCTCGGATATGGTGAACAGCACCCTGACCGACCCGTTTGCTCTGGAAGACAGCGTGGTGAAGGGAGTACTGACGATGCTGCATCTTTCGCCGCCGGGCCCGGGTTCTGAAACAGCGGAGAACTTCGGGACCCAGGTGCCCGCCGCGTACGACGCATATCTGAGAGGCATCGGATATCTGCGCGATTTCGACATTGCGGACAACCTGAAGAAGGCCGAGCAAAGCTTCGAGGAAGCAACGCAGAAAGACAGTCATTTCGCGCCCGCCTATGCCGGCCTGGGCGAGGCGCAGTGGACACAGTACCAGGCCGGCGGCGACGCGGCGAAGATTGCGCAGGCTCGCGGAAACTGCGCGAAGGCGCTGGAGTTGAATCCCTCCGCCGCTGAGGCGCTCATCTGCGAGGGAACGGTCGACGACGGAACCGGAAACAGCCAGGCGGCACAGCAGGCCTTTCTGCGGGCAAAGGCGCTGGATCCGGAAAGCGACATGGCCATGAACGGCCTGGCGAGAACCTATGAGGAGATGGGCAAGCCCGATCAGGCGGCGCAGGTCTACCAGCAGGCGATCGAGGCGCGGCCCGCTTACTGGGCGAATTACCTTGCGTTGGCGAATTTCCTGGTGCGGCGCGCCGATTACGCGCGCGCGGCGGTGGTGCTGGAGCATGCGGTTGGGATGTTTCCGGCGAACAGTTTTCTGGCACGGCGGCTGGGCACGATTTATTTCCTCGAGGGGCAGTTCGGTCAGGCAGCGAAGATTCTCGAGCAGGCACTTGCCGAGCGGCCCCATGCCGAAGCCTGGATGGACTTAGGCCAGGTATATCTGCACCAGCGGCAGTTCGCACCGGCGATTGCGGCGTTGGAGACGGCAGCGCGGATGAATCCGCAATCGGCGTCGGTGCAGGCGGACCTGGCCGATGCTTACGCGTGGAGCGGAACCCAGGCCGCCAAAGCGCCGGCGCGTTATCAGCAGGCCCTGGCTCTCAGCACCAGCCGGCTCAGGGTAGACCCGCAGAATCTGGATGCGCTGATGGTGGCGGCGTACTGCGCATCGGCGCTCGGCCAGCGGCAGCAGGCGCTGGCGTGGCTGAACGCGGCATTGCAGCATGCCCCCGAGGATGCGGAGGTGAATTACTACGCGGCGCGGGTGCATGCGCGGCTGGGCGATCAGGCGGCTGCGCATCAATGGGCCGAAACCGCCATCGCGCACGGCTATTCAAAAGCCGATGTGATGAGCGCTCCGGACCTCCAGGCTGCTGCGCCGGCCCGTTAGATCCGGCGCAGCAGCCTCACTGCTGGACCTGAAGGTGCGGATCGCGGCACTCGAGATGCCGGTGGTGCGGGTCGTGGGTCGCAACCGGAGCGTCGGGATCGAGAGTCAGGAACTGAACTTCGAGCTTGTAGCGGCACCCGATCGCTGCTTTTTTCGCCACTAAGCTGTCGTAGCCGTCGCCAAAAGTAAAGTCCTCTTCGTGGAATTCATGTTTGAAGGGATGCTTTGGGCACGCCTGGCCCGAGGCGCCGGTGGCTGTGATGGGCACAAGGCGCCGAACGCGAAAGCTGCGATTTCTGCTGGAGCTGAAAACCATGTGCTCGCCCCTGGAAACGGAGAAGAGCATCGGCGGATGGTCGGTCATGTCCGGGGTGGTGGCCTGGTCGTAGTGGCAGGCAGCCCGCCGGTCGACGCGCTCCACGTCGATGGCGCACCTGCGGCCGTGAGTTCCAACGGGAGAATCCCACTGGCAGAGCGTTGCATCGTCGGCGGCCGGCGCCGGGTTCGCCGCGGGGCTGGTGGGGGAATTCGGGGCTGGTCCGGCCGCATGAGCGGCCAGCGCAGCACCCAGCAGCATGACAGCTGGGACAAATCTCACGGAGCTTCTCCTCGCTATGGGTTCGGAATGCCTGCGCTGACGGTGCGAAACGCGGCAAGGGCCGGGGGAAGCCTCCGCGCGCCTGTCAGTATGCGCAGTGTACGGGGCCAAACGCAAGCAAAAAGGCAGAAGGATTATGAAGTGCTGAGGACGCCGGCATTCGCGCCTGCCAACAGGAACACCAGTGGCGCATTCCAGTTGATCGCAATTTCGTTCATCCAATAGGCGTATTGCGCGTCCACCCACATTCGCATCGGCGGCCGCGGCTGCACCGCATCGACGAGGTTCGAGGCGTTGGGCCCTCCGGACATCAAACCCGGCCACGGCGCGGCGATCCCGTCCGCGGCGCTGGGCCGGTGGTGCGGATGCTGGAAGGGGTTGTAGCCGATCTGCGTCACCCACGACACGCCGAAGCAATTTCGCCCGAGGATGTAGTGCAGGTTGCCGAGCGCGGCCTCCCGAGCCTCGTCGTTGCGCTGGAAATGGTCTGAGATCATCAGCAGAAGAGACTGGTTCGCAGCCATCCCGTTCGAGCCCCAGATGTAATCCGCCGGCCCCAGCGTCTGGCCGTAGCCGCTCGTCCGCGCCCGTGCCAGCAGAGCTTCCGTGTCCTGTGCGGTTCGCGCCAAAACCTGGTCCCGTACCGCTTCGGAGCCACTCCGTCCGGACATTGCGACCGTCCAGTATCCCAGCGCCGCCACCGACGGCCACGACGGCATCCAGAGATACGTTCCCACCGGCAGCGCCTTCGCCTGGGTCAGGAATGCATCCCAATACGCCGCTTCGCCGGTGGTCCGCCACAGCTCGGCCGAGGCCCAGAGAATCTCGTCCCGCCCGTCCCGGTCTTCGTAGGCACCGGTGCCGATGCCGGGTGGATTGCGAAACATCACGTCCGGATGCGCCACCGCCCAGCTCCAGGCGCTGCGCGAGGCGGCGAGGCACCGCTGCGCAAACCCGGCATCGTATTCGCCGTAGCAGCGCGCCGCAATCGCCGCCACCGCCGCCAGATCTGCTGTCGCGCAGGTGCTCTTATACGGAGGACTGCCGGTGCCGATCACGTAACTCGTCATGGTGTCGTCCTGCGGCATGATGAACCGGCAGAAAGTCTCGCTCGTCTGCTTGTGCCACACGCCGCCGTCCGCATCCTGCATCGACAGCATCCATTCCAGATTCCACCGCACCTCGGCCAGATAGTCGGGAATTTTCCCGCCGCTTTCCGGGATTCCCAGGTTCATGCCCCGCAGCGCCTGCGGATACAGCTCCCACGCCCAGAGTAGTGTCCCCACGGTGATGCCGCTGTTGACCACATAGCGCCCGTAGTCGCCCGCATCATGCCAGCCGCCGTGGTTCGACACGGCTCCGCTGCGCCCCGAGGTAGGGTGATAGGCGCCCGCCGCATGGCAGGGCGAATGCCGATATCCTCCCCCCAGGTCCACCGCGCAGCCGCAGCGCTGACCGTAGTAAGCGCGCGTGACCATCCGCAGAGGCTCTCGATACACGTCTGCCCCAATCGCAAACGTGCCGCTCTCTCCGCTGGCCGTCGCCAGCCGGTATTTGCCTGGCGCCTGAAACGATGAGAAATCCGCGGCCGCAACCTGATCGCCCGAGCAGAGATCATGGATGGCAGTTCCTGCGTTGCCGCGAAAGACAACCTGTCCGCTGCCTGAGTCGCGCAGTTCGAACGGACCGGCCGCGTGCCCCGCCCCGACTGTAGCCACCTTCCGGTTCCCCGGCAGATATCCCACCTGATTCAGCGCCACTGCAGGAGGCTCTGCCGCCTTCGGATGCTGCTTCCAGAACTGTTCCGCGCCGACGATGGCCGCAGATCCGGCGGAGATCGAAAGGAGCTTCAATGCCGTTCGCCGATTCATGTGACCCTCGAATTTGCGGCAGTTCCCTCGGCGGCGCAGGCAGCCGGTAAGGGAATACTACGCCGCCTGTACCCTTCCGCGAATACGCGGAAGAGGCCGGTATGGCTCGATGAATGGAGCGCATCGCCCGCTCGTGATTCGACCCGCAGCGGTCGCTTCTGCATCGTCAGTTGTGGGGGCTCTCATTGGGCGGCGCCGGGTTCGGCGTCTGTGCGGAGTCGGTGGAATGTGATGCGTTCAGAGCGGCACAGCGGTCGAACTCCTGCTTCGCCTTCGCGGTCAGGCCTTCACGTTGGTAAATGCGCCCCAGCTCGTAATGCAGAGAAGAGATCTGCGGCGCGAGCGAGACGGCCGCCTGCATCTCCTTGTCGGCCCTGGGCAGATCGTGCAGCTGTTCCCACGCCTGACCCAGTTGCTCGTGCGCGCGCGGATTCCGCGGGGCGATCGCCACCGCCTGCTGCAACAGTGGCAGTGCCTGCACGGGCCTCGCTTCCTGCAGCAACAGCGTCCCGAGATCCAGATACGGCTGAGGATCCTGAAGGGCGGATGTCCGCTGCCAGGCAATGGCGGTCCGATAGGCCACGGCCGCCGCGTCGTTCCGGCCCATGCCGGCATAGGCGAGGCCCAGGTTGTATTCAGCCCGCAGGTCGTGCGGTGCAAGGGTCAGGCATCGATGGAAGATCGCGATGGCTTCCTCAAAGTGGTTTTCCTCGTATTTTGTCCGGCCCAGGTAATACCAGTAGAGCTCGTTGCCCGGGGCCCAGGTGGTCGCCATGGTCAGCCATTTGTCTGCGTCGGCATAGTCGCCCAGCAGAATGTAATCCATCGCCACCACCGCCAGGTCGTTCGCCTCCGGCTTGCGCAGGCGAGCCCCCACCGTGTACTCGGCCAGCGATTCCCGCGGCTTGTTCTCGCGATAGAGCGCGTAGCCCAGCAGAAAATGGCCCGTGGCCGAGTCCGGGTGATCGTGAAGATAAACCTGGATTTTTTCCCCTGCATCGGAGTAACGGTGCTTCTGAATCAGCCCCAGACATTCAGCCAGAACCGGATCGGACTGGGGCGACGACTGGATCTCGGGCTGCTCTTCCGGCGAGCTCTCCGTCCCACCCATCTGCGCAGCCGATTGGGGTGCCGCAGGCACAGCCGTCTGCTGACCGGCGGCAGCAAGAGCCCCGGTCGCGAACAACGTAATCAATACCGTCGGCCAGCGGCGCGGCCCGCGATTCATCGGCAACCTTCGGTCTCGCCTGGTGTCGCGCCGGAGCGGCGCGCGTTCCTGCGCGAACCGGTCGACGCCAAGCCAGGCGAAACGGCATTTTGTCCATAGTAGCCCGGACGATGATGACCACGTCCGCACCGCCGGGCCGGTTCGCCGCAGCCGAAGATGTCACTATTGCCGGGTTTCCGAACCGCAGGCGCCTCACCGCCGCATGCCCGCCCCAGGAGCGAATCCAGGACGTCCTCAGGATCGAGGCAAATGGAGTCCCGCGAGCCGGGCAATCAGTTCATCCGGGTGGATGGGCTTTGCCAGCAGCTCGAAATCGTAGCCCTCCAGTTGGGCTCTGCGGAGAAGCTCGGTGGTCGCCGCCTGGCCGGAGAAGAGCATGACGTACGTGCCGGGCAGTTCCTGGCGCAGGCGCATGCCGAGATCGATTCCCGACATCCGCGGCATCAGCACATCGCTGAGCACGACATCCGGGCAAAAATCGCGCGCGGCCTCGAGCGCATCTTCGCCCGAGAAGGCGTGGGTCGCCTCGAAACCGTTGCTATTCAGGATGGCGGCGACCGTGGTGGCGATCAGTGGCTCGTCGTCGACGACCAGGACGCGCACCGGCGTACGCGCGCTGCGAATACCCGAGTGTTCGCGCGCATCGGGAAGCGGAGGCGGAGGTGCATCGGCGGAGAACAGGGTTAGCGGGAATGATGCGGTGCAGTTCACCGTGATACGGGCCTCCTCCGGCGCCTGTATCGCTTACATCACGCTCTGGGGCACCCGTTCAGAACGGGGCGCCGATTCGGGTGCAGCGACCAGCGGAAGAAATATGGTAAACGCAGTGCCGTGGTTTGTCGGTCCGTTCCTGCTCACCACATCGATGGTGCCTCCCCACGAGGTCACGAACTGGCGTACGACCCACAGACCAAGGCCGGTCCCGGCGCTGACCTTGGTGGTAAAGAAGGGCTCGAAAAGGCGGGACAGATTTTGCTCGAGGATCCCGCTTCCGGTGTCTTCGACGGTAATGGAAAGCCCGGGAGTTCCATCATGACTGCCGCTGCGAACCGAAAGTGCGAGCCGTCCTCCGTCGCGCATGGCGTCGATGGCGTTGGAGATGAGATTGGAGAAGACCTGGTGTAGCTCGCCGCGAAGCGCGTGGACCGGGGGCACAACGCCGAAGTCCCGCACGACCTCGATGCCCGAGGCGCGCAGGCGGCTGTCGTAAACGGTCAGAACTTCTTCGAGCAGAGCAGGCAAATGCAGATCGGACGCAACCGAGGTTTCGCGGTAAAAGCCGAGCGTGTGGCGTGCGATGTGGGAGACGCGGGTGAGCTCCCTTTCGGCGGTGGCGAGATATTCCTGGATCACGCTTGCCTGCGACCGTGAAGTGCGAGCCAGATAGATGAGGTTCAGGACGGACTCCAGCGGATTGTTGATCTCATGAGCGATGGTGGCGGCCAGGCGGCCGGTGGCGGCCAGCTTCTCAGTGAGGACGAGCTTGTCCTGCTGGAGGCGGCGCTCGGTGATGTCCTGGGCAAAGATGGAGAGGCCTTCGCGCGAGGGATAGACGTTAACGTGGATCCAGCGGCCTGATGGGGGATAGAACTCTTCGACTGAGGCCACTCGCCCGGTTTCCATAGCCTCGCGATAGGCGGCCTCGAATCTGGTATTGAGGAGAGCGGGGAACGTCTCCCACAGATCCCGTTCGGGGGCGCCGGCGAGGGGGGCCAGGCTCAGCGCGGCAACCTGCTCGTTGGCGTAGCGGATCCGCCAGGCGCGATCGACAAAGACAAAGCCCTCTGAGATGCTGTCGAGGATTTCGCGATACTGACGCTCGGCGAACTCGGCCTTCGTGCGCAGTTCGTGCTCGCGGCCGTTGAGCTCGACACGCAGGCGGTGCATGGCGGCGTGCGACGTAACCCGGGCCATCAGTTCGCGGGCGGTGAAGGGCTTGACCAGGTAATCGTCGGCGCCCGCTTCCAGCCCTCCGGCTTCGGCTTCTTCGCCGGCGCGTGCGGAGAGCATGATGACCGGGATGGCCGCGGTTTCGGGGTGGCCGCGCAGCTCGCGAAGCAGAGCAAGACCATCCATGTGCTGCATCATCACGTCGGTCAGGATGAGATCGGGCGGATCGGCAAGAGCGGCAGCGAGCGCCTGTTTGCCGTCAGCCACGGCTGTCACGCGGAAGCGGCGTCCCAGCAGACGCTGAACGTACTCGCGCATGTCGCGATTGTCATCGGCCAGCAGAATGCGTTCGCCGTTGCCGTCGGCGGCCTCAGGTGTGGAGCGAAGCAGGTCGGCCAGGTTCTCGCTGGCGAGGTCCCGCACCATCTGCTCTTCGCCGGCTGCACCGCCCGGGAGCCAGCGCAGAGCCTCCTGCACATAGGGTGCAGCACCGAGGCCGTTGTCCCGAGCGGGGCTCCCGCCGGAGAGACGATCCGCAGGAAGATGCGCCGCGCCGAAGGGGATCGAAACGCGGAAGGTGGTTCCCTCGCCAAAGCGGCTCTCGGCCGTAACGGTGCCGCCGTGCAGGCGGACCAGTTCGTCGACGAGGGCGAGACCGATGCCCGTGCCTTCGTGGGTGCGGCCCTCGGCGCCTTCAATGCGATGGAAACGCTCAAAGATGCGAGGCAGCTCGGATTCGGGAATGCCGGTCCCGGTATCGCGGACGGAAAGCTCGGCGTGATCGCCAGCCGCGCCCAGGGTTACCTCGATGCCGCCCTCGAGAGTGAACTTAAAGGCATTGGAGAGCAGATTGAGAACGATCTTCTCCCACATGTCGAGATCGACATAAACGGGCTCGGGGAGCGGTTCGCAGCGAATGCTATACGCAAGGCCGGCCCGCTCCATCGCCGAGCGGAAAACGCTGGCCAGCTCAACCGTGCTGGCGCTCAGGTCCACAGGCCGGAAGATCGCCTGAATGCGGCCGGCTTCGATGCGGGAGAAGTCGAGAAGAGTGTTGACCAGCTTGAGCAGGCGAAGCCCGTTGCGGTGAACCGTCGCGACTTCCTGGAGTTCCCGGGGAGGGATGGCGTGATTGCGCAGAAGCTCCTCGAGCGGCCCGAGCATGAGCGTGAGCGGCGTACGGAACTCGTGGCTCACGTTGCTGAAGAAGATCGTTTTGGCGCGATCCAGTTCTGCGAGGGACTCGGCGCGGCGGCGCTCCTGCTCGTAGGCATGGGCGTTGGCAAGACTGGTGGCAATCTGGCCGGCGACCAGCTCGATAAAGCCGGTGTATCCGGCGTCGAACTGGCGGTAGGGATTGAGGCCGGCGACGAAGAATCCCGCCGGCTGATCCTGACCCTGCCGCGGCAGCGGAACCAGCACCGCGCGCGAAGGCGGAACACCCCAGGATCCCGTAGGCATCGGGCCGAAAATGCGCGAGGGATCATCGACGATAAGCATGCCCTCACCCGCCAGCAGCTCAGCCGCGGGCCATCCGCCATTCGTTGCGACGGCGGTTTCTTCGGGAGCCGCGGGGTGGCCGGCGGGAATTCCGCTGGCGCAGGCGAGGCGAGCGCGGCCATCCCCACCCATCAGATAGGTAAGGGTGAAAGGGAGATCCTTCGGATTCTGATCGAGGCACGAGGCGACGGCGGCCAGCACCTCGGATTCCACGATGGCGCGTCCCAGCGCCGCGGCGAGTGAGCGAAGAAAACGCAGCCGGCGCTCGCCGATTACGCGCTCGGTCTCTTCGGTGACCACGCAGAACATGCCCTGGATGCTGCCGTCGTCGCCGCTGAGCGGGCTGTAAGAGAAGGTGTGATAGGTTTCTTCGCGATAGCCGCTGCGCTCGAGGAAGAGGAGCAGTGCTTCATCCCAGGTGGCCGGCCCGCCGTCGAGGACGCGTTGAATGCGCGGACCGATATCCGGCCAGATCTCGCTCCACACTTCGCGGGCCGACTTGCCCAGCGCCCACGGATGCTTCTTGCCGAGGGTCATGCGTGCGTACGCGTCGTTGTAGAGAAACGTGAGATCCGGGCCCCAGCCCATCCACATTGCGAAGCGCGATGTCAGCAGAAGCCGCACCACCGACTTCAGGCTCTGCGGCCACCGATCCACCGGACCCAGCGGGGTCGCGCCCCAGTCCGTCTCACGCAGCAGCGCGCCCATTTCGCCGCCGCCGGCGAACAGATCGGCAGGATTCGCCATGGCACGGGCAACCGGCGAGTCGCCATCCATGACCAGATTCACCTGAGCCGGCCTCGATGAGGCGAGCGATTCCTGGGAGCCCACGCAATCACCTCAAATCGGCTGAGACAGTCAAACGCTTCCGGGCTATATGCACGGAAGCGCGGAACTGCTCAACGTTCCAACGGATGGAAGCTCGGATGCCGGGGGTCATGGTCAAGTTGCCCCAGGGCGGCGAGGTTGAGATCCGTTCAATTCCGACCGCCGGCCGAGCGATCAGAGGTTGACGGTCTCCTGATACTCGCCGAAAACGGCGCGCAGTGCGGAGGCGATTTCGCCGACCGTAGCATAGCTCTCGCACGCTTCAAGGATGGCGGGCATGAGGTTGGCGCCGGTATGAGCGTGGTCGCGCACATGATCGAGGGCGGATTGCCAGCGAACCGGGTCGCGGCGGGCACGCAGGGCCAGGAGACGCTCCACCTGGCGCCGCTCAATGTCCGGGTCGATGCGCTGCGTGGGGATCGACACCTCTTCGTCGCGAGCGAAGCGGTTGACTCCCACCACGGTAGCTTCGCCCGTATCGACGGCGCGCTGGTACGTGTAGGCGGCGTTCTGGATCTCCTGCTGGACCCAGCCTCGCTCGATGGCCGGCAGCATGCCGCCGAGGGCAGCGATGCGGTCGAGGTACGCGTGGACCTCGGTTTCGATTTGAGCGGTGAGCGATTCGATGGCGTAGGAGCCGGCAACGGGATCGACGGTATTGGCCACGCCGGATTCGCAGGCGATGATCTGCTGCGTGCGCAGGGCAATGCGCGCCGCTTCCTCGGTGGGGAGCGCCAGAGCTTCGTCGTATCCGTTGGTGTGCAGCGACTGCGTGCCGCCAAGAACCGCAGCCAGCGCCTGGATCGCGGTGCGGACGATGTTGTTCTCCGGCTGCTGTGCCGTCAGCGTGGAACCGGCGGTCTGCGTGTGGAAGCGAAGCATCCACGAGCGGGAACTTTTCGCACCGAAGCGATCGCGCATGATGCCGGCCCAGATGCGGCGCGCGGCGCGAAATTTCGCGACTTCCTCCAGAAAATTGTTGTGCGCGTTGAAGAAGAAAGAGAGCCGCGGGGCGAAGCGATCGACGTCGAGGCCGGCATCGATCGCTGCCTGCACGTAGGCCATGCCGTTCGAGAGGGTGAAGGCGACTTCCTGCGCGGCGGTCGAACCGGCCTCGCGCATGTGATAACCGGAGATGGAGACGGTATTCCACTCGGGAAGGTTTTCGTTAGCCCACCCGAAGAGGTCCGTGACGATGCGCATGGCGTGCCGGATGGGATAGATGTACGTGCCGCGCGCGATGTACTCCTTCAGGATGTCGTTCTGCACGGTGCCCGAGAGTTTGCGGATGTCGGCCCCGGTGCGCCGGGCGACCGCCACGTAGAGCGCCAGCAGGATGCTGGCCGTAGCGTTGATCGTCATCGAGGTGGAGATGCGGTCCAGAGGAATGCCCTCAAACAGCCGCTCCATGTCTTCGATGGAATCGATGGCGACCCCGACCTTCCCGACTTCGCCGAGGGCCATCGGATCGTCGGAGTCGTAGCCGATCTGCGTAGGCAGATCGAAGGCAACGGAAAGGCCGGCGGTTCCCTGCTCCAGAAGGAATTTGTAACGGCGATTGCTCTCTTCGGCATCGCCCATGCCCGCGTACTGGCGCATGGTCCACAGCCGGCCGCGGTACATGGTGGGCTGGATGCCCCGCGTGAAAGGAAATTCACCGGGGAAGCCGAGTTCGCGCTCGGGCGACATGCCGGCAAGATCGTCGGCGGTGTAGAGCGGCTTGAGGGTGGCGTCATCCGGCATGGCTATGGCCTCAATATCAGGACTGCGCGATCCTCATCGTCGAGAAATTCAGCAATCCGCACCGCCTGGCCGCGGATGAGACGTTCCGCCACGCTCGTTGGGTAATCGCAGCCACGCAGCCAGATGATTTTCGGAGGAGGGCCCTGGGTAATCGCCAGTTCATAGAAGTCTGCGTCGGCAGTGATGATGGCAAAGCCATGCGCACGCGCATATTCCCATACGGCAGCATCCGGCGCCATGAGCAGATTTTCAGACGCTACATGGGAAGAGCCAGGGAAGAGATCTGACAGGCGAGCAGCCAGGCGGCGGGAGAGATTCTCGTCCAGAAGCAGTTTCACAGTGCGACGCGTCGCCCCACGCGCGCGGCATAGTCATAGACAGCGGCAAAATCCGCAAGCTCGAGCTCAGGATAATCGGCCAGGATCTGCTCCTCGCTCAGCCCGGCCGCCTTCCACCCCAGCACATCCCAGACGGTAATGCGCAGGCCGCGGATACAGGGCTGGCCTGAGCGCTTTCCAGGCTCGATGGTGATGCGGTTCTCCATGACTGAAATCTTAGCTCCGCAAGCCTCGGTTGCGGCAAATTGCTATCTTTGCCTGCGGCGCGCGCGCCAGAAAGAGCTGACCGCGAACCACGCGAAGAGCAACGCAAGGATCGAATAAAGGATCAGATAGCGGTCGCGAAGCCCGGCGGATTTGTGCAGGATCCAAACATGCTCGCCGAAGAGCAAAGCGAAAAGGGCAAAGAAGACGCCGACGATCTGGTTCCAGATGATGCCGGTAGCGTGAGCGAAGGGGCGAACCAGGGCAGCGCCGAATCGGCCCGCCCCGCGGGCCATGCGACGGGTGCCATCGGCGGCCGAGGCGAGATTCGGTGCTGTCGGCGGCGGCGAGACCGGAGGTGCAACCGTGGCCGCGGGGGACGCAGCTGCTCCGGGTTTTGGGACCGATGGAGCCGGCTGCGCGGAGGCGGAGGCGAGGCGATCGGCCTGCTCGCGCAGCTTCTCGCCGGCGACACGCGTGGTCACCCCCAGGATCCGGCCAATGCGGTTCGGCTGCATAGCAAAAGTTTACCGGGTTCCATGCGCAGTAACCGGCCGGCAAGGGTAGTCGGGAAGGTGTGGAATCCGATTGCCCACGGGGAACGTCAGAAGATAAGGTAGGGGAAACGGAATCGAGGTCTGCATTGAACCAAAAACTCCGCAAACTGGTGCAGCAACTGGGCGAGGCGATCCACGAGAGCGTCTCGGAGTCCGCACAGATCGCCGGCGTCGTTGCCGATATTCGCAGGCAGGGGTTCGAGGTCCTGCTGATGCTGGAGGCGACCATCGGGCTCAACGAAATCGAGGAGCAGCCAGCGGGCGCCGTGGACGCATCGAAAGCGGGGCAGGCAGACAGCGAGGAGCAGGGCGCGTTCACGGCCCAGGACCTGCACTTTCTCAAATCGCTGCGCATTTCAGTCAGCGGAGACAGCGCGGATGCTGCGGCTGGCGGTGGACGGGACGATACCGACGACGCATGATCGCCACCATGACGCGAAGTTCTCAGGAGATGTGATATATCTGGCCTTCGCCCCGTACCGGCGTGAACGGCGGCGCTGCGGAACGAGGCGAAGGCAGCCAACGTGACAAACCGAGGCGCAGGGGACGGTCAGTCATGCCGATGAAGGATACTCTGGGCGTACTTCTGGCAGGCGGAGCGGGTGAGCGCCTGTTTCCGCTGACACGTGATCGGGCCAAACCGGCAGTTCCGTTCGGGGGACAATACCGGATCATCGACATCACGCTGTCGAACTGCATCAACTCCGACCTGCGGCGGGTGTACATCCTCACTCAGTACAAAGCTCTGTCGCTGAACCGGCACATCCGCGAAGGATGGACGGGGGTGGTGGCCCAGGAGCTGGGCGAATTCATCGAGATCCTGCCGCCCATGCAGCGGGTAAGCGCCAACTGGTACATGGGGACGGCGGACGCGGTGTACCAGAACATCTATTCGATCGGGTCGGAGCAGCCGAACCATGTGCTGATCCTCTCCGGCGACCATATCTACAAAATGGATTACGGCAAGATGCTGCAGCAGCATCTGGATTCCGGCGCCGATGTCACCCTGGCGACGCTGCCCATCGAGCCGCACGAGGTGTCGCGCTTCGGCGTCGTGGAAGTGGCGCGCAACGGCGAGGTAACAGGCTTTCTGGAGAAGCCGAAACAGACCGATTTACGCTCGCCGTTCGATCCGAACATGGTGGATGCCTCGATGGGCATTTACCTGTTCAATACCGACGTGCTGCTGCCGGCGCTGATCAAGGATGCCGAAGACCCGGAGTCGCAGCACGACTTCGGCCACAACATCCTGCCCGCGATCCTCGGCAAATATAAGATGTACGCCTACAACTTCGTCGACGAGAACCGCAAGGAAGCGCTGTACTGGCGCGACGTGGGGACGCTGGAAGCGTATTACGACGCGAATATGGATGTGGCGTCGGTCTCGCCGGTGTTCAATCTGTACGACGCCAGCTGGCCCATTCGCACGCGTGTGCGGCAGTATGCGCCCGCGAAATTCGTCTTCGGCGAACCGGGCCGCACCGGCATGGCCATTAACTCCATTGTCTCCGGCGGCTGCATCGTTTCCGGCGCGTCGGTGCGCAACAGCGTGCTCTCCCAGGATGTTCGGGTCAACTCCTACTCCGAAGTGGATTCGAGCATCGTCTTCACCCACGTGAATATCGGGCGCCACTGCCGCATCCGGCGAGCCATCATCGATCGCGACGTCCACCTGCCCGAAGGTACGGTGATCGGCTACGACCCCAGCGACGACCGGAAAAATTACTTTGTCACGCCGAGCGGACTAACGGTAGTCACGCGGGATTATTCGCTCTATGAGAATCCGGTGGCCCCGGATTTCCTCCAGGAGCGAAGAGAGTAGAGCAATCGCCATTCGCGGCGCTGCCCAGGTCCGGAACATCGCCATCCTTACGAGAGGTCTCTGCCCCTTTCGATGAACTATAACCTTGCTCAGCCCTTCTATGAGAACGCCGCCACCGCCCCGGAAGCGGTGGCGCTGGTGGTTGATGACCGGCGGCTCTCCTACCGGGAACTGGCCGCCCACGCCCGGCGCATTGCGGCCTGGCTCGCACCAGCATTCGCGCAACGCACAGGCCGAGTGGCCATCCTGGCCTCGCGCAGCGTGGAAACCTACGCTGGTGTGCTGGGAACGCTGTGGGCTGGCGGAGCGTACGTGCCGGTTCATCCGGGAACTCCTGAGGACCGGCTGATCCGCACATTCGAAATCGCTGAAGTGGATGCGGTCATCGCCGATGCGGGCGGTCTGGAGATGCTGACCGAACGTGTGCTGGCGCACGCGCCGCGGCGCATTTTGTGCGGTCCCGGCCTCAGCCCGGCCGCGCACCGGATTTCCGACGCAGAGAGCCTCGACGACCTGCACCCGCAGGGTCCGGAACAGCCTGTGCCGGTGCCCGACGACCGGCTCGCCTACATCCTGTTCACCTCCGGCACCACCGGAACGCCCAAAGGCGTGATGATCGAGGTGGGCAGCGTGGAGCAGTTCCTGAGGATTGCGCAGCAACGGTGCGACTTCCGCCAGACAGACCGGTTTTCGCAGATGTCGGAGCTGACCTTCGATGCGTCGGTCCTCGACATGTACTCCGCGTGGGGGGTGGGCGCTTCGGTGCACGTGGTGCCCAGGGCGCAGCTGATTGCGCCGGCGAAGTTCATCCGTGAGCAGGAGCTGACCGTGTGGTTCGGAGTGCCGTCGACCGCGGCGATGATGGAGCGAATGAAGATGCTGAAGCCGGGATCGTTTCCTTCGCTGCGAGTGTCGATTTTCGCAGGCGAGGCGCTGCCGGTGGCGACAGCTCTGGCGTGGAAGGCCGCCGCGTCCAACAGCGTGGTGGAAAATTTCTATGGGCCGACAGAATTGACGGTGGACTGCATCGCGCAGAAGGTCGATGATCCGCCGCTGGTGACGCCCAACCGCGGAACCGTGGCGATCGGGCGGCCCTTCCCATGGAACGAAGCCGCGGTGATCGATGCCGAGCTGCGCTTTGTGCCGCTGGAGACTGACGGGGAGCTGGTCGTGGCGGGGCGCCAGGTAGCACGCGGCTATCTGGGCGACGCAAAGCTGACGGCCGAGCGCTTTCCCACCATCGAGGGACGGCGGTGGTATCGCACCGGCGACCTGGTACGGCAGGACGCCGACGGCGTCTTCCATCACCTGGGCCGGATCGACAACCAGGTGAAGGTGCTGGGGAATCGCGTCGAACTGGAAGAAGTGGAAGCGCATGTGCGGGAGATCACCGGCAGCCATGCGGTGGCGGCAGTGGCATGGCCTTGGGAGGATGGGCGCGCCATGGGCATCGCAGTATTCCACTGCGCCGCCGGCGTAAGCCGCGATGTGGTGCGCACGGAGATGCAGAAACGGGTGCCCATCTACATGGTGCCCTCGCGCATTATCCAGCTGGAAGCGCTTCCCATGAGCGACAGCAGCGGCAAAGCGGATCGCAAGGCGCTGGTGCGGATGCTCGAGGAGAGCGGCGCGCCGGCAGCGGACAAGGTTCGCTGACCATGCGGACCATCGCCCTCCCCGACGGTTTGTCGGTCTTCGGCCTCAATCCGGACGAGGCGCGCTTCATGCACAGCGAGGTCTTCGGCGCGCGCTGCTATCTGCAGCACGGGGTCGAGCTGCACGATGAAGACTGCGTCGTCGACGTGGGCGCGAACATCGGCATGGCCACCCTGTTCTTTCATAGGGAGCGGAAGGGCGTGCGCATTTTCGCCTTCGAGCCGAACCCGGCGGCGGCCGGCTGCCTGCGCGCCAATATCGAGCTTTACGGGATCAATGCACGAGTCTTCGACTGCGGGCTGATGAGCGAACCGGGAACCGCGGAGTTCACCCTCTATCCGGCCAATACGGTGGCTTCCGGTTTCCGCGCCGATGCGGATCACGAGCGGGAGATCACACGCACGTACATGATCAACAACGGAGTGGCGCCGCATGGCGCGGATCGCTTTGTCGAGGCGCTGTACCGAAGAGAGGAAAAATTCGTCTGTCCGGTCCGAACCCTCTCGGAGATTGTGGACGAGGAGCGGCTGGAGAGAATCGATCTGCTGAAGATCAACGTGGAGAGAACCGAGCGTGAAGTGCTGGGCGGAATCCGGCAAGACCACTGGATGCGGATTCGGCAGGTGGCGATGGAAGTCACCGACCTGGGCGGCGGACTGAGCGCGGTCGTGGAGATGCTGCGCTCCCTGGGGTTCCGGGTCGTTGTGGAGCAGGAGCCGCGGCTGCAGGGCACGCCCATCTACAATCTGTTCGCAACGAAACTGCCGGGTCAGGAGATCGTCTGATCGCCTTCGACGGCGGACAGTTCTGCGCAGGCTGCTGCATCGAGACCAACAGGAAGTGCATCGACCAGGATGAGCCGTTCGGGAACGCCGGACAGAGGCAGATGCTCGCGGCAGTGAGCCAGCAGGCGCTCGCTAAGCTGCGCGCGGATTCCCGCCTGGCCCGGAGCGTTGGCGAGGTGGAGAAGCGCGGATGAGGATGGGCCCGGAACGGCGAACGCTGCGTCCGGCGGCGCACCAGCGGGGATAAGCAGAGCATCGTAGCTGCCGTCGATGCGTGAGGCCAGCCAGCTGAGATGAACGCGGAGGCCGGGGTATTCGGCTTCCAGATCGAAGAGATCCTGCGGGTGCACACCGCGGTGAGCTGCCAGGCCAAGTTCCTGGCGCAGGCTGGCCGCAGTGCGCGCCGGATCGGCGGCGGCGATGCTTTCGAGCGCGGCCCGATCCCTTTCGATGCGCGCGTTGGGGATGGAATGGATGCCGAAGGGTTCCCTGCTCTCCAGCACACGGCGGCGGATCCGCGCGATGGGATCGGCGGATGCGGCTTCAAACGGGACGGGAACCGCTTCGGATTTACCGCCGACGTGAAGGATGGCGTCGTAGCGGTAGCGAGTCATCTCGTTGTCGGCGCGGCCGCGGCGCAGAGCGATCTCCACATGGGCGACGCGGTCGAGTCGGCCGCGCAGCGCGAGAAACCACGCCGGCGACAGGACGAGTTCCGGAGTATGGCGTACGCGGCGGCGCGCGCGCTCGCGGACTTCCGCCACAGGAAGATCGTCCTGGGCCTGAACGAGTTCGACCGATGCAGCAAAGGCAGTGAGCAGGGGAAGGCTGCGCACATCCCCGACGAAAATCCGTCCGCCATCGCGAACCAGGCCGACGGCCCTCTCAAGCACCTGCCCGAGGTAGGCCGAATGGGGAAAATACTGCACCGCGGAATTGATGATGACGGCGTCGAACGATCGCGGATCGAGCCCGGAGAAGTTATCGGCGCGGCGCTCCATCAGCTCGACGCGAGCAGCCACCGCGGGAACCGGCTGCAGCTGTTCACGGACTCGCGAGAGCACTTCATGGGAGAAGTCCACGCCGACATAGCGGTCGCAGTGGGGAGCCACGCGCAGCAGAAGCAGGCCCGACCCGCAGCCGATTTCGTAAATCGACCGCACCCCGAGGCGGAGGATGCTGTCGACGGAAGTCTGCACCCACTCGCGCATCTCCTCCGCCGGAAGCGGCTGGCGCGTATAGCTGCTGTCCCAGCCGACGATATTGAAGCCGGCCGGAGCGGACGTCGCCGCCGGAGACGACTGGTTCAGGTCGTAGGTCTTCTGCCATTTGCGAAGCGCGGCGGCTGCGGCGGCGGTGCGGTTCAGCGATTCGTCAAGGTAGCTTTCTGCGGGAATGACGAAGGCGACAAGACGCTCCGCCTGGCAAAGCACAGCGCTGGATTCCACGCCCGGATGACGAAGCAGGATCTCTTCTGCCGCGGCGCGGCGGGCGGCCAGCTCGACGGGTTTGCCGTTGCGGACCACCGGAGCATCAGCCGCGGGTGGCCGCGGTTTGGGTGAGCGCGAAAATGGCGTCGATGCTGTCGAGCTGCTCGCGATCGAAGCCGAGTTCGGCGAAGTCGATCCCGAATCGCTCCTCGAGGAACAGCACGATCTCGACGGCGTCGATGGATTGCAGGCGGCCGCTCATCAGCAGCGAGTCGCTGTCGCCGAGAGGCCGGCGATCGTCCTGGCGGGTGAGCAGGTCCTGAACAAAGTTACGAATCTCGTCTTTCCCGGCCATCGGCGCTCCTACAGGTGGATGAAGAACAGGCTTGCAAAGTATCGCACGGTTTGCGCGAGGGTGAAGGTGCGGGTATCCGTTTCGAAAACGGAAACCAGGACGTAGAAAAGGCCCACCCCGCAGATGGGCAGCAGGCGGCCGCGAATGAATCCTGAGTGCCGCGGGCCGCGTCTGCGCAGCTGCGAGATGCTCAGGCCGATCGTCAGCGCGATGCAGTAAACAAACTCCACCTGATAACTGGCGATGCCTCCCCACAGGCCGCGGTCGCGGAAGAAATGCCAGTCACGGGTGATGTGGTAGAAGGCATCGCCGAAGAGGATGGTGACGCTGGTGGCGAAGACCGTGCGCACGCGCCGATGCTTCTTGAAGTAGCGAAGGAAAGTGGGAAAGTAAAAGAAGTCGACCAGCAGCTCTTTGAAGTAGTAGTAGAAGCGATTGAAGAAGTCGATGAGGGTGGTCGCCGAAAGCGGACGATAGGTGTTGCGCAGCGCATTGAAGCCGGCCATGCGGCAGCAGCCAATGAACGTATGGCCGAAGATCGAAAATCTGAGAATCAGCTCGAAGTAAGCCAGAATCTGACAGGCCCAGCGCATGTGCCAGGGAACCGGCGTGCCGCGCACGCTCATGGCCAGCGCGTTTTCGGGCAAGGGAATGCGCATGTAGCCGTGAAAGAAGCGATACCAGCAGATCTGGACGAGCGCGAGGAGCAGCGCCCACACCAGAAGTTTGAGCCCTTTGAGCTGAACCACCGCAAGCTGTTCGGGAGTTTTTGCCTCGATGCGGCGAAGATAGGCTGCACCCTTGGGAAACGGTGTGTTGGTGGTGCCCCAGATGGGACGGAAGGTGGCGATCTGGAGGCTAAGGTCGCGGGAGGCTACGGAGCTCTTGTCGGTCACCGCGTAGGCGATAAACCAGACATACGAGGCCATGGCGCCCACCAGCGGCCACAGGATCATGGCCGGCCGAGAATGCGGCCTGGTGGCGCACGCCGCCACGATCAGCAGAGAAAAGCCACTCAGCAGAAAGATCAGGGGACGCCGGCCAAAGCGGGACTTCGGCCAGCGCTGAACGCATGCGTAAAGGGCGATCCCCAACCCAATCACGCCGTAGGTTTCGCCGAGCATCAGCAGATTGTGGATCCACGTCACAGCCGCGACCAGAAGCGGGCCGGCGGCCAGCACCGGGCGGCGATATTCAGGCAAAAAGCTGATGAACGCGAAGGCGCAGGCGAGCAAAAGAGCGTAGCCAGGCTGGATCAGGAAACGGAGAACCGCACCAAATAAGGTGAGCAGCAGGAGTTTGCCCGGCGGAGTTTGAACCAGAGCGATCGCCTCCGGCCACGTATCGATGCGCGGAATCAGGCGAAATTCGGCAAATCTGCCGGTCTGAGGTCGAGCGCTTTCCGTTTGCGTGAGCATTGCGGGCTTCCACGAGAAATCTGGACGGCGGCAAAGCGCTTCCGCCGTCGGAACAGGCACCCCGCCGCCGCGCCAGACGTCCGGCCAGCCTGCGGAACGAGCTCTTTGAGGGGCAGTATACCCAGCCCGGGCGCGCCGGCAGATAGCACTTTCGCAGGAGCCCCCCGCGAGGCGTGCCCCGGCCGCCAACACCACGGAGTGAGCCAGCCCCAGGAAAACCTCCACCTGAAAGCATCCAGTCAGTAGACTGGGGAAGGCATGGGCGCGGGATTCGCATCGACCGACCGCTTTCTGGCGGAAATCCACGAGAACCGAATGCGGGCGGGGTACGTTCTCGCCGGTGACGACGTCTTCCTCTACGAGCGCTGCCGGCGAGGCGTGCTGTCTGCGCTGGTGCCGAAGGATCTGCGGGAGTTTTGCCTGTCCGATCTGGACCTGGCCGAGACCAACATCTTTGAAGCACTGGACCGGGCACGGACGCCCTCGCTGATGGCGCCCTTTCAGGTTCTTTTCGTGAAAAATCTCAAGACCCTGTACACTCGCGGCGCAAAAAAGGAAGAATTCGCCGCTATCGAGGCCTATTTCCGCTCGCCCAATCCGCAGGCCCTGGTGATTTTCGTCGCCGATCATCTGCGCATCCCCTCAGACCCGCGGCGCATGGACATGCAGGATAAGGATCGCTACGAGCGGATCCGCGAGACGCTGGGCGAGTGGTGCGGGATTGTAGAGCTTGCGCGCGTCGACGAGGCCGACGCCCTGAAGTGGATCGCCGCCGAAGCGAAGCGGCGGGAGATCCAGTTTGACCCCGATGCAGCGCGTGAACTGGCCGACGCGCTCGGCGCCGACATGATGCTGATCGCAAACGAATTTGAGAAGCTGGCGCTGTATACCGGCGAAAAGCGTCGTGTACTCGGCGCCTCCGACGCGCCCGGTGCTGGCGCAGCTGGGGTGAGGGTCACGCTGGGCGATGTGGAGACCATGGTGCTGGCAGCCAAGCAGCGCTCGCTTTACGAGCTCACGGATGCCATCTCGGCGAAAGATCGCGCGCGCGCGCTAAGCCTGCTGCATGGGCTCCTCAATGCCAGCGACGGCGGCGAGGATGCCGCCATCGGGCATCTGTACATGCTCGCGCGAACCTTCCGGCAGATGCTGGTGATCCTCGAGAAAAACGTGCGCG
>Ga0335075_10000939_pt1 | contig 49067 bp, 49 predicted proteins | sample Lox_Sample_24_FD_206723 | JGI IMG/M metagenome (GOLD analysis project Ga0335075, IMG submission 206723) | Soil microbial communities from Loxahatchee National Wildlife Refuge, Florida, United States - Lox_Sample_2.4 | ecosystem: Environmental > Terrestrial > Soil > Wetlands | place: USA... | reverse complement strand
TGGTAGTCGGTCTCGGCGGCACCTTGCGGGCGAACTCGTCGACCGAGCGAGCCCTGCGCCATTGTCTGGCTGCCGTTGAGCGCCAGGGTGGACGCACCAAACTGTACTGCGGCGGCGACATCGAATTTCCGATGTACAACCCGCACGAACCAGCCCGCACTCGCGAGGCGATCCAATTGATCGAGGCGCTCCGTGAGGCAGACGCCGTCATCGTCGGGTCGCCCGGATACCACGGCGGCATCTCCGGACTGGTGAAAAACGCGCTCGACTACATCGAAGATATGCGTGACGACTCCCGCGTGTACCTCGACAACAAGCCATGGGGCTGCATCAGCTGTGCATACGGCTGGCAGGCGGCGGTGGGCACACTAGACCAGCTCCGCGCCGTCGGACATGCGCTGCGGGCGTGGCCCACCCCGTTGGGCGTCGCGATCAACTCCGCCGACCAAATCTGGGATGAGGCAGGCGAACTGATCGACGTGACCGTCACAAATCAGCTGAACCTGTTGGCGTCGCAGGTGTTGACATTCGTGCGGTCGACTCCGGGCCGGGCCACCGGGTAGGAATTGAGCAGCGGGATGCAACGCAAGGAGCTCGTAGTCGACGGGCTGGCCACCAGCTACCTGGAAGCCGGCATCGGCGACCCGGTTATCCTGTTACACGGTGGCGAATTCGGCGTCAGTGCCGAGATCGGTTGGGAGCACACGATACCCACGCTGGCTGAGCAGTATCGAGTGTTGGCGCCCGACATGCTGGGCTTCGGGAAGTCGGCCAAAGTCGTCGATTTCAACGACGGGCGCGGCATGCGGATCCGTCATATCGCACGGTTCTGCGACGAGCTCGGCATTGACTCCGCTCATTTCGTCGGCAATTCGATGGGCGCCATCAACCTGCTCACCGACGCCACTTCGGATTCGCCGAAGCTGCCGATGCGCAGCCTGGTGGCGATCTGCGGCGGTGGCGAAATCCAACGTAACCATCACATGGAAGCACTCTACGACTACGACGCGACCGTGCCCGCTATGCGTCGGATCGTCGAGGCGCTGTTCCACGATCCGTCGTATCCGGCCGACGACGACTACGTCCAGCGTCGTTACGAATCCAGCATCGCTCCCGGTGCCTGGGAGGCGCTCGCCGCGGCTCGTTTCCGCCGGCCCGGGGCCGCGCCGCCACCCGCTCCGTCGAGCAAACGGGCCTATCACCGCGTCTCGGTTCCGGCGCTTGTGATTGAGGGCGGCTGCGACAAACTTCTTCCGCCCGGCTGGGCGAAAGAGATCGCCGACCAGATTGGCGGGGGACGCTCAGCCTCGGTCGAGGCGGCGGGTCACTGCCCGCAGATCGAGCAATCGGCGGTGGTCAACGAGCTGCTGCTGGAATTCCTGGCAAGCGTCGACAAACGCGCCTGAGCTGCGCCGCGGGCAGATTTCTCGCAGAACACACTAAGCCGGCACAAAGTCGTCGCTAAAGATTTATTCATCTCTAATTCCGCGGTAACGACAGAGCGATCAAGTTCGTCGTTGCCGGATGCCCCGGGTAGCTTCAGCACGGCGACGATGCAGGCCGAAGGCCTGAGGCGGGGGCGAGCCGGGCAATCAAGCTCAGCGCCGGCGAATTGCGATCATTCGGTTGGCTGCGGCGGCCACCAAGTAAACCACCGCCACCACGATGATCAATGTCAGCGCTGCACCCCAAACACGCAGGAAGCCAGCGTGCTCGGGATTGTTGAGTTCGCTGTAGATCAACAACGGCAGCGATGCCATGTTGCCGTTGAAAATGTCGAAGTTGATCGAGCGGCTATATCCGACCAACACCAGCACCGGCGCGGTTTCGCCCATGACACGCGCGATCGACAGCAAAACGCCGGATATGATGCCCGGCAAGGCGACCGGTAAAACGACCCGTACGATCGTCTTCCATTTCGGAATACCCAAGGCGTAGCTGGCTTCTCGTAGGTCATCGGGCACCAACTTGAGCATCTCCTCAGTCGACCGCACCACGATGGGCAACATCAGCAAGACCAGCGCGAGTGACACCGCGAAGGCGCTCTGCTGAAATCCCATCGTGGCGATCCACAGGCTGAAGATGAACAGCGCCGCGACGATCGAGGGGAGGCCTGCCAGCACGTCAACCATGAAACTGGTGAACCGCGCCAACCGGCTGGAACGGTATTCAGCCAGATACACCGCGGTCATCAATCCCAGTGGTACGGCAAGGATCGCCGCCACCGCAGCCTGCACCACCGTTCCATAAAGGGCGTGATAAGCCCCGCCGGCGAACTGCTCGGGCAGCACTCCGCGCAGCGAGTGAGTCCACCATCCAGGCTGGATTATGGCATACCAGCCGCGTTGGACCACGACCCACAGCAGCCAGACCAGTGGTACCAACGCGATGACGAACGAACTCACGAAAAATAGTCCCGCGACCTTGTTTTTGATCCGCCGGCGCATGCTGATCGGCATAACCGCCGGAGCTTTGACCGGCAGGTCGAGGGTAGAGGCGCTCACGTTTTGACCGCCCTGCCCACAATCGCGCGAGCGGCAGCGTTGACGATGAACGTGAGGACAAACAGCACGAATCCAGCCGCGATATAGGCTCCAGTCGGCAGTGGCTCGCTGAATTCATTTGCTGCAGAGGCAATCTTGGAGGCGAATGTATAGCCACCGTCGAAAACCGACCACTTCCCGGCGCGAGTGGCCGCGCGCAAGATGATCAGCACGGCGACGGTTTCGCCCAGAGCCCGGCCCAGCCCCAGCATCGACGCGGCGACGACACCACTGCGACCAAACGGCAGCACCGCCATCCGCACCACCTCCCACTTTGTCGCGCCCAGGGCTTGCGCGGCTTCGATGTGCGGGCTGGGGGTCTGCCGGAACACTTCACGCGATACCGAGGTGATGATGGGCAGGACCATCACCGAAAGCACCACGCCGGCCGTGAAGATGTTGCCGCCGCCGGCCAATGAAACGTTGCCGGCCTTGAACAGAAAGAACCATCCCAGGTTGCGGTTGAGCAGTGTTTCGATGGGCGCGAGCTGCGGTGCCAGCACGAAAATCCCCCACAACCCGAAGACGATCGACGGCACTGCGGCGAGCAGATCGACTAATGCGCCGAAAGTGCGTGACAGCCTTGCTGGCGCGTATTGGGTAAGAAAGACGGCGATCCCGATCGCAATCGGTACCGCTAAGGCCATGGCGCACAGGGAACTCAGCACCGTCACCATGAACAGGTCACGGATGCCGAACGCCAGGTGATTGCTGTCGGTGGTGTCGAATTGCGCGCTAGTGAAGAAATTTGCGTGGTTCGCGCGCAGCGACGGGACGGCTTGGACCAGTAGGAAGATTGCGATCAGACCGATGGCGATCGTGATCGTCGAACCGGCGGCGGCGGCGGCCAACTTGAACAGTCGGTCACCCCGCCGTGCCTTCGCCTTGTTGCTAGCCGTTAGCCCAGGCATTGTGGCGGTCGACACAGTGGTTCTAAGGTTCTACGCGATCAAGCGATGCCGTTGACCGCGGTCGACAATCTCGACTTGAACGCGTCGGGAATGGGAATGTATCCATTGTCCGCCAACCCATTCTGGCCAGGGCCGATGGTTTCCTGCAGGAATGCCTTCACGGCCGTACCGACCTGACTGTTGGGATATTTGGAGCAGACAACCTCATACGTCGCCAGCACAATCGGATAGGCGCCCGGCTGTGTTGGCTTGTAGAACGAGACCGTGTCGAGCATCAGGTCGTTGCCCTCTCCTCTGACTTTCGCGCCGGTGATGGTCTTACCGACTGAATCGACGCTGATCGACACCGGGTCGGGGCCCGCCGAAGTGACGATCTTGGCCACATTCAGCTTCTGTGCTTGGGCGAACGACCATTCGTTGTAGGTGATTGATCCCGGAGTGTTCTTGATCGCCGCCGAGGTGCCGTCGTTGCCCTTGGCGCCCTCACCGATACCGCCATTGAACGACTTTCCGGTGCCCTTGCCCCAACCGCCATCCGATGCGGTATTGAGGTACTGCTGGAAATTGTCCGTGGTTCCCGACTGGTCACTGCGAAACACGACGTGGATTGGCAGATCGGGCAGTGCGGTGCCGGCGTTGAGCGCGGTGATGGCCGGGTCATTCCACGTCTTGATGGTCCCGTTGAAGATTTTTGCCGTCGTCGGCCCGTCCAGATTCAGCGACGTCGCGCCGCTGACGTTGTAGGTCACCGCGATCGGGCCGAACACGACCGGCAGGTCCCACGCAGGCGAGCCGCACCGCTGCTGCGCTTTAGTGTGCTCTTCGGCGCTCAGCGGCACGTCCGAGCCGCCGAAATCGGTTTGGTTGCCGACGAACTCATTGATCCCGGCACCGGAACCGTTGGCTGTGTAGTTCAAGGTCTGGCCTGAGCACGCTTGTTCGAACGCGTTGACGAAGCGGGCCATGGCGTTCGCCTGGGCGGTGGATCCGCTGGCTTTCAGTGTTGGCTTTCCGCCGCAGCTCACGTTAGCCGCTGACGAACCAGCCGAACCGGGAGACGAGCCAGACGCCGCACCGCTTCCATTGATGTTGTTGTTATCCCCACAAGCGGACAGCATCAGCGCACCGGTGGCCAATACACTCAGCGCAGCACCAAATCGGTTCAGGTTCAACATTGTCCTTTGAACAGTCGGAATTGTGAACGGCCGGGATTGTGACTACCTTTACTGCGCCGGCAGGCCAGGCCGCACCACAGGATAGTGCCGAGTAACGGAAGCGTGGCTGCTCTGGGCAAACGGCGTGAGGATTCGAAGTAAACAAATCGCGTCAGCAAGCCGAACGTAGCATCGCACCGACGGTGTCTGCGACGCCTATCCTAAATCAATCGCTTGACTTAACCGATGTCGCGCCGATTAACTCATTGACATGGTCAACGAACTGACCGGCAAGGTCGCGATCGTCACCGGCGGTGCCTCGGGCATCGGTGCCGGCATTGCGGAGAAGTTTGTGGCGGAAGGTGCACGGGTGGTGATCGCGGACGTCGAGCGTGATCGCGGTGAAGCTCTCGCCGCCACACTGGGCGCCGAAGCGGTCTTCCGGTTTACTGACGTCTCGGAGCCCGACCAGGTCGGTGCGCTGGTCGCGGCCGCCGTTGAGACATTCGGCGGGCTCGACGTGATGGTGAACAACGCCGGAATCTCCAGCAAGATGCACCGCAGCTTCCTCGATGACGACCTCGCTGACTTCCAGCGCGTCATGGCGGTCAACGTCTTGGGCGTGATGGCCGGTACCCGCGACGCGGCCCGGCAGATGGCGACCAGCGGCGGCGGGTCGATCATCAACATGTCGTCGATCGGCGGCATCCAGGCCGGCGGCGGCGTGATGACCTACCGCGCCTCCAAGGCAGCGGTCATCATGTTCACCAAGTCCGCCGCGATCGAGTTGGCGCATTACGAGGTGCGTGTCAACGCCATCGCCCCGGGCAGCATACCCACGCCAATCCTGGCCTCGTCCGTATCCAGCAAGACACATCAAGAGCTCGAACGTTTCGAAGAGAGAATTCGGGCGCAGATGCGAGCCGACCGTCCGTTGCAGCGCGAGGGCACACCCGAAGATGTCGCTGAGGCCGCGCTGTATTTGGCCGGCGATCGATCCCGCTATGTAACCGGGACAGTCATGCGCGTCGACGGAGGCACTGCGGCCGGTAAAGCAATTCGCCGCAGCCGTCCAGGAAATTAAATCAATCGCTTGACTTAATCGGGATCGAGGCGTTGACTGGCCAGGTGACCACCGCGAAGGCCGCGCGCACCGACCGGGCCAGTACCACCCAGGAGGCGATCCTCACCGCGGCCGAACGGCTGTTCGCCGAACATGGGGTCTTCGCCGTCTCGAATCGGCAGGTCAGCGAGGCTGCCGGGCAGGGCAACAATGCCGCGGTCGGCTACCACTTCGGCACCAAAACGGATTTGGTGCGGGCTATCGAGCAACGGCATCGGGTGCCCATCGAGCTGCTGCGGGAAAAGATGGTTACCGAGGTTCTGCAGTCCGGGGCCGCCGACGACATGCGCAGCTGGGTGGCGTGCCTGGTGCGCCCACTGACCGATCACCTGGCGGCCCTCGGCAACCCCACCTGGTACGCGCGCTTCGCCGCGCAGGTGATGACCGACCCGGCCTACTACAACATCGTGGTGAAGGACGCCCTGACATCTGAATCGCTGGTTCAGGTGATCGACGGCATCAACCGGTGTCTCCCCGAGCTGCCGACCGAAATACGGGTGGAACGCAACCTGATGGCCCGCAACCTGCTGATGCACACCTGCGCCGAGCGTGAAAGGGCGATGGCCGCAGGCGCATCCGTGCCGAGTTCCTCTTGGCAGGCCGCAGGATCCGGTCTCATCGACGCGGTTGTGGGACTGTGGCTCGCGCCGGTAACACCACACGATTGAAGAAAATAATAATGAAAGTGACTGTGGACCAAGATAAATGCGCATCCTCTGGCAACTGCGTGATGAACGCTGTCCAGATTTTTGACCAGCGAGACGACGACGGAGTTGTCATCTTGCTCAATAAGAACCCGCCGCCCGAACAGGCTGACGACGCCCGCAGGGCCGCCGCGGGTTGCCCCGCACAGGCCATCCACATCGAGGAGTGACAAGTGTCCGACACCCTCACCGGTATCGCACCCGAGGCGGTCTCTGACGTTCCGGAATATCCGATGGGAAGGGCGTCCGGCTGCCCGTTCGCCCCGCCACCGGAGGTGATGGAACTCGCGGCAGCCCGGCCGCTGTCCAGAGTCAGAATCTGGGACGGCAGCACGCCGTGGCTGATCACCGGCTACGAGGAAGTGCGGACGCTGTTCTCCGATTCCCGGGTCAGCGTCGACGACCGTCGGCCCGGCTTTCCGCATTGGAACGAAGGCATGCTGTCGACCGTGCACAAGCGCCCCAGGTCGGTGTTCACCTCGGACGCCGAAGAGCACACCCGGTTTCGGCGAATGTTGTCCAAGCCGTTCACCTTCAAGCGAGTCGAAGGCCTGCGGCCGGCGATCCAGCAGATAACCGACGAGCACATCGACGCGATGCTGGCCGGACCGCGGCCGGGCGACATCGTCACCGCGCTGGCACTGCCGGTGCCGTCGCTGGTGATCAGCCAGCTGCTGGGCGTGCCGTATGAGGACGCTGAGATGTTTCAGCACCACGCCAACATCGGGCTCGCGCGGTATGCGACCGGTGACGACACCGTCAAAGGCGCGATGAACCTGAACAAATACCTTGCTCAGCTGGTCGAAACCAAGATGGAAAATCCGGCCGAAGACGCGGTGTCGGATCTGGCTGAACGCGTCAGGGCCGGGGAGCTCAGTGTCAAGGAGGCCGCGCAACTGGGCACCGGGTTGCTGATCGCCGGGCACGAAACCACCGCCAACATGATCGGCCTCGGCGTGCTGGCATTGCTGCAATATCCGGAACAGGCGGCTGTGCTGCGTGGCACCGACGACCCGAAGGTCGTCGCCAACGCGGTTGAGGAGCTGCTGCGCTATCTGTCCATCATCCAGAACGGGCAGCGTCGCGTCGCCGCCGAGGACATCGAGATCGCCGGCGAGGTCATCCGCGCCGGCGAAGGGATCATCATCGACCTGGCGCCGGCGAACTGGGATGCCAACGCATTTGCCGAACCCGAGCGGCTGTACCTTCATCGCTCCGGCGCCGGTCAGCACGTCGCGTTCGGATATGGCAGGCACCAATGCGTCGGTCAGCAGCTGGCGCGTGCCGAGCTGCAGATCGTTTTTCACACGCTGTTCCACCGCATCCCAACGCTGGAACTGGCCGTGCCGATCGAGGATGTCCCGTTCAAGCACGACCGACTCGCCTACGGCGTCTACGAACTGCCGGTGACCTGGTGAATCCCTTCACCCAGCGATCCGAGATAACTACTCTGAAAACAAGTGTGGATCCGATTGGAGGGCCATTGATGTCGCCTCAAGCCAGTACCGTTTCGCTCTATCCGCCCGGGGGATTTGGCGCACCCAAGGATCGACACGGCCGCGCCAACGGAACCAACGTCGGCCTGCCCGAAGGAACCGTGGTTTTCTCTGCGGATAACCACATTTCGCTCGCCGACGATATCTTCTACCAACGTTTCCCGGAGGCCCTGAAAGATAAGGCGCCGCGGATCTGGTACGAGGACGGCGCCTACCAAGTCGGGCGTAAAGGACAGTCCTTCCTGCCCGGTGACTTCAGCGCGGTGCTGATGCAGTACGACGACCTGCCCGGGGCCGCAAGCACCAACATCGAGGCCCGGATTCAGGAGCTACGCGAGGACGGCGTCGAGAAGGAACTGGCCTTTCCCAACGCGATTCTGGCGCTGTTCCACTACCCGGACAAGGAACTTCGCGAGCTCGCGTTCCGCATCTACAACGAGTACATCGCCGAGCTGCAGGAGCAGGCAGGCGGCCACTTTTACGGCGCGGGTCTGATCAATTGGTGGGAGCCGGAAGGTACTCGACGCACGCTCGCCGAACTGAAGTCATTGGGGCTCAAGACCTTCCTGCTGCCGCTGAACCCGGGCAAGGACGACGAGGGCAACATCATCGACTATGGCAGCACCGGGATGAAACCGGTGTGGGACGAGATCGAAGCCGCCGGGCTTCCGGTCGCCCACCACATCGGTGAGACCCCGCCGAAGACGCCGTGCCAGTTCAACAGCGTGGTGGTCGGCATGATGATCAACATCGACGGCTTCCGCGAACAGTTCGCCAAGTACCTCTTCTCCGGAATTCTCGACGATCACCCCACGCTGCGGATCGGCTGGTTCGAGGGCGGAATCGCCTGGTTGCCTTGGGCTTTGCAGGACGCCGAGCATCTAGTGGCGTCCTACCAGCACATGTTCAATCGGCCGTTGGAGCACGATGTGCGCTACTACTGGGATACCCACATGAGCGCGTCGTTCATGGTCGACCCACTTGGACTGCAGTTGATCGACCAGATCGGCGTCGACAAGGTGATGTGGTCCAGCGACTATCCGCACAACGAGAGCACCTTCGGCTACTCGGAGAAGTCGTTGGCCGCGGTTGTCGAGTCGGTCGGCGCCGAGGCCGCGGCGCGGATTGTGAGCGGCAACATCACCCAATTCCTAGGCCTGTGAGGCTAATTCGATGACTTCGCTTCTGGCCCCACCCGTGTCGGCACTCGACATTCCGGAGACGCCCGATCTCGGTCGGATGCGTCGCGAGACCGGCGCGCGGCTGCGGTCGGCGATGGCCGACCGCGGCGTGGATGCCCTGATCCTGCTCGGAAACAACAGCGTCGTCTACGCCACCGGGGTGAGCTGGCCGCTCGGCGACGCCGGTTTGTCCTACGTTGAGCGTCCGGTCGCGGTGGTGCTCGCCGACGACCCATACCCGCATCTGTTCCTGCCGTTCCGTGAAGGCGCGGCATCGGAATCCGGGCTGCCGGCCGACCATCTGCACGGCCCGGTCTATCTGGAGTTCGACGAGGGCGTCGAGAACTTCGCGCGGGTGGTCGAGAACCTGGTCCCGTCCGGCGCCGTCTTTGCAGTCGACGAGCTCACCGGCGCCATGCGGCGCGCGCAGCCGCGGCTCTTCCCGTCCGGGCGGCCCGCCGACGCCGCGCAGATTGTCGGTGCCGCCAAGATCATCAAGACGCCCGACGAATTGGCATGCATCCGTGCCGCTGTCCAGATCACCGACACGGCCATGGTGGACGTGCAGGCCGCGCTGGCTCCCGGCATTCGGCAGATCGAGTTGTCGGCGGGCTTCCTGCGGCGGGCGTTCGAATTGGGCGCGATGGCCAGCATGCTGGATTCGATCTGGCAGGTGATGCCGTCGAGCAAGGCCGATGGTGTCTGGACCACCCATGGCGATCTGGCCTTGCCGTTGTTGACGACCGAGCGCGAACTCGTCGCCGGTGACGTGCTGTGGACCGACGTCAGCATCACCTATCAAGGCTACTGTTCCGATTTCGGCCGCACCTGGCTGGTCGGCCAAGACCCGACTCCGCGCCAGCAGGCGCAATTCGCCAAGTGGCGGGAGATCCTGGACGCCGTGCTGGACGTAACGCGAGCCGGTGCCACCGCGGCCGAGTTGGGCAGGGCGGCAATAAAAGCCAACGGCGGAATCCGGCCGTGGCTACCGCACTTCTACCTCGGGCACGGAATCGGCGTGAATGCAGCCGAAATGCCGATGATCGGTACCGATCTCGGCGACGAGTTCGACGAAAACTTCGTCTTCGAGCCGGGCATGGTGGTGGTGCTGGAACCGGTGGTGTGGGAGGACGGCACCGGTGGCTACCGCAGCGAAGAGATTGTCGTCATCACCGAGAAAGGCTGGATTCCGTTGACCGACTACCCCTATGACCCTTATGGCGCGCGCAATGGCCACTGAGGTTCTGCCCGACGACCTCGCGCTGCGTGCGGGTCGCCGGCAGCGGGCGCTGGCCCAGATGGAGAAGCACGACCTCGACGTACTGGTTCTCGGCCGGCAGGCCAACGTGCGCTACATCAGCGGTGCGCCTCAACTGTGGGTGGCAGGCACCCGACCGTTCGGACCGACGTGCGTGGTCGTCCGGGACACCGGGGCGATCCACCTGCTCAGCACCTGGGACGAGGGCGTCCCCGACGACATCCCGCATGAGAACCTCTACGGCATCGCCTGGAATCCGACGAACACGATCTCGGTGCTGAAAGAAATCCAGGGCGCAGCGACTGCCAAACGAGTTGGCACCGACGCGATTTCACCTGGATTCGCCCAGCTGCTACCGATCGCCTTCCCGAACGCCGAGCTGGTCGACGGTGAGCTGGCCATGCGCGCCGCCCGGCGGATCAAGACGCCCGAAGAGCTGACGGCACTGCGCGAGGCCATCCGGGTAGCTGAAGTCGGCCTGGCCGCGGCAGTCGCCGAGTTGCGACCGGGCGTCAGCGAGAAGACGCTGGCGGGAATCCTTCTGGAGGCGATGGCGGCCGGTGGGGTGAGTACGCCGTCGACCCAGGATGCCGCCTGGGTGACCTCACGCGAGCACCCGTGGCGACGGGCGAGTGACGACGGGCGGGTCCAGCCCGGCGACTTGGTGGCTTTCTCGGCCGGCGTGCTGGACAACGGCTATACCGGTGAGGTCGGCCGCACCTGGCCGGTCGGCGAACCCAACGGCGCTACCGATCTATACCAGCGATGGGATGCCTTGTGGCACCGACTGTATGACGCATGCCAACCCGGCGCGCCCGGTACCGACCTGCTGGCCGCCTACCATGCGGCGGGGGAGCACCTGCCGCCGATGCCGATCGCACGGGGTCTGGGTCTGGGCTTCGATCCGCCGGTTGTCTCGCAGCATCTGCCCGCAACTGCCGCCGAGGAACGGCTGGAGCCGGGAATGGTGCTCGCGGTCACCGGCTACGTCTGGCAGGAAGGCCTCGGCGCGGTGTTCGGCCGGGAGGCGGTCTTGATCACGCCCGACGGGCCGGAGATCCTGACGTCGAGCCCGTCGGCCAATGTCGCCGTCGGCGCTTGAAAATGGCAGAGAGCAAACGGCCGTCGCCCGAGGAGATCATTCTCTACGCGAAGGATCCGAAGACCAAGATCGCGACGATCACATTCAACCGTCCCGAGTTTCTCAACGCGCCCACCTCGGCTGCGCGGCTCCGCTACGCCGATCTGTTGCGCGGAGCCACTGTCGACGACGATGTCAAGGTCGTGGTGGTGCGTGGTGTCGGCGACGATTTCGGCAGCGGCGCAGACCTTCCCGAGTTCATGGCGGGCGCCGATTCGCCCGGCGCCCGGCTCGCGGAGTTGCGGGTCGACGATGACGACGTTCGTTATCCGCCGAAGGGATCGCTGCGGCACGGCGCGACGATCAGCGCGTGGTTCGCGAACTCGCAGGCCGGCAACCGTCCCCTGCAAGAGTTCAAAAAGATCAGCATCGTCGAGGCCAAGGGGTACTGTTACGGCTGGCATTTTTATCAGGCCGCCGACGCCGATCTGGTAATCGCCAGCGACGACACGCTTTTCGGCCATCCGTCCTTTCGGTATTACGGCTGGGGGCCGCGGATGTGGACGTGGGTCCAGACGATGGGAATGCGCAAGTTTCAGGAAATGGTCTTCACCGGACGGCCATTCACCGCGGACGAGATGTTCCAGTGCAACTTCCTGAACAAGGTCGTGTCACGGGATCAGCTGCAGGCCGAGGTCGAAAAATACGCGCTGGCGTGTGCTCGTAATCGGCCCACAGACACCATCTTCATGCAGAAGATGTTCTTTGAAGTGGTCAAGCAGTATCAAGGCGAATACCTCGGCAGCCTGCTGAGCGCAGTCTTCGAGTCGATGGGTGGCGGCGTCAGCCCCGATGATGATGACCTGATGCTCGGCGATGCCATCGACAGCGGCCTGACCGACGCGGTGAAGGACAACGACACCAAGTTCCCACCGGACTTCCGGTTGAGCAAGTCCAGCCGGACGAAGAACAGGTAGCCCGTGCAGCCAGATATTGGCCCGCTGCACGGCTACACCGTCGTCGAGCTGTCTACCGGCATCGCGGGAGCCTACTGCACCAAACTGTTGGCCGATGGCGGCGCACACGTCATCAAAGTCGAGCCGCCGCAAGGTGATCCGCTACGTCGGTGGTCGGCGTCCGGGGCCCCCATCGAACCCGGCCATGACGGCGCCCTGTTCAGCTTTTTGGCGTGCTCCAAGCACAGTGTTACAGCCGATCCGGGCATCGACGGCGACGTCGAGTTCGTCAATGATCTGTTAGCCGCTGCCGACGCGGTTGTGTGGTCGCGCGGTTCGACGTTGGCCGACTGCGATGCATTCGCGCCCACTGCACTGCGTCGTTCTCATCCGCATTTGATCGTTACGTCCATCACCCCGTTCGGGCTGGAAGGTCCGTGGCGGGATCGGCCGGCCACCGAGTTCACCCTGCAGGCATGGTCCGGCGGAATCGTCGGACTCGGTCGCGGATCACCAGACCGCGCACCGGTATTCGTCGGCGGGCAGGTCGGTGAGTATCTCGCCGGCGCCTACGCCAGTGCAGCGACGCTGGCGTCGCAGTGCCGCGGTGGCGGCGAGCTGCTCGACCTTTCTATGCTCGAAACTCAGATATTGGGTCTCACCTACTACCCGGTCACCTATTTCCAGATGCTCGGACGGCCATGGCGGGATGCCCGCAAGCTGACCGTGCCGGGTATCGCCCGCGCCAAAGACGGATTGGTCGATGTGGGATGCGGAACCGCGCAGCAATGGTTTGACCTGTGCGCGATGACGGGCCACCAGGAGTGGATCGACGAGGATTCGCCGCTGTCGATCACCGAGCAGGCCAACGAGAAGGCGGACGAGATCTACGCCTGGGTGCGCAGCCAGACGGTGGACGAGATCCGTGACCTCGCCTCCGCGTTCCGGATCCCGAACGCGCCGGTGGCCAACGGCGCCAACGTCGCCGACTTGGACCACTTCCGGGAGCGTCGGTCGTTTGTAACCAACCCGCGCGACGGGTTCCGTCAGCCCGACCATCCTTACCGGACGCAACCCGCACTACTCCGACCGCCGCAACCGGCGCCGCGACTCGGTGAGCACACCGCGCAATACCGGCAGTGCCGGCCACCCGCCCGGCGGCAAGTGAATGTTTCGGATAGTCTGCCGTTCAAGGGCTTACGTGTGCTGGACATGACCACCTTCTGGGCGGGGCCGAGCTGTACGCATTTCCTCGCCATGCTCGGTGCCGAGGTGATCCACGTCGAATCGACGCGCAAACCCGACGGCACCCGGTTGATCGCCGGCGTGCCGGTCAGCGAAGACCGCTGGTGGGAGAAGTCGCCGATCTATTCGGCTCTCAACACCAACAAGAAGGGACTGACCCTCGATCTGCAAACCGGCACGGGACGAGACCTGCTGCGCCGCTTCATCACAACCTCTGACATCATCGTCGAGAACTTCACCCCGCGGGTGCTCGACCAGATCGGTCTGGACTTCTCGGCCATCCAAGCGCTGCGGGCCGACGCGATCCTGCTGCGGATGCCCGGGTTTGGACTGGACGGGCCGTGGCGCGACAACCCGGCATTCGCCTACGTCATCGAGGCCGCATCGGGGGTGAGCTGGCTGACCGGCTATCCCGATCGAAACCCCTACGAGCCGTATTCGGTCGGCGATCCGAACGCCGGGGTGCATGCCGCCAATGCGCTGTTGCTCGCGTTGGAGTTCCGGCACCGCACGGGGCAGGGAGCATTGATCGAAGCCGCGATGATCGACGCTGCCCTCAACATCGCCGCCGAGCAGGTGATCGAGTATTCCGCGTATGGGGCACTGTTACAGCGGGCAGGCAATCGAGGGCCGACTGCAGCGCCGCAAAACCTCTATCGGACAGCGGATATCGATAAATTCGGTCGTCTCGACAGCTGGGTCGCGATCGCCGTGGCCAATGATGAGCAGTGGGCAGGGCTGTGCGAGGCGCTGGGCCGGCCGGCGTGGGCGATGGATTCGGTGCTGTCCGATGAGGCCGGCCGGCGAGAACGACACGACCTCATCGACGAGCATCTCGGCTCATGGTGTCAGGATCGCAGCGGCGACAAGATCGTCCAGCACCTGTGGGATGCCGGCGTCCCGGTGGCCAAAGTACTGCAGCCGCATCGCCAGACCGACATTCCGCAACTACAGTTCCGTGGCTTCTTCGAGGATATCGGTCACCCCGTCAACGAGCGAGTCGCACACAGCACCCTGCCAGTGCGGTTTTCTGCCGGACCCGATCGTTTCCACCTGCGGCCCGCGCCGCTGCTCGGCCAGCACAACCACGAACTGCTCGCCGAAATCGGGCTGAGTGAACGCGAGATCGCCGAGTTGGAAGCCGACGGTGTCATCGGCCAAGCCCCCGGCGGAGCGAGAACGGCTGCCAAACAGTGACAATCAAGCCTTCCGACATCCTGCTCGAGGACCGGGTCGCCGTGGTCACCGGTGGCGGCGTGGGGATCGGTCGGGGTATCGCAGCCGGTCTGGCCGCTTTCGGCGCGTCGGTGGCGATCTGGGAGCGAGACACCGAAAGCTGTACTTCGTCCGCCGAAGCCATCGGCGGGTTAGGCATCGTCACCGATGTACGGGACACCGACCAGGTTCGAGCTGCCCTGGAGCGTACTGCGGCCGAACTCGGACCGGTGACGATTCTGGTGAACAACGCGGGTGGGGTGTTCTTCTCGCCGCTGCTCGATACCAGCGAAAATGGTTGGGATGCCTTGTATAAGGCGAACCTGCGACACGTATTGCTGTGCACCCAGGTGGTTGCTGCGAGACTGGTGGCCGCCAAGTTACCCGGCAGCATCATCAATCTGACTTCGATCGAAGGCGTCCGCGCCGCACCGGGCTATGCGGCGTACGCCGCCGCCAAGGCGGGTGTGATCAACTATACCAAAACCGCGGCGTTCGAACTGGCGCCGCACGGAATTCGGGTCAACGCCATCGCACCGGATCTCACCTTGACCGAAGGGTTGATGCAGCTCAGCCCCGACGGTCTGAGACCCGAAGTCAGCCAGGCCATTCCGCTGGGCCGAGCCGGCAATGTCGACGAGATCGCGGGCACCGCCGTCTTTCTCGCTTCCGAAATGGCAAGCTATATCACCGGTCAGACGATTCACGTCGACGGTGGAACACAGGCCGCCGGCGGCTGGTATCACCACCCCCAAACCGGCGACTACAAGTTCGGACCCGGCTAGCCAGTGGGGCTGGCCTTTTAGTGGGTCCAGCCGTCGGCGGCCTGATCGTCGAACGTGTGATCAATACGCTCGAACCTGCGGCGGATTGACGCACGGGCCGCCGTGTGGGGCAGCACGTACAAGCGGTTGGCCGCAATCGCATCGGCGGTGAGGCGGGCCACCTCGTCGACGTTCAGCGTGTCTGGCTGCGCCGGCATACTCGTCGACGACAGCCCGTAATCCGCTCCCATGATCCGTTCCGAGTTCGAGAGCAACTTGGTTTCGACGACCATCGGGCAGAGCACCGACACACCGATACGAGAGTCTTTGACCTCACGGGCCAGGTTTTCCGCCAGACCCACGACGCCGTATTTCGCGACGCTGTAGGCGCCGAGGCCGACGTTGGGCATCAGGCCGGCGAACGACGCGGTGAAGGCGATGTGGCCGCCGGTGCCCTGCTGCAGCAACCTGGGCAAGAACGCTTCGACGGCATGGATCGAGCCCCATAGGTCGATGTCGATCACCCAGCGCCAGTCGTCGTGCGTCATCTGCGCGATCGGGCCTGCGACCACGATGCCGGCATTGCTGAAGACAATGTCGACCTGGCCGAGGAGACGAAATGCCTCGTCCGCGAGGTGAACCACCTCATCGAGCTGTCGGACGTCGCACATCACCGCGTGCGCGTCAAACCCCTGGCCGTGCAAATGCGCCACCGCCTGTTCCAGCCCCGGCTTATCGACGTCGGCAAGCACCACACGTGCCCCACGCCGAGCGAACTCGGTAGCAGTAGCGAACCCGATGCCATTCGCGCCGCCGGTGATAACGGCTGCTTTTCCTTCGAAACCGTCCATGGCGCGACGCTAACCGATCGGTGCTAATGGCCGGTGACGGCCCCTACTTCAGGCAGCCACCCGCGTCGACGGGAAGCGTGACGCCCGTGACGTAGCGCGCCTCGTCGGATGCGAAGAACAGCACCGCATTGCTGACGTCTTGCGGTTCGACCCACGGAATCGGCAAGGTGTGGAACAGCTGACAGATGGGCGCCATGTCGTCCGGACCGGGGTTCTCCAGATCTGGCCGGAACATCTTAAAGGTGCCTTCGTTGTGCAGCATGGGTGTTTTCACATGCGTAGGGTGCACCGAGTTGACGCGAATCATGTGCTGCCCCAACTCAACCGCGAAAGCCCGCATCAGCCCGACGACCCCGTGCTTGGCAGCGACGTAGTGGCCGGTGTGCGGGTACGCCTTGAGTCCGCCGACCGAGCTGGTCAGAATGATCGAACCGCCGTGGCCGCCCGAGAGCAGGTGTGGGACGCCGGCTTTCACAGTCTTCCACACCCCGGCGAGATTGATGTCGATCATCTCGGTCCAATCTTCTTCGCTGGTCTTGTCCAGCGTCTCGCCACCGTTGCCGATACCCGCGTTGGCCACGATGATGTCGAGCCGGCCGAGCTGCTCAACGCCGTTGTCCACCGCAGCCTTCAATGCGTCGTAGTCGCGCACATCGACTTCCGCGGTGAAGATTCTGCGGTTGTGGCCTTTGACGAGGTCGGCGGTCTCAGCCAGATCTTCCGGCGTCGACGCCGGGATCGCGGTGTCGGTAACGCCGTCGCGGATTGGCTTACAGATGTCGATCGCGATGATGTCGGCGCCCTCCTGCGCCAACCGCACCGCGTGCGAGCGACCCTGTCCCCGGGCCGCTCCGGTGATGAATGCGACCTTGCCTTCGACTCGACCCGCCATCGTTACCTCATTTCCTGATTTGTGTTTGGCTCAACCGAGAACCGCCGGCATTGCCTCCCAGCCACGCACGGTGGACGTCGGAGACAATGTGGCGCTGCTGAGGTCGACCTCCCATTCCGGGAAGCGCTTCAAGATCTCTTCGAGTGCGATCCGACCCTCCAGCCGCGCGAGTGCCGAGCCGAGGCAGTAGTGGGTGCCGACGCTGAAGGCCAGATGCTGGCGTGGTTCCCGGTGAATGTCGAAAACATCGCCGTCCGGCGGGAATTGACGGTGATCACGATTGGCTGCGCCAATCAGCATCATCATCGCGCTGCCCTCCGGCACCGTCTGCCCGTAGTACGTGACATCGCGGGTCACGTAGCGTGCCACATGCGGAGCCGGCGGTTCGAAGCGCAGCAGTTCCTCGATGGCCTGCGGGATAAGCGCGGGGTTCTCGGCCAATGCCCGTCGCTGGTCGGGATGTTCAGCCAACACCTTGCCGGCCCAGCCGATCAGCCGGGTGGTCGTCTCATTGCCCGCGCCGGAGACCACGGTGATATAGGTGAGAAGCTCGTCGCGGCTCAGCCGCCGGGTGATCCCCTTCTCGTCAGTGAACTCGACGTTCAGCAGTTCCGTCATGATGTCGTCGGAGGGATGCTCGGCGCGCCAGTCGATGAAATCGGTGAAGAAGTCACCGGTATTCAAGCCATCTGCAACGGCCTGCATCGGCTTGCCGGCCTCGGTGCGCATCTGCGCGTTCGCCAAATCGCGCGCGGCTTCCTGATATTCCTCGGGCACCCCGAGCAACATGCCGATCACCCGCATCGGCATCTGTGCACCCAGGTCTGCGACGAAGTCGAAACCAGCTGCGCCAATCAGCGGATCCAAACTGCGAGCGCAGAATTCGCGGATCTTGGGCTCCAAGTCGTTGATCTTGCGCGGGGTGAACATGCGAGCCAGCAGTTTGCGATGCACATCGTGGATTGGCGGGTCCTCGAAGATGAGGACACCCGGCGGCATATCGATGTTGGCCTTGATCAGCTCGATGATTGCGCCGCGGGCCGAACTGAACGTCTCGTGATCGACGATCGCCCGGTCGACATCGGCGAAGCGGCTCAACGCATAAAAGTCGTGCTGCTCGTTGTAATACAGCGGTGCTTCTTCGCGTAGCCCTCGAAACGCCAAGTAAGGGTCACCATTGATCTGCACGTCGTACGGGTCGTAATAGACACCGCCCGGAGCAGTGACTGTCACGGGGCCTTACCTTTCGCAGCCGTTGGCCGCAACCGCATTGTTGGTAGCGCGGAATGCCTCCAGCACTCAGCGTCTGCGGCAACTCTGTCATCAGCCACCTGCGGGTGTCAACGTGGGATCCGTTTTCGCTACTTATCATTCTCGCTAATCGATAATATAATTCTCGCTGCCAACTGATGTGCGATATGCGAACGGTCAGGCGTCGACCGGATCGCCGGCGTTGCGAAAGCGCAGCAGCGCCTCTTGCGCGTAAGACGCGACCAGCGAGCCATCCTCGGTGAGGACGTCGCCGCGACCAAAGCAGCGGCCGTTCTCCAGCACCGGACTGTGCTGGCGAATTGGTAGCCAGCGATCGGTGCGAAATGACCGGTGAAACCAGATGGTGTGGGAGGTGACGGCCGAGGTGAACAACGTGCCGTTACCGCGATGGTTGAAACCTTCGAGCGGGCGAAGCGCGGTTCCGATCACCGTGAGGTCGGTGGCGTAGGCGGTCAGCGCGGACGCGAACTCGGTGTCCACGGCAGGGGTTCGCATCCACACTTCGAGTCGCGGTGGTCCGGCGGCAAGTAACCGGTGGTAGTCGAGCTGCTGATTGGCGCCCTCGAACACCGAACCGTCCTGGGCGCGTGGCTGCGGGCACGCCAACAGGCCGGTCCAAAGATCTGCCAAGTGCTCGGGCTAGTCGCCGACGAATCCGCGTGAGCAGAAGTCCCACACTTCGTCGGCCGTGATGGGATGTACGGTCGCGTCGTCGGAGCCGCCGCTGGACTGCGCGATGAACATCACCGTCTGCATGGTCATTGCGGCCATCCGCCGCGGATTGACGCCCGCGCGCAGTTCCCCGGCATCGCCGGCTGCTTCCATCAGCTCGGTTAGCAAAGCAAGAAGCGGCGCGTGAGCCACCTTGACCTCGGCTGGATGTGAGACCAGCAACCGTGGTGCAAAGTCGGTGAACAACGGCCGTTTGGCCGTGGGGTCGGGTCGGGAAGCTTCGAACAACAACTCGACAGCAACCTTCAACCGGTCGATGGGGTCGGTGTGGTTTGCGGTCGCGGCGCGGATCTGGTCGGCCGACCGGCTCAACGCGTCTTCGAACAGCGCGAGCAGGAGTTCATGCTTGCCGTCGAACTGCAGGTAGAAGCTGCGCAGCGACTGCCGAGACCGGTCGACGACCTCTTGGACGGTGAAGTCCGTGCTGCCCTTCTCGATGATGATGGCCTGGGCCGCGTCGAGGAAGCGTTGGACGCGCTGCGCTGCCCGCAGTTTGGCCGTCTTGATCGACCGCTCGACAGCACGCTGCTTCCAAGCCGGCTCTTCGCTTGGGCTGGTCACCGGGGGCTCCGATGATTGCCGCGAGGGGAGAACATGATTGGACTGTACCGGAGAACGCCGTGTCATTGCGGGCTAGACCCCCTCACGGGACGACGTGTCTGAGATTGTAACTTTCTCGCGACGAGAATACTATTCTCTTGCTGCTCTCCGCGGAAGAGAATGCAAAAGAGCGGACCGCGGCGATACGCCGCAATCACAGTTGTCACATCCTTTGCAGTGCGGAGAGGATAGACAACCTCCCCGCCTCTAGGCGACAACTCCCCTCCTCGTCACGGAGAAGTCGCTCAGAGGTGGGCAAATCAGCAACTGGTTTCTCGGAGGAGACGGTGTGGCTGACACGGCAGCTCGCTCAAGCCGCTCAGAGATTAGTCAGTCGCGGCGCACATCGCTTGCGGCGCAGCGTGGCTCCGGCCTCTCGGGTCAGTTCGCGCGCACTGCCGAGCATCCCATCCAAGACCAGCGACCGCTTCACATGGCGATGCAGCTCATGCTCCGCGGTGAACCCGATACCGCCGAGCACCTGCTGACAGTGACGCGCCGCCGTCAACGCGGCCTGGCCGGCCGCGGCCTTCGCGAGCAGAAAGGCCAGATCGTCTGGCGCAGCCGCGGCGGCAACTAATGTTGACTCCGCACCTTCGACGGCGACCAGCGTCTCGGCCAGCCGATGCCGGATCGCCTGGAACGAGGCCACGGGTCTACCGAATTGCACACGGTCCAAAGCATGTTGGCGCGCCAGCGACAGCATGGCGCGGCCGGCGCCCACCAACCACCAGCCGAGTGCGTGCCGGCCCGCGGCCAGAGGTATGGGATCTCCCTCGGGCACGCGGTGTATCGGCACGTCATCGCCCAGCGCCGAGCCGGCCTGGTCGGTGCGTTCCCAGACCACCCAGGAGCCACCCGCGAACGGCAGCGGAAGGGTAGCGCCGCCGTCCCGTCCGGCGGCGCGCAGCACGACGTCGTTGAGTACCGGCGCATGGGCGCCAGTCTCACCGAGCAACCGAAACACCAAAGGAATTGCTGTTTCTGGCATTTCGTCGAGCATCTCTAGCCAGCCCAAATCCGTCAACGCCGCATCGAGTTCGCGACCCGACACCGCGGTCATGGTTTTCCGCAGTCCGTCTTCCAGCAGGTGCAAGGACTCGGTATCCACACTCACTCCTTGCCCAAGTCCAGCAGCCGGCGCGCGATGATGTTGCGCTGGATCTCGGCGGTGCCGCCGTAGATGGTCGCCGCCCGCGAATACAGATACTCGGGCCGCCATGGCGTGTCATCCAACTCGATCGTGCCGGGCAGCAGGTCGCGGACGGTGTCGAACATCCGCTGTTCGGCGGTGGCCAGCAAGACTTTGTCGATAGAGGTCTGCGGCCCGAGTGGCTCTCCGTCGGCCAACCGGTGCTGGGTGGCACGAGACCGGCACCGCAGAGTGTGTAGCGCCAGATAAGCGTCACCGAGCTCGTAGTCATCGGGATCGATTGCCTCGGTGATGAATTCGTCGAACCGTGCGTAGAGGTAGGCGATGCGCTGCCAGAAGCAGGTGGAGCGCTCGTAGGGCAGCAGGTCCATCGCAAGCCGCCAGCCGTCGCCCGGCCCGCCGAGCATGCGCGCCGCCGGAATCACCACGTCGTCGAAGTACACCTCGCAGAACTCGTCGACTCCGTGCATGGTGCGCAGCGGCCGCACGGTGATGCCCGGCGTATCGAGGTCGACGAAGAATGCGGTGATTCCGTCATGGCCGGGTGCGGTGCGGGTGAGCAGAATGCACCGCGTCGAATACTGTGCGTAGCTGGTCCAAACCTTCTGCCCATTGACGATCCACTCGTCGCCTTGCGGGGCGGCACGAGTCGTCAGCGACGCCAAGTCGCTACCGGAGCCCGGCTCGGAAAAGCCCTGACACCACTGCTCGCGACCACTGAGCAGCCGCGGCACCATCTCCGCGGCCAGTTCCGCTGGTGCGTAATCGATCATGGTGGGCGCGAGCACCTCGACCATCGAGTAGGGACCCGGCTCGGCAAGACGACGGCCGACCACCTCCTCGCCGACAATCGCGCGAAGCATTGCCGGTCCGCCCAATCCGCCGACGCGCTCGGGCCAGCCGTACCGCATCCAGTCGGCGTCGTAGAGCGCCGAATGGACTCGGGCGAGCTGCTTAATGTGGCCTTCCAGCGAGTGATCCGGCCCGGGGGTCAGGTCGTGTCCGTCCAACCACGCCCGCAGGTCGCTCCGGAACTGGTCGACCTTCATGCAGGCGGTCGCCCGATCGCGTGTGGCCGACCGGAGTCGTGCGCGCCGCTGCGCCGAATGAAAGTCATGGCACGGGTTTTGAGCCGCCAGCCGTCATCCGTCCGCTGATAGGTGTCGCTGTAATACCCGATCCGCATGTCATGGCTGGCGTGGTCGATGAAGCACAGCGGTTGTGTTCCGGTGGCGGTGTCGCCGTTGAGTTCGATCACCGGAGTCGCCGTCATGAACAGCCCCTTGGGCGCGGCGTCGACGAGCACGGGAAACCGATCCAGCGAATAGGTTTCGCCGAAAGCGCTGTAGGTGCCATCGGGTGTGAAGACTTTGACCAGCCCGTCGATGTCCTGCTGCGTGATGGTCACGGCGTAGCGCGCCAACAGCTGCTGGATCTCGACGAGGTCATCAGTTCGTGTTGGCATAAACTTTGCCGCCTTTCATCACGAAACTTACCTTCTGGGTAACGCCGATGTCGGACAACGGGTCTCCGGGCACGGCGATGATATCCGCCAGTAGGCCCTCGGCCAGACGGCCGCGATCGGTGGCGTTGATCAACTCGGCGGCCGTGGTCGTCGCCGCCCGCAATACCGCCAACGGCGGCAGGCCCCAATCGACCAGGGTGACAAGTTCGTCGGCGTTGCGGCCATGCGGGATCGCGGGCGCGTCGGTGCCCACCGCGATCTTCACCCCGGCTTCGTGGGCGGCCAGGATCGAGGTCCGCGACTTCGGGAACATCTCGGCGGCCTTGGCCTGGAGCTCGGGCGGGGCGTTCGAGACGTCCATCCCTTCCGCCAGACGTCGAGTGCTCACCAGGAAGGTGCCATGCTCGACCATCATGGCGATCGCCTCGTCGTCGATCAGGAACCCGTGCTCGATGCAGTCGATGCCCGCTTCGACGGCATGCTTGACCGCCTCGGCGCCGTGCGTGTGCGCCGCGACGCGCAGCCCGCGTCGGTGCGCCTCGTCGACGATCGCCCGCAGCTCGTCATCCGAATAGTGTTGTGCGCCAGGGGGGCCGGTCAGCGACATCACTCCGCCCGAGCAGCACACCTTGATCAGCTCGGCGCCGTGCTTGATCTGATACCGTACCGCCTTGCGGATCTCGTCGATTCCGTTGGCGATGCCCTCTTCGACCGTCAAGTCCAACACGTGCGGGGCGAACGCGGCAAACATCGTTGGATCCAGATGCCCGCCGGTCGGAGTGATCGCATGCCCGGCGGGCACCACCCGCGGGCCGTCGATCCAGCCTGCGTCGATCGCCTTTCCGAGTGCGACGTCGAGCAGATAGCCGCCTGTCTTGACGAACAGTCCGAGGTTACGCACTGTGGTGAACCCCGCGCGCAGCGTTCGGCGGGCATTGCCGACCGCACGCAGCATCCGGGTCGGCGGGTCGTCCTGCACCTGGGACAGCCCGGGTTTCTCCCCGCGCCCGCCCATCAACAGGTTGACCTCCATGTCCATCAGCCCGGGCAGCAGGATCGAGTCCCCGAGGTCGATCAGGTCACCCTCGGGTTCGCCGCCGACACCGACGATCCGGTCGCCGTCGATCCGTAGGATTCCCGGTCGGACGATCTCGCCCGCATCGACGTCGAGCAGTCCAGCGGCCTTGAGCGTCAACACCTCTCAGATCACCGGCTCCCGAAGCACTTCAACCCACGCAGCGCCACTGTCGGGTACGCGCGGCTGCTTCCATGCCTCGATCGGGAACGACACCATGACCAACGACTGCATGATGTGCATGAGGGTCTTTGCGTCCTCGGGCAGATCGTCCAGTGGGAACTTGTCGCAGTATTCGATCACATCATTCAGACGCGGAAACGCGACGTCGTAGAACGCCTGCATCTCGGCCATCGTGGAGGCCAGCCGCTTGGCGTAACGCTCGGGCTCGGTGGCCAGATCCCAATCCAAATACGGCTCCAGGTCTGCGAATTCAGACGGTAGCGCCATTGCCTTGGTACTCCTTCACGTAGTCACCGGTCACTTTGTGCAGATGCCGGATCAGGACTTCCTGGTCGCACAGCAGGAACTCTGTGACGGCCCGGGTGCCGATCATGGTCTGGGTCGCTTCCAGGGTGTTGGCGTCCTGCAGCGCGTACTCCTTGAACGTCACTGCGGCTAACTCTTGGGCCAGGCGTTCCCGTGCGTTGCGCGGCGGAACGAAATACAACGTGCACTCGAAGATGTGCTTGTCGACGGCGGTCGGCCAGTAGTGATACGTCAGGAACCAGCCGGGCTCCCAGATCAGCAGCATGAAGTTCGGGTAGAAGAGCCACGAGTCTATGCCCCACTGCGGCACCCTCTTCACGTTGACACCTGGCGGCAGCTCCAGCTTCTCGATGATCTCCGGCTTGTCCCACGGGCCGAACAGTCCGCTGCGCAACACTTGGTCCATCGGCTTGACCATGCTCATGTCCACCGGCGGAGCCTGACCACCCCAGGTCGACTGCAGGCTGTGCGGGCCGGCTAATTCGTAGTGCAGCGCCTCGTAGCCGTACTTTTGGATCTTGGCGGCCTCTTCCTTGGTGTACTGCCCCTGGTGCAGGATCGGCGCATGGTAGAACTCGACGAACGCGTCGATGAACAGCTTCCAGTTGCTGCCGACCTCCGCCCGGTAGGAGTAGGTCTCCGTCATCTCGCCGAAGGGGTAGCCCTCGATGCTCTTGGCGAGCGGCCCGAGGTAGTCGACGAGTGGCGCCGCGTTGTTGTCGAAGTTGATGAAGATGAAGCCCTCCCACACCTCGCAGCGGACGCCGGCCAGCCCGTACCGGCCCTTGTCGACGTCGAAGAACTCGTCCTCCTGCTGGATGAAGGTCAGCTCGCCGTCGAGGTTGTAGCGCCAGGCGTGGTATTTGCAGGTGAACTGGCGGCAGGTGCCCGAGGTCTCCTCGTGTGGAAAGTCGTTCCACACCAACTTGTTTCCGCGGTGCCGGCAGACGTTGTGGTAGGCCTTGATGGACCCGTCCTTGGTCTTGACGACGATGACGGACATGCCCTGGCCCGCTGACGGCAGTTCCTTGGTGAAGTAGCTGCCGGTCCGTGGCAGCCGTTCCACCCGGCCGACGTTGAGCCACGTCCGCTTGAAGATCGCGTCGCGCTCGGCCTCGAAGAACGCCGGATCGATCGAGTCGGTGTAATCGACCGGTGCGGTTCCCAATTCGGGATAGTTTTCTGTCCAGCTGCCGGCAGCCGGCTTGGTGAAGTGCGGCAAGGCTCTTACTCCTCTTTCTAGTCTTTATGGCTTTCTTCGACTTCGACGCCAAAAGTGTTCAGCCCCATCGCAAGCGCGGTGTAGCCGCCGATCGTGAAGATCAAATCCATCCGCTGCTGCTCGTCGAGCCGCTCACCGAGCGCTGCCCACGTCTGGTCGGACAGATTGGTCTTCTCATCGAGCTCATCGACGGCCGACAGCACCGCGCGATCGAACTCGTCGCTCGGGTTGCCGGATTTCGCGGCGTCGATGTCCGCGTCGGACAGGCCTACCCTCCTGCCGAGCGTCACGTGGTGCGTCCACTCGTAGGCGCAGCGACGCCGATGTGCGACCCGGAGGATGACCAGCTCGCGGATTCGGGGCGGCAGCGTCGACCCGAAGAGCAGGTAACCGTTGAACCGCAGAAACGCGCGGGTCAGTTTGGGGTGATGCACCAGGGTCGACAGCAGGTTGCCGGCGTCGTCTGGGTTTCGCCTCTCTTCCGGCAGCATGCCGGCGACCGCATCGCGCGCAGCGTCGTCCCACTTGTCCGCCGGCAACGGGGACAGACGCATACGGCCTCCTCGGTTACGAGAATCATATTCTCATATTTGACCAATAGGTTTCCACGAACTCGCGGATTGGTCAATGTTTTACTTTTGACCAGCGGAAACGCCATCCTCAGGTGGGGGCTGGGTTAGCCCGGCGACCGGGCCCCGGCCGCCGTAGAGGTACCGTGAAGATGTTGATTCTCGCGATCAGAGAAGATAATTTTCATACTTGAGAGAACGGGCCGCCGAACGACCCCCGACGAGAGGAACGGCCAGTGAACAAAGACGACATGATTCTGATCAGCGTCGACGACCACACCGTCGAGCCACCGGACATGTTCAAGAACCACCTGCCGAAGAAGTACGCCGATGACGCGCCGCGGCTGGTGCACAACGCGGACGGCTCGGACACCTGGCAGTTCCGCGACACCGTGATCCCCAACGTCGCGCTCAACGCGGTGGCCGGGCGCCCGAAAGAAGAGTACGGGCTGGAGCCGCAAGGCCTGGACGAGATCCGGCCCGGTTGCTACAACGTCGACGAGCGGATCAAGGACATGAACGCCGGGGGCATCCTGGCGTCGATCTGCTTCCCGTCGTTCCCGGGGTTCGCCGGGCGCCTGTTCGCCACCGAGGACCCGGAGTTCTCGGTCGCGCTGGTGCAGGCCTACAACGACTGGCACATCGACGAGTGGTGCGGGGCCTACCCGGCACGGTTCATCCCGATGGCGATTCCGGTGATCTGGGATGCCGAGGAGTGCGCCAAAGAGGTGCGACGGGTCGCTAAGAAGGGCGTGCACGCACTGACCTTCACCGAGAACCCGGCCGCGATGGGCTACCCGAGTTTCCACAACGAATACTGGAATCCGTTGTGGAAAGCCTTGTGCGACACCAACACCGTGATGAACGTGCACATCGGATCCTCGGGCAGGCTTGCGATCACCGCACCCGATGCGCCGATGGACGTGATGATCACCCTGCAGCCGATGAACATAGTGCAGGCTGCCGCTGACCTGCTGTGGTCGCGGCCGATCAAGGAGTACCCGGATCTCAAGATCGCGCTGTCGGAGGGCGGCACCGGGTGGATCCCTTACTTCCTCGAGCGGGCGGACCGCACCTACGAGATGCACTCGACCTGGACACACCAGAACTTCGGTGGCAAGCTGCCCAGCGACGTGTTCCGCGAGCACTTCCTCACCTGCTTCATCAGCGACAAGGTGGGCGTGGCGCTGCGCAACATGATCGGCATCGACAACATCTGCTGGGAAGCCGACTACCCGCACAGCGACTCGATGTGGCCGGGCGCACCCGAGGAACTGTGGGACGTCCTGTCCCTCAACAACGTGCCGGACGACGAGATCAACAAGATGGCCTACCAGAACGCCATGCGCTGGTACTCCTTCGACCCGTTCAGCCACATCACCAAGGCACAGGCGACGGTCGGCTCCTTGCGCAAAGCCGCTGAGGGACACGACGTTTCGATCCGGGCTCTGAGTCACCACAAGGACACCAGGTCGGGTTCGTCCTTCGCGGACTTCGCCGCCAGCGCGAAAGAACTGACCGGCAACAAGGACTGACGCGGCACCGTTCCCGGCGAGCAGACGCAAAAGCACCAAATCCGTCGGCGTGTCGAGGACTTTTGCGTCTGCTCGCGCTGAAAGGAGATTGAGCGGTGCCTGGCGGTGGGATGAACTTCGAGCTGACCGACGACCAAGAGCTGATCCGTAAGTCGGTTGCGGAGCTGGCGTCGAAGTTCGACGACCACTACTGGATGGAAAAAGACCAGGCGCACGAGTTTCCGCACGAATTCTATACTGCGATCGCCGGCGGCGGCTGGCTGGGCATGACCTTCCCAGAGGAGTACGGCGGTCACGGCCTCGGCATCACCGAAGCCACCCTGCTTGCCGAAGAAGTGGCCAAAGCCGGCGGGGCGATGAACGCCGCCAGCGCCATACACCTGTCGATCTTCGGCATGCAGCCGGTGGTCAAACACGGCTCTGACGAACTGAAGGCCCGCACCCTGCCGAAGGTGGCGACGGGCGAACTGCACGTATGCTTCGGCGTCACCGAACCCGGTGCGGGCCTGGACACCTCGCGCATCACGACGTTCGCCAAGCGCGACGGCGACCACTACGTCGTGAACGGCCGGAAGGTATGGATTTCCAAGGCGCTAGAGTCGCAGAAAATCCTGCTGCTCACCAGAACCCAGCCCTATGCCGAGGTCACCAAGAAGACCGATGGGATGACGCTGTTCCTCACCGACCTGGACCGTAGCCGGGTGGAAGTCCGGCCGATCAGGAAGATGGGCCGCAACGCGGTCAGCTCCAACGAGTTGTTCATCGACGACCTGCACATTCCGGTCGAGGATCGAGTCGGCGAGGAAGGCAAGGGCTTTCAATACATCCTCGACGGCCTCAACCCGGAGCGGATGCTGATCGCCGCCGAGGCGCTGGGCATCGGCCGGGTTGCGCTGGAGAAAGCAGTGAAGTACGGCAACGAGCGGCATGTCTTCGACCGGCCGATCGGGATGAACCAGGGCATCCAGTTCCCGCTGGCCGATTCGCTCGCCCGCCTCGACGCCGCCGAGCTGGTGCTGCGCAAAGCCACCTGGCTGTACGACAACGGCAGACCTTGTGGCCGCGAGGCCAACACCGCGAAATACCTATGCGCCGACGCCGGGTTCGCCGCCGCCGACCGGGCCCTGCAGACGCATGGCGGCATGGGTTATTCCGAGGAGTACCACGTTTCGCGATACTTCCGGGAAGCCAGGCTGATGAAGATCGCGCCGGTCAGCCAGGAGATGATCCTGAACTTCCTTGGTTCGCATGTATTGAAACTGCCGAGGAGCTACTGATGACCAACGCCCTGTTCGACCTGACCGGACGATCGGCACTGGTCACCGGATCCGGCAGTGGAATCGGAGCGGCCGTCGCCCACGCGTTGGCCGCTGCCGGCGCGGCGGTACTGGTCAGCGACGTGGACGCCGACGCCGCTTCGGCTGTGGCCGAACGCATTTGCTCAGACGGTGGCAAGGCTGAAGGCGTCGCGCTCGACGTACGAGACCGTGCGGCCGCGGACGCTGCGGCGGCACACGCCGCCGGGCTCACCGATGGGGTGCTGCACATCCTGGTCAACAATGCCGGGGTGACGGCGCCGGCGATGTTCGCCGACCTCACCGACGAGAGCTTCCAGCGGGTGCTCGACATCCATCTGATGGGGGCGGTGCACTGCGCCCAGGCTGCGCTGAAGTTCCTGCCCACCGACGGCAAGGGTCGCATCATCAACGTGGTGTCGTCGGCCGGGATCACCGGCACACTCGGCCAGGTGAACTACTCAGCGGCCAAGGCCAGCATCATCGGATTCACCAAGTCGTTGGCCCGCGAGATGGCGCGGGACAACATCCTCGTCAACGCGCTCGCGCCGCTTGCAGCGACCCGGATGACCGAGACCATTCGGACCAACGAGAAGTTCGCGGCCAACATGATGGCCCGAATTCCGTTGAAGCGCTGGGCTGAACCGGAAGAGGTCGCGGGTGCATTCGTCTTCCTGGCCTCGGACGGCGCCTCCTACATCACCGGTCAGGTGTTGCCGGTGGACGGCGGCATGGTGATGTGATGTCGGCATCCGGGGGGCCGCTGACGGGAGTCACCGTGGTGGCCCTGGAGCAGGCGGTCTCTGCTCCGATGTGTACACGGGTGCTTGCCGACTTCGGTGCCCGGGTCATCAAGGTGGAGAACCCCAACGGGGGAGACTTCGCCCGGCACTACGACGATGTCGTCAACGGCCTTGCCGCCCACTTTGTTTGGGCTAACCGCGGCAAGGAATCGGTAACACTCGACCTGAAAAGCGCAGCCGGGCGTGACATTCTGCATCAGCTGCTCGACCGTGCCGACGCACTTGTTTCCAACCTCACCCCAGGGGCCACTGCCCGGATGGGCATCGCGCCGGCTGACTTGGCGCAGCGCCACCCGGATGTGATCGCGGTCGAGATCGACGGATACGGTCCCGGCGGGCCGCTGTCGCATAAACGGGCCTATGATCTGCTCGCGCAAGCGGAATCCGGCGCATGCGCCGTGACCGGTCGTCCCGGCGAGCCGGCCAAGCCCGGACCGCCGATGGCGGACATCAGCACCGGGCTGTACTCGGCGCTGTCGATTTTGGCGCTGCTGTATTCACGTGACACCGGGTCGTCCGCCGGTCGGCACGGCAACACGGTCGCGGTGAGCTTGTTCGACACGATGACCGACCTGATGGGTTACCCGCTCACCTACACCCAGCATTCCGGCGTCGACCAGCAGCCGCTGGGAATGAGCTCGCCCGCAGTGGCGCCGTACGGCGCCTACCGGACTGGCGACGGCCAGACCGTCGTGTTGGGCACCACCAACGATAATGAATGGCAACGCCTTTCGCGCCAAATCCTGGAGCGCGACGATCTTGCCGATGACCCGAGGTTCGCCAGCAACGCCGGTCGCTGCGCGCACCGCGACATCCTGGACGACGCCATCGGCGCCTGGTGCGCGGCGCACGACTTGGAGCACGTGCAGAAGACGGCGGATGCCGCGGGCATTGGCAATGCCCGGTACAACCGGCCCAGCGAGGTTCTGGTGCACCCGCAGCTGACCGCCCGGGACCGCTGGCGGCAGGTCGACACGCCGGCCGGCCCGATTCAGGCATTGTTGCCGCCCCCGGTGATCTCCGGTTATCAGCCGGCCATGGGTGCGGTGCCTGGGCTCGGGCAGCACACCGACGTGGTGCTCGCCGAACTCGGCACGACGCCCGACGAGATCGCCGCGCTACGCGCCCAGGGCGCCATCGGACCGGCTTACCCCTGATGGCCGAGGAACGCTTGCTGCTATGCGCCGACCGCAACGGGGTGCGGACGCTGACGTTGAACCGACCCCAGCGCAAGAATGCCATCAACCGTGAGCTCTGGATCGCGCTGGCCGACGCGCTCAACGCCGCAGGCAAAGACCGCGGTGTGCGCGCCGTGGTGATCACCGGTGCCGGTGGTGCGTTCTGTTCCGGTGCGGACATCTCCACGCCCGACGACAGCCACCCGGTGCACAAGTTGCAGCGGCTGACCGATGTCGCGCTGGCGCTGCACGAATTGCGGGTGCCGACGATCGCCAAGGTGAACGGCGTCGCGGTTGGCGCGGGCTGGAACCTGGCGCTGGGGTGCGATCTGGTTGTCGCCACGCCGGAGTCGACGTTCTGCCAGATCTTCGCCAAGCGCGGCTTGTCAGTGGATCTGGGCGGGTCCTGGCTGTTGCCGAAAATCGTTGGTCTACAACAAGCGAAGAGGCTTGTGCTGTTGGCTGAGACCATCTCCGCCGACGAGGCGCAAGCGCTGAACCTGGTGACCTGGGTGGTATCCGCCGCAGAGATCGACGATTTCGTCAGCGACGTGGCCGACCGGTTGGCCGCCGGCCCGACGATCGCGCTGGCGCACAGCAAGGCGTTGCTCAACGAGGGCGCCGACCGGACCATGCGTGACGCGCTCGCCAACGAAGCCCGTGCGCAGGGCGTCAACTTCGCCACCGACGATGCGCGCGAGGCCTATGCCGCTTTCGCCGAGAAGCGAGAGCCGTCGTTTACTGGTCGGTGGGCGGTATCGAGATCGGAGCAGACAGATGCGTGAAACAGTGATCGTGGAAGCGGTGCGGACACCGGTCGGCAAACGTAACGGTGGGCTATCAGCCATGCACGCCGCCGACCTGTCGGCTGTTGTGCTCAACGAACTCCTGCAGCGCACCGCCATCGGCCCGGAGATCATCGACGACGTGGTGTGGGGTTGCGTGTCGCAGGTCGGGGACCAGTCGAGCAATATCGGGCGCTACGCGGTGCTGGCCGCCGGCTGGCCCGAGAACATCCCGGGCACGACGATCAACCGGGCGTGCGGTTCCAGCCAGCAGGCCCTCGACTTCGCGGCGCAGGCGGTGATGTCCGGCCAGCAGGACGTCGTCGTGGCCGGCGGCGTCGAGGTGATGAGCCGAGTGCCGCTGGGTTCAGCGCGGGCCACCGGAATGCCCTACGGGCCGAAAGTTCTTGAACGCTATAGTGATTTCTCCTTCAACCAAGGGCTGTCCGCCGAGATGATCGCCAAGAAGTGGGGATTTTCCCGCACCCGGCTCGACGAGTACTCGGCGATGTCCCACGAACGGGCCGCCGCGGCTCAGGACAACCGGGCCTTCGACGAGCAGATCGTCCCCGTCTTTGTCGACGACGGCGCGGTCAGCCAAGACGAGGGCGTGCGGCGGGGAACCACCGTCGAGAAGCTTGCCGGGCTCAAACCCGCGTTCGTCGACGACGGGGTCATTCACGCCGGCAACTCCTCACAGATTTCCGATGGCGCGGCAGCGTTGTTGGTGATGACGTCGGCCGCCGCGCTCGAGCTCGGACTGACCCCGCTGGTGCGGTACCGGGCCGGCGCGGTGACCGGGGCCGACCCGGTGTTGATGCTCACGGGCCCTATTCCTGCCACCGAGAAGTTGCTGACCAAGGCCGGCGTTTCGCTGGCGGAGGTCGGCGTGTTCGAGGTCAACGAGGCGTTTGCCCCGGTGCCGCTGGCCTGGCTTGCCGAAACCGGCGCCGACCCGGACCTGGTGAACCCGCTGGGCGGAGCTATCGCATTGGGTCATCCGCTCGGCGCGTCAGGTGCGGTGTTGATGACCCGGATGGCACATCACATGCGCGACAACGGGATTCGTTACGGATTGCAGACCATGTGTGAAGGCGGCGGCACGGCCAACGCCACGCTTGTCGAACTTGTTGCCTGACAGGGGAATTCATGCGTCGAGACCTGTTCACGGAAGATCACGAGGCGTTTCGCGGGCTGGCTCGGGACTTTATCGACAAGGAAGTTGTGCCTGCCTACCCCGAGTGGGAGAAGCGCGGGCGGATGCCACGCGACGTCTTCAAGAAGATGGGCGCGCTCGGGATGCTGGGGATGGCGATCCCCGAGGAGTACGGCGGTGCGGGTATGCCCGACTACCGCTACAACGTCGTGCTGCAAGAAGAGGCTGCGCAGGCGCTGGTCACGCTGTCCACGGTCCGCACCCAACTCGAGGTGATCCTGCCGTACTTCCTGCACTATGCGAACGAAGAACAGCGCAAGCGCTGGTTCCCCGGCCTGGCCGACGGGTCGCTGCTCACCGCGGTCGCGATGACCGAACCGGGAACCGGGTCGGACCTCGCGGGTATGCGCACGACGGCGGTGCGGGACGGTGACCATTGGATTGTCAATGGCGCCAAGACATTCATCACCGGCGGCATGCAAGCCGACCTGGTGATCGTGGTGGTCCGAACGTCCACCGATCCCGACAACCGGCGCAAGGGCCTGACGCTGCTCGTCGTCGAGGACGGGATGGAGGGTTTCACCCGCGGTCGCGAACTGGAGAAGATGGGCTGCAAGGTTCAAGACACCGCCGAACTGTCCTTCGTCGACGTCCGGGTCCCCGTCCAGAACGTTCTGGGTGACGAGGGTGAGGCGTTCGGCTACCTGGGACACAACCTGCCGCAGGAACGTCTGACGGTGGCGGTCGGATCGGTCGCGCAGGCGCGCTCGGCGATCGGCGCGGCGATCGATTACACCAAGGACCGCAAGGCTTTCGGGACTCCGGTGGCGTCGTTTCAGAACACCAAGTTCGAGCTTGCGTCATGTTCCACGGAGGTGGAGGCCGGTCAGGCGATGCTGGACCGTGCGGTCGCGCTGCACGTCGAGGGGGAGTTGTCGGCCGCCGACGCGGCGAGGGTGAAGCTGTTCTGCACCGAGATGCAGGCCCGCGTCGTGGACCGTTGCCTGCAGCTGTTCGGCGGCTACGGCTACATGATGGAGTATCCGATCGCCCGGCTCTACACCGATGCGCGGGTGGCGCGCATCTACGCCGGTACCAGCGAAGTGATGAAGGTGATCATCGCCAAGTCGCTGGGTTTGTGACGGGATCCAAAAGGCCCTCGAAATGCGACCCTTGTCACAGTCGCCAAACCAACCTACTGTGTGTTCAGTTGGTTGGTTGGACGAAGGAGTCCGGTGCCCGAGACACGGCCGTACGAGTCGCTGCGCGCCAAGGGTGAGGACCGCAAACAGCGGATCCTGGCCGTTGCGCAGCGGCTGCTGACCCGCAACGGGTGGCGTAACACGACGCTGGCCCAGATCGCCGGCGAGGCCGGTGTCAGCCCCGCCGGCCTGCTGCACCACTTCGAGTCCAAGGAACAGCTTCTGCACGCGGTGCTCGATATCCGCGACGCCGACGACGACGCGCACGCCGACCGGGCCGGCGATCTGATCGCCGAGATCGCCGCGGTCGCCGATCGGTTCTACCGGTCACCGGAACTGGTGGGCACGTACAGCGTGCTGCTGGCGGAGAACGTCGACCCCGACGCTCCGCTGCACGACCGTCTTGCCGCCCGATACCAGGGCGCGATCGACATCATCACCGAGCTGATCCGTCGAGGTCAGCAGGCCGGCCGGTTCCGCATGGACATGGACGTCACCGTCAAGGCAGTGCAGATCCTTGCCTTCATCACCGGAATGGAGACCACATGGCTGATCAACCCTTCGATACCGCTGACCGAGGTCTTCAAGGAGTACTCGGAGTCGTTGGCCCGGGACATGGCACCGCCGAGCACGGGATGAGATACCGGCTCGACGTGGTCGCCGCGGACGTCGCCGACGTCGTCAAGTTCGCCGGCGGCTGGCTGTTCGACCGGGCGATGGCCGGGTGGGATGTCACCGTGCTACTGGTCGACCATCCCGACGAACGCCCGCTGCAGATCCTCGGCGCTCAGATTGTCGATCTGGAATATGCGCTGGCGACGGCGGGGCACCGGCCGCCTCCACAGACCCTGGCGGCCGCGGCTGATCTTTTCGGCTGCGATTCCCGCGTACGACAGGGCGTCGTGCAGGCGCTCGACCAGGGCGCCACCGAAGTCACCTTGTGGGGCAAGACGTGGCCGGCCGAGCTCGACGACAGCGTCGGCTTGGTCCAGCACCGGCTCAGCGCCGCCGCCCAGGCGTTCAAAGCCCAGGCCCTGGCCGCCGCCGCGATGCCGCTGGATTCGATCGGGCTGGTCGAGACGTTCCGTAGCCGGGTGATGGCCAGCCCGTCGGTCGAAGCCGACCTCATTCCGGCTGGCTGACGCGCCCGCTGGTGTCGCGTTGACGTCGCGGCATGCTCTGTGGAAATCTAATACTCATCTCTGAGAGGCACATTCTCACTGATCGAGATTGGAACGGTGCGAGATGGTGAACGACTTCACCGAGTTCGACTTCTTCCGCGGCAGCGAGCTCATCGCGGACCCCTACCCCTACTACGAGTCGTTGCGGCAGCAATGCCCGGTGACCCGGGAAAAGCACCATGGGGTCACCATGGTGACGGGCTGGGACGAGGCCTGCGCCGTGCTCAACGATGCCCAGACGTGGTCGTCATGCATCTCGGTGACCGGACCGTTCCCGGGCTTTCCGGTAAGTCTCGAGGGTCGAGGAAACAGCGACATCACCGACCTGATCGAAGAACATCGCGACGAGCTGCCATTCAGCGACCAGTTGCCCACGCTTGATCCGCCGACTCACACCAACCACCGATCCCTGCTGATGCGGCTGATCACCCCGAAGCGCCTCAAGGAGAACGAGGACGCCATGTGGGCGCTCGCCGACCAGGTGCTCGACGAGTTCCTGGCGCCGGGGCACGGTGACTGGATCAAGGGCTTCGCCGGCCCGTTCACGCTTCTGGTCATCGCCGATCTGCTGGGCGTGCCCATGGAGGACCGCGACAAATTCGTCAAAGGCATCCGCGAGCACTCGGGTGGTGGCATCGGGGGCACCGGCAAGAAATCCCTGGCACACAGTCCGCTGGAATTCCTCTACGGCCTTTTCTCCGACTATGTCCGGGACCGCCGCGCTAAACCCCGCGACGACGTGCTGACCGGCCTGGCGACCGCCACCTACCCCGACGGCTCGACACCCGAGGTCGAGGACGTCGCTCGCGTCGCGAGCAACGTGTTCTCGGCGGGCCAGGAAACCACCGTGCGACTGCTGGGCGCTGCGCTGCAGACGATGGGGGAGCGTCCCGACATTCAGGCGCAGTTGCGTAAGGACCGCAGCCTGATTCCCAACTTCATCGAAGAGTCGCTTCGCATCGAAAGCCCGGTCAAAGGCGACTTCCGGATGAACCGCGTGCCGGTCAACGTGGGTGGGGTCGACTTGCCCGCCGGCACCACGGTGATGATCGTGCAAGCCGCCGCCAACCGCGATCCGCGCCGCTTCGAAGAGCCCGCCACGTTTGATCCGGCTCGTAAGAATGCCCGTCAGCACATCTCTTTTGGCCGCGGCATTCACAGCTGCCCCGGTGCGCCACTGGCTCGCGCCGAAACCCGGGTGGCCATCGAGCGCCTACTCGACCGGACTTCGGACATCAGAATCAACGAGAGCGTTCACGGGCCGGCGAATGACCGTCGCTACCAATATGTTCCGACCTACATTCTGCGGGGCCTGACCGAGCTGCACCTGGAGTTCACGCCGGCATGAAAGTCTGGGTTGACGACCAGCGCTGTCGCGGTCACGGCGTGTGTGTCACGCTCTGTGAGCATGTGTTCAACCTGACCGACGACGGCTACGCCGAGGCGATAGAGTCCGACGTCCCAACGGAATTCGAGGCAGCGACCCGGGAGGCCATCGACTGCTGCCCCGAACAAGCCATCGCCGAACGCTGACCAAAGGAGATCGTGCAATATGCCGAAGGGGTATGTCATTCTCACCGAGGCCATCAAGGACCCGGAAGGCATGAAGGCCTACGGCCGGGCCGCCGGCGCAGCAATGGGTGGTGTCAACATTCTCGCGGTGGACACCGCACCCAAGGTCATCGAAGGCAATTGGCATGGCGACCAGACCGTCGTGCTGGAATTCGAGTCTGTGGATGCGGCCCGCGCGTGGTACGAGTCCGAGGCTTACCAGAACGCAGCCAAACTGCGCCAAGCCGCCGCGGACTGCAACGCGGTGATCATCTCCGGATTTGGCTGAGCCGCAACGGCTTTAAGGGGCCCGCGGAGCCCGATTCCTTAGTGGTGGTTGCGACACGATCACGACCGGATACCGATCCAGCGTCACAGAACCCCAATTCCCTCTGAAGTCACTATCGTCACAGGTTCGAACCCTGCGCGTCCGCTGTTTGGTGACTTACCGGGAAGTCCAGGCATCCATCGGAGGTTTGACGTGTCGGTATTTCCCCGACTCGCACCGGTATCGGTGGCGTCGATGGCCGCCATTGGACTCGTCGCTCCGGTAGTCGTGGCCCCTCCAGCAGCGGCCGCCCCGTGCTCGCAAACGGCTTCGGCCGCAGCGCCGAACCGTATTCAGCCGCTGCCGGGAGCGGCGATGCCACCGGTAGAACATGTGCCAAAAGGGCGCATGCCCCGCGGTGCACAGAACCAGGCGGTGCCATCCGCGCTGGGTCCGCTCCCAGCCGCGGCCCCAGGCTCGTCGACAACAGGTCCGCTGAACTTTGCGCCGCTGCAACAAGAAGGCGCGGTGCTGCCCTGGCCCGTGCCCGTGCTTCCCGGTCCGGCAGCCCAACAGGTGCCGAACCCCACGGCCCCGACAACCGGGGCTCCTGCTGCGGCGGCCGCGGCCCCGACGACGACGATCGTCAACTGGATTGACGGACCCAACAGCCCGAACAACACTTACACCCGCTTCGCCATCTCGGGCGCCGACCTCGGGATCATTTGGGACAACGGCCAAACCGGCGCAAACGACCAGGTGCTCATCGCATTCGGCGATACGTTCGGCGACTGCAGTGTGTCCGGCCAACAGTGGCGTAGCAACACCTTGTTTCGTAGCGCGGACCGCAACCTGTCCGACGGAATATCGGTGCCCGACCCCGCTTTCGGCAACGTCTACGCCGGCTCGCCGGTCCTGTCCGCGACGCCACCAGGTTCGAACTTCTCGAAACAGATCATCGCCAGTCTCAACCTCGCCCCGACCGAAGTGACCATCATCCCAACCGCGGGAATCTCGGTGGGAACAACACAATACGTCAATTTCATGTCGGTCGAGCAGTGGGGCAATCCGGGCCAATGGACCACGAACTTCTCGGCAATCGCGGTTTCCACTGACAACGGCGAAAACTGGACCGCCAGCCCTGGAACCGTTCGTCCAAGCTTCTTTTTCAGCGTACCCAGCGTCTGGTTTAACTGGGGCAACCAGAATTTTCAGCAGGGGGCGTTCGTCCGACGCGACGGTTACGTGTACTCATTCGGGACCCCGTCCGGACGCTCCGGTTCGGCCTACGTGTCGCGCGTCCCCGAGAATGCTGTGCTGGACCTCAGTCAGTACGAATATTGGAGCCAACCGTGGTGGAATTTCTTCGGAGCAGGATCGTGGGTCGCAAACAGTCCCTGGGCCGCCACACCAGTCATTTCGGCTCCGGTAAGCGAAATGTCAGTTCAATACAACGATTACCTCAATAAGTACATCGTGCTCTACACCGACGGCTCGAACAACGTCGTGATGCGGACTGCGGACAATCCTCAAGGACCGTGGAGCGCATCGCAGACCCTTGTGACGTCAACACAACTTCCCGGCGGCATCTACGCCCCGTTCATCCACCCCTGGTCGTCCGGCCACGACCTGTACTTCAACCTCTCGCTGTGGTCGGCGTACAGCGTAATGTTGATGCACACCACGCTGCCCTGACGCCCAGCTCAACGAAGGCTAACCCGATCATTAGACAGACAGTGGTGATAGTCCTGACAACGCTGGCAGAAGCCATCGCAGTGCTTTGCACGCCGACGGCGGCGCATGCAGATCCCGTAGTACCGCAACCAGACACACCCTGTTCGTCCAATATCGCAAACGCGATGACCCGGCTACCAGGCCAGAAAATAATCCTGGTGTGTCAGCAGCAAGCAAACGACGTCTACCAATGGGTAATCGTTGCCTCCGACTACCCCAGCAGTGACCGATGGTTGACTTATGGACCCGCACTTACATTGCACGGCGAGGGAACTCGCAACTACAGCCTACGGTCAGGCGACTGGGTCGCCCTCCCGCAAGACCCCGACAGCCAGTGCATTGCGGAGCAGATAGCCGTGGCCGGTGCAGGAGTTGTGACTTCGCCCGAAGTAGAGACTGGGGCGACAGGCCAACTGCTGTCGTTTCGGGTGTTACCTGATCTCTTCTCGATAACGATGACGGGCTACTGCCTTTGGAGCAAGGTGGGCTCCTGATGCAACCAGTGGCGGCTCTGGCAAACGTTATTCGGTGATCGAGATGGCCTGCCGCGGGCACTGCCGGACCGCTTCGAGCACAAGCGCTTCGTTCTCCGGCGTGACGTCCTCTTGGAGCACGGTCAGCGTGTCGTCATCCTCGAGCTGAAACACCTCCGGGATGATGCCCATGCACACCCCGTTGCTCTCGCACAGACCCCAGTCGACTTCGATCTTCTTCGTCATTCAAAAGCCCCTCAGCGCAACACTTTCACCGGTACGTTCAGCCAGCCCGCAACGTTCTGCATGGTGACCCGTTTGCAGCCCTCCCAATCCACCTCGTAACGAGGCATGAAGTCGAGCAACTTCTCCAATGCGATCCGGCTTTCCATCCGAGCCAACGCCGCGCCCAGGCAACTGTGAATCCCGTACCCCAGGCCGAGGTGCTGAGCTTCGGTCTGGTCGCGCTCGATGTCGAATGTGTCTGCATCGGTGAAGGCATCGGGATCCCGGTTCGCCGCGGCCTTCATCAAGAACACGGGCTTGCCAGCCGGAATCGTGCCACCGCTGGTGTGTGCCTCTTTCAAGGTCCAGCGGACGTTGTACTGAACCGGTCCCTCGTAGCGCAATAACTCTTCGACGGCGCCGGGGATCTTGCTGCGATCCTCTTTCAGCTTCTCCCACTGGTCTGGGTAGCGGGCGAAGAGCACCGCCGCGCTGCCGATCAACTTGGTGACGGTTTCCGCGCCGGCCCCGCCCAGCAGCGTGGCAAACCCGCATATTTCAATGTCGTCGAGCTTGCGAGTCTGACCATCCTCGCCGGGGATTTCAGCGGCGATCAGCTTGCTGAGCATGTCGTCCTGCGGCTCGGCGCGTCGCTCCTGCACCAAGCTGTAGTAGTACATCGCCGTGTCGATGTTGGCCTGCATGCCGGCTTCGCTGATCTCTATCTGACCGGGCTCGTGGTGCAGGCTGATGTCGATCCAATGCCGTACCTGCTGGCGGTACTCCGGCGGCACCCCGGCCATCGTGGTGATGACTTCAACCGGGAACGGTCCGGAGAAGTCCTGCACGACGTCGAAGTGATCGGGATCGGCCGCGCCGAGGTACTTTTCGACGACTTCGATGACCGTGTCGTGCTGCGATTGGATGGCTCGTGGGGTGAACGCCTTGTTGAGCAGGCTGCGCATGTGCCGGTGTTCCGGCGGATCCATGAAGATGATCGACCGCTGCTCGGGGGATATGCCCCTGCGCACCATCGCCAGGTCGCAGCCCCGCGACGACGAGAAGGTTTCGAAGTCCTTGAGTGCGGCAGCCACGTCTTCGTGGCGGGTCAGCGCGTAGAAGTCCTCTTTCTCGTCGTAGTAGAGCGGGGCGTCCTCACGCATTCGTCGATAGATCTCGAACGGGTTGTTGAAGTACTCCTCGGAGAACGGATCAAACACGACCTTTGGCTTGGTCATTGCACCCTCCTCGCCGCCCAGTGAGCGGCCTACACCTTTACGACGGAATGCTCGACTGTAACGCTAACGGTAGACTGTTCGTCTCGTATCGAAAAGACCTCATCTCATGCCCTGATGGCCGTGTCGATGACGTCGTCGAGCACGCCCAGATTGCTGCCCAGTTCGGCGGCGATACGCCTGGCCACGCCGATGTCTTTGCCCACGAATTCGCCCGCAGTGTCGATGAACGACGCGACGGACCCGCCCCTTGCGACGATGTCCAGCACGCGACTCGCCGCGCTGCCGTGCGGAAGCGCGTTGAGCAGCGTCGACTCCGGCACGCCGAGTCGCGCACCCAGTTCGATCGACCCGGAGAGCAATCCGATTTGCGCTGCAAACAGCGTGTTGTTGACCAGCTTCACCTTCTGCCCTGTGCCCAGCGGCCCGACGTGCAGGATCGGATCGCCGTAGCAGCCCAACACCGGGCGCACGCACGCTACCGCCTCCTTGGTGCCGCCGACGAACAGCGTCAGGGCACCGGCCGCGGCGTTGTGCGGGCCTCCGCTGACCGGTGCATCAACGACGTCGACGTGATGCGGTGCCCCGCGCACGGCGATGGCCTGCACCGTGCGGGGACTTCCCGTGGTGTGGACCACCAGCGCAGAGCCCGGCGACATGGTCGCGAGCAGGCCGTCCTCCAGGCAGACCTGCCGCACCTGTTCGTCGGTGAACACGCAGATCACCACGACGTCGGCGCCGGCGGTCACATCCGCGATGTCGGCGACCGCGGTGGCGCCCAATTGAGCCACGGCAGCGCGCTTCTCGGCCGAGCGTCCCAGCACCGCGACATTGTGTCCGGCCTCGACGAGACGGGCCACCATGGGGTGTCCCATCCGGCCCGCGCCGATGAATCCGACTCTCACCGTGGGTGTTTCATCAAAGTCAGGGTTGCGTCGGCCGCGTCGAGCACGGCCCCACCGGGAATGGCGGCGGCATCGGCGAGGTCGGCGACCAAGCGGACGTCCTTCTGCAGCAGTGTTCCGGCGAGACCCGCGAGGCGGTCCAAACCGCCGGTGTCACCGCCAAGAGCGTTGAGCGCGAAGCTGTTACCGCTGCCGCGCGAGATAACCTCGGTGAGCCGCTCCGGCAGGACGCCGAGCGCCTCGCCCAACGCCAAGGCGGTGGCAGCGGTTCCCAGGTTGGCGGTGAACAGCAGATTGTTCAGCAGCTTGGTGGTTTGCCCGGAGCCCAGGTCACCCAGATGCACGACGGGGTTGGCGTAGGTGTCGAACACCGGCCGGCACCGCTCGACCACGTCGGCGTCACCACCGACCATCACCAGCAGACGGCGTTCCGCCACCGCCGGAGCGCCACCGCTGACCGGCGCGTCGACAACCGACACACCCTGCGCGCTAGCTTGTTTCGCCAGCTCATGGCACGTCTTGGGATGGACTGTGCTGTGGATGGCTATCACGCCACCTGGCTTGAGCCCGGCCAGCACCCCATTTTCGCCGCCGGTGATCTCCTTGACATCGGCGTCTCCGACCACGCAGAGGCAGACGAGATCGCTACTGGCCGCCAGTTCGGCCGGGGACCCGGCGACCTTGGCCGCGGTGTCGGCGTACGGCTCAAGGGAGGCAGGTCGGCGGGCCCAGAGTGTCGTAGGGAAGCCGGCTTCGACGATCCGCCGCGCCATCGGGCCGCCCTGGCTGCCCAAGCCAATGAATCCGACATGCATCAACCGGCCTCCAAGTCGGGGCTTTCACGCGCGACGACACATTCCTCAGCGAACCCCAGAACCGTCGCGTGGTAGTCCGCGGCGGTATGGCCGAGGCTGATGTTGTGTCCGGCCTGAGGTTGGTGATGGACAACAAACTGCGGCGCGGACGAGAACATGGACTCGATCTCGGCCATCGCCGAAGCGTCGGTCTGCCAAACCTTCTCGTGCTCAGCGATGCTGAAGTGCACCGGCACGCGCACCGCGGGTGCCAGCGCCGGAAAGTCCTGACGGGCCCAGTTGGACACCATCAGGTCCTCGTAGGGCGGGGCGCCGGGATACACCGTGGCCCCGCTGAGCACCTCGGACGGATACAGTTCCGTTGGGTGCCATAGCAGTTCGCGCAGACCCGACGGGCGACGTTCCCGGGTTGCCGTCTTGAGCATCTCGCGGGCCGCTGGGTGGTAATGCCGGCCGGTGCCCGCCAATTCGATGCCCAGCAGGTCGCCACCGCGTTCGGCCCGATCTTCTGTCGCCATGCGTACTGTCAATTCGCATCCGCCGGAATGGCCTATCAAAAATACGCCGGCGCCGCGCGGCCGTTCACCGAGAATGCGATCGACGGCCGAATAGGCAAGCTGGACACGCTGTTCGGGGTGGGCCACCGCTTCCGGATACGGAGCCGAGCTACCGTAGCCGGGGCGATCGAGCGCCACCGCGGTGAATCCGTGCGCCGCGGCCGCTCGAAGGAAGGACGACTCCGGGTGGCCCGGGCAGTCGAAATAGATTGCGGTGGTGCCTCCGCCGTGGATGGCCACGATGACCGCCCGCGGCTCCGGCACCTCGGCGACCAGCGCGGACATCGGCACGCCATGGACGATGACGACCCGCGGCTGCACCGTCATGTGTCGGCCCGCAGCAGCAGCACGCCGCTGGGTGTCAGGCCGCCGCTGCTGACCACGCCGACGCGGGCATCGGTGACCTGTCGTGCACCGGCTTCGCCACGCAGCTGGGTGATGGCCTCATGCAGCAGACCCATGCCATGCGTTCGGCCGTGCGACAGCTGACCGCCGTGCGTGTTGAGCGGCAGCTGACCGTCGCGCGCGATGTTCTTGCCGCCGTCCAGGAATTCTTTCGCCTCGCCGATCCGGCAGAACCCCAGCGCCTCGATCCACGACAGGCAGTTCATGGTGAACCCGTCGTACAGCTCGGCGACGTCGACGTCCTCGGGCCGTAACGAGGTACGTGACCACAGGTGTGCGGACTGGCCGAGCACCTGAGGCTCGTGGGTCAATGTGCTTTGGTCCCAGTCGATTCGCTCGATGATTTGCGTGCCCACCGCCTCCACCAGCACCGGCGGCTTGGCCATGTCACGAGCGGCGTCGACGGCCGAGACGATGACGGCGATCGCTCCGTCGCACGGCACGTCGCAGTCGTAGAGCCCGAACGGCGTGGTGATAGGTCGCGCGTTCAGATAGTCGTCCATCGTCATCGGAGTCCGGTAGACCGCCGACGGATTGAGTTCGGCATTGGCGCGCTGGTTCAACGCAATCCAGCCCAGCGTCTCTTTCGTCGTCCCATAGCGATGGAAGTGCCGCTGTGCGTTCTGCGCCAACGTGTGCGCCGCGGAGGTGGCGCCAAACGGCATCAGCCAGTCGGCTCGGCGGCCCATCGACGGCACGATCTTGCCCTGCTTCATCTGTTCGTTGAACGTGGCTTCCCACAGCGTCCGGAAGCACAACACGTGACGGGCAAGCCCGCCGGCCACGGCCAGCATCGCCGCGATGACCGAGCCACCCGGGCCGAAGGTTTCGATACCTCCGTTGTGCCACGTCGGTCGGATCCCCAGGGCGGCCTCCAGCGCGGTGACGCCGCCTTCGCCGAACCCGCCGAGATTGCCACCGCCGGGATACGTTGACAGGCCGTCGATGTCGTCGAATGTCAGCCCGGCATCGGCGACCGCCGCCTCGCACGCGGCCACCGTCAGCGACAGCGGCGGCACCATCAAGCGGCGCCCGATCTCCGACATGCCGATGCCGGTCAGCGCCACCCTGTCTTCGAACTTCTCCGGTGTGAGCATCGGGCGGACGTATTCGCCGAAGCGCTCCGGCTCGATGTCGTCGATCGGCAGCGGGCCGGGCGCAGTGTCGTCGGCGGGCCGGAACAACGGCAGCCACACGTCCTCGACCTGCTCGAAGACCACCTCGACTTGCTGACCGAGCTGCAGTTGCTCGGGGTCGCAATCAATGATGTTGGTGGTCAACCTGACTCGCGGGTCTTCGGCGATCGCGACCTGCGCGACAACGTACGGCGCGGGCAAGCCGGGCAGGCTGAACCGGTGATTGATGGTGAACCCCGCCAACGTCGCGCGACCTGACACCGCCCGCACCTCGAGATGGTGCGAGCGGCAGTACCGGCAGATCGGCGCGGGCGGATGGATGAGCGAGTCGCAGTCGGCGCATCCCTGCAGCCGCAGCGTGCCGTCGGCGCCTGAGCGCCAGAAGAATTCATTCTCGTCGGTGACCAGGGGTGCCGGGCGTCCGGTGTGCTGCGTCAACGCGTGAAACCCCACTCCGCTTCGTTGTCCTCGGTTTTGAGGTGCGCGGCAGGATCGTTGTCGTCGCGTAACTCCGGGTGACGAACACTGGACTTGAGCTCACCGATCTCGGTGATGGCGTGCACCGGGCAGTCCAGCAGTGCGTTCATCACCGCATGTTGGTCGGCTTCGGCCACGGTGCCGTCACCGGTCAAGCACGCATATCCCCAGTCGTCGAGTGAGAAGTAGCCGGGCGCGTGTTTCGCGCAGATACCGAAGCCGTCGCAGACTGTGCGGTCGAGGCGAATTTTCATGCCTGTTTCACCATCTCCACCTCGTAGGGACGGTCTGCGCGGAACGGTTGGTTGCCGCAGTCCTGGCAGGCGGCGTCCAGATGCCGGGCGACCTCGTCGGGAAACTGAGCGAGCAGGCTAGCCGCGATGTTCGTCGCGGCGTCCAGCGTCGCGCAGGCGCCGCGCCCGCGCAGCACCACCGACCAGCGGCGCAGTCGGTCCACGTCTTCCACGGTGGCGGCGCCATCACGCAATGCGCCCGCGGCGGCGGCCATTGCCGCCGTCCCGTTGAAGCATGAGCCGCACTGGCCGGCGTTTTCACGGTCGAAGTAGGCCAGCACCGACGCGGCCACTGCCACGGGGCAGTCGTCGGTGATCACCGAAATGGCGCCGCAGCCCAAGCCGCTGCCGCACCGGCGCATGGTCTCGTGATCCAGCGATGTGTCGAGCACGCGTCGGTCAAGCAGGCCCGCGAAGTAACCGCCCATCAGCGCGCCTCGCACCCGGTCCGGTGAAACTCCGTGTAGGGCAAGCAGTTCAGTGAACGGTAGGCCGTGCGGCAGTTCGTAGAGCACCGGCGGCCGTCCCGCTCCGGTGATGGTGGCAAGGAACGTGCCCGACGACACCGGGGTGCCCTCGGAGCGGAACGCAGCCGACCCGTCGCTCTGCAGGAAGGGCAGGTTGGCCAGCGTTTCGACGTTGCTGACCAGCGTGGGCCGTTCGGCGACGCCGGCTTCGAACGGGCGCGGTGGCTTGTCGGTCGGCTTGGCCGGGCCGCCGTTGATCGCCTGGACCGCGGCGGTCTCCTCGCCGGCGACATACCCGGGTTGCACCGTCACCAGTTCGACCATGACGCCGTCCAGCTCGGAACCGAGCTCTGCGAGGGCCGCTTCGACGCTGCGGGCCGATTCGGGGTCGGAGACATAGACGTAGGCGCGCTCGGCCGCCACGATCGCGGCGGCCAGCCGCAGCCCGTCCAGCACCAGGTGCGGGCGTTTGCGCAGCAGCCAGCGGTCTTTGATCGAAGCCGGTTCTCCCTCTTCACCATTGGCGACGACCACGGTGCCGCCCGCGCGGCGCCCGTTATCGCGAACCGTGCGCAACTTCACCGCGAGCGGGAAGGCCGCGCCGCCGCGACCGACCAGCCCGCTGGACTCGACCTCGCTCAGCAGTTCGTCGGCGGCGGCCAGCGGCCGGTAGCCGCCCCGCGCCCGGTACGCCGCGAGGTCCTCGCGGGTCTGCGGCTGCTCGCCCAGCAGCCGGGGCGGGCAGCCCGGGGCGGTCGCCGCGGTGATCGGTTCGGCCTGGGTGGTTATCTGGCTGGTGTTCATGAACTAGCTCGCCGTCCCTGCAGTTACGCTTGCGCGCATGCGGACTGCCGTGGTGCGCGTCAACGTCGACCCTGAGGGGCGATTCACGCATGCGCGGCTACGAGAGGGCATGGTGGTCCTCCTTGGGCTCGTCGGCGAGGCGGGCATCGATATGGTGCAAAGTGACCTCACGACGATGCCGACCGGTCGCCGAGAAGTTGAATTGCTCATCGCCGCCGAAGACGCGGATGCGGCCAAACGCGCTGGAATCGAGTTGTGCACCAAATCTTTTGGCGGTTCGCCGTCGTCCGGTGTGGTGACCTTTGTCAGCAGGGGAACCGACGACGACGCGCATGGTGTGCTGGCCGGGTTCGGGCTGACCGGCGAGATCGTCCGCGCGCCCGGCGACGACGGCTACGACATCGTCTACGTGACGCTGCGGGAGGAAGACCTGGATCGCATTCCGGAGAGCCGCGTCCACACGGCCTTGGAGGCTTCGCTGAACTGCGAGGTCCACATTCGCACGCGGTAGATCCATCACGATCCCAGGAACTCCAGGATCGCCGGGGCCGCCTGCACCCAGGTGTCGAACATGTTGAAGTGCTTCACTTTACCCGCGGCGCGCGCCTCGGAGGCGCGCTCCCACGCATCCTCCGGCCAGGGCGGGTCGATGAGCTTCGATCCCTTGATCAGGCAGCTGACTTCCAGCGACGTCCGTTTCGGGTGATCCATGTCGTTCTCGCCGCCACGAATGATCAGCGTGGGGACCTTTATGCGGTCGAACATTTCGTCCTCGACGCCCGGAATCGTCTGTCCCGGCTTGGAAACGAACGCGTTGAGCCAGCGCAGCATCACCTTGAGGAACTCGTCGGAGTCGAGGTCGAGGAGCCGCTGCTTGTTGGCTGGGTTTTCGTCGATGCGGTCGCGCCATTCCTGCACCTTCACCACGCCGTCCATTCCGCTACCCCGGACCGCAAGAATGCTGGGGATGATGTAGAACGAACCGAGCACGAAGGTGCCGTAGATGCCGCCGACGATGTTCCACACCACGAGCTTGGTGACCATTTCGGGGTAGAGCATCGTGGTGATCATGGAATCCCTTGCCCCACCGGAGCCTCCGGCGAGGATGCAGCGTTCGAAGCCGAGCCCTGTGACCAGCTTGTGCAGCGTCTCGGCGCGCATGTGAGATTCGCTCTGCCCGTAGAACTGCACGTCGGACTTTCCGCAGTTCGGCCGGTCCCACAGCAGCACTCGGTAGCCGCCGGCGGCCAAGACATCGGCCAGCGGACGCAGGCCCTCGATCTCCTTACTGAACCGGCCGCCGGGCGTCAGGGCAATGAGATCGCCGGATTCACCAAGGATTTCGTAGACGACATTGCCACCATTGACCTCGATAGACGCCACGCAATTCTCCTGTTGTGTTAGGCCATGACCAGAACGTCGTTGCCGACGACACGCACCGGGTAGGTGCGGATGCTCCACTCGGGCTTGACCGCGGTCGTCCCGGTTGCGAGCTCGAAACCCCATTGATGCCAAGGGCAATAGATGTACTCCAGGTCGCGAACCATGACGGCGTCACCCGGGGCGTTCTCGTCCACGATGGTGCGGCCGCGGGCTCGCCCCGAGCACAGCGGGCCGCCTTGGTGCGGGCAGTAATTCGCGATGGCGTAGAAGGTTCCGTTGACGTTGTACACACCCACACCGTGCCGTCCGATCGGCACCAGCTTGTGCTTGCCCGGGGGAATCTCGTCCACGGTCGCAACGATGTGCTCACGGCCCTGTGCGAGTCGAGGCTGGGGCCGCTCGGTGGCTGCCCCACTCTCTTCAGAACTCAACTCAGAGCACCCGGACTTGACCCTCCAGGACGGGAACCGTCTCCGGAAGGTGATAGGTCGCGATGCCGTTCTTGTACATGATCGCTTCGCGTGCGGCCTTGGGCAGATGCTTGACCACCCAGCGCGGATCGTCGAACGTCCAGTGCGGGTAGTCCGACGAGTACAGCAGGATCTTGTCGCACTCCATCCACTCCATTGCGCGGGTCAACTCCGTCTTGTCCTCGGGGTAGTCCAGCGGCTGCGTGGTGAACTTGATGTGGTCCTTGACGTAATCGCTTGGCTTGCGCTTGATTTCCACCCGTGACTTGCGGGCCTCGTAGATCGAGTCCATGCGCCACATCAGCGGCAAGATCCAGCTGAAGGCGTGCTCGACGAAGACGATCCGCAACGTCGGGAAGCGGTCGAAGACGCCGTCGAAGATCAGGCTCATCACCTGGTTCGCCGCCAGCAGCGAGTAAGTCACCATAAAGTCGTGGTTGTAGCTGGGGAAGCCCACCGGCGGCGTCGGCAGCAGCTCGTAGGTGCCGCGCGACAGGTGGCAGCTGACGGTGATGTCGTGCTTGGTCGCGGCCGCATAGATCGGGTCGTACTTCGGGTGGCCCCATGACGGCCTCGGCTCGGCCTTGATCAGAATCTGGGCCATGTAGGGGTGCCCCGCCCACTTCTCGATTTGTTCGACGGCGCCTTCCGGGTCCTCGATGGCGACGCAGATCGACCCGCGCCAACGCTGGTGCCAGTTGTTGTGGCTGTCCAGCCAGTGATTGTTCTGCCAATCGTTGAGTGCGCTCGAATATGCCTGGTTGGCTTCCGGTAGACGCGGCG
>Ga0335075_10000938_pt1 | contig 49071 bp, 50 predicted proteins | sample Lox_Sample_24_FD_206723 | JGI IMG/M metagenome (GOLD analysis project Ga0335075, IMG submission 206723) | Soil microbial communities from Loxahatchee National Wildlife Refuge, Florida, United States - Lox_Sample_2.4 | ecosystem: Environmental > Terrestrial > Soil > Wetlands | place: USA... | reverse complement strand
CGCCGGCCGATCATCCGCCGCTCATGCGCCTGCATGGCGCGTGGCTCGCCACCGCCATTGCGGAGTACTTCCGCGACCAGGGCGCGAGCGTGCTCTTGCTGATGGACTCGCTCACCCGCTTCGCCCAGGCGCAGCGCGAGATCGCGCTCGCCATCGGCGAGGCGCCGGCCACCAAGGGCTATCCGCCGTCGGTATTCGCGCGCCTGCCGCAGCTCGTCGAGCGGGCCGGCAACGGCGCCAGCGGCTCGGGCTCGATCACCGCCTTCTACACCGTCCTCACCGAAGGCGACGATCAGAACGATCCCATTGCCGACTCCGCGCGAGCGATCCTCGACGGTCACATCGTGCTCTCGCGCCGCATCGCCGAGAGCGGCCACTATCCGGCGGTGGACGTCGAAGCATCGATCAGCCGCGCCATGCACGAGATCGCCTCCAGCCCGCACATCACGGCGGCGCGCCAGTTTCGCCAGGCGCTCTCGACCTATCAGCAGCATCGCGATCTCATCGCCATCGGCGCCTACCAGCGCGGCAGCGATCCGCGCGTGGACCAGGCGATCGCGCTCTGGCCGCGCATGCAGCGCTTCCTGCAGCAGGACATGCGCGAGCGGGTCGACCTGGCGGCGAGTCTCGCGGCCCTCACTGACACTCTCTCCGAGTCCAATAAATGAAAAAGACCGAGCGGATAGGCCTGGTGCGCCGCGTCGTCGATGACATCGAACGGCGCAAGGCGGAAGCGCTGGCGGCCTGCGAGAAGAACGTCCGCGCCGCGCAGGCGAAGCTCGAGGAGCTCGAGGCCTATCGTGCCGCCTACGTACGCGATTTCACGCGCCGCGCCGAGGCAGGCGTGAGCGGCGCCGGCGCGCGCGAGTATCAGGTGTTCCTCAGCCGGCTGGACGAGGCGCTGCGGCAGCAGACGCAGATCCTGGCGCAGGCCCGGCTGCAGCGCACCGCGGAGCTCGAGAGCTGGCGCACTGCGGCCCGGCGGGCGAACGCGGTCGGCAACCTCGCGAGCCACTGGCAGGCCGAGGAGCGGCTCGCCGCGGAAAAGATCGAGCAGAAGGAAACCGACGAGCATTCGCAGCAACTCTGGTCCCGCAGGACCATTGCCCGTGGGAGCTGACTCGATGCTCAACCTGTCTTCGCTGCCCGCGGCCGTGGCCTCGGGGTCTTCAGCGCCTGCTTCCGCCGCCACGCCGAACCCCGCGAGCCCGCCGTCGACATCGTCGTCTTTGTCTTCGTCGGCGCCAGGCCCTGATACCGCGGATTCCGGCTCCACGCGAGCCAACTCGACCGCGTCACGGAACGGCAAGCCCGGTGCCGGTGATTCCTCTGCCTCAGGCTCCGGGGCCGCCAAGCCGGCAGCGACCGCATCCGGCGGCTCCGCCAGGAGCGGGTCCTCCGGCGGATCCGCCAACGGACCCTCCAAATCCCGTCCAGCCAACGGCACTGCCGGCTCCGGCCGCCGAACTGCGCGCTCGGCGACGCAAGGGCAAGGGCCTTCCAACACATCGAAGGCAACCTCCGCACAATCCTCTGCAGCCGCAAGCGCGGTGGCGGCAGCCGAAACCAACGACTTCTCCACGGCCCTCGCCCAGTCACTCGCCGCAACGCCGGCGGAGAGCGCCGCACCAAATGGCGCCGGAACCGCCGGCACTCCGACGGCGGCCGGATCTTCGGCATCAGACGACGGGTCGGGCAAGCCGGCCGCAAAGGATTCCGCGGCGAACCCGGCAGCGAGCGCGCTCGCACTCCTCGAGCAGGCGCTTGCCGGCGCGCTCCTTGCAATACCTCCATCGCCCGCCACGCCGGCCGCGACCGGCTCCACCGGCAGCGCTTCATCTCCCGACAGCGGTGCAATCAGCGCCGACGGGAGCAGCGCGGCCGCACTCGGCGCGCTGCTCGCGCAGAGTCTGACCGCGGGCCCGGAAAGCGGCCCGTCGAGTCCTGTATCCGCGAGCAGCTCGCCCGCACCCGCCGCTGCGCCGGCGGCGGCCACCGCCGCCGCCGCCGCGCTCACGGCCGCCGCCCACCTGCCCACGACATCGCATGTCGGACCGCAGCAGGGGGCCATCGACTCCTCCAACATGGCGCTCGCGTCCCAGGTCGGCACCAGCGCCTGGACGGATGAGCTCGGCACCAAGCTCACCTGGATGGCGCACCAGGGAATCGAGTCGGCGTCCCTGCAACTCTCCCCGGAGCATCTCGGCCCGCTGCAGGTCAACATCTCCGTTCACGACGGCCAGGCGAGTGTGTGGTTCGGCGCGGCGCAGCCGGACACACGCGCCGCCCTGCAGCAGTCGCTGCCGCAGCTCCGTCAGCTGTTCGCCAACCAGGGACTCACGCTCGCCGATGCCGGCGTATCGCGGGAGTCGCCCCGCGGCCAGGACCGCCAGAGCTCCGCACGACCGGGCGCACCGGCGGCGGCGATTGCGGCCGTCACTCTCGAGAGCGGCGGCAGCCCAACGGGCGCCGGTGGTCTGGGCCTGATCGACACCTACGCGTGAGTCGTCAATAAACCGTCGCACCCCTCCGACTGCGACGCGCCTCACACTCCGGGAGCTGCAACCAAACTCTTATTCGTCAGGCACTTAGCCGTGTTTCCACGCCCGTGGCATGGGCGTTGCACCTGCGGGAGGCAAGCAACAGGCGCCTTCGCGCCACTCGCAGGAGACGAAAGACAGATGGCCGACGCACCCGCTCTCGCACCGGCGCAAGGGCCGGCCGCCGCCGAAACGTCCGCGGCGGGGAAGCGCCGCGCTCCCAAGATGATGATCATCATCGGAGCCGCGGTGCTCGTCGCCGCACTCGCCGCCGGCGCGCTGTTCCTGACGCATGGGCATTCGAAAGCCGCGCACGCCGCCGCCGCGGCCGGCAAGCCCGCCGCCCCGCCGCTCTACCTGGCGCTCGATCCGCCGTTCGTCGTCAATTTCCAGGCCGACCAGCTGGTGCGCTTCCTGCAGGTCTCGATCGAGGTGATGTCGCGCGATCAGAAGACCCTGGATCTGCTGAAGACCAACGATCCGGTGGTGCGCAACGATCTTCTCATCCTGCTGGCCAACCAGAAGTATTCCGTGATCGCCACGCCCGATGGCAAGGAGCAGCTGCGCACCGCGGCGCTCGCGGCCATCCGCAAGGACCTCGCGCAGTCGGGCGGTGATCCCAAGCTGCTCGAGGCCGTCTATTTCACCAGCTTCGTGATGCAGTAGGGCCGCGCGACAGACATGAGCCAAGAGAAGATCCTCGATCAGGCAGAGATCGACGCGCTGATCCACGGCGTCGATACCGGCGCGGTGAGCACCGAGGCGCCGCCGGCGGCACCCGGCGAGGTGCGCGGCTACGACTTCAACAACCAGCTGCGGATCGTACGCGGGCGGATGCCCACGCTGGAGATGATCAACGACCGGTTCGCCCGCCTGAACCGGGTCAGTCTCTACAATCTGCTGCGCCGCTCGCCGGAGATCTCGGTCGGCACCGTCGAGATCAAGAAATTCAGCGAGTACATCCATACGCTGCACGTGCCGACGAGCCTCAACCTGGTGAAGGTCAACCCGTTCCGCGGCACGGCGCTGGTGGTCCTCGACCCCAAGCTGGTGTTCGCGGTGGTCGACAATTTCTTCGGCGGCACCGGCCGGCACGCCAAGATCGAGGGCCGCGAGTTCACCGCCACCGAGCAGCGCATCATTCACATCGTATTGCGCGGCGTCTTCGCGGACCTGCGTGAGGCGTGGTCGCACGTCGCCTCCATCGAGCTGGAATATCTGAATTCGGAGATCAACCCGCACTTCGCCAACATCGTCTCCCCGTCGGAGATCGTGGTCGTCACCAGCTTCCACATCGAGCTCGACGGCGCCGGCGGCAACCTCCACGTGACCATGCCCTACTCGATGATCGAGCCGCTGCGCGAGATCCTCGATGCGGGCGTCGCCAGCGACCGTGTGGAGAAGGACGAGCGCTGGATGATGTGCTTGCGCGAGGAGATGGAGGATGCCGAAGTCGAGGTCACGACGATCCTCGGACGCTCCTCGGTCACGTTGGCGGAGCTCCTCAACCTGAAGCCGGGCGATGTGCTGCCGTGCGACTTCAACGGCAGGGTCACGCTGGTCGCAGAGGACGTGCCGATTTTTCGCGGCAACCTCGGTGTCTCGCGAGGACGCCAGGCGATCAAGGTCCAGGAGCGCACCCGCCGCGTCAAGACCAGTGCCGAGTCCCCCGCCGCAGGCAAGTAACGAAAGCAATTGAGGTCCCCCATGTCCGCAAACACTGCCGAAGCACGCCCCGCCGAGCTCCAGGAGCTCACCGAGGAGGGCGCGCCGGGAGCCAACGGCGACGTCAACCTCGAGGTCATCCTCGATGTCCCGGTCACACTGTCGATGGAGGTTGGACGCACGCGCATTCCGATCCGCAACCTCCTGCAGCTCAACCAGGGCTCGGTGGTCGAGCTCGAACGTGCCGCGGGCGAGCCATTGGATGTCTTCGTCAACGGCACGTTGGTCGCTCACGGTGAGGTCGTCGTCGTCAACGAACGCTTTGGCATCCGCCTGACCGACGTCATCAGCCCCGCAGAGCGCCTGCGCAAGCTCAAATGAATCATCTCTTCGCCGCTCCGCACGCCGCCCCGACCGCGGCGCCCGTCGGCGCAGGCGGGCTCGCTTCCGTCACCTTCGCCCTGCTCGCGGTGCTCGCCGCGATATTCGCAGTGGCGTGGCTGGCGCGTCGCGTGCGCGGCATCGGCAGTCGTGTCGGCAACGCCATCGACGTGCTGGCGGAAGTTCCCCTCGGTCCCAAGGAGCGCGCCGTCCTCCTCAAAGTCGGCACGGAGCAGGTACTGGTGGGCGTCGCCCCCGGCCGCGTGAGCGCCCTGCACGTACTGCGCGAGCCCGTGCAGGTCACGAAGGCCGCGGCCGCGACCGCTCCGGCGGCCGTCTCATTCGGCGCGCTGCTGAAGCGGGGCTTCGGCAAGTGAAGCCGCTGCGCAAACTGTTGCCCTGCGCACTGGCGCTGCTGCCGGCCGTCGCCGCCGCGGCGCCCGGCATCCCTGCGTTCAGCGTTCAGACGGGCGCCGCCGGCGGTCAAACGTACACGCTGACGCTGCAGGTGCTCGCCGTGTTGACGGCGCTGTCCCTGCTGCCGGCGATCCTGCTCATGATGACGGCGTTCACCCGCATCATGATCGTGCTCAGCATCCTGCGCCAGGCGCTCGGCGCCGGCCAGACGCCGCCCAACCAGGTCCTGCTCGGACTGGCGCTCTTCCTCACCTTCTTCGTGATGTCGCCCGTCATCAACAACATCAACCAGGTCGCCTACCAGCCCTACTCCGCCGGCACGATCGACGGGCCGACCGCGCTCTCGCGGGCGGAGGTGCCGCTGAAGGAATTCATGCTGCGCCAGACGCGCGAGAACGACATCGCCACCTTCGTGCACATCGCGGGCGGCAAGGGCTATGCGACCCCGCTCGACGTGCCGTTCAGCGTGCTGGTGCCGTCGTTCGTCACCAGCGAGCTGAAGACCGCCTTCCTCATCGGATTCCTGCTCTACATCCCGTTCGTGATCATCGACCTGGTGGTGGCGAGCGTACTGATGTCCATGGGCATGATGATGGTCTCGCCGGTGCTCATCTCGCTGCCCTTCAAGCTGATGCTGTTCGTGCTGGTCGACGGCTGGACGCTGGTCATGGGCACCCTCGCGCAGAGCTTCTATCACTGAGCGGCAACCCATCATGACACCCGATACCATCATGGCCATCGGCAGCCGCGCCCTCGAGATGGCGCTCGCGCTGGCCGCTCCCCTGCTGCTCGCGGCGCTGATCACCGGCGTCATCGTGGGCGCCTTCCAGGCCGCGACTTCGATCAACGAAATGACGCTGTCCTTCATCCCGAAGCTGCTCGCGATCTCCCTGACGCTTGCCATCACCGGGCCGTGGATGCTGAAGACACTCGTCGGGTACACGCATGAGCTCATCGTGAGCATCCCGGGACTGATCAACTGAGGCCGCCCCGGACGCCATGATCACCGTGACCGCAAATCAACTGAACGGCTGGCTCCTCGAGCTCTTCTGGCCGTTCGTGCGCATCGGCTCCTGCTTCATGCTGGCGCCGGCATTCGGCACCTCTTCGGTGCCCATGCGCGTGCGGATCATCCTTGCCGGCGCCGTGACGCTCCTCGTCGCGCCGCTCGTGTCGATTCCAGACGTGACACCCCTCTCCGCGGCGGGCGTCGTGATCACCATCCAACAGATCGTCATCGGCGCGGCACTCGGCTTCTCGCTGCAGATTCTCTTCGACGCCGTGTCCCTGGGCGGCGAGATGCTGGGCAACAGCATGGGACTGTCTCTCTCCTTCAACCTCGATCCGCAGAACGGCTCGAGCACGCCGACCGTCAGCCAGCTCTACTCCCTGCTGGTGACGCTCATCTTCCTGGTGCTGAACGGACATCTCGCGCTCATCCGCACGCTGGTCTCCGGTTTTCACACCCTGCCGATCGGCACGACCGGGTTGGGCGCCAACGGCCTCTGGTCCGTGGTCAACTGGGGCTCGGAGCTCTTCTCCGGCGCTCTCGCCGTGGCCCTGCCGGGCGTGACGGCGCTCCTCGTCGCCAACCTCGCTTTCGGGGTCGTGAGCCGCGCGGCGCCGACGCTCAGCATCTTCTCCGTGGGCTTGCCGATCTCGCTCGTCTTCGGGCTGGTGGTCATCCTCGCCAGCCTGCCGGCGCTGGAGTCCAGCTTCATCCGCCTGCTCGCCGTGGCGCTCGATTTCGTGCGCCATCTGAGCGGAGCCTGACGCCATGGCCGAGAACGACCAGGAACGGACGGAAAAACCGACAGCCCGGCGCCTGGAGGAGGCGCGCAAGGAAGGTCGGGTGCCCCGCTCCACCGAGCTCAATGCGGCGGCGGTGCTGCTCATCGCGGCGGGCAGCCTGCATTTTCTCGGCGGCTCGATCGGCGCCACCCTGTTCGACATCATGAAGTCCTCGCTCAGCATCCCGCCTGCCGAGGCGGTCGACCCGGGGCTCGCTCTGCCGGCAGCCGGTGCGGAGCTCGTGCGCGCGCTCGTCGCCTGCGCTCCGATTCTCGGCATGACACTGATCGCCGCGCTGGTCGCGCCCCTCGCGATCGGCGGCTGGAATTTCAGCTTCGAGGCGCTGGCGCCCGATTTCACCCGCCTGGACCCGATCGAGGGTTTCGGCCGCTTCTTCTCCGCCAGGGGCGCCGTCGAGCTCGGCAAGGCGTTCGCGAAATTCCTCGTGGTCGCCACCATCGCCGTGGCGGTCGTGCGCAGCCAGTCCCCCCGGCTGCTCGCGCTCGGGACCATGCCGCTGCATGCCGGGATCGCGCAGGCCGCGAGCCTCGCCTCCGATGCCCTGCTCGCCGTCTCCGGCGGACTCGTCCTCATCGCGGCGGTCGATGTGCCCTGGCAGCTCTACCAGTACACGCACAACCTCAGCATGAGCCGCGAGGAGATCCGTGAGGAGTTGAAGCAGAGCGAGGGCGCGCCCGAGGTGAGAATGCGCATCAGGCGGGCGCAGCGGGAGATCGCCAGACGCAGGATGATGCACGAGGTGCCGAAGGCGGATGTCGTCGTCGTCAACCCGACGCACTTCGCCGTCGCGCTGCGCTACGACGAGAAGCGTATGCGCGCACCTCTCGTCGTCGCCAAGGGCGCGGATCTCGTCGCAGCCCGCATCCGCGAGATCGCCGCCGAGCATGGCGTTCCCATCTTCGAGGCGCCGCCGCTCGCGCGCGCATTGCATCACAGCGTCGAGATCGGGAGCGAGATTCCGGCAACGCTCTACGTGGCCGTCGCGCAGGTCCTGACCTACATCTATCAGCTCAAGGCGGCGCGAACCTCGGGAGCGCGGCCGCCGGAGCCCCCTGCGATCGACCCGGGCATTGACGCCACACGGCATTGATCATGAACACAGTCGCCACCACGACGAGTCCGAACATGCCGACCTGGCGGGAGCTGCTGCGCGCCGGTATCGGCGTGCCGGTGGGCGTCCTCGCCGTGCTCGCCATGGTGATCCTGCCGCTGCCGCCGATGGCGCTCGACATACTCTTCACCTTCAACATCGCGCTCTCGATCGTGATCGTGATGGCGGTGTTCTACGTCTCGCGCCCCATCGAGTTCGGCGTCTTCCCGACGGTTCTGCTGCTCGCGACCCTGCTGCGCCTGGCGCTCAACGTCGCCTCGACGCGAGTCGTGCTGCTGCATGGCTACAGCGGCCCGCAGGCGGCCGGCCACGTCATCCAGTCGTTCGGCGAGTTCGTGGTCGGTGGCAACTTCGCCGTCGGCGTGGTGGTGTTCATCATCCTCACCATCATCAACTTCGTCGTGGTCACGAAGGGCTCCGGACGCATCTCCGAGGTCAGCGCCCGCTTCACCCTGGACGCCATGCCCGGCAAGCAGATGGCGATCGACGCCGACCTCAACGCCGGCCTCATCACCCAGGACGAGGCCCGCACCCGCCGCGCCGAGGTCCGCGCCGAGGCGGACTTCTACGGCGCGATGGACGGCTCGAGCAAATTCGTCCGCGGCGATGCCATCGCCGGGATCCTGATTCTCCTCATCAACATCGTCGGCGGCCTCGCGATCGGCACGATCGGCCATGGCATGGCGGTCGGCGACGCCGCCCATACCTACACCCTCCTCACGATCGGCGATGGCCTGGTGGCGCAGATTCCGGCGCTGCTGCTCTCGACCGCGGTGGCCCTGATCGTGACCCGCATGTCGCGCTCGCAGGACATGGGCGGCGAGCTGCGCCGCCAGCTCTTCGGCAACCCGAAGGCGCTCGGCGTCGCAGCCGGGCTCCTCGGGGTCATGGGCCTCATCCCGGGAATGCCGAACGTGGCCTTCCTGCTCATTGCCGCGCTCTGCGGCTCGACGGCCTACATCATCAACCGCAAGCGCGCCGCCGCCACGGTGGCGGCCGCCGCCCCGAAGCCCGTGCCGCAGGTGCCGGAGACCCGCGAGCTCACTTGGGAGGATGTGCGGCCCGTGGATCTCGTCGGCCTCGAGGTCGGCTACCGTCTGGTCTCGCTGGTGGACAAGCGCCAGAGCGGGGACCTGCTCGGCAGAGTGCGCGGCGTGCGGCGCAAGCTGTCGCAGGAGCTCGGGTTCCTGATCCCGGCCGTGCACATCCGCGACAACCTCGACCTCGCACCCAACGTCTACCGTATCAACCTCAGCGGCGTGCCCGTCGGCGAGAGCGTCATTTATTCCGACAAGGAGCTCGCCATCAACGCCGGACGCGTCTTCGGCGCGTTGCAGGGCATCGCCACGCGCGATCCGGCATTCGGCATGGAGGCGGTGTGGATCGACGCGGCGAGCCGCGACCATGCGCAGGCCCTCGGCTACACGGTGGTCGACCCGAGCACGGTCATCGCCACCCACCTCTCCTTCGTCATCCAGGCGCACGCCAACGAGATCCTCGGCCACGAGGAGGTGCAGCAGCTGCTCAACGGCCTGGCGAAGAGCGCGCCGAAGCTGGTGGAGGATCTGGTGCCGCGCGTGCTGCCCCTCTCCACCGTGGTGCGCGTGCTGCAGAGCCTGCTCGCCGAGCGCATTCCGATCCGCAACATCCGCACCATCATCGAGACCCTGGCGGAGCACGCGCCGCGCTCGCAGGACGCCGCCGTGCTGTTGTCTCACGTCCGGGTGGCCCTCGGGCGCCAGATCGTGCAGGACATCGCCGGCATCGCCACCGAGCTGCCGGTCATCACCTTCGAGCCGGACCTCGAGCGGCTGCTCTCCGGCTCGCTCGCCGCCAACTCCACCAGCCCCGGCCTCGAGCCCGGACTGGCGGAGCGGCTGCAACAGCGCGTCGGCGAGGCCTCGCGGCGCCAGGAGGCTGCCGGCGAGGCGCCGGTGCTGCTCGTGCCGCCGCCGCTGCGGGCGCAGCTGGCGCGCTTCCTGCGCGCGGCGCTGCCCAGCCTCCACGTGCTCGCGTGGAATGAGATTCCCGACAACCGCAAGGTCCGCGTCGTCACCGCGGTCGGCAGGTAAACATGAAGATCGTACGACATACGGCACGCGACATGCGCCAGGCCCTGCGCTCCATCCGCGAGCAGCTGGGCGAAGATGCGGTGATCCTCTCCTCGCGCCGCCTGGCACAGGGAGTCGAAGTCACCGCGGCGGTGGATTTCGACGCCGACATGAGCAAGGCGGCGCTCATGGCCGCCGCGGAAGCTGCCAGCGCCGCCACTGCGCCCGCCTCCAGTCCGCCCGCCTCCAGCCCTCCGGCTGCAGCCCCGTCACTCGCGGCCGCCGCGCCTATCGCGCCCGCCGCGACGGCCGTGCCGCCAGCCGCGGCGCCTCTGCCCTTTGCGCCACTGCTCGAGTCTGCGCCCGAAGCCGCCGAGGCTCCCACGCACGTCATGGGCAAGGAGCTGCAGACTCTGCGGCGCATGCTCGAGACCCAACTCGCGCAGCTCGCCTGGAACGACCGCACGCGCCGCGCGCCCGTGCATGTGGAGCTGCTGCGCGAGCTGACCGAGATCGGAATCGCCCAGGACCTCGCCGACCACCTGGTCGGTCAGCTCGATCCGGCCGTGGATCTCACCCAGGGCCGCCGCTTCGCGCTCGCCGGACTGTCGCAGTACCTGCTGGTGACGGGCGATCGCTGGCTGGAAACGGGCGGCCGCGTCGCCTTCGTGGGCGCCACCGGCGTCGGCAAGACGACCATGCTCGCCAAGCTGGCGGTGCGCTGGATATTGCGGCACGGCCCGAACGACCTCGCGCTGGTCGCCTCCGACACGGTCCGCTTCGGGGCACAGGATCAGATGCAGGCGCTCGGCCAGCTGCTCGGGGTGCCCGTGCACGTCCCGGAGCGGTTCGAGGCGCTGCCGGAGCTGCTCACGCGGCTCGAGCGATACCGGCTGGTCCTGATCGACACACCGGGCTCGAGCTTGCGCGACCCGCAGCTCGGACCGCGTCTCGCGGTGCTCGCCAACTCCGCGTCGAAGCTCGAAACGGCGCTCGTACTGGCGGCGTGCGCCCAGGCGGGCGTGGTCGAGGAAGCGGTGCAACGCTTCCGGCCCGCCAACCCGGCCTCCTGCCTGCTCACCAAGCTGGACGAGGCGGCGAGCCTCGGCGGCGCGCTCTCCGTCCTGATCCGCGCGCGGCTGCCGCTCTCGTACACCAGCGACGGCCAGCGCGTGCCGGAGGATCTGCGGCCCGCGAGGTCGCTGGAGCTGGTATCCCAGGCGGTGCGGCTCGCCAAGGCGAGCGGCGCCGCCGCCGACGAAGATCTGCTGCGACGACGATTTGGAAGAATCTCACATGCGACGACCTGAGCTCAGCCTGATCAACAACTCCAAGCTCGAATCTCTCGGGCAACCCGTGCGGGTGATCGCCGTCACCGGCGGCAAGGGCGGCGTCGGCAAGACGAGCGTCTCGGTCAATCTCGCCACTGCGCTCGCCGCCGCGGGCCGCCGCGTGGTGCTGCTCGATGGCGATCTGGGACTCGCCAACGCCGATGTCTTCCTCGGACTCTCGCCGCGGTACACGCTCGCGCACGTGATCTCCGGGGAGCGCACGCTGGATGAGGTCATCCTCGAGGCACCGCAGGGCTTTCAGGTCGTGCCGGCGGCATCGGGGGCGGCCGATCTCGCCTGCATGGGCGCCGCGGAGCATCTGGGCCTGGTGCGCGCCTTCAGCGGGCTCGCGGCCCGTCTGGACGTGCTCATCGTGGACACCGCCGCCGGCATCGCGCCGGGCGTGCTGCAGTTCTCGCAGGCCTCCCAACACGTCCTGGTCGTGATCTGTGACGAGCCGGCCTCGTTAACCGACGCTTATGCGCTCGTCAAGGTCCTGAGTCGCAATCACGGCGTCAATCGGTTTCGGGTGCTCACCAACCGGATACGCGCGCCCGGCGCCGGCGCGGAGCTGTTCCGCCGCTTCGAGCGCGTCACGGCGCGCTTCCTCGATGTTGTGCTCGAATTCGCAGGCGAGATCCCGGAGGACGAGTACCTGCGCCGCTCGGTGCGGGAGCAGCGTCCGGTGCTCCAGGGCTATCCGGCGAGCGCCGCGGCGCGGGCGTTCAAGAAACTGGCGGCCGTGGCCGATACATGGCCAGTGCCGCCCGGTCCCCGCGGGAACATCGAGTTTTTCGTGGAGCGGCTGGTGCGGCGCAACCCGGCGCGGCTGGAACTGGTGCCATGAACGCGGCGAGCGCATACGGGACGCGCCGGGGGCCGGGCGAGGCGAGCGAGCTGGTCACTCGCCACGCCGAGCTGGTGAAGCGGATCGCCTACCACCTGGTCGGCCGGCTGCCGCCCTCCGTGGAGGTGGACGATCTGATGCAGGCGGGAATGCTGGGGCTGCTGGAGGCGGCATCGAACTACGCACCGAATCGCGGCGCGAGCTTCGAGACATATGCCGGCATCCGCATCCGCGGCGCCATGATCGATGCGCTGCGCAAGCTCGACTGGGCGCCGCGCTCCGTGCATCGCAAGGCGCGCGCGGTGGCCGCGGTCGTACAGGAGATCGAGCGGCGCACCGGACGCGATGCGCGTGATACGGAAATCGCCGAGCGGCTCGGCGTGCCGCTCGATGAGTATCACGCCATCGTGCAGGACGCGGCGAGCTGCCGCCTGGCGGCGCTCGACGATACGACGGCGGCAACGGCCGAGGGCGCGGCCGATCCGTTCCGGGAGACCGCCGAGGAAGGATTCCGCGAGGCGCTGGCGCAGGCGATCGAGGGCCTGCCGGAGCGCGAGAAGCTGGTGATGTCGCTCTACTACAGCGAGGGATTGAACCTCAAGGAGATCGGCGCGGTGCTGAAGGTTACCGAATCGCGCGCCTGCCAGCTCCACGGGCAGGCGCTCGTGCGGCTCAAGGCGCGTTTGGCGGACTGGCGTGACGGCGCCGCCGGCGCGGGTGCAACGAGACGAGGCAGGCAGCAGTGAGCAAAGAACTGAAATTTCTGGTGGTCGACGACTTCTCGACCATGCGCCGCATCATCAAGAACCTGCTGCACGATCTCGGTTATCCCAACGTCGCCGAAGCTGACGACGGCAAGACGGCGCTGCCGATGCTGCAGGGGGGCGGTTTCGACTTTCTCATCACCGACTGGAACATGCCCGGCATGGCCGGCCTCGATCTCATCAAGGCCGTGCGCGCCGACGCCAGGCTCGCCAAGATGCCCGTCCTCATGCTGACCGCGGAAGCCAAGCGCGAGCAGATCATCGAGGCGGCGCAGGCGGGCGTCAACGGCTACGTCATCAAACCTTTTACTGCCGAGACGCTCAAGGAGAAGCTCGACAAGATCCTCGGCGCGGGAAAGTGAGCCTGTCATGTCGAACTTCCAAGTACTGAAGCTTGAATACAACGCATGCGTGGAGGCCTTGTCGGAGGCGCTGCGCGCCGGTGACGAGACGGCTTTCTTCACCGCCGTCGATCACATCGTGCGCATGCGCGAGCCGGCGACGCTGACCGAGATCCGCCGCCTGACCGGCGGACTGCAGAACGCGCTCGAGCGCTTCAGCATCGAATCGCGCCTCGCGGACATCGCGGAGAACGAGATCCCCGATGCGAAAAGCCGCCTCGCGCACGTCATCAAGATGACCGACGAGGCCGCGCACCGCACGCTCGACCTCGTCGAGCAGTCCGGACCGCTCGCTGAGCGCACCGCGCGCGAGGCGAGCTCGCTCATCACCTCACTGAAGACCTACCGGGACCGTCCGTCCGGCAGCGGCTTCGAAGGCGCGGTCCGCTCGATCGACGCCTTCCTGCCGGTGGTGCGCGCGGTCGAGGCGTTCCTGCCCGCCGTGCGCGGCGACTCGGAGCAGATCCGCAAGAACCTGGCCGACGTGCTGATCGCCCAGGGCTATCAGGACCTCACCGGCCAGATCATCCGCAGCGTCATCAAGCTCGTCGTCGAGCTGGAGGAGACGCTCGACAATCTCACCAAACTCTCCGGCGACGTCGTCGAGCATGCGACGCTCGGAGAGAATCCGGACAGGGGCCACGGACCGGCGGTACCGGGAGTCACGCGAGGGGAAGTTGCCGCAGGCCAGACAGACGTGGACGAGCTGCTGTCGGGCCTCGGCATGTAAGGAGCCCCGATGGATATCCTGAGCATCGTTGGATTGGTGCTCGCCGTAAACGCCGTGCTGCTCGGTGCCGTGCTGCGCGGCGCCGGCGTCATGGCGCTCGTCTCCACGGAGGCGTTCATGGTGGTGGGCGTCGGCACGATCGCCGCGACCTGCGTGCAGACCCCGCTGCCGGTCCTCAAGCATGCGCTCAAGATCTTTCCCTGGATCATCCGGCCGCCGTCCCGCGACGGCAAGGCGCTGATCACCAAGATCGTCGACTGGAGCAACACCGCGCGCAAGCAGGGCCTGCTCGGCCTCGAGCCGCTGATCGCGCGCGAGAGCGACGCGTTCGTGCAGAAGGCGCTGCAGCTGGTGGTCGACGGCAGCGAGCCGGAGGCGATCAACAACGCCATGCAGGTGGAGCTCAGCATGCGCGAGCATGCGGACGTCGCCGCGGCCAAGATGTTCGAGGGCGCGGGCATCTACTCGCCGACTCTCGGCATCATCGGCGCGGTGCTCGGCCTCATGGCCGTGCTGCAGAACCTCACCGATCCCGCCAAGCTCGGCGCCGGAATCGCCTCGGCGTTCACCGCCACCATCTACGGCATCAGCCTCGCCAACCTCTTCTTCCTCCCGGTCGCCGCCAAGCTCAAAGGCATCATTCAGGGCCAGACGCAGATCCGCGAGATGATCATCGACGGCATGATGAGCATCGCCCAGGGCGAGAACCCGCGGGCGATCGAGGCCAAGCTGCAGGGATACCTGCACTAGGAATTGACCATGCGCCGCAGAAAGAAGCACCAGGAAGAGCACGAGAACCACGAGCGCTGGGCCATCCCGTATGGCGACCTGCTGACGCTGCTGCTCGCCTTCTTCGTGGTCATGTACTCGATCTCCTCGGTGAACGCCGGCAAGTATCGCGTCCTTTCGGACTCGCTCTACGCCGCGTTCCGCGGCGAGCCGCGCACGCTGGAGCCGATCGAGGTCGGCCACAAGCGCGTCGGCTCCGGGGCCGACATTCGTGTCAGCATCGTGCAGCAGGCCGACCTCAAGGGACAGCCCCGCTCCCTCCTCGCTCCGGTGCCGCTCGCCATGGCGACACCGCTGCCGAACTCGCCCTACAACGACAACATGCCGCCGCCCGGAAACGAGAGCGGCGTCAAGTCCGCGACCGGCGAGGCGCACCCGGCCGATGCCGCCGAGGCCGCGCAGGCGCAGGCCGCCGCGATCATGCTGAGCAAGGTGGCCGACGACGTCGCGCAGGCGATGTCGGGACTGGTCAAGAAGAACCTGGTGGTCGTGCGGCGCAAGCAGAGCTGGATCGAGGTCGAGATCCGCACCGACATCCTCTTCCCGAGCGGCAGCGCCCGGCTCGCACCCAACGCGGTCGACATCATCCGCCGGCTCGCCGCCGTGCTCGCCCGGTTCCCCAACCCGGTGCGGGTCGAAGGCTTCACCGACGACGTGCCGATCCGGACCGTGCAGTTCTATTCCAACTGGGAGCTGTCGGCAGCGCGCGCCGGCAGCGTCGTGCACGTGCTCGCCGACCGGGGCGTGGGCAGTGACCGGCTCGCCGTCGTCGGCTTCGGCGAGGAACATCCGGTTGCGAGCAACAAGACCTCGGAGGGGCGCAACGCCAACCGCCGCGTGACCGTCGTCATCCTCTCCTCGGGGGCCGACGGGCATCAGGAACCCGGTTGGGTGCCGAACGCGCAAACGAGCGATGCGAGTCCGCCGGAGCAACCAACCGGCGTCACCGCCGCCAATGGCACGGTTCCTGCACGATAACTCCTGACACGTCGCACGGCGCCGGGATTCCGACACGCGGGCGCGTCATGTGATCCGCATCACGGAGCCGTCGCTCATGACCCTGCTGTCGCACATCGATCTGCCGTCCGCCGAGTTCCTGCTGGTCGCCGGACGCGCGGTGTTCCTCGTATTCTCGTTCCTGGTGGCAGCCGTCAGCTTCACTGCCTGGCGCGGCGCCACGCGCCGGCAGACCGCAGAGGTGCTCGCGCAGTCGCAGATCGTGCTGCAGCGGCTCGCGGAGCTCGAGGCGCGGGTGGATGCGACCAAGGCGGCCGTCACGAACCTCGGTGAGCACCTGGAGCGCCCCCGCGCGCCGGCCTCTTCCCACTCGCCCTCGCCCGGCTACCAGATCGCGATCCGGCTGGCGCGCGGCGGCGCGAGCCGCGAGGAGCTGATGTCGGCCTGTGGACTGACGCCCGCGGAGGCGGATCTCGTCCGCCGGCTGCACGCGCCGCAGGCTGCGGAACTGCGTCAAGTTTCGTAGCGCCCAACTCAAGAGGCGCGTCACAAGGGCCGATACCGGCGCTGTACCGGCAGTCATGCCCCGAACCCGCGCGCCATCCAGATTATGACAACCCGCAAGAAGCAGCCGCCGGTCAGCAAGGGCGGCCGGCCGGTGAAGCGGCGATCCGCGGCCCGCAAGCGCACCCGTGACGACGGATCGCTGATCCTGGCCTGCGACTGCACGGTGGCCGAGGCGGCCACGCTCAAAACCCAGCTCGCGCGCCGGCTCGGGGAATCGGACGCCGTCACCGTCGATGTCAGCGCGCTGCAGCGCATCGACACCGCGGGACTGCAGCTCCTTGCGGCCTTCGTACGCGACCGCCGCACGGCGGGCCGCGCGATCACCTGGCGCGGCCGCGCGGCCGCCCTGGAAGCGGCGGCCGGGCTCCTCGGCCTCCACGACATGCTCGAGCTGCCGCGCGAGGCCGGCCGATGACCGTCGACCTGACGCAATTCCATGCCGCCTTCTTCGAAGAGAGCTTCGAGGCGCTGGATGCGATGGAGGCGGCACTCCTCAAGCTCGATGTCGGCTCGCCGGAGCCGGAGCTCATCAACACCATCTTCCGCGTGGCGCACTCCATCAAGGGTGGCAGCGCAACCTTCGGATTCTCGGACATCGCCTCCTTCACCCACAGCCTCGAGACGCTGCTCGATGAGCTGCGCGGCGGCAGGATGGCGGTGACCGTAGCCGTGTCCGACCTGCTGCTGAAGTCGGTGGACGTGCTGCGCGCCATGCTGCGCGCCGTGCAGGCGAAGCAGCCGATCGACGCACAGCGGGTGTCGGACCTGCAGTTCGATCTCGAAGTCGCGATCGCGAGGAAAGACGAGCCGCCGGCCGCAGCGGGCCCGGCGGTGGCCGCGGCCGGGGCCCTCTCCCAGCCGGGTGTCGGTGGTGAGGCGGCAGCGCCGAAGCCGCCGCGCTGGCGGGTCCGCTTCCATCCCTACCGGGAGCTGCTGGCGCGCGGCAACGACCCCCTGCGGATGCTGCGCGAGCTGGCCGCGCTCGGTGAGCTCGAAGTGCGGGTCGACGCGCAGATGCTGCCGCCGCTCGCCGATATCAACCCGCAGGACTGTTATCTCGCATGGTCGCTGGAGCTTCCGGGTGAGGTGTCCGAAGAGGCGATCAGGCAGGTGTTCGAATGGGCCGAGGGCGATTGCGACCTGACGATCGAGCGTCCTGCCTGCGCCCCTGAGGGGCTTCGGGAGGCAGGGCTGCCGCCACAGACTCCCGCGGCTACGCCGGCGCAGCCGACACACCAGGCTGCAGCAGCGCAGTCGCCTCCCCCTCCACGCCCCGAGGCGCCCGCGAAGCAGGAGGCGTCGGTGAGCGCCCTCGGTGACTCGGGCTCCATCCGCGTGAGCGTCGAGAAGATCGACGAGCTCATGAACACCGTCGGCGAGCTCGTGATCACCCAGGCGATGCTGAGTCAGCTCGGATCGCATTTCGACGGCGCGGACGCCGAGAAGCTGCGTGGCGGCCTGGCGCAGCTCGAGCGCAACATGCGCGAGCTGCAGGAGAGCGTCATGCGGGTGCGCATGCTGCCGATCAGTTTCGTCTTCAGCCGCTTCCCGCGCATGGTGCGCGACCTCGCCCAGCGTCTCGGCAAGCAGATCGAGCTCAAGCTCACCGGCGAGCAGACCGAGCTCGACAAGACGGTGCTCGAAAAGATCGGCGATCCGCTGGTGCACCTCGTGCGCAACTGCATCGATCACGGCATCGAGTCTCCGGAAGCGCGCATCGCGGCGGGCAAGTCCGGCGAAGGCACCGTGCATCTCGACGCCTATCATCGCGGCGGCAACATCGCGGTCGAGGTGAGTGACGATGGCGGCGGCCTCGATGGAGAGCGCATTCTCGCCAAGGCCCGCGACCGCGGGCTCGTGGGCGCCGGCGACACGCTGACCGACGCCGAGGTCAATGAGCTGATCTTCCTCCCTGGATTCTCCACGGCGGAGAAGACCACGGACGTCTCCGGGCGCGGCGTTGGGATGGACGTCGTCCGCCGCAACGTCAAGCAGCTCGGAGGCAAGGTCGAGGTCAGGAGCGAGCGCGGCCGCGGCTCCCGCTTCACCATCACCCTGCCGCTGACCCTCGCCATCGTGGACGGCCAATCCGTCGCCGTCGGCACCGAGACCTACATCGTGCCGCTCATCTCCATCGTGGAATCGATGCAGCTGAAGTCCACAGGCGTCACCCGGCTCTCCGGCCACAGCGAGGTGCTTTCCTTCCGCGGCGACTACCTGCCGATCATCCGGCTGCACGAGCTCTTCGGCGTCGAGCCGCGCTCGCGCGCGCTGCACGAGGGGCTGGTCGTCGTCGCCGAGGGCGACGGGCGCCGGGTCGGCCTGTTCGTCGACGATCTGCTCGGACAGCAGCAAGTGGTCATCAAGTCTCTGGAAGCCAACTACGGGCACATCGAGGGCGTCTCCGGCGCGACCATCCTCGGCGACGGCTCGGTGGCGCTCATTCTCGATGTGCCGGGGCTCATCCGCGCGGCGTCCACGCGGGCGGCAGCGTGAGGTATCACAATCATGACCACTGACGGATCCCATCAAGTCCTGACCTTCGTGCTCGGCAACGAGACCTACGGGGTCGACATCCTGCGCGTCCAGGAGATCCGCGGCTGGTCCGCCGTGACCAAGATCCCGCATGCGCCGGCGCACGTGCTCGGGGTGCTGAACCTGCGCGGCTCGATCGTCCCCATCGTCGATCTGCGCATGCGCTTCGCGCTCGAGCGCGTCGAATACACCACCGTGACGGTGATCATCGTGATGTCGGTCAGCACGCCTGCCGGGCGGCGTGACTTCGGAGTCGTGGTCGACGGCGTGTCGGACGTGGTCGACGTCAATTCCGCCGAGGTCAAACCGGCGCCCGAGCTCGGCTCGCGCTCCGCCACCGATTACATCCGCGGGCTCGTGTCGGTCGCCGAGCGGATGGTGGTGCTGCTCGACATCGACCGCCTGATCGGCAGGGACCTCGCGCTGTCCGCCGGCGCCGACGGCGACGAAGCGCTCGCCGCGAGCGCCGCCTGATCGGCCACGTGACTGGAGACAGAACGCAAATGAGCGTCAGCAGAAACATCGTCGAGGAGACCCGCGCGGTCATCGGCGCCGCCTCGCAGGGCGACCTCACCCGCCGTCTCGATGCGCGCATCGACAGCCCCGAGCTGCGCGCCATGGCCGAGGGCATCAACATGCTGCTCGAGAGCATGGCCGGCATGGTTCGCAGTATCAGATCCACGGCCAGCGACGTGAACCGCTCGGCGGAAGAGATTTCCACCGGCAACGCCAATCTGACGCGGCGCACCGAAGAGCAGTCCGCATCGCTCGAGGAGACCGCTTCGTCCATGGAAGAGATGACGACCACGGTCAAGCAGAACGCCGACAACGCGGCCCAGGCGAGCCAGCTCGCCCTGGCGGCGCGTGATCAGGCGGAGCGCGGCGGCGTGGTGGTGAATCAGGCGGTCGCGGCCATGGCCGACATCAAGCAGTCCTCGAAGAAGATCGCCGACATCATCGGCGTCATCGACGAGATCGCCTTCCAGACCAACCTTCTGGCGCTCAACGCCGCCGTCGAGGCCGCGCGCGCGGGCGAGCAGGGCCGCGGCTTCGCGGTGGTGGCGAGCGAGGTCCGCAGCCTCGCCGGCCGCTCCGCCACCGCCGCCAAGGAGATCAAGGGCCTCATCCAGGACTCGGTGCGCAAAGTAGAGGACGGCTCGGCCCGGGTCACCCAATCCGGCCATACCCTCGAGGAGATCGTCGCTTCGGTGAAGAAGGTCTCCGACATCGTCGCCGAGATCGCCGCCGCTTCGCGCGAGCAGTCGGCGGGCATCGAGCAGGTCAACCGCGCCGTCATGCAGATGGACGCCCTCAATCAGCAGAATGCCGCACTGGTGGAGGAGGCGACGGCGGCGGCGGAGAACATGGCCGGCCAGGCGCGCGAGCTGAGTGAGGACATGGGGCGCTATCGGGCTGGACACGATGTGGTCCCGGGGCTGCGCGCGCCGCGGTCCTCATCCATGGGAGCCGCGCGCCCGGCGCGCAGCGCCTGAGTCCTCCTCATGAACAGACTGGCACTCAACCGTCTCGATCTCTGGCAGAAGCTGGGAGCCCTGGTGCTGGCCCAGCTGGTGCCGGCGGTCCTGGTCGGATTCTTCTACTTCACCACCATGAACGGGAGCCTGAGCCAGGTGCGCGGCGAGCTGCAGGGAGTCCGCTTCCTGCAGGCCATAGACGCTCTGCGCTCGAGCCTGCTGACTCACGGCGCCCGCGCATTCGTCTTCGCAAGCGGAGACACCGCACGCCGCGCCGCCGTACTGAGCGAGCAGCGGCAAGTCGACGCCGCCATGAGCAGCCTCGAGGCGGTCAGCGGCCGGCTCGGTGACCTCTATGGAGTCAGCGAGGATGTCTCCGCGCTGCGCTCGCAGTGGCGGACGGCAGCCGCGGCGACCCTCAGCCAGTCGTCCTCCCAGGTCGCCGCCGCCGGCGAAACGTTGAGCGCCCGCCTGAATGAGCTCGGCGCCGCGGTCGCGGTCGGCTCGAGAGTCGCCGCTGATTCCGATCAGACGACCCGCACGCTGCTCGAGATCGGCTCCGAATACGCATCGACCGCGCTCGCTGAATCCGACGGCATGCGCCGCTTCGCGGTCGATGCCGCCGCCAAGAGTTATCTCGGCGGCGACGATCAGATGGGCATCGTGATCTACCGCAGCCGGGTGCTGTCGCAATTCGACCAGATCCGCGCGGGGCTGGCGAAGCTGCCGCCGCAAGTGGCGGCCCCGCTGCAGAGCGACCTCGACACCGCGGTGCAGCTCTTCGGCGATTTCGACGGCGTGGTCGACTCGCAGATCGTCAAGGCCGCCAGCCTCAAGACCAGCGGCGCAGCGATCTACGACGCCGGGATACCGGCGAGTCACGCGTTGCAGAAGCTCGCCGCCGACAGCCTGGGCGCCGCCACATCCATCCTCGGCGCGCGCGCCTCCTCCATCGCCTGGTACCGCGACGTCACCGCTTTCTTCGCCCTGCTCGCGCTGGGTGCGGCGCTGACGGTCGCCAGGCTCGTGAGGCTCTCGCTCTCCCGGCCGCTGACGCGCGCGATCGGCGTCTTCGAGCACATCGCGGAGGGCCGCTACGACAACCAGATCGACACCCGCCGCGAGGACGAGGCCGGCCAGGTGCTGCGGGCGCTCGCGCTGATGCAGGACAAGCTGCGCGGGCAGATCGAGAACGAGCGCGCCGTGGCCGCGGAGAACTCGCGCGTCCGTCATGCGCTCGACCGGGCCTCGACCTGCGTCGTGCTGGCCGACGCCGCGCATCGGATCATCTATCTCAACGACGCCGCCCAGGCGACCTTCGAGCGGCACGCCGCCCGGATCCGCAGCTCGCTGCCGGCGTTCGAGGCCGCGCGGCTGCGCGGCTCGAGCCTCGAGACGCTGTCGGCCGATGCGGCAGGCGAGCGCCGCGTCCTCGACGCGCTCGGCAGTGAGCGGGTGGAGGAGCGCACGCTGGGTGGCCTGGTCTTCCGCACCGTCACCAATCCCGTGACGGGCGAGCGCGGCGAGCGGCTGGGCACGGTCATGGAATGGACCCAGCGCACCCAGGAGGTGCGGGTGGAGGAGGAGCTGCAGGCCGTCCTCGAAGCCGTGAACGGCGGTGATCTCAGCCGGCGCATCGATCTCGCCGACAAGTCCGGCTTCTTCGAGGGCCTGGGAGCCGGCGTCAATCGCCTGGCCGAGAGCCTGGTCGGGATCGTTTCGCGGGTGAAGAGCGCGGGCCGCGAGATTGCCATGGGCGCCGAGGAGATCACCGCTGGCAACTCCAACCTGTCGCTGCGCACCGAGGAACAGGCGACCTCGCTCGAGGAAACCGCCTCCTCCATGGAGGAGATGACCACGACCGTCAAGCAGAACGCCGACAACGCGGCGCAGGCGAATCAGCTCGCCCTGGCGGCGCGGGATCAGGCCGAGCAGGGCGGCGCCGTGGTGGGCAAGGCAGTGGACGCGATGTCCGGCATCAACGACTCGGCGAAGAAGATCGCCGACATCATCGGCGTCATCGATGAGATCGCCTTCCAGACGAACCTGCTTGCGCTCAACGCCGCGGTCGAAGCGGCGCGCGCCGGCGAGCAGGGCCGCGGCTTCGCGGTGGTGGCGAGCGAGGTACGCAGCCTCGCCGGCCGCTCCGCCACCGCGGCCAAGGAGATCAAGAGCCTCATCGAGGACAGTGTCAGGAAGGTGGCGGATGGCTCGGGCCTGGTGACTCAGTCCGGCCGCACCCTGGGCGAGATCGTCACCTCCGTGAAGAAGGTTTCCGACATCGTCGCCGAGATCGCCGCCGCCTCGCGCGAGCAGTCCTCGGGGATCGAGCAGGTCAATCGCGCGGTGGTGCAGATGGACGAGCTCACTCAGCAGAACGCCGCGCTCGTCGAGGAGGCGACCGCCGCGTCGCAGTCGATGGCGGCACAGGTGCGCGAGCTCAACGACATGCTCGGCCGGTACGACACCGGCGCGGAGGGCGCCGCGGCCGCGGAGCAGCCCGCGGCGGCGCAGATGACCGGCGCCGGGGGCGCCCCACAGACCGCGCAGCGCAAGGCGCGGCCGGAAAGCCGCCGCGCCGGCGGCGGCGAATGGATCGAGGTTTGAAGGTGACCATGCAATTCCTCAACCGTTTGAAGCTCTGGCAGAAGCTGGCGCTGCTCGTCGCCGCGATGGCGGTGCCGACCGCGGTGCTCGGAGTCTTCTACCTGACCGCCACCAACACCGAGGTGGCCCAGGCCCGCAACGAGCTCGCGGGCGCGGACTACGCCCACCAGGTCGGCGCGGTGCTGGCGGATGTGGCCAACCACCGCAGCCTGCTCTTCGCGGTGCTCACCGGCGATGCCTCACGCCGCGACGAGCTCGCGGCCTCGGAGGCGGCGATCGACAAGCTGATGGCCGAAGTCGATGCCAGCGACGCGGCGGTCGGGGCACGGCTCGGTGTCGCCGGCGAGTGGCGGGGCATCAGGACCGACTGGCAGCAGTTGAAGTCCGACGAGGCCAGGCTGTCCGCCGATGATGCGGTGGCGCGGCACGATGCGCTCATCGCCAGGATCGTGACCCTGAGCCACCTCGTGGTCGGCCGCTCGGCCCTCAACGTCGATCCTTCGCCGCAGACCGCCGCGCTCATTCAGATCGCCGCCCGCGACGTGCCGGGGGCGCTCATTGCCTCGGGCAACATCCAGTGGTACGCGACCCGCGCGAGCATCAAGGGCTATCTTGGCGGCGACGACCAGATGGCGCTCAGTCTCTACCACGACGAGGTCGTCGCCGACTTTTCGGCCGCGACGCGCGACCTCAACGGCGCGCCGGCGGCAGCGCGTGCGAAGATCACGCCGGCCCTGCAGGCGGCACAGGGCGCGTTCGACAGCTCCTACGGCATCGTCCAGGCGCGGATCATCAACGCGCAGAAGATGACCATCACGACGGCGGAGCTGTTCGCCGACTCACGCGCCATCAGCTCCAGCCTGCAGAGCCTGTCCGACCTCGGCTATTCCACCATGGCCGCCGCTGTGAAGCAGCGCCTCTCGCAGGTGACGACCTGGCGCAACGTGACGGCCGCGGTCGGCGCCGCCACCCTCGCCCTGGCGCTCGCCCTCTCCTGGGCCATCACCCGCGCGCTCGCCGCCCCGCTCGCGGAGGCGATCGAGGTATTCGGGTGCATCGCGGCCGGCAAGTACGACAATGCGATCGACCTCGCCGGCTCGGATGAGACCGGCCAGGTGCTGCGCTCCCTGGATGACATGCAGCGGAAGCTGCGCACCCAGATCGAGAAAGAGCGGCTGGTGGCCGCGGAGAACGCCCGCGTTCGTCAGGCGCTCGACAAGGTGTCGACCTCGGTGGTGCTCGCCGACGGGCAGCAGCGGATCATCTATCTCAACGACACGGCGGGCGCCGCCTTCGCGCGCACCCAGCACGAGATCCGCCGCAGCCTGCCGGAGTTCGACGTGCAGCGGCTGCGCGGCGCGAATCTGGCGGCGCTGTCGGCCGATGCCGCGGCGGAGCGCCGCGAGCTGGACACTCTCGCCGGCTCACGCGCCGCCGAGCGGCAGCTCGGCGCCTGCACCTTCCGCACGGTCACCAGCCCTGTGCTCGACGAGCACGGCGCGCGCATCGGCACGGTGATGGAATGGACCGACCGCACCCAGGAGGTCGCCGTCGAGAAGGAGATGCAGGGGATGCTGTCGGCCGTGGTGGCCGGCGACCTCGGCCGCCGCATCGATCTTTCCGGCAAAACAGGCTTCTTCGAGGCCATGAGCCGCGGCGTCAACCAGCTCGCCGACAACATGGCCGAGGTGGTCGCGCGGGTGAAGGGTGTGGCCGCCGACGTCCATCGCGGCGCCGACGAGATCTCCGCCGGCAACGCCAACCTGTCGCAGCGCACGGAGGAGCAGTCCTCCTCGCTCGAAGAAACCGCATCCTCCATGGAGGAGATGACCACCACGGTGAAGCAGAACGCCGACAACGCGGCCCAGGCCAACCAGCTCGCCCTCGCGGCGCGCGACCAGGCCGAGAAGGGCGGCACGGTGGTGAGCCAGGCGGTCTCGGCCATGACCGGCATCAACGAGGCATCGAAGAAGATCGCCGACATCATCGGCGTCATCGACGACATCGCCTTCCAGACCAACCTCCTGGCGCTCAATGCGGCGGTCGAGGCCGCCCGCGCCGGCGAGCAGGGCCGCGGCTTCGCGGTGGTGGCGAGCGAGGTCCGCAGCCTCGCCGGGCGCTCCGCCACGGCGGCCAAGGAAATCAAGGAGCTGATCCAGGACTCGGTGCGCAAGGTCGAGGATGGCTCGGTGCTCGTCACCCAGTCCGGCCAGACGCTCGAGAAGATCGTCGCCTCGGTGAAGAAAGTCTCCGACATCGTCGCCGAGATCGCCGCCGCTTCGCGCGAGCAATCCTCCGGAATCGAGCAGGTCAACCGCGCCGTGATGCAGATGGACGAGCTCACGCAGCAGAACGCCGCCCTGGTCGAGGAAGCCACCGCGGCCTCGCAGGCGATGGCCGAGCAGGTGCGCGGACTCAACGAGATGCTGGCGCGCTTCCAGGTCGGGGTTTCGCAGATCGTCCCGCCGGCGTTCGCTCCGGCGCAGGCATCCCGAGCGGCGGCCGCCTCCCCGGCCCGGGCCGAGCGCCGCGGGGCCGACCGGCCGTGGGCCGCGCGCGGCGGCGCCGCCAAGGCCCCGAGGCACAAGCCCGCGGCGGAGCCGGCGCGCGCCGCCGAGAGCGTTGCCGCCGCCCGCGGCAGCGGAACCGCCGGCACCGGCGACAGCGGTGATTCCGAGTGGCAGGAGTTCTGATTCATGTCGACACCCAACCCAACTCTCGGAGCGCCGTGATGGCCCGCATACTCGCAGTAGATGACTCGGCAGCCATGCGCCAGATGGTGGGCATCACCCTCACGGGCGCCGGCCACGACGTGCAGCAGGCCGCCGACGGCGCCGAGGCGCTCGAGATCGCGGAGCGGCAGAAATTCGATCTCGTGATCACCGACGTCAACATGCCGAAGATGGACGGCATCACGCTGGTGCGCGAGCTGCGCAGCCGCGCCAACTATCGCTACGTGCCGCTGCTGGTGCTGACCACCGAGGCGACGCTCGAGCGCAAGCAGCAGGGCAAGGCCGCCGGCGCGACCGGCTGGCTGGTCAAGCCCTTCAATCCCGAGCGGCTGCTGGCGACCATCGCCAAAGTCCTCGGTTGATTCCCGGATCCAGTTTCATGAAGACAACGAGGAACGCCCCCATGAAGTCCCCGACGCGAATCCTGGCCCTGGCCGCCCTGTCGGCCGCCTGCGCCGTGAGCCTGCAGGCCCACGCCGACGAGTGCAGGCTGCCGCCGGCGCCGAGCAAGATTCCTGACGGCAGCACGGCCACCCAACAGGAAATGATCACGGCCATGGAAACCATCAAGCAGTACAACAACGACGTGCAGACCTACCTCAAGTGCCTGGACTTCGAGACGCGCCAGAACCAGCTGAGCGCCGGCGATCAGACGACATTGCACAACGCGGCGGTCGAGCAGCTGACCCATGTCGCAGACGAGTTCAACCAGCAGGTACGCTCCTTCAAAGCGAAGCACGGCTGAGGCGCGAGTGTCGCTCTCGCTGCCGGCACGGGGCACGCCCGCGGCGGGTCCCGATGATTCCGCGTGCGATCTGGCGTGCGCGGCGGCGACCGCCGCGGCGCTGATCGAGCTCGCGCTCGGCGAGTCGCAACGGCCCGTGGCGCAGCTCGGCGCGGCGCTGTCGCGTGTCAGCGCGGCGCTGTCCGCCGGCAGCCCGCCGGCCGCGGACGATCTCGGCGTGTGCGTCGAATGCCTGCAGTTTCACGACCGATTGACGCAGCAGCTGTCGCAGGTGCGCGATCTGCTGGCCGCGGTGGCCGCGGCGGGCTCGGCCGACACCGCTCCCGGAGGCCGGCAGAGCTGGCCCGTGCTGATGGAGAACCTGCGCGCGCGCTTCACCTCGGAGTCGCATCGCATCCTCTTCAACCTCCTGATGCCGGACGCGGAGGGCGTGAGTCACGCCCCATCGCTGCACGCCAGCGAGGGCAGCGTGGAGCTCTTCTGAACGCCCCCGTACAAGCCGCGGCGGCGCGCGACGGCACCAGCACCACCCTGCGCCTGCGGGAGTTCGCCTTTGGCGATGAGGACTTCCAGGCGCTGCGCCGGCTGGTCAAGTCGCTCACCGGCATTCATCTCTCGGAGCAGAAGCGCGAGCTCGTTTACGGCAGGCTGACGCGGCGCCTGCGCGCGCTGCAGCTGCGCAGCTTCGCCGAGTACCGCGAGCGGCTGCAGGGAAACGTGCAGGAGCTGGCGGAGCTCTGCAATGCGATCACCACCAACCTCACCTCGTTCTTTCGCGAGCCGCACCATTTCCAGTATCTGCGCGATCACGTGCTCGCGCCGCTGGCCGCGGATCCGCGCGGCAAACGGCGGCTGCGCATCTGGTCGGCGGGGTGCTCCACGGGCGAGGAGCCTTACTCCATCGCCATGTCGGTGCTCGAGGCGCTGCCGGACCGCGCCGGTTGGGACGTGCGGATTCTCGCCACCGATCTCGACTCGGAGGTCCTCGCGCGGGCGCGGCGCGGGATCTATCCCGCGGAGCGGATGACGGCGGTGTCGCCCGAGCGCCTGCAGCGGTTCTTCGTCGAGAGCCCGGAATCGGGGGAGCCCTGCCGGCAGATCGCGCCGGAAGTCGCGGCGCTCGTCACCTTCAAGCAGCTCAATCTCATTCATGCCCTGCCGATGCGAGGGCCCCTGGATGCGATCTTCTGCCGCAACGTGGTCATCTACTTCGACAAGGAAACCCAGCGGGAGCTGTTCGCGCGCATCGCGCGGCTGCAGCGCCCCGGCGACCTGCTCTTCCTCGGACATTCCGAGAGCCTGTTCAAGGTCAGCGACAGCTATGCCCTCATCGGAAAAACCATTCACAAGCGCGCCTGACGGCGCGCCGGCCGCGGACGGCGCCGACGGGCTCCCGCCATTGCTGCGGGGATTCGAGCATTTCCAGCGTTTCTGGGACCGGGAGAACGCCTGCTGGATGGTCAAGATCCTCCCGGGCGAGTATTACGTCAGCCGCAGCGACGAGGCGATCTCCACCGTGCTCGGCTCCTGCATATCGGCCTGCGTGCGCGATCCGGTCTGCGGCCTCGGCGGCATGAATCACTTCATGCTGCCCGAGGATGCCGCGCTCGGCGCGAACGACTGGCTCGATCCGGCAGTCGGTCTCGCCACGCGTTATGGCTCCTACGCCATGGAGAGCCTGATCAACGACCTGCTGAAGCTCGGGGCGTCGCGCGAGCGCCTGGAGATCAAGCTCTTCGGCGGCGGCCGCATCCTCGCCGCGATGACGGACGTCGGCGGACGCAACATCGACTTCATACGCGGCTACATGGCGCTCGAAGGCTACCGGGTCGCGGCGCAGGACCTGGGCGGCACCCAGCCGCGCAAGGTCGTTTACTTCCCCGCGAGCGGCCGCGCGCGGCTGCGCAAGCTCCGTCCGGTGGAGAATCGGATCATCAGCCATCACGAGCAGCTCTATCTCGCCAGCCTCGGCAGGCAGGCCGCCGGCGGCGACGTCGAGCTGTTCGAGTCGGAGACACGAGCGTGATCCCCACCGCGCAGTCCAAAGCCGTGTCCGCCAGGAAGGCGATCCGCGTCCTCATCGTGGACGACTCCGCGCTGGTGCGCAGCCTCCTCACCGACATCCTCAACGCGGCGCCGGGCATCGAGGTCGTCGGCGCCGCGGCCGATGCGCACGTGGCGCGCGAGAAGATCAAGCTTCTCAACCCGGACGTGCTCACGCTGGATGTGGAGATGCCGAAGATGGACGGCATCACCTTTCTGCGCAACCTCATGCGGCTGCGCCCCATGCCGGTGGTGATGGTCTCCTCGCTGACCGAGCGCGGCGCCGATGTGACGCTCGATGCGCTCGCGCTCGGCGCGGTCGACTATCTCTCGAAGCCCAAGATCGATCTCGCCGCGACCTTCAAGGACTACGCCGACGAGCTCATCGAGAAGATCCGCATCGCCGCGCGCGCCAGCGTACGGGCGCTCGATTCCAGACAGCCCCGGGCACCGGGCGCCGTCGGCCCATCCCACAGCGCCGACGCCGTGCTTCCGAAGACCCTCCCACCCGGCAGGCCGCTGCGCACGACGGATCGCATCATCGCGATCGGCGCCTCGACCGGCGGCACGGAGGCGATCAAGGAAGTGCTCATGCGGTTGCCGCCGGATTGCCCCGGCGTCGTCATCGCGCAGCACATCCCCAAGGCATTCAGCACGCCGTTCGCGCGGCGCCTGAACGATTGCTGCCCGATGTCGGTCTGCGAGGCACAGGACGGGCAGCAGGTGCTGGCGGGTCACGCCTACGTCGCACCCGGCGACCGTCATCTCATGCTGGTACGCGACGGCAGCCGTTACGTGTGCCGCCTGGATGACGGCGTACCGGTCAACCGGCACAAGCCGTCGGTCGACGTGTTGTTCCGCTCCGTGGCGCAGAACGCGGGCCGCAACGCCATCGGCGCGCTCCTCACGGGGATGGGCAAGGACGGCTCGCGGGGCCTGAAGGAGATGCTGGACAGCGGCAGCCGCACGATCGCGCAGGATGAGGCGACGAGCGTCGTCTGGGGCATGCCCGGCGAGGCCGTGGCGCTCGGGGCCGCCGAGCATGTCGTCGCCCTGGAGAGCCTCGCGGCCAGGATCCTCGTGCTGGCGGAAGCGCTGGACATCACGCGCGAGACGAAGGCGCTCGGCGACACTGACGATCCGTGAACCAATTTGACGACGCAGGTCTCAATCCGGGGCAGGATGCGCCGATACCGCGGGAAGAGGGCAATGCGATGACGAGCGCTGCAGCAGAGAACACCCCAGGCGTCGGCGACCCCGAGGCCTTCGCCTTCGTGCAGGCGTTGGCTGGCGAGCTGTCGCGGGGCAAGGTGGACCTGCCCAGCTTCCCCGACATCGCGCTGCGCGTGCGCAAGGTGCTCGCCGACGAGGAGGTCTCCCAGGAGAAGGTGGTGCGTGTCGTGAGCTCGGAGCCCGCGCTCGCCGCCCGTCTGATGCAGATCGCCAACTCGGCGGCCATCAACTTCACCGGCAAGCCGATCACCGACATGCGGACCGCCATCGCCCGCATGGGCTTCAACATGGTGCGCAGCGCCGCCATCGCCTTCGCGATGTCGCAATTGAAGAAAGTGGATACGCTGAAGGGCCTGGAGCAGCCGCTCGACGAGCTCTGGCAGCGCAGCGCCGCGGTCGCGGCCATGTCGCACGCCGTGGCGCGCCGCTTCAGCCGCGTCAATCCCGACACCGCCATGCTCGCCGGGCTGCTGCACGGCATCGGCCGGCTCTATATCCTCACCCGCTCGACCCGGCATCCCGCGCTTTTCGCGAATCAGGCGGCGTACAACGCCATCGTCCGCGACTGGCATGCGCCGGTCGCCAAGGCGCTGCTGGAGAACTGGGAGATGGCCGAGGAGATCATCCTGGCCGTGAGCGAATACGAGGATTTCGGCCGTGAGCACGACGGGGCGCCGGACCTCACCGACGTGTTGACCGTCGGCCACCTCCTCGCGGCCTTCAAGGAGCATCCGGACAGCCTGGAGCTCAACATGCACGATGTCGCGGCCTGCAAGCGGATGCGGATCGACCGCGCGAGCTACGAGAAGCTCATCGACGAGTCCGAGCACGAGATCGAGGCCCTGCGTCACGCGCTCGGCGTGTGACCGCCGCCGACAGACCGACAATCATGCACGCCCAACGCACCCCTCCTTCCCCGGGTAACCAACAAGGCCAGGACGGCGCCGAGCGCGACGTCGCATTCACGTTCGTGCAGGCGCTCGCCGCGGAGCTCTCCGGCGGCAAGGTGGAACTGCCCGGATTCCCGCACATCGTCGCGCGCGTGCAGCGGGTTTTGAGCGACGAGACGACCGATGCCGCCACGATCGTGCGGGTCATCGGCAGCGAGCCCGTCCTCGCCACCCAGCTCATCCGCATGGCCAACTCCGCGGCCCTGAATCCTGGAGGAACGCCCGTTACGGACCTGCGCGCCGCAGTGACCCGGGTGGGCGTCGACGCGGTTCGCACGGCGACGATCGCCTTCGCCGTGCAACAGCTGCGCGAAGCGCCGGCGCTGCGCGGCCTGGAGATGCAGCTCGGCGTTCTCTGGCGCCGCAGCGTGCAGGTGGCCAGCCTCTGCTGCGTCGTCGCGCGCCGCCTCACCAGCGTCAATGCCGACACGGCGCTCCTTGCCGGCCTGCTGCAGGGCATCGGCCGTCTCTACATCCTGACACGGGCCAGCCGCCATCGCTCCCTCTTCTGCGATGCGGCCGCCTATCAGGCGATAGAGCAGGACTGGCACCTCAGCATCGCCGCGGCGCTGCTGGAGAATTGGGGCATCGCGGATGAGATCGTGCAGGCGGTACACGAGTCGGAGAACCTCGAGCGCGATGCGCGCGGCGCACCTGCCCTGGCGGATGTGCTGGTCGTCGGCACTCTCCTGGCCGAACTCAACGGAGATGCGACCGCGCTCGCCGCCCAGGTGCAGTGCGCGAAGCCCCTGCAGCGCCTGCGGCTCGATCAACAGGCGTGCGAGCGCTTCCTGACGGAATCCGAGCACGAGGTCACGACCCTGCGGGATGCGCTGGGCTAGAGAGAGGGGTCAGACAGAGCTCAGGCTGCTCCGATCACGCGTCCCGGACGGCTACCGGTACCCTTATAGCCCTTCGGGCCGTAGGTGTCCGTCCGCGAAGGACGGCCGGTCAGCGCTCCGAGCATTCCTTCCACCCGCTTCAGCCGCGCCGCCACGACGATGCCGTTGCGGTCGTTGAGATCGCGGCAGCGCACGGCCCGCTCGGCACACTCGCGCAGGCGCGGCAGCAGCGTCCCCTGGCCGTCGCACCAGGCCATCAACGCTTCCAGACCGGCGCGATCGCCCGAGAACCCGTGCAGCGCGCAAAGCGAGCGGCGCTGCTCCTCGATGCGGGCGAGCGCGCCCACGCGCTCCTGCCGGGCGCGGGTCGTCGCCTCCAGAGCCTGGACGTCGGAAGTTTCGAGAATGCCGGACTCGCGCCGCAGCAGCTCCTCGAGCTCGCCGAGAAGCGCCGATTCTTCGCGCAGCAGCGTCGTCAGGTGCTCGCGGCAGACCCCCGGGTCCACGCGTCAGCCTCCGGGAAGCTCGGCGAGGGACTGCTCGAGCTGGAGGAGTTGGTCCGCGACGTGCTGCGGTTGCACCGTGTAGGATCCCTGCTCGATGGCCGTCTGCAGCTGCGCCACGCGCGCGCCGTCCACTGCCGGCAGGCTGCGCAGCGTCTGTTCGAGCGACGCCAGCTGACTGGCGGAGTCGGTGATGTGCACCTCGCTCGTGCCCGAAGACGAGTCTTCCGGCGCGGATGAGCCGCCACCAGTCGTCGCGTCACGGGCTTTCTCGGCCGGCCGGCCCGCATCGAGTGCCGCGGCAGCCCCTAGGCTACCGCTCAAACCGCTGATTTTAGTAGGCATATAGGATCTCCACGAGGTCCCTCTAGCGTGTATCGGCCGGTCGATGGAATACTTTAGGGACTGACATCGACCACCCGATCGCTTTCGACGACTCCTTGAACCACTTTGGAGGAGGTGGCGTTCTGCACCCGGATCAGCGCGCCCTGGCGCCCATTCTGTAAAGCCAGGCCTGCGGCGCGGACCTCGATGCCGTCGACGGCGGCGACCATCGTCACCTGCTCGCCCTGGCGCACCATGAAATCGGGCAGCAAGTCCTCCGAAGTCAGTACCGCCCCCGCGGGCAGGGACTGGCGCAGCGACGCGTGGCCGAGCTGCGCGGGATCGGTGAGATATCCGACCGGCAGGCCGCCGACCAGGCGGGTCTCCGGGGCGACATCACCGGCGGTGAGGCGCGCCCCCTGCACTTCGGGCGTGCGCAACGCCCAGACACGAATCCGGGACTGCACCGTCACCGGCACATAGATCGTCCAATGGGCTCCCTGATGGCAGCCGACGGCAACCGACACCTGCGCCTGCATGCGCATGCCGGAGAGAAGAGAAGCCTGCAGTGGCGCGGCGCAGTGCGCGAGACGCAGGCGCGGGTCGAGACCGGCGACCGTGATCACGATGTCGCTCTGTCCGGCAGGCATCTGCGAGCGCACGAATGTCTGCGCGGCGCCCCTGATGGATGCGAGCGGCTGAGTCGCGCCCCCGTTGGCAGCGGCGGCCGCCGCTTCGGCGACGCCGATGCACAGCACGCCATAGAGCGCGGCCCGCGCACAGCGATGCGCGGAGCGACGGATTTTCGACGCGTGCCGAGTCATGCGTGGATACGCTTGCAAGCCCCGCGCCAGGCTTCCCGGGCCGGCTCCGACTCAAGTAGTCATCCGACGTGCCGATGATGGGGACGCACGCGCGGGACTCTCACACGGGTCCCCGATGCCGTGGGCGGCGGTTCATTGCCGCGCGGCTGTGACCCAACTCACACTCCGGACGCGGCCTCCGCCCCGCCGGGCGCCCCAGGCGCTGCGGCGACTGATTGGCATGCGTCTTGCTCGTTGTCCGGCAGACTCACAGACCGCCGGAAATCCGACATGTCCGTCAACCTCGACTCCTATCTCGGCATCCAACCCGATGCCCTCGAGGTTTACTCGCAACGCGCCGATGTGCTGGCGGCCAACCTCGCCAATGCCGACACCCCGGGCTACCAGGCCAAGGACATCGACTTCCGCGCCGCGCTGGCGGCCGCGGGCCAGAACCAGGACCCGGGCGCGCCGGGCGCCTCCGGCGGCGGACTGCAGCCGGAAACGACCAGCCCGGACGATCTCACCGCGAGCCCGGCGCAGGGCGGCGTCTCGACCGAGCAATATCTGAAGTACCGCGTGCCGCTCGCGCCTTCTCTCGACGGCAACACCGTCGATTCGCAGATGGAAGAGGGTGCGTTCGCCCAGAACAACGTGCGCTACGAGGCGTCCCTCACCTTCCTCGAGGAGCGCTTCGGCGATCTGAACACCGTGATCAGCGACTAGCAGGCCCCATCATGGCACTGTCCAACATATTCGATATCGCGGGCTCCGGCATGTCGGCGGAGTCGGTCCGCCTCAACACCGTGGCGAGCAATCTCGCCAATGCCGACAGCGTCAGCAACAGCCCGCAGAGCGCGTACAAGGCGCGCTACCCCGTCTTTCAGGCGGTCCAGGACTCCCTGACCGCCGGCACCGGCCCCAACGGGGCGGCGGACGCGTCGGTCAAGGTGCAGGGCATCGTCCAGAGCACCACCCCCGGCACCGCGAGCTACGATCCAGGCAATCCGCTGGCCGACGCCAACGGTTACGTCTATTCCTCGAACGTCAACGTCGTGGAGCAGATGGCCGACATGATCTCGGCCTCGCGCTCGTATCAGAACGACGCCGACGTTCTCAACACCTCCAAACAGCTCATGCTGGATACCCTGAAACTCGGGCAGAGCTGAGCCACCCGTAACCTCGAGGATCCCCATCCATGTCCGTCGATTCAATAGGCGCCTACGCCACCCAGACCGCAAACGCGGCGGCCGAAACCGCCGCGAACATGTCGAGCTCCTCCGCCTCCGGGATGGCCACGCCGCAGCTGAGCGAGAGCGACTTCCTGTCGCTCCTGGTCGCGCAGATGCAGGACCAGGACCCGACGCAGCCGACCGATCCCACCCAGTTCGTCAGCCAGCTCGCCAACTTCAGCGAGGTGAGCGGCATGGACAGCATGCAGAACTCGATGAGCAACCTCGCGAGCTCCATGCTCGCCTCGCAGGTCGCGAGCGGCACCAGCCTTATCGGCCAGCAGGTGATCGCATCGACCTCGACTGCCGCCCTCACCACCGGCGGTACCGTCACCGGCGCCCTGAACGTTCCCTCGACCACCACCAGCCTCGAGGTGCAGGTGACCGATGCGAACGGCAACACCGTGTCGAGCTTCCCCGTGACCGCTCCCTCGGGCGGCGGCGAGACCACCTTCACCTGGAACGGCCTGAACAAATCGGGCGCCGCCGCGCCCACCGGGATCTACACGTTCTCGGTCACCGCCGCCGGCGGCGGCCAGTCGACGTCGCTCACGCCCATGTTCGCCAGCACGGTGCAGAGCGTGTCGGTGGATCCGAGCACCCAGGCCCTCTCGATCAATACCAGCGCCGGCTCCGTACCCCTGAGCTCGGTCGTGCAGATCCAGTAAGGAGACCGCTTCCATGTCATTCGATATCGCCCTCTCCGGGGTCGACGCCGCCAATACCGACCTCAACGTCGTCTCGAACAATATCGCGAACGTCGATACCACCGGATTCAAGGAGTCCGAGACGGAGTTCGCCGACGTCTATGCCCAGACGCAGCAGGGCGTCGCGTCGACCGCCACCGGCAACGGCGTCGCGGTCACCGACGTCGCGCAGCAGTTCGCCCAAGGAAACATCACCACGACGTCGAACAACCTCGACCTCGCCCTCAGCGGCAACGGATTCTTCATCCTGAGCAACAACGGCGCGACCTCCTACACCCGCAACGGCGCCTTCCAGGTCAACTCGACCGGCTACCTCGTGGACAGCTCCGGCGACCTGGTGCAGGGCTACCAGCCGCTGTCGACCGGCGGCTTCAATACCGGCCAGCTCTCGAACATGCAGCTGACGACCGCCGAGAGCCAGCCGCAGGCGACCACCACGGCCACCATCAACCTCAACCTGCCGTCGAACGCGACTGCGCCCACCGACGCCACCTTCAGCCCGTCCGACCCGAACAGCTACACGCAGAGCACGTCCCTCACCGTCTACGATTCGCTCGGCGCCGCCCACACGGCGCAGCTCTATTTCATCAAGGGAGCCACGGCCAACAACTGGACTACGCAGCTGTACGTGGACGGCACCGCGGTGGGCGCCACGCCTCAGGCGCTCGACTTCAACAGCTCCGGGACGCTGACCACGCCGGCCAACGGCCAGATCGACTTCGACGGTTACACGCCCGCGACCGGCGCGTCCGCCATGAACATGACGTTCGACTTCGGCGGCTCGACCCAGTACGGCGACACCTTCGGGGTCAACTCCCTGTCGCAGAACGGTTACACGACCGGCAGCCTGGTGGGCATCAACATCAGCGCCACCGGCGTCGTGCAGGCGAACTTCACCAACGGCCAGTCGACGACCCTGGGCCAGCTCGCGCTGGCGAACTTCGCCGACCCCCAGGGCCTGCAGCAGATCGGCAACACGCAGTGGGAGCAGAGCTACGCCTCCGGCGCCCCGGTCCAGGGAGTCGCCGGCGGCTCCGGCTTCGGCACCCTGCAGTCCGGCGCCCTCGAGGACTCGAACGTCGACATCACCTCGCAGCTGGTCGACATGATCACCGCGCAGCGCGCCTTCCAGGCCAACGCGCAGATGATCTCGACCGAGGACCAGCTGACGCAGGACGTCATCAACATCCCGAGCCAGGGCTGATCCTTAAGCGGCCCGGAAGACCATGGACAAGTCCCTTTACGTTGCGATGACCGGCGCCAAGGAGATCCTGCAGGCGCAGGCCGTCAACAACTACAACCTGGCGAACGCCAATACCACCGGCTTCAAGGCGGACCTGTCGGCCTTCCAGAGCCAGGCGGTCGTCGGGACCGGCTATGCATCCCGCGTCTACGCGACGGATGCCACGGCCGGGTGGGACGGCGGCGAGGGGTCGGTCACCACGACCGGCCGGTCGCTCGATGTCGCCGTACAGGGAGCCGGCTTCATCGCGGTGCAGGGGCCGAACGGCCAGGAGGCCTACACGCGCAACGGCGACCTGCACCTCACACCCGACGGAGTGCTGCAGACGAGCACGGGGCAGCCCGTGCTCGGCGATAACGGGCCCATCACCGTCCCGCCCAGCAGCTCCGTCAAGATCGCCGACGACGGCACCGTATCGGTCGTGCCGCTCGGCGCGACTCCAGGCACCGTCGCCAACGTCGGGCGCATCAAGCTGGTCAACCCTCCAGCCGATGCCCTGACGCGCGAGTCCGGCGGCCTCTTCCAGCTCACCGCCGGCGGCACGGCTGTGGCCGACGCTTCCGTCAAGATCGACTCCGGAGCGCTCGAGTCGAGCAACGTCGACCTGGCGAGCGCGATGGTGAACATGATCGACCTGGCGCGCAGCTTCGATCTGCAGGTCAAGGCGATGCACAGCGCGGACACCAACGCCCAGTCCTCCGCGCAACTCCTACAGTCCACCTGAACCGGAGTAAAGACCAGTGGATGCAGCACTTTGGGCCGCAAAGACCGGCCTCGACTCGCAGCAGACCGAGATGTCCGTCATCTCCAACAACCTCGCCAACGTCAACACGACCGGTTACAAGGAGGACCGCGCGGTGTTCGAGGATCTGTTGTATCAGAACCAGACCCAGGTCGGCGCGGATACGTCGCAGACGACCCAGTCTCCCTCGGGACTCAGCATCGGCACGGGCGTGCAGGTGGTTGCCACCGAGAAGGAATACGGCCAGGGGACGCCGACGCAGACCGGCAATCCTCTCGACGTCGCCATCCAGGGGCAGGGATTCTTCCAGGTCCAGATGCCCGACGGCACCCTCGCCTACACCCGCGACGGCACGTTTCAGACCAACGCCCAGGGACAGCTCGTCACCTCGACCGGCTATGTGGTGCAACCCGGGATCACCATTCCCCAGGGCGCCCAGAGCGTGACCATCGGCACCGACGGCACCGTGACCGTGCTGCTGCCCGGCCAGTCCGCCCCCACCCAGGTCGGTCAGCTGCAGCTCGCCAACTTCATCAACCCTCCGGGGCTGCAGCCGATCGGCCAGAACCTGCTGGTGCAGTCGGCCTCGAGCGGCTCGCCGCAGACCGGCACGCCCGGGGTCAACGGGCTCGGGACCGTGTCCCAGGGCTCGCTCGAGAGCTCCAATGTCGATGTGGTCGAAGAGCTCGTCAACATGATCCAGACCCAGCGCGCCTACGAGATGAACTCCAAGGCGATCTCCACCGTGGACCAGATGCTGCAGTATGCAACCGAGAACATGTGAGCCGTTCGTGCCGGCCCTGCTGCGCGCCCTGCCCGCGCTGGCGCTTTGCCTGCTGGCCGCCTGCGCCTCTCACCGGGCGCGCAAGGACGACCAGGCATTCAATTTTCCCGAGCCGCCGGCCCCGCCCGCGGACGGCGCCATCTTCCATACCGGCTACAGCGGCGGCCTGTTCGAGAACCCGACGGCGCGCAACGTGGGCGATGTGGTGACCGTGGTGCTGATGGAGACGACGACGGCGGCGAAGAGCTCGCAAACCGATACGTCGAAGGCCACCAAGGACTCGCTCGCCGCCCCCACGGTACTCGGCATGCCCGTGACCATTCACGGCACGGCGGTCCTCAGCGGCAGCCTCAACAACGCCAACAGCTTCAGCGGCGCCGGCGACAGCAAGCAGAGCGACAGCCTGGTCGGCGACATCTCGGTGACCGTGATCAAGCGGCTGGCGAACGGCAACCTGGTGATCCGCGGCCAGAAGGAGATCGATCTCAACCAGGGCAGCGAGTACATCCGCCTGCAGGGGGTCATCCGGCCGGTGGACATCTCACCCGACAACACCATTCCGTCGACCCAGGTGGCCGATGCGCGCATCGCTTATGGCCAGCACGGCGCCCTGAACGACGCCAACGCCCCCGGCCTCCTGTCGCGCTTCTTTAACTTCTCTTGGTTGCCATTCTGAGCGGAGCATTCGTGAGTTCAGTGAAACACCGGTCCCGCTTTGGGCTTGTCCTCCTCTGCCTGCTGGCCGCGGCGGGCGCGGCGCGCGCCGAGCGCGTCGAGGATCTCGCGACCGTGGCCGGCGTTCGCAGCAACCAGCTCGTCGGCTACGGGATCGTCGTCGGACTCGACGGCACGGGCGACCAGACCACGCAGACCCCGTTCACCATCCAGAGCATCGAGAACATGCTGGCGCAGTTCGGCGTGACCGTACCGGCCAACGCCAATCCGATGCTGCAGAACGTGGCGGCAGTGACGGTTCACGCCAGCCTGCCGCCGTTCGCGAAGCCGGGACAGACCGTCGACATCACCGTCTCCTCCATCGGCAACGCGAAGAGCCTGCGGGGCGGCAGCCTCATCATGACGCCGATGCGCGGCGCCGACGGCCAGGTTTATGCCATGGCGCAGGGCAGTGTGCTGGTCAGCGGCTTCGGCGTCGAGGGCAAAGACGGCTCGAGCATCACGGTGAACATCCCGAGCAGCGGGCGCATTCCGAACGGCGCCACGGTGGAGCGGGCCGTACCCAACAGCTTCGACAGCAGCCCGTTCGTCACCCTGAACCTCAACACGCCCGACTTCACGACCGCAACGCGGCTCACCGATGCCATCAACAAGCTGCTCGGCACCGGCACCGCCGAAGCGCTCGATGCGGTTTCCGTGCGTGTGCGCGCGCCCGTCGACTCGAGCCAGCGAATCGCCTACGTCTCGACACTGGAGCGCCTCGACGTGGACCCGGCGACGCCTCCCGCCCGCGTGATCATCAACTCGCGGACCGGCACCGTGGTCATCAGCTCGGAGGTGCACGTGATGGCCGCCGCGGTGGCGAGCGGATCGCTGACCGTCACCATCACGGAACGGTCCGATGTCAGCCAGCCGAATGCGTTCAGCAACGGCACGACCACCGTCACTCCGCGAAGCACGGTCGACGTGAAGCAGGACAAGGGCCACATGTTCGAGTTCCCGGCCGGCGTCAATCTCGATGAGATCGTGCGCGCCGTGAACTCCGTGGGCGCCGCCCCCGGCGATCTCGTGGCGATCCTCGAAGCGTTGAAGGAAGCCGGGGCGCTGCGCGCCCAGCTGATAGTGATATGACGCTGCCCATCGTCGATTCCAGCGCGATCGCCGATACGGGCAACCTGTCAGCGCTCAAGCAGGCGGTCACCACCCACAATCCGCAGGCGCTGCGCGAGGCCGCGCAGCAGTTCGAGAGCCTGTTCACCGGCATGGTGCTGAAGAGCATGCGCCAGGCGGACTTCGGCGACCCGCTGTTCGGCTCGGATCAGGCGGACATGTACCAGGACATGTACGACGATCAGGTCGCCGCCGAGATCAGCAAGGGCCGCGGGCTCGGCCTGGCGGACATGCTGGTGCAGCAGCTGCGCCGCGGACTGGGAGGCGGCCCCGAGACAGGCTCGACCGGCTCGAGCGCCGCGACGTCATCCGCCGCAACCCAGGGCACCGCAGCGTCGACCCCGTCCACGGCATCGACGTCGCCGGGGGCATCGACCTCGCCGGGCCCATCGGCCTCATCGGGCGCATCGAGCTTGTCGAGCGGCACGGCAGCGGCGCCGGCGTCCCCCTCGGCCGTGACCGCGACGAGCGGAACCTCATCTTCTTCATCCGCGGCGGCACCCGCAACGAGCTCCAACGGCGGCGACTGCCCGGACACCGCCGAACAGCTCCAGTTCGCCCAATCGCTCTGGCCCGAAGCGCAACAGGCCGCCCGGCAGCTCGGCGTCAGCCCGGTCAGCCTGGTCGCCCAGGCTGCCCTGGAAACCGACTGGGGGCGCAGCATGCCGCGCTCGGCCGCCGGCTCGACCAGCAACAACCTGTTCGGCATCAAGGGCGGCGGCGGCTGGGACGGCGCGAGCGTGCTGAGCAGCACGCAGGAATATGACAGCGGCACGGCCACGGCGGTCAAAGCCCAGTTCCGCTCCTATGCCACGCCAGGCCAGTGCTTCCAGGATTATGTCTCACTGCTCCAGGGCAACCCGCGCTATGCGGCCGCTCTGGGCACCGGCGGCGATACCCAGGCGTTCGCGACCGCCCTGCAGCGCGGCGGCTACGCGACCGACCCGGCTTACGCCAGCAAGCTCGGGGCGGTGGCGAACACCCTGACCCGCGCTCTCAAGTCGGCGTCCGCCCTGCCGACAACCTCCGGCAGCAATACGCTCTAAAGGTGACGGATGGCCGACCTGCTTTCCACCAGCGTCTCGGGGCTCCTCGCGTTCCAGCAGGCGCTGGACGTCACGAGCAACAACATATCGAACGCTGATACGCCGGGCTACGACGTCGAGACGACGAACTTCCAGGAGGAGCCAGGCCAGGAAACCGGAGCGGGCTACGTCGGCAGCGGCGTCGACGTCCAGAGCATCACGCGCGCCTACGACGCCTACCTCGCGCAGCAGGTCAATTCCACGCAATCGAGCTACTCGAGCTCGAATACCCTGGCGACGCAGGCGGCCCAGGTCGACAACATGCTGAGCGACTCGAGCACGGGGCTCACCGCGACCCTGCAGAGCTTCGTGAACGCGCTGCAGACGGCCGCCACCACTCCGAGCTCCACCGCGGCGCGCCAGGCTCTGCTCAGCGCCGGCCAGGCGCTCGCGCAGCAGATCCAGACGTACAGCTCGCAGCTCTCGCAGGACGGCAGCCAGGTCGAATCGCAGCTGAGCAGCGACGTCAACGAGGTCAACACCCTCTCGACCAACATCGCGACGCTCAACCAGCAGATCGCCGCCGCCTCCTCCAACGGCGCGACCCCGAACGCGCTGCTCGATCAGCGCGACCAGCTGATCAACCAGCTCAGCCAGTACGTGTCGGTGCAGACCGCCTCCCAGGGAGACAACGAGGTCAATGTCTACATCGGCAACGGCCAGGCGCTGGTCACGGGAGGGTCGGCGCAGACGATGGCGACGATCCCGAATTCCTACGATCCGTCGCAGCTCGACATCGGCATCACCAGCGGCGGCGGCACCACCGCCGACATCACGTCGGAGGTGAGCGGCGGCGAGCTCGGCGGATTGCTGAGCGCCCGCAGCCAGGTGCTCGATCCGGCCACCAACGCCCTCGGCCAGGTCGCCGTGGCGGTGGCCACGACCCTGAACCAGCAGCAGGCGTCGGGCATGGACATGACCGGCGCGCAGGGCCAGCCGATGTTCGCCGTCGGCGGCGTGCAGGTTCTTCCCGGCGCGAACAACTCCGGCGGCGCCAGTCTCAGCGTCACCCGCGGCTCCCTCAGCGATCTCACCACGGACGACTACAAGCTGGACTACACCGGCGGCGCGACCCCCTGGCAGCTCACCGACGAGACGACGGGGCAGTCGGTCGCGCTGACGGGAAGCGGCACCGGCGCGAGCCCGCTCACGGGGGCCGGCCTCTCCATCGTCGTCAACGGCACGGCACAGGCCGGCGACAGCTATCTCATCCAGCCGACCGCGGGTGCGGCCGCCGGGTTCTCCATGGTGCTGACCAGCCCGTCGCAGGTTGCGGCGGCATCGCTGGTCCAGGCGTCCGCAGGCTCGGCGAACACCGGAACGGGAGCGGTGAGCTCCGCGGGAGTCACCACCCCGGGGACCTGGACATCGGGCACCTATACGGTGACCTTCGGCGCCGGCAACCAATACACGGTGTCCAACGGCTCCGGAACCATAACGTCGGGCACCTACGCGAGCGGCTCCCCGATAGACTTCAACGGCATCCAGCTCACCCTCACCGGCCAGCCGGCGAGCGGTGATACGTTCACGGTGAGCCCGAATAGCGCATCGGATACCGGCGACAACAGCAATCTCTACGCCATGGCCAGCGCGCTGTCGGCCTCGACGCTCGACGGCGGCACCACGTCGGTAAACGCGGCCGTCAACAACATGGTGAGCCAGGTTGGGGTGGTGACGCAGCAGGCGCAGAACAACGCCACGACCCAGCAGGCCGCGAATCAGGCCGCCACCACCAACATGAACAACGTGAGCGGCGTGAATCTCGACCAGCAGGCGGCGACCATGCTGCAGTATCAGCAGGCCTATCAGGCCATGGCGGAGGTCATCCAGGTCTCCGGCCAGCTCTTCAACTCCCTCATCAGCGCCGTCAGCGCCAACGGCGGGTGAACACCGTGAGCCTCACCAGCATCTCGACCCAGACCTTCCAGACCAACGCCGTCGACTCGATCGAGGCGCTGGAGTCCGCCATCTCCAAGACGCAGAACCAGCTGTCCACCGGCGTGACTCTGCAGAACGCGGCGGACAACCCCGCGGCCATGATCGAGGTGAACCAGCTGAATACGCAGCTGTCCGCCTCGCAGCAGTACGTGAGCAACGGCAACCTGGTGGGCACGAACCTGAAGCTCGAAGAGCAGGCGCTCACCAATGCGACCAACGTGCTGCAGAGCGCGCAGAGCCTCGCCGACGAAGCCAACAATTCGGCGCTCTCGGGCACGCAGCTGCAGGACATCGGCACCCAGCTCAGCCAGCAGCTGCAGCAGCTCGTCTCGATCGCCAACAGCACGGACGGCAACGGCAACTACCTCTTCAGCGGATACGCCAACACCACGCAGCCGTTCGCCCAGAACGGCGCCGGCGTCACCTACTCCGGCGCCGACCAGGCCAGCCAGGTGCAGATCGGCGAGAACCAGTTCGTCTCCACCGGCGATACCGGCAGCTCCGTGTTCATGAACGTTCCGACGGGCAACGGCACCTTCACGACCGCGGCTGCCGCGGCCAACACCGGCAGCGGCTCCGTCGGTCCGGGCACGGTGACGAACGCCGCGCAGTGGCAGGCCGCGTCCGGCACGTACACCATCAGCTTCACCGGCCCCACGGCTTACCAGGTCACGAACAGCTCGGGCACCGTCGTAACCCAGGGCACTTACGACAGCACCGCGGGCGGTACGATCGCATTCAACGGGATACAGGTGCCGGTGAGCGGCGCGCCCGCAGCTGGCGACACGTTCACCGTGGCGCCCGCGGGCACGTCGAGCGCATTCGCGACGATCCAAAGCCTGATCACGACGCTCAATTCGACGGGCCTCACGGCCGGGCAAAGGGCGACGCAGATCTCACAGGCGATCGCGCAACTCAGTACCGCGGTCAACGGCCTGAACGACACCCAGGCCTCGGTCGGCGCCCGCATCAATTCCGTAACTGCGTCACAGTCGAGCGAGCAGAGCAACCAGACGGCCTACCAGACCCAGATCTCGAGCCTGTCGCAAACTGACTACGCCGCGGCGACCTCGCAGCTCAGCAGCGAGGAAGTGGCGCTGCAGGCGGCCGAGGATTCCTATGCCTCGCTCGCCAAGCTCTCCCTGTTCAACTACATCTCCGGCTGAGGCTTGCCGCCCCTGTGACCCAGTACGCACTTTCCCCAGCCTGCCTCCGTAGGGTTCAAGTTCCGCCCCGCCGCACCGATAAGGTACCTGACCGGAGGCACCCCCAGGGCCGCCCCCCGGGGCAGCGCGACGGACGGGTGTCCGGCGCCTGAGAGAAACTTTCAGGAGTCCTCATACCATGTCACTCGTCCTCAATACGAACATTGATTCACTCGTCGCTCAGGACGCTCTGAGTGCCTCGGGTAATCAATTGCAGACTTCTCTGCAGCAGCTCTCCACGGGCCTGCGTATCAACACCGCGGCGGACGACGCCGCCGGCTACGCGATCGTGCAGGGCATGACCTCGCAGATCAACGGTCTCAACCAGGCTGCGCAGAACGCGAACGACGGCGTGTCGCTCGCCCAGACCGCCTCGGGCGCCATGCAGGAGGTCACCAACGACCTGCAGTCGATGCGCGATCTCGCGGTCGAGTCGCTCAACGCCTCGAACAGCTCGGCGGACCGCACCGACCTGAACGCGCAGTTCACGCAGCTGATGAACGACATCAACAGCGTGGCCGCGCAGACCCAGTTCAACGGCGTCAGCCTGCTCGACGGCACTTTCCAGGGCGCGACCTTCCAGGTCGGCGCCAATGCCGGCCAGTCGATCACCATCGGCGCCATCTCGAGCGCGAGCTCGAGCGCCATCGGCACCTACTACACCGGAACGGCCAGCGCGGTCGGCACGGTCGACCTGTCGTCAGGCTCGTCCATCAACGTCACGGCCGCCGGCACGGCCGGCGCGTATAACGCCACCACCCTCGCCGGCAGCACGGCTCTCGGCACGGCGGTCGACGGCGCTTCCGTGACGCTGAACGTGAATGTCGACGGAACTTCCTACACCACCAACGCGGTGTCGCTGACCGGCAACGAGGCCACGGACCTCAAGAGCATCGCTGCCGCGGTCAACCAGGCGTTGAGCTCGGCCGGCGGCATCGTCGCCACGGTCAACAGCGCCGGCACCGGCATCCAGTTGAGCGGCACTTCGAGCGCCGGAGCTGGACATGTCGTCACCTTTGATGTCGGGAGCGCCACGGACGCCTCCGGCAACGCCGTGACCCTGACCACGGGTGAAGCGACGGCTGCCACGACCGCTCTCGGTCTCGACAGCTCGGATACGATCGGCGCGTACACGACCGCGGGCGGGGCGCAGACGACATCGTCGGCCTCTTACCTCAGCGGTCTGAGCGTGACCTCGGTGGACAACTCGAACCTCACGCTGATCTCGATCGACTTCGCCCTCCAGCAGCTGGCCACCAGCAGCGCGGATCTCGGCGCGTACCAGAACCGGTTCCAGGCCGCCATCACCGGCTTGAACACCGATTCGACCAACCTGAGCTCCGCGGAAAGCTCGATTCAGGACACGGACTACGCCGCGGCGACCTCGAACCTGTCCAAGGCGCAGATCCTGCAGCAGGCGGGTACCGCGATGGTGGCGCAGGCCAATACCATCCCGCAGAACATCCTCACGCTGCTGCAGAAGCTGTCGTAAGGGGAGAGGCGCTGAGTACAGGAGCATTCAGCCACCAGCGATTGAGAGGGTGGGCGCCGCGAGGCCCCACCCTCCGTTCGCTTTAGCGAAAGACGAACCCGATGACCAGCACCACCAGCGTCTCCGGCAGCAGCCAGCCGATCGTATCCGTCGCCAGCAGCAACAGCGCCGGCGCCGCGGGCGGCTCGGTCATCAATGTCAGTCAGCTGGTATCGGAGCTGGTCTCGGCGACTCAGGCTCCACAAGAAAACATCATTTCGAATCAGACGCAGGCGGTCACCGCGCAGATCTCCGCGGTGGGCACCCTGCAGAGCGCGCTCTCGACCTTCCAGTCGTCACTGTCGGCGCTCGATACTCCGAGTGCCTTCGGCACCGAGACCGCCTCCAGCAGCAACACGAGCGCCTTCACGGCCACCGCCAGCTCGGACGCCACGCTCGGCAGCTATTCGGTCAGCGTGACTCAGCTCGCGCAGGCGCAACAGCTCGTCTCCAGTCCCTTCACCGGCGGCAGCTCGGCCACCGTCGGCACGGGCACGCTGCAGCTCTCTCTCGGCGGCGCGAGCTTCTCGGTCACGATCGATGCCAGCGACAACACGGTCGCCGGCATTGCCGGCGCGATCAACTCCGCCACCGGCAACCCGGGCATCGAGGCCAGCGTGGTGACCGGTACCGATGGCGCGCACCTGGTCCTGACCTCGTCCCTGACAGGGGCGGCGAACACCATCAACGTCGCCGAGACCGACACCGGCGGCGGCCTGGCGCAACTCACCTACGGCACCGGCAACACGGCCAACTACACCGAGCCCGCGGGCGGCACGCCCCAGGACGCGGAATTCAGCATAGCGGGCGTCGCGTACACCAGCCCCAGCAACACGGTCACCGACGCCCTGAGCGGCGTGACTCTGAACCTTGCGGGCACCACGACCACCACTTCCAGCTCCGGCACGACCACGGACACGCCGGCGATCCTCACGGTGGCGACCAATACCGCGAACATCCAGACCAACGTCGAGGCATTCGTCGCCGCATACAACACGATGCAGCAGTCGCTGGCCTCGCTGGGCAGCTACGACTCGACGACCAGCACCGCCGGCCCGCTGATGGGCAATCCCCTGCTCCTCGGCATCCAGAACGAGCTGCAGTCGGCGCTCTACAGCATCGTCAATACGGGCTCCGCGACCTACAATTCGCTGGCGAGCGTCGGCATCACGACCAACAGCGACGGCTCGCTCAGCCTCAATCAGACGGCGCTGGCCACCGCGCTGTCCTCCAACTATGGCGCCGTCAGCCAGCTCTTCAGCGGCGCGAGCGGCGTCGCCACCTCGCTCAACAGCCAGATCACGGCCGACCTCGGCTCCGGCGGCCCGATCTCCTCGACCAGCCAGACGCTGGTCAGCCAGGAGAACGCGCTGACTCAACAGAGCAATCAGCTGCAGCAGCAGATGACCGCCCTGTCGGCCAGCCTGACGCAGCAGTACTCCTCGCTCAACACGCTGCTGTCCTCGCTGCAGACGACTTCCTCGTACCTGACGCAGGCGTTTGCCAGCCTGCCGCAGGTGCAGGGCACGCAGAGCGCGTAGTTTGAAGCCACCTGCGGCGGCAGGGCACTTCCCGGTGCCTGGACTCCCGGGTTCAAGTTCCGCGCGCACGGGCCGCTATCTGCGATATCGGCACCTGACGGAATCGAAGCTCGTGAACCCCTACTCGCCCCAGTCGAAGCTCGCCGCCTACCGCAGCGTCAGCGCGCATGGCGCCGTTGCCGATACCCATCCGCACGCGCTCGTTCTCACGGTATTCGATGCCATCCTGGAGCGGCTCAACGCCGCCCGTTGGTGCATCGAGAAGCGGGAGACCCGCCGCCAGGCGGGCCTGCTGCACGCCGCCGTGGTCCTGATCGCGGAGCTGCGCGGCAGCCTCGACCAGCAGAAGGGCGGACCCCTGGCGCAGAACCTGAGCAATCTCTACGAGTACATGACTCGCAGGCTCATGCACGCCAACCTGAACAGCGACGCAGCGGCCGTCACCGAGGTGTTGAGCCTCCTCGGGGAGATCCGCGGCGCCTGGGCGGCCATCGGCCCCCAGGTCCGGACCGAGACGCCGGGAGCCGCGTCGGCCGCCTGATCCGGGGAGACCTGTCTCCCGAAGCGCTCGGGCGTAGGGAGACCTGTCTCCCACCCTACGCCGTGCGGGCTTCGGGTGGCAGGCCGAAGCCCGCAGGGCGTAGGGAGACCTGTCTCCCGAAGCGCTCGGGCATAGGGAGACCTGTCTCCCGAAGCCCGCAGGGCGTAGGGAGAAATGCGACATATTTCGCTGCGGCCTTCGGCGGGTTTCTGCCAAGGTAGCGGCAATGAGCAGACGCCACGCACGCGCCGCCCCACGGCCGTATCCCGCGGGGCCGCGAGCCTCCGGCGGCAAGCCGGCCGTCGCGGCGATCCAGCAGGCGTGGGCGCTGTATACGCTCGGTGAGCGTGACCAGGCGGAGTCCCTCTGCCGGTCGCTGCTCGCGCGGCGGGCCGATGACTGCGCGGTGCTGTCACTGCTCGGGATCATCCTGGCGCAGTCGCGGCGAAGCGCCGAGGCCGCATTGCTCCTCGAGCAGGTCGCCGCCCGGTCTCCCCGGGACGCGGCGGCACACAACAACTACGGCAACGTGCTCCGCGACCTCGGTCGCTACAGCAGGGCGCTGAGTTGCTACGACCGCGCGATCGCCATACTGGCAGACTATCCGGACGCGCATTACAACCGCGGCGTCACCCTGCACGACCTGCGTCGCGATGAGGAGGCCCTGAAGAGCTACGACCGCGCGCTGCTGCTGAAGCCGGACTACGCCTCCGCCTGGAACAACCGCGGCGCGACCCTGCGCTCGCTCGGCCGTCCGGAGGAGGCGCTCGAGAGCTACGCGCGCGCAATAGCGATTCAACCCGCATACGCCGAGGCGCACAACAACCGCGGTGTCACGCTGCACGAGCTCGGGCGCTTCGAGGAAGCGGTTTCGAGCTACGAGCGCGCGCTCGCCGCCAGGCCGGACCATGCCGATGCGCACAACAACCTCGGTGCCTCGCTGCAGAAGCTGGGGCGGCTGGAGGAGGCGCTGGCGAGTCACGAGCGCTCCATCGCGCTCCGGCCCGATGACGCCGCAGCCCACAACGGCCGCGGCGTCATCCTGAAGGAGCTCGAGCGCTTCGAGGAGGCCCTGGAGAGCTACGCGCGCGCCCTCGCGATCGACCCGGAATACGCGGAAGCCTACAGCAACCGCGGCGCTGCGCTGCGCGCGCTGAAGCGCCACGCGGAGGCGCTCGCCAGCTATGACCGCGCGCTGCAGATCGAGCCGAGTTACGTCAACGCCCTGAGGAACAAGGGCGCGGTCCTGACCGAGCTCAAGCGCTTCGAGGAAGCGTTGGCGTGCTACGAACGCGGGCTCTCGCTGCGGCCGGACATCGAATTCCATGCGGCGCAGGCGGCCGTGCTGCACGAGCTGAAGCGCACCGAAGAGGCGGTAGAGTGCTACGAACGGGTGCGCTCGCTCGCGCCGGATGCCGGCTTTCTTCTCGGCACCTGCCGCCATGCCCGCATGCATGTCTGCGACTGGAGCGGTTTCGACGAGGACCTCGTCCGACTCGCGGACGGCATCGAGCACGGACGG
>Ga0335075_10000937_pt1 | contig 49092 bp, 48 predicted proteins | sample Lox_Sample_24_FD_206723 | JGI IMG/M metagenome (GOLD analysis project Ga0335075, IMG submission 206723) | Soil microbial communities from Loxahatchee National Wildlife Refuge, Florida, United States - Lox_Sample_2.4 | ecosystem: Environmental > Terrestrial > Soil > Wetlands | place: USA... | reverse complement strand
AGGCGACCTCGGCCTGCCCGGGTCGCCTCCGAGACGCCCGGGCACGCCGGCCCCGCCGCCAAGGCCCGGACCCTTGCGGCAGCCAGGCCCTCGCCCGGCGGCTGGCCCGGCACCGACGAGCCGGCGCCACGACCCCACGCCGGGGCCGGCGGGATCACCCGCCTGGGCCGGAGTCGTGAGAGCAGGCGAAGGGGCGCTAGGCGCGGGGGCGCTCGGGCGCGGCGGGCTGGAGGCCGCCGAGGACCATCTTGGCGATCACGCCGATCAGCATCACGCCGAAGAAGACGAGCCCGGAGACGCCGCCGCCCTGGCCGAGCCAGGCGTAGATGATGGTGGTGACGGCGAGGGCGATGAAGGTCCAGACGGCCATGAACATGGGCGCATCCTATCCGGCGAGGCCGACGCGCGTCTCGGCGAGGAACGCGGCCACCGCGTCGGCCGACTCGGCCGGGGTCGAGCCCTCGCCCGCGGCGCGGACCAGGCGGCTGCCGATGATCACCCCGTCGGCGACCTTGCCGACCTCGACGGCCTGCGCCGCGGTGCCAATCCCGAAGCCGACCGCGACCGGGGTCTCCCCCGCGTCGGCCTTGGTGTCGGCGACCAGTCGGCGCAGCTGCGGCGGCAGCTCGCCGCGCTCACCGGTCGTCCCGGTGGTCGAGACGAGGTAGATGAAGCCGTGGGCGACGGCGGCGATCTCGGCGCGTCGCTCCGGCGAGGTGGTCGGGGCGACCAGCGGCACCATCGCCAGGCCCGCCGCGGTGAAGGCGTCGCGGATGTCCTCGGCCTCGCCCAGGGGTAGGTCGGGGACGATCGCCCCGGCGGCTCCGGCGGCGCGCGCCAGGCGGGCGAACTCGGCAGCCCCGCCATGGGCGAGGATCATGTTCACGTAGACCATCAGCACCACCGGGACCCGCTCGGCGACCAGCTCGCAGACCTCCAGCGCGGTGCGCAGCGTCGCCCCCTCGGCGAGCGCCTGGGTGTCGGCGGAGTGGATCGTGGGACCGTCGGCGAGCGGATCGGAGAAGGGCACGCCGAGCTCGATCAGGTCGGCCCCCGCGTCGACGTAGGCGGCGGCGACCGCGAGCCCCGCCTCGCGGTCGGGGAAGCCGGCCATCATGTACGGCATCAGGGCGGCGCGCCCCTCCTCCTTCGCCGCGGCGAAGGCGGCGCGGATCCTCTCCTCACCGCCGCTCATCGCGGGCTCTCGTCGGCCTCGGAGATCGCTTCGCCCTCGACCCGGCGGGTGTACTCGGCGAGGTCCTTGTCGCCCCGGCCGGAGAGGCAGAGCACGTCGAAGCCGTCCCCTTCGAGCGCGTTCTCCAGCAGCCAGGCGACCGCGTGGGAGGACTCCAGCGCCGGGATGATCCCCTCCAGCCGCGCCACCTCGCGCAGCGCGCCGAGCGCCTGAGTGTCGGTCACCGAGTGATAAGCGGCGCGGCCGGTGTCGCGCAGGTAGGCGTGCTCCGGCCCCGTCCCCGGGTAGTCGAGCCCGGCGGAGACCGAGTGGGCCTCGAGGATCTGGCCGTCCTCGTCGGCGACGATCGCCGAGAGCGAGCCGTGCAGCACGCCGGTGGTGCCGGCCCCGAGCGAGGCCCCGTGGCGGCCGGTCTCGATCCCCTCGCCGCCCGCCTCGACCCCGACCAGCTCCACCGCGGCATCGTCGACGAAGGGGGTGAAGATGCCGATCGCGTTGGAGCCGCCGCCGACGCAGGCGATCACCCGGCGCGGCAGCGCGCCCTCGGCGGCCAGGGCCTGCGCCCGCGCCTCCTCGCCGATCACCCGCTGCAGGTCCCGCACCAGCGCCGGGTAGGGCGCCGGGCCGACCGCCGAGCCGATCACGTAGTGGGTGTTCTCGACGTTCGCGACCCAGTCGCGGATCGCCGCCGAGACGGCCTCCTTCAGGGTCCGGGCGCCCGCCTCGACCGGCGCCACCTCGGCCCCCAGCAGCTTCATCCGCTCGACGTTCGGCGCCTGCCGGCGGATGTCCTCGGTGCCCATGTAGACGACGCACTCGAGCCCCAGCAGCGCGCAGGCGGTGGCGGTGGCGACGCCGTGCTGCCCGGCCCCGGTCTCGGCGATGATCCGCTCCTTGCCCATCCGCTCCGCCAGCAGGGTCTGGCCGAGCGCGTTGTTGATCTTGTGGGCGCCGGTGTGGGCGAGGTCCTCGCGCTTCAGGTAGACCCGCGAGCCGACCCGCTCGGAGAGGCGGCCGGCCAGGTAGAGCGGCGTCGGCCGGCCGATGAAGTCGCGCCGCAGGGCGTCCTGGCGGGCGTTGAAGCCCGGATCGTCGCGCGCCTCTTCCCAGGCCGCGCTCAGCTCGTCCAGGGCGGCGATCAGCGTCTCAGGGACGTAGCGCCCGCCGTAGGGGCCGAAACGCTGCTCGACCGCGCTCATGCCTGCGGCAGGCCGGTCTCGGCGACCGCGGGCTGGGCGTTCTCGAAGAAGGCGGCCATCGCCGCGTGGTCCTTGCGGCCCGGCTCGGCCTCGACGCCGCTGGCGACGTCGACCGCGTAGGGATGGACGACCTCGATCGCCGCGGCGACGTTCTCCGGCCGCAGGCCACCGGCGAGGAGCGCCGGGACGTCGGAGCGGTGCCCGCGCAGGAGCTCCCAGTCGAAGCTCTCGCCGGAGCCGCCCCAGAGGCCCTTGGCGCGGCGGTCGAAGAGGTGGAAGTCGGTCCGGTAGGCCTCGGCGGCGTGGATGTCGGCGGCGGAGGCGACGTGGATCGCCTTGATCACCTTCACCCCCGTGCGGCGGGCTACCTCGCCGCAGAAGGAGGCCCCCTCCTCGCCGTTCAGCTGCACCATCGAGAGCTGCTCGTCCTCGACCGCGCGGGCGACCTCGGCCAGGGTCGGGTTGACGAACACGCCGACGATCTCCGCCTTGCGCCGGAACGCGGCGGCGATCTCGGCGGCGACGGCGGACTCGACGTGGCGCGGCGAGTCCTCGTGATGGATCAGCCCGATCGCCCAGGCACCGAGGCGCACCGCCTCGGCGGCGTCGTCCAGATTCGTGATCCCGCAGAACTTGACGCGCATCCCATCCAGATTACGTGACACCCGCTCCATGCGTTCGCAGTAGTGACCGGATAGCGGCCAGAAGTGCGAACGCACCTGGGGGCGGCGGTGTGGACTCGCCTGGGGACGGCAGAAAGTACCGCCCGGGGGGCCGGACTCCCCCCGGGCGGCGGTGTGCTTCCCTCAGCCTTGCGGCGAGGCTTCTTCGACCTTCGCGGGCCGCTTGCCCAGCGTCACGGTCGCAGTCTTTTCCTTGCCCCCGCGGAGCAGTTTCAGCGTCACTTCTTCGCCGACCTTCTTTTCGTTGACGAGTTCGACGATCTGTTCCATGCTGGTGATCTTCTTGCCGTCGGCTTCGATGATGATGTCGCCGCCGAGGGTGATTTCGGCACCGGCGATGGTCGCCTTGGTCGTGCCGCCTTCGATCCCCGCCTTGTCCGAGGGGCCGCCCTTTTCGACCGACTGGATCAGGACGCCATGTTCGACCGGCAGGTTGACCGCCTTGGCGAGTTCGGGGGTGATCGTGCCGCCCTCGATCCCGAGGTAGGCATGTTCGACGCTGCCTTTGGTTTCGAGTTCGTGGATCACGCCCTTGGCGGTGTTGATCGGGATCGCGAAGCCGATGCCGACGTTGCCGTCGGCGCCGTTGCCGCCGGTCTCGATCTGCGAGTTGATCCCGATCACTTCGCCCTGGGCGTTGATCAGCGGGCCGCCCGAGTTGCCGGGGTTGATCGCCGCGTCGGTCTGGATCACGTTGTCGATCGAGAAGCCGTTGGGCGCCTGGATCTGGCGCTGGAGCGCCGAGACGATGCCGCTGGTGACGGTCCGGTCGAGCCCGAACGGGTTGCCGATCGCGACCACCGGGTCACCGACTTCCACCTTCGAGGAGTCGCCCAGGGTCAGCGGGTCGAGTTCGCTCGTCGGCGCGTCGACCTTGATCAGCGCCAGGTCCGAGGCGGGGTCGGTGCCGACCACTTCGGCGGTGTACTCGTGGTCGGATTCGCCGAGTTTCACCTGGATCTTCGAGGCGCCTTCGATCACGTGGTTGTTGGTGAGGATGTGGCCCTTGTCGTCGAGGACGATGCCGGAGCCGGTCGCGGTGCCGCCGCTCTGCGATTCCGGTTCGATGAAGGGGTTGAAGGTTTCGGTTTCTGCCGGTTTCAGTTCCGATTCGATGAAGGCGACGCCGTCGCCGTCGGCCTTGTAGATCTCGTCGACGGTGTTGCCGCCCCCTTCGCCCGACTTGGAGACGACCGGGGCGACGCTCGACCGTTCGATCGTGGTGGTGCCGCCACCGCTCGACTTGACCGCCCCGGTCAGCAGCAGGATCGCGCCGACCACGGCGACCACGGCGCCGCCCAGAAGCGCGGACCCGAACGAGGAGCGGAAGAAGCCCCGCTTCGGCGCCTTGCCCTGGTCGGGCGGGTTGCCCTGCGGCCCTGGATTGCCTGGCATCCCCGCGCCACCCTGCATGCCCGCGTTGCCCTGGAAGTCTCGGTTGTCCGGTCTGTCGTCCATGGCAAGCAGGTTCGCGCATGCCCGTGACGCGCCCTTAAACGAAATCCAAAAGTTTTCTAAAGGCGCGAGCCGTTTGATCGAGGCACGAGCTGCTTGATAGAGGCCGAGCCGTTTGATGGAGGCCGAGCCGTTTGATGGAGGCCGAGCCGTTTGATGGAGGCCGAGCCGTTTGACGGAGGCCGAGCCGTTTGACGGAGATTTCACGGCGGGTGCGTGCCGGGCGATCAGGGACGGTGGGTCCACGCGGGCGGGATTCGGGGGTGTTGCGGCCGTCCGACGAGGGTCCCGGGCATCTCGTGGCGGCCCGGGCAGGCTGTGGCCGCCACGAGATGCCCGGGACGTGAGGTGCTCTCAGGGGGCGGCATAGGTCGTGACGAACTCCACTCTTCCGTCATGGGTCTTCAGGGGCGGAGTGAGGAAGGCGCCGGGTGTTCCACGAAGGCGCCGGGAACGTCACACCTAATTAGACCCTCCGAGGGCCTGAACCGGGCCTCGAAGAGGCGCTATCGACTTTGTGGCCCCTATAGGGGCCACACACCCGGGTCACGTGTTTGTGACGTCGTCGGAACCCGGGCGAAAGAGTGACCTTCCTGGCATCTTCCCGACGAGGTGGGCTTCCTTCGCGGATCCGCCACCGTCCCACCGGGCTTCGGTGACGCTCCCGTCCCGATCCCTCCCCCGCACCCCCGGCCATCTCGGCCACGGCCACAGCCCGCCAGGGTCGTGGACGAGACGGCCCCTTCTCATCCTTCACCCGGCCCCCGTCGGCCGCCCACCCGCCGCATCCCTTGCCCCCAAGGCGCCGACCCAACCGCATCCTTTTGCCCCCGGGCGCAGGCCCGACCGCGACCCATGCCCCGCGGGCAGCGGCCCAACCGCGTTCCTTGCCCCCGGCGCAGGGCTCAACCGCGACCCGCGCCTCCCCGGCGCCGGCCCGACCGCGTCCTTTGCCCTCGGGCGCCGCCCAATCGCGACCCGCGCCTCCCCGGCGCAGGCCCGACCGCGACCCGCGCCCCGCGGGCACCGGCCCAACCGCGTTCCTTGTCCCGGGCGCAGGCCCAACCACGTTCCTTGCCCTCGGGCGCCGGCCCGACCGCGACCCGCGCCGGCGACCGCTAGTAGCGGTGTTCGCGGGTCTCGTCGGCGCCGGTCAGCTCGCGGGTCTTCAGCTCCGGGTCGGCGGCGGTCATCAGGGCGCCGCCGATCAGCACGGCGTCGACGCCCACCCGGTCGAGCTCCATCAGCTCCTCGCGGCCGGAGATGCCGCTCTCGGCGACCACGGTCTTCCCGGCCGGCACGTCGGGCATCAGCTCGAAGGTGGTCTGGATGTCGACCCGCTGCTCGTCGAGGTCGCGGTTGTTGATCCCGATCACCTCGGCGTCGACCTCCAGCGCCCGCTCCAGCTCGTCCGCGTCGTGGACCTCGACCAGGCAGTCGAGGTCGAGCGCCCGCGCCTCCTCGTAGAGGGCGCGCAGTTCGCGGTCCGACAGCGCGCGGACGATCAGCAGCACCGCGTCGGCGCCGTACACCGCCGCCTCGTAGAGCTGGTAGGGGTCGACGATGAAGTCCTTGCGGATGATCGGCAGCGTCGCCGCGCCGCGGGCCGCCCGCAGGTCCTCCAGCGAGCCGCCGAAATGGGGCGCGTCGGTGAGCACCGAGAGGGCCGCCGCCCCGCCGCGCTCGTAGGCGGCGACGTGGGCCCCGACGTCGGCGCCGGGAGCGATCTCGCCGGCGCTCGGCGAGCGGCGCTTGAACTCGGCGATCAGCGACAGCCCAGGGCGGGTCAGCGCCTCCTGAAAGGGGCGATCCTCCCCGCGCGCGGAGAGCCGCGCCTCGAGCTCTGCCACGGGCAGATCGCGCTTGCGCGCATCCACCCCTTCCCGGGCGCCGTCGATCAGCTCGTCGATGATTCCCACTTGAAAGAAGACAGACTAGACGGCGCGTCGGCCCGTTGCCGCGATCAGCTCCTCCAGCACGCCCGCCGCCGCTCCCGAATCGACCGCCGCGGCCGCCTTGGCGACCCCCTCCTCGAGGTCGGCGGCGAGCCCGCCGACGTAGATCGCGGCGGCGGCGTTGAGCAGGACGATGTCCCGGTGCGGGCCCGGTCGGCCTTCCAGCACGGCGCGGGTCGCCGCGGCGTTCTCCTCCGGCGTGCCGCCCGCGATTTCGCCCAGCTCCAGCGGCGCCAGCCCGAACTGCCCCGGCTCGACGAACCACTCCGCGGTGCGGCCGTCGGAGACCTCGATCACCCGGGTCGGGGCCGAGAGGGCCAGCTCGTCCACCCCGTCCTCGGCGCTCACCACCAGTGCCCGCACGGTGCCGAGCCCGATCAGCGCCTCGGCGATCGTCTCCTGGTAGAAGCGATCGGCGACCCCGACCAGCTGCCGGGTGGCGCCCGCCGGGTTGGTCAGCGGGCCGAGGAAGTTGAAGACCGTGCGCACCCCGAGCCCGGCGCGGGCCGGGCCGACGTGGGCCATCGCCGAGTGGTGGCGCTGGGCGAACATGAAGCCGAAGCCGACCTCGTCGATGCAGCGGCCGACCTCCTCCGGATCGAGGTCGACGTTGACCCCGAGCGCCTCGAGCACGTCGGCGGAGCCCGACTTCGAGGTCGCCGAGCGGTTGCCGTGCTTGGCGACCGGGCAGCCGACCGCGGCGGCGACCAGGGCCGCCGTGGTCGAGATGTTGAAGGTCGTCGGGCCGCCGCCGGTGCCGGCGGTGTCGACCAGGTCGGCGCGCTCGGAGTGCACCGGGGCGGCGAGCGAGCGCATCGTCCGCGCCAGCCCGACCAGCTCCGACACCGTCTCCCCCTTCGCCCGCAGCGCGATCAGGAAGGCGCCGGTCTGGATCGGCTCGGTCCGCCCTTCCATGATCTCGGAGAGGACGCTCGAGGCGTGGTCGGCGGTCAGGTTCTCCCCGGCGCAGACCGCGTCGATCGCGCGTGAGACGACGTCGTTGGGCATCCGCGGATCTTCGCCGATCCCTAGCGCCCGGCGCCGAGAAAGTTGGCCAGCAGGTGTTTCCCGTGCGGGGTCAGCACCGACTCGGGGTGGAACTGGACGCCCTCGGCGGGCAGCTCCACGTGCCGGGCGCCCATCACCACGTCGCCGAGGCGGGAGGTCAGCTCGAGCTCGTCCGGCAGATCCGGGTCGGCGACCAGGGAGTGGTAGCGCCCGGCCACCATCGGGCTGGGCAGGCCGGCGTAGATCGCCCGGCCGTCGTGCTCGATCTCGGCCTCCTTGCCGTGGATCGGCTCGCCCTGGACCACCTTGCCGCCGAAGGCCTCGACCATCGCCTGGTGGCCGAGGCAGACGCCGAGCACCGGGGTCCCCGCCTCGGCGAAGGCGCGTATCGCCGCCCCGGAGATGCCGGCCTCGGCGGGGGTGCAGGGGCCGGGCGAGACGACGAGGCGGTCGGCGGAGCGCTCCAGCAGCTCGCCGACCGCGGCCCTGTCGTTGCGGACCACTTCCAGCTCGGCGCCGAGCTCGCCTAGGTACTGGACCAGGTTGTAGGTGAAGGAGTCGTAGTTGTCGATCACGAGGACGCGCATGGTGGGTGGGGTCGCCTGGCCTCCGGCGCGCTCAGGCCCAGTCCGGCTGGGCGCAGGCGACCTCGACCGCCCGGAAGACGGCGCGGGCCTTGTTGACCGACTCGTTGTACTCGTAGGCGGGCTGGGCATCGGCGACCGTGCCGCCGCCCGCCTGCACGTGGAGGCGACCGTCCTTGACCACCACGGTGCGGATGTGGATCGCGGTGTCGAGGTCGCCGTTCCAGCTCAGGTAGCCGATCGCGCCGCCGTAGGAGCAGCGCTTCACCTTCTCCAGCTCGTCGATGATCTGCATCGCCCGCACCTTGGGGGCACCGGAGAGCGTCCCGGCCGGGAGCGCCGAGCGCAGCACGTCCATCGCCGTCACGCCCTCGCGCAACTTCCCTGACACCTGGGAGACGATGTGGAGGACGTGCGAGTAGGTCTCGATCACCATCAGCTCGTCGACCGTGACCGAGCCGTACTCGCAGACCCGGCCGAGGTCGTTGCGGCCGAGGTCGACCAGCATCACGTGCTCGGCCCGCTCCTTCGGATCGTTGATCAGGCGCTCGGCGAGGCGACGGTCCTCCTCGGCCGACCTGCCGCGCGGCGAGGTGCCGGCGATCGGCCGCGTCTCGACGATCCCGTCGTGGACCTTGACCAAGGGCTCCGGCGAGGCGCCGGCGATCTGGAAGTCGCCGAACTCCAGGTAGTACATGTAGGGCGAGGGGTTGACCGCGCGCAGGCCGCGGTAGACGGAGAAGGCCTCGACCGGGGCGTCGGCGCTGAAGCGCTGCGAGGGGACCACCTGGAAGGCGTCGCCGGCGTGCACGTACTCGACGATCCGGCGCACCGCCGCTTCGAACTCCTCGCGCTCGAAGTTGGAGGTGAACTCGGGCGGGTCGACGACGCGCGGCGCGGCGGGCTGCGGGACGGCGGCGCGGAGGCGCTCGCGCATCTCGGCGATCGTCGCGGCGGCGCGGGCGTAGGCGACGTCGATCTCCTCGCCCTCGGTGGCGATCGCCGGGGCGAGGATCGTCAGCTCGTGGCGCAGGTGGTCGAAGACGAGCATCGCGTCGGTGACCATCAGGGCCATGTCGGGGAGGCCGAGCTCGTCGGAGTTGGGCGCGCCCAGCGGCTCCACCGTGCGCACCAGGTCGTAGCCGAAGAAGCCGACGGCGCCGCCGGTGAACGGCGGCAGGCCTTCGACCGGGGCGGGCGCGTAGGCGGCGAAGCGGGCGGCGACGGCGCCGTAGGGGTCGGGCTCGGGCGAGACCATGGTCGGGGCACCGCCGGTGAGGGCGGCGTCGCCGGTCCACTCGGAGAGCTCGCCATCCGCCCAGCGGAGCACCGCGCGGGGGCGCAGGCCGACGAACGAGTAGCGGCCGACCTGGCCCTGCTCGGCGGACTCGAGCAGGAAGCAGGGAGCGCCCTCGGGCTCGCCGGCGCGCAGCTTGAGGAAGGCGGAGACGGGGGTCTCGGTGTCCTCGACGAAGCGGGCGCGGACCGGGACCACGTTGCCCTCGCGGGCCAGCTCGCGGGCCTCTGCCAGGGTCGGCTCGAGGCGGAGGTCGGAATCGGCGGCTACCGGCATCGGCCCGCCTCCGGATCAGGCGCGACGGCGGACCGCGGTCGGGCCGGGCGATCAGCCGGCACGGCGGTTCAGCTCCTCGAAGACCGCCGACTGCGGCACGCCGCGGGCAGCCAGCAGCACGGCCAGGTGGTAGAGGACGTCGGCGGCCTCTTCGGCGACCCGCTCGTCGGACTCTTCGCGGGCGGCGCGGACGACCTCCTCGGCCTCCTCCTCGACCTTCTCGCCGATCATGGTCGGGTCGTCGAGGAGCTGCACGGTGTAGCTGCCCGCGGGGCGCTCGGCGGCGCGGCTCCTCAGCGTCCGCTCCAGGGCGGGGAGCGCCTCGTGGACGACGCGGCGCGGCTCGCCGGCGGCGGGCGGCGCGTCCGCCGCGGTCGCGGCGGCGCCGCCGACCTCGCGGTAGAAGCAGCTGCGCTCACCGGTGTGACAGGCGTTCCCGGCCGGCGCGACGATCGCCAGCACGGCGTCGCCGTCGCAGTCGTAGCGGAGCCGGCGCACCGCCATCGTCATCCCCGAGGTTTCCCCTTTGCGCCAGATCTCGCCGCGGGAGCGGCTGTAGAAGTGCATCTCCCCCGTCTCGACGCTCAACTGCAGCGCTTTCTCGTCGACGTAGGCGAGCATCAGCACCTCGCCGCTCGCCTCGTCCTGCACCACGCACGGCACCAGGCCGCGCTCGTCGAATGAGATTTCCGCGAACACGAGTGGGATCGTAGGGGTTGGCGAGGGGGACGAGGGGAGGACCTTCACTCACGAGCGGCATTGAGGTTCGTTCAGGGCCTTCCCCTCGTCCCCGCGAGCCCGTTCCGCCGCTTCGAAGCGTCAGCCACACGCGCTCCGCGGTCGACCTGCGTCAGCGATAGGCGAACGAAGGTCGACCGCGCTTCAGGGAGCACCGGCGAACCGCCGCAACGTCCCGCAGGGCGGTCGGGGATGGCCCCGGACGAACCTCCATGCCGCTCGTGAGAGAGGGGCCATCCCCGACCGCCCTCCTCGCGATGGAAGAAGCGCCCCCGCCCCGCCTCTACTCGATGCCGAGCCGATCGAGCATGTCCTCGTCGCGCCGCCAGTTGCGCCGCACGCGCACGTTCAGGTCGAGGTGGACCTGGGCGCCGAGCTCGCGCTCGAGCGAGCGCCGGGCGGCGGTGCCGATCTCGCCGATCTTCGCGCCGCCGCGGCCGATCAGGACGCCCTTCTGGGACTCGGTCTCGGCCCAGATCTCGGCGACCACGGTGACCAGCCCGTCCTCGCGCGGCTCGACGCTCTGCACCTTCACCTCGACCGAGTGCGGGATCTCCTGGCGGGTCCGGTTCAGCACCTGCTCGCGGATCAGCTCGGCGAGCAGCAGCTCCGAGGACTGGTCGGAGGAGTCCTCCGGCGGATACATGTAGGGCCCCTCGGGGACCAGCTCGCCGAGCCGGTGGAGGAGCTCGTCGAGGCCGCTGCCGGAGCGGGCGCTGATCGGGAAGACCTCGTCGACGCCGGGCAGCTCGGCCGCCGCGCTGAGCGCCTCGACGGTGCCGCCGCGGGCGAGCCGGTCGCACTTGTTGACCGCGCAGATCACCCCGATCTCGTCGCGCGCCGCTTTCAGCAGGCCGGCGATGAAGCGGTCGCCGGGGCCGACGCCCTCCTCGCCGTTGATCACCAGCAGGGCGACGTCGGAGTCGGCCAGCTCGCGCTCCACCCGCGCCTGCATCCGCTTGGTCAGCGCGTCGCGGGGGCGCTGCACGCCGGGCAGGTCGACCAGGACCAGCTGGCGTCCGGCCTCGACGTCGGTGGCGACACCGCGGATCGCCCGCCGGGTGGTCTGCGGGCGCATCGAGACGATCGCGACGTGGCGGCCGACCAGGGCGTTGACCAGGGTCGACTTGCCGACGTTCGGACGCCCGGCCAGGCCGACGAATCCCGAGCGCGTCGTCATCGCCGCCGCCCGCGGCCGGAGCGCGTGCTCATCCCGCCGCCCGGTCCTGGCCGAGCGCCGTGAGGATCTCGGCCTGCAGGGCGAGCATCTCGCCCTCGTCGGCCTCGTGGTCGTGGCCGCAGAGGTGGAGGACGCCGTGGACGACGGTCTCGGTGAGGGTCATGTCGAGGCAGAGCTCGGGGCAGATCGCGACGTCGCCGAGCTCGCGCGGGCCGGCCGCCGGGCCCAGTTCGTCGATCGGGAAGGAGAGCACGTCGGTCGGCTCGTCCTTGCCGCGGTGCTCGCGGTTCAGCTCCCGGATCCGCCCCGGGTCGACGATCTCGACCGCGAGGTGGCCCTCCTCGACGCCGACCGCGGCCAGCGCCGCCGCGACCGGCTCGCGCAGGTCCGCGGGCACGTCAGACAGGTCGACCGGCACCGTGACGGTCGTAGGCGGCGACGATCCGCTGGACCAGCTTGTGGCGGACGACGTCCTCGCCGCCGAACTCGATGAAGGAGATTTCCTTCACCTCGTCGAGGATGTCGCGGACCGCCATCAGGCCGGAGCGCTGGTCGGAGGGCAGGTCGATCTGGGTTATGTCCCCGGTGACGACCATGCGCGAGCCGAAGCCGAGCCGGGTGAGGAACATCTTCATCTGCTCGGGGGTCGTGTTCTGCGCCTCGTCGAGGATCACGAAGGAGTCGTTCAGCGTGCGGCCGCGCATGAAGGCGAGCGGCGCGACCTCGATCACGTTGCGCTCGAAGTAGCCGTTGACGCGGTCGGGGTCGAGCATGTCGTAGAGGGCGTCGAAGAGCGGCCGCAGGTAGGGATCGACCTTGGCCTGGATGTCGCCGGGCAGGAAGCCGAGCCGCTCGCCCGCCTCGACCGCGGGCCGGGTGAGGATGATCCGCTGGACCTTGCGTTCGGTCAGCGCCGCCGCCGCCATCGCGACCGCGAGGAAGGTCTTGCCGGTGCCCGCCGGGCCGATGCCGAAGGTGATCGTGTTGCGCCGGATCGAGTCGACGTAGCGTTTCTGGTTCAGCGTTTTCGGCGCCACTTTGGTGTTGCGGTGGCGCCAGACCACATCGTCGAGGATCGCCGCCGGGCGCTCGTCGGCGTCGAGGGCGCCCGCCACCGCTTCCACGGTCCCGGGCACCACGTCGTGACCCTGCTCGATCAGCTCGACCATCTCGTCGACCACCGTCGCCGCCTCTCGCAGATCGGCAGGGTCCCCGTCGAGGGTCAGCACGTTGCCGCGCAGGTGGACTTCCACCGGCAGGCGGTCGCGCAGCCCGCGCAGGACCGAGTCCTCGGAGCCGGCGAGCTCGGCGGCCACCTCGTTGTCGAGGGTCAGCTGGCGGCGGGCCAAGCTCAGCTACCCAGCTTCTTCCGCACCGCGGCGCTTACCCGCTTGCCGTCGGCGCGCCCGCCGACCTTCGGCATCACCGCCGACATCACCTGGCCCATCTGCCTCTGCTCGCTCGCCCCGGTCTCGGCGATCGCCTCGTCGACCAGCGCCTCGAGCTCCTCGTCGGCAAGCTGCGCCGGCAGGTAACCCTGGATCAGCTCCGCCTCGAAGCGCTCGGCGGCGGCCTGCTCGGCCCGCCCGGCACCCTCGTAGGCCTCCGCCGCCTCGACCCGCTTCTTCCGTTCCCGCTGCAGCACCGCCACCTCGTCGCCCTTGCCCAGCTTGGCGTCCTGCTGCAGCGCGTCGACGACCAGCCGCAGCGCCGCGGCCTTGTCGCGTTCGCGCGCCTTCATCGCCGTCCGCACGTCGCCTTGCACCTGCTCCAGAACGCTCATGGGATGAAGGTTAGACGGCCGCGTCGGGCGTGATCGCGAGCCCCCGCGACACGAGGTCCCTGATCTCGGTGCCGGCGAGCGTCCGGTCACTGCTCCGGGCGACCGCGAGATAGGCCGCGTTGTAGCTGGTGATCCGGGATTCGACCGCGATCACGACGGTCTCTTCGATCAGACCGACGTCGACGCGCACGAACCGCTCTCGACACCGAGGGGCGACAGACCGGCAGAGACCCGTGGCTTTCCCGGGGTCACGCCACCGTCTCGGAACCCGATTGACGATCTCGTGCACGGTGAGCTCGATCATCGCCGCGGGGATCGTCGTGTCCATGACCAATTCCCTCGCCGGGAAAGTCCGCGCGGGTGGTGCGCAGAAAGAACGATGTCCGTGCCGGGATCAGGCGGGAACCGTGAACTCGACCTGGCGGACCTCCCCGAGGGGCATCTGCAGGAAGCGGGTGGCGACCTCGCCGAAGCTGGAGACCGGGCCGGTGCAGAAGAACTCATAGGCGCCCTCGTCGTCGCCCTCGCGGGCGAGGCCGGCGCGCTCCAGCGTGCGCTGGACGGCGGCGGCGACCGCGTGGCCGCCGCTCACCAGCCGCACGTTGCGGCCGAGGATCCGCTGCAGCATCGGCGCGACCAGCGGGTAGTGGGTGCAGCCGAGGATCAGGGTGTCGACCCCGGCCTCGCGCAGCGGCGCGCAGTAGCCGCGGGCCATCTCCATCGTCCGCTCGTCGAAGAGCGAGCCGTCCTGGATGAAGGGGGCGAGGCGCGGCGCGGCCACCTCGATCACGTCGAGCGCCCGGCCCTGCGCTTCGAGCGCCCGCCGGTAGGCCCCGCTCTCCACCGTGTTGGTGGTCGCGAGGACGCCGACGCGCCCGTTCTCGGTGATCGCGGCGGCGATCTCGGCCTGCGGCGCGACCACCGGCACCACCTCCACGCCGTGCTCGGCGGCCACCGCGCGGACCACGTCCTCGCCGATCGCCGTCGCCGTGTTGCAGGCGATCACCACCAGCTTGACGCCGCGCCGCAGCAGCGACTCGGTGATCGCCGCGATCCGTTCCCGCAGCCGCTCCGGGTCGCGGCTGCCGTAGGGGAACATCGCCGTGTCGCCGAGGTAGACGTAGTCCTCCTGCGGCAGGGCGACGAGGCACTCGTGAAGGACCGTGAGCCCGCCGACGCCGGAGTCGAACATGGCGACCGGCAGCGCCGCGTCGATCAAAGGAATGGCTTGTAGGCCATGATGAAGATCGTCAGCACGATGAGGATGCCGGCGGCGGCCCCGACCTGGGCGATCTTCTGGCTCGTCGCTTCGAACTCGGGGCTGAAGCTGTCGCCGGCGGCCAGGTCACGGTCGGCGAGCTCCTGCAGCTTCGCCATCTGCGGGGCGAAGAAACCGTGCTGGACGCCGAACAGGGCGATGATCGCCAGGAAGCCCCAGACGACGAAGAACTGGCTGCCCTTCCAGACGCTGCCGCTGGTCGCGAGGACGATGATCCCGGCGATCAGCAACAGGATCATCCCGGGGTTCACCAGGATGCGGTCGATCTTGCGCATGCCCTCGATCAGGGCGGGCGCGGAGCGCGGGTATTTCGGCAGCACCGAGAACATCACGCCGTAGCCGAAGGTCGGGCCGAACGCCACCACTACGGCGACTATGTGGAAGAACAGGGCGATCTTGTAGCCGGAATCGCCGATCATCGCCAGAGCCATGGCGGCAGCCTAACGGGGACGACGGAGGAGAAGGGCCGCCCAGTCGCCGAGCCGGCGGCGATCCTGCTCGGCGAAGCCGGCAGGGGCGAAGGCCGCGGCCACTTCGTTCAGCTCGTCGGGGAGGATGCCCGAGAGGACGAGGGTCCGGGGGGCCTGCGGGGCGGATCCGCCCAGGTGGCCCGCGATCGACCTCAGGATCGGCGAGGTCATGTTGGCGACACAGGTCGGCGCCAGTTCGGGGAGGGACTCGCGCAGGTTCTGGCGGTGGAAGTGGAGCGCGACCCCGTTGACCGAGGCGTTTGCGGCCGCCGCATCGATCGCCGCGGGCTCGTGGTCGTAGCCAGCGACCGGCGACCAGCCGAGCTTGGCGGCGGCGATCGCGAGGACTCCGGAGCCGGTTCCCAGGTCGACCAGGGCGCCGTCGTCCTCGCCCGCGTCGGCCAGCTCCAGCAGGAACTCGAGGCACAGGCGCGTGGTCGGGTGGGCTCCCGTCCCGAAGGCCTGGCCCGGATCGACGATCAGGTCGATCGCGCCCTCGCGGGCGGGCTCCCAGGAGGGGCGCAGCCAGAGGCGCCCGCCGACCAGCAGCGGCTTGTGGAAGTCGCGCCAGCGGTCGGCCCAGTCGTCGGGGACCTCGGTCGAGACCACCTCGATCGGCCGCCCTCCCACCACCGCGTCGATCTCCCCCAGCTCCGGCAGCTCCCCCTCGCCGCCGTAGATCGCGTACTCGACGTAGCCGGGGCCGGGCTCCTCCTCGACCCCGTTGGGGGCCAGCACGGTCAGCTCGGCGAGGACCAGGTCGGCCTGGTCGGGGCTGCACCGCACGGCGAGGCGGATCACGGCGTGCCGGGCCCGCTACCGGAAGACGTTGCGCATGCGGCCGAAGAAGCCCTCGCCGTGCTGCGGCCCGAGGTTGTCGGCCTCGAGCGTCCCGTCGAGCCGCTCGGCCATCTCCCGCTGCTCCTCGGAGAGGTTGGTCGGGACGACGACCTCGACCACGACCCGCTGGTCGCCGCGCCGGCGTCCGCCGAGCCGCGGCAGCCCGGCGCCGCGCAGCGTCTCCTCGTGGCCCGGCTGGACGCCCGCCTCGAGCTCGATCTCGCGCTCGCCCTCCAGCGTCGGCACGGTCACCGTCGTCCCCAGCATCGCCTCCGTCGCCGGGATCCGCACGGCGCTGATCAGGTCGGTGCCCTGGCGCTCGAAACGTCCGTCGGCCGCCACCGCGACCTCGACGTAGAGGTCGCCCGCGGGCGCGCCCGGCTCGCCCGCGTGGCCGGCGCCGCCGATCCGCAGCCGCTGGCCGTCCTCGATCCCGGCCGGGACGTCGATCGTCTTCGTCACCTGGCCCTGGGTGCGGCCGACGCCGTCGCAGACCTCACAGGGAGTGTCGGGAACTTTGCCGGAGCCGCTGCAGACGTCGCAGGTGACCCCGCGGACCATCTGGCCGAACGGCGTCCGCGTCACCTGGCGCAGCTGGCCGGCGCCGCCGCAGCGGTCGCAGGTCTCGATCGGCGTCCCCGGCTCGGCCCCGTTGCCGTGGCAGTGGGAGCAGACGACGACGGCCTGGAAGCCGACCTCCCGCTCGACCCCGGTCGCGACCTCGTCGAGGCTCAGCTCGGTCCGGGTGAGGATGTCGCCGCCGGGCGCGGGCCCGCCGCCGCCGAACGCGCCGCCGAAGGCCTGGCCGAAGAGCGAGGAGAGGATGTCGTCCATCGAGCCGAAGCCGGCGCCCGGGTCGAAGCCGCCGGAGCGCAGGCCCTCGGTGCCGTACTGGTCGTAGGTGCGCCGGCGCTCGGCGTCGGAAAGGACCTCGTAGGCCTCGGCCGCCTCTTTGAAGCGGGCTTCGGCCTCGGGGTCGTGCCCGGTCACGTCGGGGTGCAGTTGGCGGGCGAGGCCGCGGAAGGCTTTCTTGATCTCTGCGTCCGAAGCGTCACGGGAGACGCCCAGGACCTCGTAGTAGTCGCGTGGCATAGGTGTGTGGCTCGCTAGTCGTCGTAGACGGTCTCGAAGTATCGCGAGAGCTCACGGGCGGCGACCCGGACCGAGGCGATCGCGGTCGCGTAGTCCATCCGTCGCGGGCCGACGACGCCGACCGCGCCGAGGTTGCGATGGCCGAGACCGTAGTTGGCCCCGACCACGCTCGCCGAGCGCAGGGTCGGCTGCGGGTTCTCGTCGCCGATCCAGAGGAAGACGGAGCGCTCGGCGAGCGAGGAGCGCAGCATCTGCAGGACGTCGGCGCGCCGCTCCAGCGCCCGCATCAGCTCGTCGGCGCGGGGCAGGTCGGCGATGTGGGCTTCGGAGAGCAGGCGGGCGGCGCCGTCGACGTAGAGGTCGCCGCCGTCGTCCGGTTCGAGCTCGGTGAAGGCGGGCGCCAGGCGGGCGACGAAGCGGGCCTCGACCGGGTCGAGCTCCGGGTCGGCGAGCCGCGTGGCGATCATCCGGGCGCCGATCCCGAGCCCGGTCAGCCGCTCGTTCAGGTAGCTGGACGCCCACTCGACGAGGCCGGTGTCGACGGTCGAATCGAAGTCGAAGACGCGGCGGACCACGTCGCCGGTCGAGGCGATCACGATCACGACGACGCGGTTCGGCTGCAGGCGCAGGACCTCGACCCGGTGGATCGTCGTCGCCGAGATCTGCGGCGCGGTGGCCATCGCGACGAGGTCGGTGACCTGGGCGAGCGCCGCGGTGGTCTCCCGCATCGCCTCGTCCACCTCGCGGCGCAGGCGCGAGATCTCCAGCTCGACCCGCGTGTCCCCGGGCCCTTGACCCGATTCGAGCAGCAGGTCTACATAACGTCGGTAGCCGGAGTCGGTCGGCACCCGTCCCGCCGAGGTGTGCGGATGCGTGAGATACCCCTCCGCCTCGAGCAGCGCCAGCTCCGCCCGCACCGTCGACGGCCCCCAGTCCACCCCCGGCATCTCCGCCACCTCTTTCGACGGCACCGGCCGCGCCGACGCCAGATAGGCGTCGACCACCAGCCGCAAAATCAGTTCCTGCCGCTCCGTCAGCACCCCTGAATCTTAAGAGCCCGCGCCCCCCGACCCGAGAACCGACCCACCCGGCGGCCCAGGAATGAGCGGGGCGCAGCCTAAGAAAGAACCCCGCAGCCCGGAGAACCGCCACCGATCCCACGGGGATCCAAGAGGCCCCGCCGCTGCCCGAAAGCGCCCGGCAGGCCCCGCCGCAACACGAGAGCGCCCCGCAGCTTCGCCGCGCCCAAGAACGTCCCGCCGAACCCCATCGGCCCGACCGCCCGCCGCGCTCCCGAGGCGGGCCGGGGTGGCCCCCTGAGCGAACCTCCCGGCTGTCGTGAGCGAAGGGGGCCATCCCGGCCCGCCCCCACCAAGCTCGCCCCCGGTCCGGCCCAGCTCAGCTCAGCCCAGCTCATCTCGACCCAGCCCGGCCCCAAGCCGACCTCTCTCCGCCTACTCGGTCAGATCTCCAACTCCGCCTGCGCGTTGCGAATGATCCGGTTGTCTCCCTGGGCCGCCTCCAGGTCGACCACCACCCGATCGCCCTCGACCTCCTTGACGGTGCCGGTGACCTCGATCTCCTGCTCCGGCAGCCCCATGCCGCGGAACTGGACGGTCAGCTTCTTCAGCGCCCGCGGATCGCCGCCGGCAAGTCCCTGGGCCGCCGCTTTGGCGACCACGCCCATCGAGTAGAGGCCGTGCAGGATGTTGCTCGGCAGCCCCACCGATTTGGCGAACTCGGGGTCGACGTGGATCGGGTTGAAGTCCCCCGAGGCACCGGCGTAGCGGTGCGGCAGGTACTTGTCCGGGGTCACCTTCAGCTCGGGGAGCGCGTCCCCCGCTTTCAAGTCGGCCACCTCAACCTCCCCTGACGATGTTGGTCCAGGTGCCGCGCACTACCTCGGCGCCGGCCCCGTTCACGGAAACGGTCTCGAAGACGTAGAACCCGTTGTCGAGTTTCTCCTCTGCCGACACCAAGGTGGCGGTCGTCGTGATCTCGTCGCCCGAGCAGGCGGGCTCGTCCCACTCGAAGGTCTGGCCACCGTGCACGAGGCGGGCGAAGTTGATCCCGACCTCGGGGTCGAACATCGCCGGGGCCAGCGACGGCATCGCGTAGACGACGGCGAACATCGGCGGGGCGACGACGTCGCGGAAGCCGGCCTCGCGGGCGGCGCCGACGTCGAAGTGGACCGGGTTCTCGATCCCCAGCACCGTCGCGTACTCTTTGATCTTCTCGCGGCCCACCTGGTAAGTCGTCGACGGCCACGACTTGCCGACCGCATCGGTCTTGATCGCCATGGCGGGCAACCTACCGGTTCGGGAGCGGGTCAGGCACCTTCCTGGCCGGCCGGCCAGTCCTCCCCCGCCACTCCGATCAGCCCTGCCGCGATCGCGACGGCAGCCGCCCGCAGCAAGCCCGCCCCCACGATGAGTTCGCACTTATCCCCGTTATCCGGGGATAAGTGCGAACTCATCGGGTGTCAGTCGATCTCGAGGACCGCGAGGAACGCCTCCTGCGGCACTTCGACCCGGCCCACGGCCTTCATCCGTTTCTTGCCCGCTTTCTGCTTCTTCAGCAGCTTGTTCTTGCGGGTGACGTCACCGCCGTAGAGCTTTGCCGTGACGTCCTTGCGCAGGGCCTTGACGGTCTCCCGGGCGAGGATGTTGGAGCCGATCGCCGCCTGCACCGGCACGTCGAAGAGCTGGCGCGGGATCGTCTTGCGCAGCCGCCCCACCAGCCGCTTCCCCTGGTCGTAGGCGAAGTCGCGGTGGACGATGATCGAGAGCGCGTCGACCTTGTCGCCGGCCAGCAGGATGTCGACCTTGACCAGGTCCGAGGGCCGGTTGCCGATCGGTTCGTAGTCGAGCGAGGCGTAACCGCGGGTCGAGCTCTTCAGCAGGTCGAAGAAGTCGAGGACGATCTCGCCGAGCGGCATGTCGTAGCGGACCTGGACCCGCTGCGGGCTCAGGTAGGTCATGTCGACGTGGGTGCCGCGGCGACCCTGACAGAGCTCCATCACCGGGCCGACCTGCTCTTTCGGGCAGATGATCGTGGCCCGGATGTAGGGCTCTTCGATCGTCTCGATCCGGCCCGGGTCGGGCAGGTCGGTGGGGCTGTGGACCTCCCGTTCGGTGCCGTCGGTGAGGTGGACGACGTAGCGCACGTTCGGCGTCGTCGCCAGCAGGTCGAGGCCGTACTCGCGCTCCAGCCGCTCGCGCACGATCTCCATGTGGAGGAGGCCGAGGAAGCCGACCCGGAAGCCGAACCCGAGCGCCTCCGAGGTCTCCGGCTCCCAGGAGAGCGCGGCGTCGTTCAGCGAAAGCTTCTCGAGCGCGTCGCGGAGGTCTTCGAAGCGGTCGGTGTCGATCGGGAAGAGGCCGCAGAAGACCATCGGGCGGACCTCGCGGTAGCCCTCCAGCGGCTCCTCGGCGGGGAGCGCGTCGCCGGTCAGCGTGTCGCCGACGCGCAGCATCGTGACGTCCTTGATCCCGGTGATCAGGTAGCCGACGTCCCCCGCCTCGACCTCGGTCACCGCGGTCATCGCCGGGCGGAAGAAGCCGAGGTCGTCGATGTCGGCGCGGGTCTGGTTCTGCATCGCGAGGATCCGCTCGCCCTTGCGGAAGCGCCCGTCGAACATCCGCACGTAGGCGATCACGCCGCGGTACTGGTCGAACTCGGAGTCGAAGATCAGCGCCCGGGCCGGGGCGTCGACCTTGCCCTCGGGCGGCGGGATGCGGGCGACGATCGCCTCCAGCACCTCGGGCACGCCCATCCCGGTCTTGGCCGAGATCCAGAGCGCGTCCTCGGGCTCGGTGCCGAGCAGGTCGGCGATCTCCTGGGCGACCCGCTCCGGCTCGGCGCCGGGGAGGTCGACCTTGTTGATCACCGGGATCAGCTCGAGCCCGTTCTCGATCGCCAGGTAGGTGTTGGCGACGGTCTGCGCCTCGACCCCCTGCGCCGCGTCGACCACGAGCAGGGCGCCCTCGCAGGCCGCCAGGCTCCGCGACACCTCATACGAGAAGTCGACGTGACCGGGCGTGTCGATCAGGTGAAGGTGGTAGGTCTCCCCGTCCTGGGCGGTGTAGTCGACCCGCACGGCCTGCGCCTTGATCGTGATCCCGCGCTCCCGCTCGAGGTCCATCGAGTCGAGCAGCTGCGCCTGCATTTTTTTCGGATCGACGGCGCCGGTGAGCTCGAGGATGCGGTCGGCGAGCGTCGACTTGCCGTGGTCGATGTGGGCGATGATCGAGAAGTTGCGGATCTTGTCCATACGCGAGCACGAGTATGAACAGAGCCGCCCCCGGGCGCCCCGAGACAGCTCCCCTTCGGGTTGCGGCGGCCTGGGCAGGTCGCAGTTCCCTAAGGGTTTGGCCCTGCCCATCTCTCCCCCTCCCCGGCCCCACGGAAGCGCCGAAGGCGCGTGGTGGCTACGGGCAGGCGTTCGGGTCGAGCGTGCCGGTGATCCGGAAGACGACCGTCGGCCTCTTCTTCAGCACCACCTCGGCGTCCGGTCCTTCGATCCACTTCGCCTGCGGCGCGAAGGCCGGCTTCCCCGGTTCGATCCGGTCGCGGGTGGCGACCACGTAGTCGTAGTCGCCTTCGTTCACCAGCCGCCGGAACACCCGACAGTTCGGCGCCTCCTCGAACCCGCCGTGCGGCCGATGAACGCCCAGATAGGCGACCCGATTGGAGAGGTCGGTCCCGAACAGCGGGTACAGCCGCGTGCTCGTGGTCGCGATGCGAGCGCCGTCGATATCCCGCGCCCAGGCAAAAGCGGCATCCAGTCCGGGCGTGGTGAAGCTCGGATCCCGATAGCGATCGCGGAGGTAGTGCCGCGCGACCGGATACCCGACCACGATCGCCACCAGCACGGCCCCCGCCACGATCCCCGCGACCCATCCGCGAGGAAGTCGGTCCTGCCGATCGGGCCGTCCGCATTCACCCCCGCCTACGTGGGGTAATTGCGGACGCTCATCGTCAGGGACGGGGCGCTCACCGAGCTTCGGGCCGATCGCGGCGAGGCGTGCGGCCCAGGCACGGAGCGGCGGCACGGTCGGGAGCAGAGCGAGGCCGAGGATGAGCGCCGGGGCCAGGTAGCGGATGCCGGATTCGAACCCGCGCGGCATCCCGTCTGGCCCTGAGGCCGAGGTCGGGGACAGCAGCCACGACACCGCCGCCGCCAGACCCACCAGGCCGGCGAGCGCGAGCACTCCCCGGGTCGATGGGCCGAAAACCGCGCTATATGAGCGCTCTTCGGCCCATCGACCGCGTACCCAGGGGACCAGGGCGAGGAGCAGGCCCGCCAGCGCGGCCGCGCCGAGGACGGGCCAGATGCTCCAGAGGCCGCCGTGCAATCCCGGAAGGAACCAGTCCGACCAGACGGAGCCATCGGTCAGGTACGAGAAGACGCTGTGCGCTTCCCGGCCGCCGAGGGCCTGTTCGGGAGCGGGCAGATCGATCGGCCCGAGGTGATGGATCCAGGGCAGCGGGTTGCCGCTGTGGATCAGGTTTCGCAGGTACCAGTAGCCGCCGCCCGCCAGGGCCATCCCGCCGCAACAAAGCAATGAGCGCCATCGGCGTCCACCAGGCACCAGCGCGGTGAGGCCGATCACGAGCACCGCCGCCGGCAGCAGGAAGTTGAGCTTCGTCCCGGCCGCGAGCCCGATCGCCAGCCCGACGCAGAGCAGCGCGCCCGTCGACAGGCCCGCCGGCGGCGCCTCCGAACCCGCGGGGGAATTCGCCGACCCGACTGCCTGTCGACCAGGTCGGCGAACCCCCCCGGGGGACGCGGCCGCCGCGTTCAACGCAATCGCCACCGCCGCCAGCGCAAAGAAGATCCCGACGATGTCGTTCCGCGCCTCCCCCGCCTGATCGGCCAGCGCCGGGACGCTCAACGCGATGGCCCCGAGGGCCAACGACCAGGGAGCGACGCGGAAGGGGCGGCCGATGCACCAGCAGGCGAGCAGGCAGCCGACCAGCCAGCCGAGGTTCAGCAGCGGCGACATCAGGTCGCGGGAGAAGGCGAGCATGCCGATCGCGTGGACGACTTCGCTGTTCGCCGGGTAGAACCAGGCGAGGAACTGGGGCGCGATGAAGTGGAGGTCGATCGTGTTGCCGGTCTGGAAGAAGCCGGCCGCGAAGGGACCGTGGTACCAGGTCGAGTCGAAGCCGGTCATCCCCGTGCCGAGGCGGAGCTTGACGCCGCTGACGAAGTGGCCGATCGCGATGCCGGCGATCAGCAGGGAGATGACGGTGGCGATGAGGGACGGACGGTTGGGCGGGGGACCGGAGGGCGAAGGACCGGAGGGACCGGGGTTTTCGGCCGCGGGTCCTGCCACGTCGATTTCCCCCACCGCGCTCGGCGCCGGAGCCGCCTGCGCGCGGCGGGGGGCCCCCATCGGCGCGCCACCCGCGGGTGGGACCGATCGGCGCAGGACCAGGCCCACCAGGGCGACGGCCACCAGGTAGGGAACGGGCTTGAAGGCGGAAACGGTTCCCAGGAGCTCCGCCATCCAGATCAGCAGCGCGAGGGCGACTACGGCGCCCGCCAGGAAGCCGGCCTCCCCCCCGACCTCCGGCAGCAGTCGTCGCCGGACGCGCGAGGCGCCGAGCCAGGCGAAGCCGACCAGCCAGATCAGCTCCGCCGCGCCCAGCAGGTATCGGCCCGGCCCGAGCATCTAGCCGCGGCGCCGGCGCAGCAGCCGGAAGATCTGCTCGAGCTCGGCGATCCGCAGCATCCAGGCCACCCCGACGTAGGCGACGCCGCCCGCGGCCAGCCCGGTGCCGAGCGAGATGATCTGAGCCGGCAGGCTGCGGCCGAGGGCGCTGTCGAGGACGTCCCAGACCAGCCAGCCGACCGCCGCCAGGGCCAGCGAGGCGATCGAGATCCGGATCGTCGTCGAGAGCAGCCGTCCCAGCTCGAGGCCGTGGAACTTGCGGCGCAGGATGTAGGCCTGGGCGAAGACGGCGGCGCTGGTCCCGATCCCGGTCCCGGCGACGATCCCGCCCACCCCGAACGGCTTGTAGAGCGCCGCCGCGGCGCCGGCCGAGACGACCAGGTCGATCACCGCCAGCGCCGTCGCCTGCCACGGTTTCTGCAGGCTGAAGAAGGTGCGCGTCTGCAGCAGGTAGACGCCGTTGGTCGGCAGGGAGAAGGCGAACCAGAAGAGCGCGGTGGCGACGAGCCGGGTGTCGTGGGGGTTGAATTCCCCGCGCTGGTAGACGAGCCGGATGATCGGGTCCGAGAGGGCGAGTATCGCCGCCGTCGCCGGCACCAGGACGAAGAGGATCTGCCGCATCCCGTTCGCCAGCGTCGCCCGCAGGTTGACGAATTCCTGGTTGTTGGCGAAGCGGGCGAGGGTCGGGAAGAGGACGGTCGCGATCGCGACCGAGAAGATCCCCTGCGGCAGCTGGTAGAGGCGGAAGGCTTTGTCGATCGCGGCCGGCGCTTCGGTGGAGACGAGGCTGCCGAAGGTGCTGTTGATCAGCGCGTTGAAGTTGATCAGGCCGAGGCTGATCGTCACCGGCAGCATCAGCAGCAGCACCCGCCGCACGCCCGGGTTGCGCCATTCAAAGCTCCAGGTGAAGTGGAACGGCGTGTGGCGCAGGTCCCAGGCGGGGATCGCCAGCTGCACCGCGGTGCCGATCAGGATCGCGATCGCGTAGGCGTAGATCTGGTCGGGCCTGGAGAAGAGCGGCTTCAGCACGACCAGGGCGAGGATGATCACCACGTTCCAGAAGAACGGCGAGATCGCGAAGGCGCCGAAGCGGTCGTAGCTGTTGAGGATGCCGACGACGATGCCGCTGATCCCGAGCAGGATCAGGATCGGGAAGAGGACGCGCGAGAGCGAGACCGTCAGGTCCATCAGGTGCTGGTTGTCCGCATAGCCCGGCGCGAAGAGCGGGACGATGACCGGCGCGGCGAGGACGAAGATCGCGGTCAGCGCGCCGGTCACGGTCGTGATCAGCAACAGGAGGGTCGAGGCGAGGCGGAAGGCCTCCTTGAATTCGCGTTTGCCGACGAGGTCGGTGAAGACGGGGACGAAGGCGGGCTGCAGCGCGGCGTCGGCGAACAGGGCGCGGACCAGGTTGGGGACCTGGAAGGCGATCGTGAAGGCCGAGATCGGCCCGGCGACCCCGTAGTAGCCGGCGGCGACGACTTCGCGGGCGAGGCCCGCGATCCGCGACAGCGCCGTGGCGGCGGAGAAGAACGCGGTGGAGCGCGCGATGCGCCCGCCCTGGCCGACCCGCGGGGACGGCAGGACGAATTCCTCACTCGGGTAGAACGCCTCGGCCTCGCCGATCGCGACGTCGGCGTTGATGGCCTGCAGGCCGTGTACGGGGGTGTCGGGTGCCTCGGGACTCTCCAAGCTGCGTTCTCAGTCGCTATAGTCGGCGGCCGCCCGTTACCGGCAGGAGCCTGGTCGGGCACATCGACATGGCCAACATAGCCTCACAGAAAAAGCGGATACTGCGCAGCGAGCGCGAGCGGACCGAGAATCGGCTGCTCACCAGCACCGTGAAGACCTACTTCCGGCGGCTCGAGAGCGCGGTCGAGTCCGGCGACTCCGACGCGATCGCCAAAGAGCAGCGCGAGCTGACCTCGAAGATCGACAAGGCCGTCCAGAAGGGCGCCCTGCATCGGAATACCGGCGCTCGCAAGAAGGCCAAAGCCGCCCGCATCGCGAACTCGGTCGCCGCCTCCTAGGCGGCCGCAACCGGCGCATCGCGGTGTCGTCGCTCGGTCACGTGCGTCCGCACGCTCCCTCGCGACTCCTGCCGCTGCTCGGCTTCGCTCGCCTATCCGGCGGGTGCCATCGCCCGCAGCGCCAAGGTGAGGGCCAGCTCGTCGCCGTAGTCGGCGTCGCCGCGGCACCAGCGCTCGAGTCGGGCTAGCGCCTCGGTGGCGAGGCGGAGGTCGGTGAGGTCCGCGTGGCGGAGGCGGGCGACGAGCTGCTTGGCGGCGTAGGGATGCATCTTCAGCGAGCTTTCGACCTCGCGGGGAGGGGTTCCCTCCTCCAGCATCGCCGCGGCGGCACAGGCGGCGCGGAGGCGTGAGGCGAGGCCGTAGATCAGACCGGTGACGTTCTCGCCCTGCTCGATCAGCTGCTCGCCGACCCGCAGGGCGGTGCGGGAATCGCCCTCGACCACGGCGTCGGAGAGGGTCCAGACGGCGGCTTCGGAGGTGTCGGCGATCATCTCCTCGAGGTCGGCGGCGGTGACCTGGCCGCCTTCGCCGGCCCAGAGGGCGAGGCGCTCCAGCTCGTTGCGGAGGCGCAGCGGCTCGGCGCCCATCCTTTCGACCAGGAGGCGGGCCGCGGCGGGCTCCAGCCTGAAGCCGAGGTGCTGGGCGTCGCCGACGAGGACGCGCGGCATGTCGCGGGCCCGCGGCGCCTCGAAGGCGTGGATCTCGCCCTTCGCCGCCTTCACCGCTTTCAGCAGCTTGGTCGGCGCTTTGGCGCGGGCGATCAGGACCAGGGTCAGGTCCGGCGGCAGCGCGCCGCCGATCGCCTCGGCGACCGCCGCCTGCTGCTTGTCGCGCCATTTCTCCACCCCGTCGGCGAGCAGGTAGCGACGGGTGCCCATCAGCGACATCGCCGGGATCGCCGCCAGCAGGGCCTCGTGGTCGGGCGCGCCCCGGCCCTCGCTCGGCTCGAAGACCTCGAGCGCCCCGTCTCCCCCCTCCCGTTCGGCGCGGGCGCGGAGGCGCGAGCGGGTGGCCTCGATTTTGGCCGCGTCGGTGCCGGAGATCAGGTAGAGCGGGCGCATCTCGTCGGGCATCAGTTCGAGTCTACGGCGAAGGATCGACGGCCGACCGCGATCTCGACCGTCCCGTCGCGGTCGGTGCGCAGGGTAGGGACCCGGTGGGCGGCAAGGGTGGCGAGGGTGCCCGGCGTCGGGTGCCCGTAGGGGTTGTCGGCGCCTACCGAGATGACGGCGAGGCGGGGGCGGATGCGATCGAGCAACGGCCCGAGCCCGGCGTCGTCGGAGCCGTGGTGGGCCACCTTGAGGACGTCGATCGGGCCCGGATCGAGCGGCGTCGACTCCGCCTCGGCATCGGCGGTGAGCAGCATCGTGAAGCGATGCCAGCGGGCGCGGATGACCAGCGCGAGCAGGTTCGGGTCGGTGCCCGGAGGGTCTTCGGCGAGCAGCTCGGGCGGTGGCCAGAGGACTTCGAGGCGAAGCGCGCCGGAGCGCAGCGTGGTGCCCGCGGCAACTCGTTCGGGGCGGGCGCCGTCGGCCCGGGCGGCGCCGAGGAAGCGCCGATCGAGGCGCCCATAGACGAGGCGGGCGATGGGCAACCGCCCGAGCGCTTCCGCGATCCCGGCCGCGTGGTCGGACTGATCGTGGGTGACGATCGCGGCCCCCAGCCCTTCGACTCCCTCGGCGCGGAGCTTCGCCACGAGTTCGTCCCCGGGCGGCCCGCCGTCGACGAGCACCGCCGGAGCGCTCCGCGGCCGCAGCAGGATCGCGTCGCCTTGCCCCACGTCGAGTACCTCGACCCGCAGGCCCGGCGACGGGTGGTCGGATGCCGATCGACCGCGCCGAAGGCCGAGGCCGAGCCAGAGGAGACAGGCGAGCACCGCCGTCGCGCCAAGCACAGCCGGCCCCCACCGTGCCCGCCGCGGGGGTCCTGACCCACCCCCGGTCCACCGTGGTCGCCTTGGCCCACCTTCGAGCGCGCGCGGGCGTCCTGAACCACCTGTATCGCCGGTTGAGTCGACCGCGTTCGCGCTCGCGCTCGCGCCGGTGCCGGCGCCGATCAGGTCGACCGCGCCGGGAGTGGCGCGGGCGTTTCTCGGAGCGCCCGGGAAGGCGGAGCTCGACCGGGCGGCGGCGAGGCGGCGGGAACGGGCGAGCGAGACGCCGAGCGCGATGGCGAGCGCCATCGCCGCGTAGGCCGCCAGCATCGCCCAGACGCCCAGGTGGACGTGGAGGACCGCCCAGGAGGGGCGCCCGCACCAGGCGGCGACCTGGGCGATGTAGGCGAGCAGGAGGGCGTCGAGGCCGTTCAGGGGCCCCAGGGGGATGCCGGGAACCTGGGCGAACGCCGCCGAGACCATCCCCAACCACATCGCCGGAGCCACCGCGGGCAGGGCGAGGACGTTGGCGGCGAGGCTCGCCACCGCGACTTCTTCGAAGACGTGGGCGATCAGCGGCGCCGTCGCGATCGTCGCCGCGACGGTCACGGCGACCCCCTCCGCGAGAGCACGGCGCCAGTTGCCGCGGCCGAGGCGAAGGAGAAGCCAGGCGCGGATCGGCGACGCCAGCAGAAGGATCCCGAGCACCGCCGCAAAGCTGAGCTGCCATCCGACGTTCCCCGCGACGCTCGGGTCGATCGCGATCGTCACCGCGGCCGCCAGTCCCAGGGCGTAGAGCCGGGACGCGCGGCGGCCCGCCAGCGTCGCCAAGAGGCCCGCTGCGCCCATCACCCCGGCGCGCTGGATCGAGGGGCCGGAGCCGGCAAGCGGCACGTAGAGGGCGATCAGGGCGACCGTCCAGACCAGGCGCTCGCGCAGGGGGATGCCGAAGGCGGCGAGGATCGGCATCGCCAGCAGGGCGAGCAGCGTCACGTTCTCGCCGCTCACGGCGAGCAGATGACTCAGTCCGGCGCGGATGAAGTCTTCCTTCGTCGCCTCGTCCACCCCGTCGTCGTCGCCGAGGACGAAGCCACGGGCTAGCGCCGCCTCCCGCGCCGGCATGCCCTCTGCCAGCCCCGCCTCGGCGCGCTCCCGAAGCTCGTCGGCATGGGCGATCCCGATCGCGACGAGCACGGCGACGCCGACCAGGACCAGAGGTGAGAGACGCGGCGTCACGATCCCACCTCACGGCTGCAGCCGTGCGCGCAGGGCCTCCATCGTCGCCGGGCCGATGCCGGAGATCTGGTCGAGCTGGTCGACCGAGGAGAGGCCGCCATGTTCTTCGCGGAACTCGATGATGTCTTCCGCGGTCACCGGGCCGATGCCGTCGATCGTGTCCAGTTCGGCGGCCGTCGCCGTGCCGAGGCTGATCGGGCCGTCTTCTTCGCCTCCCGGACCGGCGGCGCCGACCACGGTCCCACCCGGAGCCCGTTCCGGGACGACCACCTGCTGGCCGTCGGCGAGCCGGGCGGCGAGGTTCACCGATTCGAGCACCGCCTTGCCCGTCTCGCCGCCCGCCCGCTTCACCGCGTCGTCGACGCGGCTCCCGGCGGGGAGGCGGTAGACGCCGGGATCGCGCACCGCGCCGGTGACGTCGACCACCACGTCGCTGCCCCCGCCCTCGACCGAGAAGCTCTCTTCGTCCCCCGTGCCCACGTCGGCTCCTTCGTCCCCAGACCCGTACGCGTAGGAGCTCGTGTAGCCCTCGCTCCCGCCGCCGCCCTCACCGCGCACCGCCCGCGCGCCGACGAACAGCAGGGCTACCGCGATCGCTCCGTAGACGGCGATCTGGGTTCTGCTCAGTTCCGGCATGCCCGCCACGCTGACGGGCAAATGCGCACGCGTGGCGCGCACAACGCAAAAAGTGCGTCAACGAACTGGCTAGTAATCGTCCTCGTCGTCGTAGCCCGCCACCTCGGCGAGCTGATCGCTGTAGAGCTCTTCCGCCGCCACCGGGGGCGACTGGATCGAGAGGCAGGCGAAATCCTCACCGCCCTCGTTGCGGACCGAGTGCTCGGTAGCCGGCGGGACGAGGATCAGATCGCCCTCCGACACGGACTGCGTGTCCCCCGCCACCGACATCGTGCCGCTGCCGCGCACCACCACGTAGGCCTGCTCGGCTTCTTCGTGCGAGCGCAGCTGCTGCTCGGCCCCGCCCGGCAGGACGATCCAGGTCACCGACAGGTGACGCGCGCCGAGTTCGCCCGCGTCCATGAGGACGTGGGTGCGGAGGCGATGCCACTCTTCGACCGGAGCTTCCGTGAGACGCCTGACGAGCACGCCGCGTTTCTACCAAAACCTGGCGCTCGGAACGTGCACGATCGGCGCTCCGCACGCGCGCGGCCTCGGACTTGCGTCTACTTGACGACCAGGTTGACGAGCTTGCCGGGTACGACGATCTCCTTGACGATCTGCACGCCGTCGAGGTATTTCGCCACGTTCTCGTTGGCTTTCGCGAGCCCGAGGAGCTCCTCTTGGGCGGCCCCTGCGGGCGCCTCGACCCGGGCGCGCACCTTGCCGTTGACCTGGACGACCACCGTCACCGTGTCCGACGCCAGCATCGCCTCGTCGGCGACCGGCCAGCCCTGCTCCCAGACCCGCTCGCCGGTGATCCGCTCGTACACCTCGCTGCCCAGATGCGGCGCGAAGGGGAAGATCAGCGAGGCCGCCGTCGCGGTGGCGAAGCGCAGCGCGGCGTCCCCGGCCGGGTCGCCGTAGAGGCCGTCCTTCAGCCGGTAAGCGTCGTTGACCAGCTCCATCACCGCCGCGATCACGGTGTTGAACTGGAAGCCGCGCTCGAAGTCCTTGGTCGCCTTGTCGATCGACCAGTGCGCCTTGGCGAGCAGGGTGCGCGCGTCTCCCCCCGCCCGCGCCGCCGCGGCCGCGTCGCCCGCCGCGTCCGCGGCCCCGTCATCAGGCGCCCCGGTCCGCTCCACGACCTCGTCACAGAGCCGCCACAGACGCGCGAGGAAGCGGTTGACGCCCTCCACGCCCTCGTCGGTCCAGTCGCCGCCGCGCTCCGGCGGACCCATGAAGCAGACGTAGGTGCGGGCGGTGTCGGCGCCGTAGCGCTCGACGTACTCGGCCGGGCTCACGGTGTTCCCCCGGGACTTCGACATCTTCGCCCCGTCGCGGGTGATCATCCCCTGGGCGAAGAGGTTGGCGAACGGCTCCTGCACGTCCAGGTGGCCGAGGTCCGCCAGCGCCTTGGTCACGAACCGCGCGTACATCAGGTGGAGGATCGCGTGCTCGACCCCGCCGATGTACTGGTCGACCGGCATCCAGTGGGCGGCCGCGGCGGGATCCCAGGCCGCCTCCGCGTTGCGCGGATCGAGGTAGCGGATGTAGTACCAGGAGGAGTCGACGAAGGTGTCCATCGTGTCGGTCTCGCGCCGCGCCGCGCCGCCGCACCGCGGACACTCGGTCTGCACCCAGTCGGTGGCCGCGGCCAGCGGGCTCTGACCGTGCGGCGCGTAATCCTCGATCTCCGGCAGCTCGACCGGCAGCTGATCGTCGGGGACCGGGACCATCCCGCACTCCTCGCAGTAGACGATCGGGATCGGCGCGCCCCAGTAGCGCTGCCGCGAGAGCAGCCAGTCGCGCAGCCGGTAGTTGACCGCGGTCCTGCCGCGCCCCTCCTCGCCCAGCCACTCGACCATCGCCGCGTAGGCATCGCGGTTCCCCTGGCCGTCGAAGCGGCCCGAATCGACCATCGGGCCGTCGCCCGTGTACGGCAGGCCCTCGGCGTCGCCAGGCGCCTCCGGGTCGGTCCCCTCGATCACCCGCTTCACCGGCAGGCCGAACGCCTGGGCGAAGTCGTAGTCGCGCGAATCGTGACCGGGGACCGCCATGATCGCCCCGGTCCCGTACTCCATCAGCACGTAATCGGCGACGAACATCGGAATCTCCTCGCCGTTCACCGGGTTGACGACGGTCCGCCCGAGCGGCACCCCGGTCTTCTCCCGGTCCTCCGCCCCGCGTTCCTCGGCCGACTCGCGCCCCACCTTGTCGACGTACTCGCGCACCGCCGCCTCCGCCGCGGTCCCCGCGACCAGCTTCTCCAGCTGCGGGTGCTCGGGGGCGAGGACGAAGAACGTCGCGCCGAAGAGCGTGTCGGGACGGGTGGTGAAGACGGGGAAGTCGAGGTCGACTTCGTCGCAGCGGAAGACCACCTCGGCGCCCTCGGAGCGGCCGATCCAGTTGCGCTGCATCGTGATCACGTGCTCGGGCCAGGACTCCAGCGCGTCGAAGTCGGCCAGCAGCCGATCGGCGTAGTCGGTGATCTTGAAGAACCACTGCTCGAGGTTGCGCTGGATCACCTCGGTGCCGCAGCGCTCGCAGCGTCCGTCGACGACCTGCTCGTTGGCCAGCACGGTGGCGTCTTTCGGACACCACTGGACCGGCGCCTCGGTGCGATAGGCGAGCCCGCGCTCGTACAGCTGCAGGAAGATCCACTGGGTCCAGCGGTAGTAGTCGGGCTTGTGGGTGGCGATCTCGCGCGCCCAGTCGATCGAGATGCCCCACTCCTGGAACTGGCGCCGGAACGACTCGATCGAGCGCTCGGTCGCCACCCGCGGCGGTTCGCCCGTTTTGATCGCGTTGTTCTCGGCCGGCAGGCCGAAGGCGTCGTAGCCCATCGGGTGCACGACCTGGAAGCCCTGGCGGCGACGGAAGTGGGCGATCGCGTCGCCGACCGCGTAGCACTTGAGGTGGCCGACGTGAGGCTCGCCCGACGGGTACGGGAGCATCTCGCAGACGTAGGCCTTCGGCTTCGATCCGTCGAAGCCGGGCTGCCCCGGATTCGGCACCTCCCAGGTGCGCTCCCCGGCCCACACCGCCTGCCACTTCCGCTCGATCGTCCTCGGCTCGTATCCGCTCATGAGCGGCCGATCTTATGGAGGCGACGCGCCTGGCGGCGGCGCGCTATTCGAGCATCAACGCGTTCAGCGAGTAGTGATAGTCGCTCAGCGAGTGGAGGATGTGCGGCCAGACGTAGACCTCGATCAGCGCCGCGACGAGCAGCATCGGCACCGCGATGGCGACGGTGACCCCGGTCGCGGCGAGCAGCTGATTCCACTGCCCGCGGCGGCTGGCGATCAGCCAGGCGGCGAGCGGGAGGAAGAGCGCGGTCAGCTCGATCACGGCGTGCGGGAGGACGCTGAGGATCAGCTCGAGGTGGCTGATGTGGAGCTGGAAGGCGAGGGTCGATCCCTGGAAGCCGAGGAAGAACGCCTGGGTCAGGAGCGAGAAGAGCGTCACCGCGCAGACGAACAGGATCGCCAGCTCGCCCGCCTTGACGTGGATCCAGCGCGACAAGCCGGTGCGCTGTTCGGCGGCCAGCGGCATCGAGGCGCCGGCGATGAACCCGGCGACGCAGGCGGTCGCGTGCAGGGCCAGCACCAGCGCGTTGCGGTAGAGGATCGGCAGCAGGTCGGCAAGCCGGGTCGGCTCGTTGTAGCCGGCGATCTTCCAGGGCGAGAGGTCCGGGGTGAGGATCCCCGAGGTGACGAAGACCGCCGCGAGCAGCGTCAGCGCGATCGCCAGGCTGAGCGCGAACCAGCCGACGAGCACCCGCCAGCGACCGTCCCGCCAGGCGGCGAGCGTCTCGCGCGTGTCCTCCATCCCGTGGGAGAAGACGTTCGGTTCGGCGGTGCGCATCGGTCATTCATCGGCACCGAGCGCCGCCGGGTTGAGGACGGCGGGAACGAGCCGGGCGCAGGGCCGGCCGCGATTGCTGATCAGGATTTCGGTGCCGCGGGCGGCTTGCTCGAGGTAGAAGCCGAACCGATTGCGGAACTGATGCGCGCCGATGGTTTCCGTCGGCGGAGGGAGACTCTCTCCGATGGAGCTGAGGGGATTCGAACCCCTGGCCTCTTCGCTGCCAGCGAAGCGCTCTGCCAGCTGAGCTACAGCCCCGGGAAACTCGTAACGGGCGGCGAAGTGTAGCGCCGCACGCTGATTGTTACGTGCCTGCCCCAATCGTAGATGGACGGACCTGCGCCCGGCAAACTCCGCTATCGGCAGGAGAAAGCACTTGTGCAGGTCGTGGCAATAGGCGGCGATCGCATCCACCTCGTCGGCGCCGTAGGTCTTGCTCACGTATCCGCGAGTCGGCGAGTGGTAGGAACCCGCGAGGCGGACGACGATCACCTCTTGGCGCAGGGCCGCCCACTTGCACTGGACCCGCAGCAGCCTGCCGCCGATCCCCAGGACCAGGTCGTAGCGCTCGTGCTCGGTCAGCGGTTTCAGGACCGAAAGGCCCAGCTTCGCGGCCTCGGTCGCGATCGCCAACTCGGCGACGTTGCCCTTGTCGTTGGAGCTTCTCATCGAACATATGTTCGATCCTCCGCCCCACCGCTGTCAATGGCGAAACGTAAGAATTCGGTGCCAGAAGTGAAAATCTTTGGCCGGATCGGCCGGGCTACGCGGCGTGGCGCTTCGGACCGCCGTCCTCGAGGTCGAGGATCAGGTTGTCCGGGGCGGTGTGGCGGACCTTGAAGTCGAGGGCGGCGAGCGACTCCAGTTCGCGGAGCAGGTCGACCGGCTGGTCGAGCCGTATCGAGAAGGTCGCGCGGCCCTCGGAGAAGCGTTCGACGGAGATGTCGGTGGCGCCGAGCCGGCCCACCGCGTCCTCGACCCCGACCAGCTGCGAGAAGTCGCCCAAGGGACCGATCTCGAGCCGGATCTTGCCCTCGTAGAGGCCGGGCTCCCAGGACGTCCCGGGCTCGACCTGACCGTTGCCGTCGGCATGGCCGTCGGCGCTCGGCTGCGGGGCGGCTGCGGCGGCCGCCTCCTCGACCGCGGCGACTTCGGCGGCGATCTGCGGCTCGGGCGGCGCCGGGGCTGGCGCTTCCCCCACCCTCGCCTCCGCCGCGGCCAGCGCCTGCGCCTTGCCGCTCAGCTCGACCGCCTCGCGCAGCGCCTTCATCCGGATCCGGGTGGCCTGGCCGCGGGCCTGCGCCTGCAGTTCCTCCAGCCGCGCCGAGACCGCGTCGAGCGAGGCGATGCTGCGGTCGTGGCAGGCGTTCGCCTCCTCCAGGCGTTCGGTCAGGTCGCGGATCGTCCGCTCGCGTTCGATCACCATCCCCGAGAGCGAGGAGACGTCGGCCTCGTGCGAGGCGATCGCCCGCGCCTGGATCAAGCTCTGCGCTTCCAGTGACTGGTTCTGCTCGGCGAGGGCGGCGGAGTGCTGTTGGAGCCCCGCGATGTGCGAGTCCCGGGCGGCCACCGCCGCGTCCACCTCTGCGCGCCGGTAACCGAACAGCGCCAACCTGAAGCTGGTCATGGGCGCGACCGTAGACGCACCCTCGGACGTAACTTTGGGAACTACCCGGGCGTGGCGCCCGGAAACGAGCTACGCGCCCGCCGCGGCGGAGGGTGCTTCCGGCGCCTCGAGGTCGACCTCGAGGCGCGGAGCCTCGTGCCAGAGGTCGTCGAGTTGGTAGCGGTCGCGAGCTTCCGGCGTGAAGACGTGCAGGACCGCGTCGAGGTAGTCGAGGATCGTCCACCCCGCTTCGCCGCCGCCGTCGACGCCGCCGGGGAGCAGTCCCGATTCACGCTTCACCCGCAGCCGCACCTCGCCGACGATCGCCCGCGCCTGCCGCTCGTTGCGCGCCGTGCAGATCACCAGGAAGTCGGTGTAGGCGACCAGGCCGCGCATGTCGAGCACGGCGATGTCCTCTGCTTTTTTCGAATCGGCGAGCTCGGCGAGCCGCCGTGCCAGGTTCTCGGACTGGACCGGATTCAAGCGTAGATCCCCTTCTCCTCGATGAATCGGGCTACCGGCTCGGGCACCAGGTAACGGAGCGGCCGGCCGGCTGCGGCCCGCTCGCGAACAGCTGAGGAAGACACGCCGAACTGGGGCATCTCGAGCATCGTCGCCCGCCCCTCGGCGCCCAGACTGCGCATCACCGCCGCCACCTCGGCGTCGGAGATGCCGGACCTGCGGGCCACCGCCAACCGCGCCAACCCGACCACCCGCTCGGGCTCACGCCAACTCTCGAGTCCGACGGCGGCGTCGGCCCCCATCACGAAGACAAGATCACTTTCGCCTCGTTCCTCAGCAAGCAACTGCAAGGTCTCATACGTGTAGGACGGCCCTTCGCGTTCGGTCTCCACGGCCGAGACGGAGAAGCGCGAATCGTCGGCGGCGGCCAGCCGGGTCATCGTCACCCGCAGCTCCTTCCCCGGGTCGTCGACGATCCGCTTGTGCGGGGCGACCCCGGTGGGGACGAGGACGACCTCGGCCAGGTCGAGCTGCCAGAGCGCCTCCTGGGCGAGCGCCAGGTGACCGAGGTGCGGCGGGTTGAAGGCCGACCCGAGGACCCCGATGCCGGTGCCCGGACGGTCGTCAGCCACGCACCTGGCCGCTGCCGCGGCCGACGTACTTCGTCGTGGTCAGCTCGCGCATGCCGATCGGGCCGCGCGCGTGCAGCTTCTGGGTCGAGTTGCCGATCTCGGCGCCCATCCCGTACTCGAACCCGTCGGTGAACCGGGTCGAGGCGTTGACGTAGACCGCCGCCGCGTCGACCCCGGCGACGAAGGCGTCGGCGGCCGCGGCGGAGTCGGTGACGATCGCCTCGGAGTGGCCGGTCCCGTGCGCGTTGACGTGCTCGATCGCGCCCTCGACCGAGTCGACGACGGCGACCGCCATCTTCAGCGCCAGGTACTCGGTGTCCCAGTCCTCCTCGCCGGCGACGCCGACGCCGATGTCGCCAGCCACCGCGCGGGCCCGCGCGTCGCCGAGCAGCTCGACCCCTTCGGCGGCCAGCGCGGCGAAGATCGCCGGACCGAACTCCGCCGCGATCCCGGCATCGAGCAGCAGCTTCTCGGCCGCGTTGCAGACACCCGGGCGCTGCACCTTGGCGTTGACGACGATCGCCTTCGCCATCTCCAGGTCGGCCTCGGCATGGACGTAGACGTGGCAGTTGCCCGCCGCCGCGTACATCACCGGCACCGTGGCGACCGCCTTGATCGCCTCCTTCAGCCCCTCGCCGCCGCGCGGGATCAGCAGGTCGACGACGCCCTCCTGGGTCGCCAGCTCGGCCAGCCCGTCGCGGTCGCCCGCGTCGAGCAGCAGCACCGAGTCCTCCGGCAGCCCGGCCTCGGCGAGCGCCTCGCGGACGATCGCCGCCAGCGCCGCGTTCGAGCGCTGGGCGTAGCTGGAGCCGCGCAGGACTATCGCGTTGCCGCTCTTGATCGTCAGCGCGGCGCAGTCGGCGGTCACGTTCGGCCGTGCCTCGTAGATCACCCCGACCACGCCGAGGGGCACGCGGATCTTGCGCAGATCGATACCGCTCGCCATCGTCCGGTGGTCGAGCTCCTCGCCCACCGGGTCCTCGAGCGCCTCCACCGCCCGCACGCCCGCGGCCATCGCCGCGACCCGCTCCGGGGTCAGCGTCAGCCGATCGCGCAGCGCATCGGTGAGCCCGGCGGCGCGCTCGTCGGCGAGGTCCGCCGCGTTCGCCTCGAGGATCGCGTCAGTCCGCTCGTCGAGCAGCCGCGCGGTCGCCGCCAGCGCCGCGTCCTTGGCGTCCGTCGGCGCGCTCGCCAGCGCCCGCGCGGCGCGCTTGGCGGCGATGCAGCTCTCGGCGATGGTCCTGGTCGCTACGGCCATGCTGGAAGGGTAACCGCCCGCGCTCCGCACCCCGCCAACCGGCACACAAACGTTCCGAAGTTGGCCCTAGACCAGCACGAAGCGGTCGCGGTGTATGACCTCTTCGGGCTTGTCGGCCGGGCGCTTGATTTCGCCGCTGCGTTTGCCCTTGATCGCTCGCAGGCGGCCCGACGAGACCTCCGACACGCCATGGCCGATGACCGCGCCGCCGGCCGCCGACCTGACCGCGACCACGTCGCCGGCGTCGAACTTGCCGCCGCTCCGCACCACCCCCACGGGCAGCAGGCTGGACCCCTTTTCGCGCAGCACCCGCTCGGCTCCCTTGTCGACGAACAGCGAACCGACCGGCCGGGTCCCGTATTTGAGCCAGAGCTTGAAGACCGAGGTCTTCTCCCGCCGGCGCGCCGGCGGGAAGCTGGTTCCCGGCGGCCGCCCGGCGACCACCCGCCTAAGCACGTCGCGGCGGTGGCCGTTGCAGATCACCACCGCCACCCCCGACTTGGCCGCCATCTCGGCCGCCGCGACCTTGCTGCCCATCCCACCGCGGCCGAGCCGCGACGGATCGGCGCCGATCTCGATCCCGCCGAGCCGGTCGAAATCGTCGACCTCCTCGATCAGCCGCGCACCCGGGTCGCGGCGCGGATCGGCGTCGTAGAGCCCGTCGGTGTTCGTCAGCAGGACGAGCGCCCGCGCGTGGGTCAAGACGGCGATCTGGGCGGCGAGGAAGTCGTTGTCGCCGAAGTTGATTTCGTCGGTCGCGGTGGTGTCGTTCTCGTTGACGATCGGCACGATCTGCCACTTCAGCAGCCGCTCGATCGTCGCCAGGATGTTGCGGTAGTTCGCCCGGTTTTCGATGTCGGAGCGAGACAGGAGGATCTGCGCGGATTTCGTTCCCCGCCGTTTGAGGCGGTTGGCGTAGGCGCGGAAGATGTCCGCCTGGCCGATCGCCGAGGTCGCCTGCAGTTCGTCCATCGCCCTCGGCCTGCGCTCGATGCCGAGCAGGTTGGCGCCGCGCGCGATCGCCCCCGAGGTGACGAGCACTATCGACTCGCCCTCGCGGCTCAGCTCGTCGATCTGCGCGCAGATGTTGCCCAGCACCCGGTGGCGCAGCTCACCCGCGTCGTCGACGACGACCGAGGAACCCAGCTTTACTACCAGCGTCATGGCCGGCAAGTCTACGAGCGACGGGGGCCCGTTCAGCCACGAGCTGCGGGTCCGGTACGGGGAGTGCGACGCGCAGGGCATCGTCTTCAACGCCAACTTCCTCGCCTACGTCGACGTCGTCGTCACCGAGATCTGGCGTGAGTCGATGGGCTCCTACGACGCGCTGCTGGCGACCGGGGTCGACACCGTGGTCGCCGAGGCCAACCTGCGCTTCCGCGCGCCGGGCCGCTTCGACGACGTCTTGACGATCGAGGGCGGCTTCGACGGCCTGGGGACGACGAGCACGACGCTGAAGCTCCGGTTCCGCCGCGCCGACGAGCTCCTCTGCGACGCCGACATCCGCTACGTCTTCGTCGACGTGGAGAGCTGGCAGAAAACCGCGATCCCGGCCGAGGTGCGGGAGAGGCTCGGTCCGTTCCTGCTGGCTGAGTAGCGGGGGCCCGGCACCCGGTCCACCGGGGCGACAAGGGTCCCGGCCCGGCGAAGCCGACGCCCCGGACGTCGGTCCCCGTACGCCCCGCCGCGAGCCGCGGTCGACCTACGGCTCGCTATCCGATACTCAGGTCGACCGCGGTCGGCGGCTCGAAGCTCAGGTCGACCGCGGTCGGCGGCTCGAAACTCAGGTGGACCGCGGTCGGCGGCTCGAAACTCAGGTCGACCGCGCACGCCGCCGCGGCCGCGCACTCGATCCGTTCGGCGTCGCGGAGGCGCCGGCGCTCAGATGTGCAGCTCGAACTCGTGCTCGCCGATCCGGACGTCGTCGCCGGGCTCGAAGCCCGCTTTGGTGAGGGCGGCGATGACGCCGATCTCGGTGAGGCGCTGCTCGAGGTAGGCGAGCGCTTCTTCGTTGCCGGTGTCGTGGCGTTCGAAGAGGAGCTCGACGCCGCGGCCGCCGATGCGGAAGGCGCCGTCGTCCTCGCGCTCGACCCAGTAGCCGCCCTCGCCGGCGGGGCGGTAGACGCGGTGCTCGGACTCGAATTCCCCGGCGGGCACGCCCGCCGAGGCGCCGGTCGCGGCGGCCGGCGGCTGCACCGTCGCCAGCTCGACGAGGATCCGCCGGCGCAGGTCGTCGAGGCCCTCACCGGTCGCCGCGGAGACCGCCATCACGCCGAGCACCGAGTCGCCGAGCCGCTCCGCCCACTCCGCCACCGCCTCCTCGACCGCGGCGGGCTCCAGCAGGTCCCGCTTCGAGAGCACCACCAGCTCCGGCAGCCGCTCCAGCCCGGCCCCGTAGGCCTCCAGCTCCGCCCGCACCAGCTCGTAGTTGCCCGCCGGGTCGCCCTCCAGCGGCAACAGCTCGACCAGGTGGACCAGCATCGAGCAGCGCTCCACGTGGGCGAGGAACTCGTGGCCGAGCCCGGCCCCGGCCGCCGCCCCTTCGATCAGCCCGGGGATGTCGGCGATCACCGCCTGCCGGTCCTCGCCCTCGATCGTCCCCAAGGCCGGCGAGAGCGTGGTGAAGGGATAGTCGGCGACCTTCGGCGTCGCCCGCGTCAGCCGGCTGAGCAGCGAGCTCTTGCCCGCGTTCGGCAGCCCGACCAGGCCGACGTCGGCGAGCAGCTTCAGCCGCAGCTCGATCCAGTCGGCCTCCCCCTTCGTCCCTTTCTCGGCGAAGCGCGGCGCCTGCCGGGTCGAGGTCGTGAAGCGCCGGTTGCCGTGCCCGCCGCGCCCACCCTGGGCGACGACCGCCGTCTGCCCCGGCTCGACCAGGTCGACGGCGGCCCCCTCGACCGTGACCGCCTGGGTCCCCGGCGGCACCGGGATCAGCCGATCGTCCCCGCGCGCCCCGTGCCGGTTGGCCCCTTCCCCGTGGCGCCCCCGTTCGGCGCGGAAGTGCTTCGAGCCGCGCAGCGCGCCCAGATCACGGCGCGAGGGATCGCAGACGAGCACGACGTCCCCCCCGTGCCCACCGTCGCCGCCGTCGGGCCCGCCCTTCGGCACGTGGGCTTCGCGCCTGAAGCTGATGCAGCCGTTGCCGCCCGCACCGCCCCCGACCCAGATTTTCGCCGTGTCATCCAAGGATCAGGACCAGGATAAAAAAAGGGCGCCGATCGGCGCCCCTGATTTCGGCAGAGCCGAGAGCTCAGTCGTCGCCGAGGACGCTGATCGTGCGGCCCTTGCGGGTCGAGTGGAAGGAGACCTTCCCCTCGCTGGTCGCGAAGATCGTGTGGTCGCGACCGATGCCGACGCCCTCGCCGGGCCAGAACTTGGTGCCGCGCTGGCGGACGATGATCTCGCCGCCGTGGACCTGCTGGCCCGCGAACACCTTGACGCCGAGCATGTTGGGGTTCGATTCGCGGCCGTTGCGGCTCGAACCGAGGCCTTTCTTGTGGGCCATGTCCTAGGCCTCCTCTTTCGCGGCTTTGGCGGGGGCTTTCTCGGCGTCGGCTTTTTTGGCCGCGCCGCCTTTGGCGCCTTTGAGGCTGGTCACCTCGAGCTTGGTCAGCTCCGACCGGTGCCCCGCGCGTTTGCGGTAGCCCTTCTTCGCCTTGTATTTGAAGACTTTGACCTTCGGGCCGCGCAGGTGGCCCGCCACTTTGGCCTCGACTTTGACTTTCGCCAGGTCTTTCGCCCCGACGATCACGTCACCGTCACGGAAGAGCACCGGACGCAGGGCGACTTTGTCGCCCTCCTTGGCATCGAGCCGATCGACCAGCAGGGACGTGCCCTCCTCGACCTTGTACTGCTTTCCACCGCTTTCGACCACCGCGTACATGCTTGCTCAGATCCTCTTCCGATTACTCGTCCGAACTGCCTTGTTTGGCGCGCGAACGCCCCCGGCCGCCTCGACGGCCGCGACTGCGTTTGCGCGAAGGAGCGTCGGATTCTAGCCCGTCGCCGTCGGCAGCGCCGTTTGAGCCCGCGTCCGGGTGCCCGTTGGCGTTCTCGCCGCCCAGCAGCGAGGCGATCGCCGCCGCCCGCTCGACCTCCTCGATCCGCACCAGCTTGCGCTCGCCGACGAAGGGGCCGCCGCCGGTGACGCTGACGATGTAGGAGTCGATCCGGGCCACCGCGTCGGCGTCGTTGTACATGTGGGGCTCGTCGATCTTGACCAGCACCTCCTCGCCGACCTTGAACGGCAGCGCCCGCTCCTCGATCGCCGCCCGGGTCCCCGACTCGACCACTTCGAAGGTGTCGATCGCGTTCGCGTCGCCGCCCTCGAAGTGGAAGCGCTTGCCGGTTTCCTCCTCCAGCTCGGTGAGCCCGCTGTCGGGGTCGGTGAGCGCCGCGGCGACTTTCGGGTTGACCCGGACGAGAAACGCCTCGTCGCCCTTTTCGGCGACGATTTCGCGCATTTTCCGCAGGCCGTCCAGGGCCACCGTCTCGGCCGAGAGGACCACCCCCTCGCCGTGACACGTGGGACAGATCTCGGTGAGAATCTCGCGCACCCCGTCGGTGACGTTCTGGCGCGTCATCTCGACCAGGCCGAGCGGCGACACCTCGACCACGTAGCTCTTCGACTTGTCGGCGTCGAGGGCTTTGCGCATCACCTTCAGGACTTTGTCCCGGTTCGACGCGCGCGCCATGTCGATGAAGTCGATCACGATGATCCCGCCGATGTCGCGCAGCCGCAGCTGCCGCACCGCCTCCTCGGCGGCCTCGGTGTTGACCTTGGTGATCGTCTCCTCGAGCCCGCCTTTGCCGCGCCCGGTGAAGCTGCCGCTGTTGACGTCGATCACCGTCAACGCCTCGGTGTAGTCGATGATCAGGTAGCCGCCGGAGGGCAGGTCGACGCGCCGGTTCAGGGTCGAGTCGATCTCCTTGTCGATCCCGTATTTCTCGAACAGGGTCTTCTTCTGCCCTTTGTAGAGTTCGACCCCGCCGACCAGCTCGGGAGCGGTCCGCTGGAAGAAGTGCGTCACCCGCTCGAACTGCTTCTCCGAGTCGATGATCGCCTTTTCGAACTCGTTGAGGAAGACGTCACGCAGGACGCGGACCGAGAGGTCGGCCTCCTGGAAGACCATCGCCGGCGCCTTGATGTCCGCCGAACGCCGCTCCAGCACCTCGTTCAGCTTCTGCAGGTAGGAGATCTCCCGCACGAAGTCGGATTTTTTCGCCCCGTGGGCGGCGGTCCGGACGATCAGCCCGCCTGGCCCTTTGTAGGTCCGGTCGACCATCTTGCGCAGCCGGTCGCGCTCTTTGTCGGCCAGCCGCCGGCTCACGCCGACCCCCGACCCGTGCGGGGCGAAGACCAGGTAGCGCCCGGCGATCGAGACGTTCATCGAGAGCCGCGCGCCCTTCGTCTTCAGCGGGTCCTTGACCACCTGGACCAGGATCTCCTGGCCCGGCTTGATCAGCTCGTTGATCCGCGCGCCCTTGCCGGAGCCGCGGCCGCGCCGCGGCGCCTGCGATCCGTCGGGCAGGACGATCTCGTCGACGTGGAGGAAGCCGTTGCGCTCGAGGCCGATGTCGACGAAGGCGGCCTCCATGCCGGGCAGGACGTTGTCGACCTTGCCCTTGTAGATGTTGCCGACGATCGAGCGACGACCGCGCCGCTCCATGTAGAGCTCGGCGACGTTGGCCTGGGAGCCTTTCGCCTTCGCCTCGAGTACGGCAACGCGCGTCTCGCCACGCTCGGCGGACACCAAAATCGTTTTTTTCATTCGGTTATCTCAGTTCGGATAGGTACGCGAGCGAGGGTCCTCTACAGAGGCGTCACCACGCGAACCTTCCCTGCCGGCTGAGACGCGCCTGGATATTGATGCTCTGAAGGACTCCAACCGCCAAGAAGGTAGCGAGCACGGAGGACCCTCCGTAGCTCATCAACGGCAAGGGGATGCCCGTGATGGGCATGATGCCGAGGCACATCCCGACGTTGACGAACACCTGGAACAAGAGCTCGACGGCTATCCCGCCGGCTACCAAGATCCCGTAGGAGTTCTTCGAGAGCGTCACGATCCGCAGCGCCCGCCAGATGAGAAGGGCGTACAGGGATAGGACGAACGCGGCGCCCAAGAACCCGTAGCGCTCGCCGATCACCGCGAAGATGAAGTCGGTCGAGCGCTCGGGCACGAAGTCGAGCCGCGTCTGGGTGGCTTGGTTGCCGCGCCCGGTCTTCTGACCGGCGCCGATGGCAACCATCGATTGGTCCTGCTGGTAGCCCGCACCCGCCGGATCCGAGCTCGGATGCAGGAACGAGGTGAGCCTCTGTTCCTGGTATTCCTTGAGCACGGGGTGGCCGACGGCGGGCGCCACCACGAGGACTAAAGCTATGAGGGCGGCGATGGCGCCGCCTATGACAGCGAAGTGAGGCCATGGAACTCCCCCGAAGTACATCACGGCGAGGGTTCCGACGACCAGCACGAGGGCGGTGCCGAGGTCCGGCTGCAGGAAGACCATCGCCGCCGGGAACAGTCCCAGAGCCAGATAGCGGGCCGTTCGCCGCAGCGGCGAGCCCCTCCGCGCGCCGTCGATGACGAAGCCCGCCAGGGCCAGGACGAGCAGCAGCTTGGCCAGCTCGGAGGGCTGGAAGGAGAAGAACGGGAGTTCGAAGGAGCGCCGCGAGCCGAGCGCCGCGGCGCCGACGAAGAAGACCAGCGCGATCGAGGCGCAGAGGAAGGTGTAGATGCCGACGCGGAGCTCGCGGAAGCGCGAGTAGTCGACCCGGCCGAGGACCAGCATGCCGACGATCCCGGCGATCCCGTAGATCGCCTGGCGCTCGACGTAGTAGTGCGGGTTGCCGGGAACATCGTGCAGGGTCGCCTGGCCGAGGGTGAAGACGCTGAAGGCGACCAGCGCGATCGCGGCGAGGGTCAGCACCCAGTCCATCTGGGCGAGGCCGAGCCGCTCGCCGAGCGTCGGCCGGTCGTCGAAAAGCTCCGGCCGCGCCTGGCGCGCCCGCGTCGCGTACATCATCCGACGCCCCCGGTTTCCGTCGCCGGCGGGGCTTCTTCTTCGACGTATGCGCCGGTTTCGGTCGCTTCGCCGGCTTCACCCGTTTCCGATTCGCCTTCCTTTTCCGCTTCCTGCTTGAGCTGGTGGGCGAAATACGCTTCGAGGATCTGCTTGTTCGCGGGGGCGGCGGTTTCGGCGCCGAAGCCGCCTTCCTCGATCGTCACCACGGTGACGATGTCCGGGTTCGGATACGGGGCCAAGGAGATGAACCAGGCCTGGTTGGCGTGGGGGAAGCCGCGTTCGGCGGTGCCGGTCTTGCCCGCGATCGGGATCGGGAATTCCTTGAAGACACTCGTCGCCGTCCCACCCGGCCCGGAGGTCACGTCATGGAGCCCTTCCATGATCAGCTGCCGGTATCCGGGGTCGATCTTCACGTGGCGGCGCGGGCCCGGGTCGATTTCCCGCAGGACCCGGCCGGCCGGGTCCATCACTTCCTTGCCCAGGTGCGGCGTGACGATCGTGCCCCCGTTCCCGAGCGCCGCGTAGGCGATCCCCATCTCCAGCGGGTCGGTCTGCAGATACCCCTGGCCGACCGCCAACTGGATGTTCTGTCCCGGCCCCCAGGATTCGATGTATTCGTTCCCGTCGGCGATTTCTTCTTCCGTCCACTTCTTGCTCGGCACCAGCCCTTCGGCGCCCGGCGGCAAGGGCAGGTCGATTCCGGTCGGCCGCCCGATCCCCATCTTCGCCGACCATTCCTGCAGGTAGTCGGTCTTCCACATTTTGTAGCCCTGCGTGTAGAAGAAGACGTCGGAGGACTTTTCCAGCGCCGGCACCAGCGTGATCGGGCCGTTGATCTCGCCTTCGGAGTTTTCGAACGTCTGGCCGCCGACTTCGATCGACCCGGTGTCGTCGACGACGGTGTCGGGCGTGAAGACGCCGTTTTCGAGCCCCGCCAGCGCGGTGATGATCTTGTAGGTCGAGCCCGTCGGGTAGGCCGACGAGGTAGCCCGGTTGAAAAGCGGGTCGCCCGTTTCTTCGGAGGAGAGTTCTTCGTACTGCTTGTTCGACAGCGGCTTGGTCCAGACCGACGGATCGTAGGTCGGCGCCGAGCCCATCGCGAGGATTTCCCCGGTCTTGACGTTCATCGAGACGAAGGCGCCCGGCAGCCCGCGTTCGGCGAGCGCCGCTTCGCCCGCCTTCTGCATCGCCGGGTTGATCGTCAGCTTCAGGTTGTCCCCCGGCTGCGGCGGCGTCGAGGTCAGGTTCCCGCCCGGCGTCGGCTCCCCCATCGCGTTCACCTGGTAGCGCGAGATCCCCGGCGTCCCGCGCAGGATCTTGTCGTAGCTGTACTCGAGGCCTTCCTTGCCGACCACTTCGCCCGGTTCGGTCCCCACATAGGGCCCGCTTTCGAGTTCTTTTTCGGAGACCTCGCCGGTGTGGCCGAGGATCTGCGCCGCCTCGTCTTCTTCCGGATAGTTGCGGACGAAGACTTTTTCCACCGTCACCCCGGGGAACTTCCCCTTGTGTTCTTCGATGTAGTAGATGAGGTCGTAGCCGACGCCGCGACGGATCGTGAGCGGCGCCCCGGCGGCGACGATCTTCTCTTCTTCGGCGATCCGCTTGCGCACCTGGGGCAGCTTCAGGTGGACGAGTTCGCCGATCTGCTTCAGCTCGGCGGCTTCTTCGGCGGGGTCTTCCGGCAGTTTGGTCGGATCGACCTGGAGCGCCAGGCTGGTCCGGTTGTCGACCAGGACGTCGCCGTTGCGGGCGACGATTTTGCCCCGCGGGGCGATGATCTTGGCCGAGCGGGTGCGGTTGTTCTTCGCCTCGGCGAGGTTCGAGGCGCCGTCGATGATCTGCAGGGACCAGAGGCGGAAGAAGAGGATCGCGAAGAGCGCCACGGCGACCCCGCCGACGACGGCGATCCGCAGCGCCATGCGGCTCGGCCGCGCCCGGTCCTCCGGTCGCAGGTACATCAGCGGCCCTTTCCCGTCGCCACCGGCCTACGCTCCCAGCACCGTCGGTCGTCGCGTCCGCCGCACCGTCGCCTCGTCGACCAGCGCCGGGCGCACCAGGCGCCGCAGGCCGGCGTAGATCGCCCAGCCGAGGAAGAAGGCGAAGACGCTCTTGATCAGCATGTCGCGCAGCACCAGGATGCTGACGTCGGTGTGGATCCCGAACATCGCCTCGACCGCGCCGAAGCCGAGCTCGGCGGCGAAGGTGAGCAGCGCGCAGAGGAGCGGGGCGACGAAGCGGCTGTGGATCTCGAAGCGCTCGCGGAAGGTCCCCGCCGCGTAGCCGACCGCGATCAGCACCAGCGAGGCGCCGCCGAGCGGCTGGATCAGCAGGCAGTCGAGCAGGAAGCCGATCGCGAAGCCGGAGACGGCCCCGGTCATCGTCCCGCCCAGCAGGCCGAGGCTGACCACCAGCGCGGGCAGCACGTCGGGGCTGACGTGGAACAGCTCGACCTGGGAGAAGAAGGTCAGCTGCAGCAGCACGCCGAAGAGCCCGACGAAGATCAGCCGGGCGACGATTTTCGGGGTCAGGATCACTTGCGGCTTCCCCCCGTGAGCACCTGGACGGTGCCGATGTTGCGGAGGTCGGCGTAGGGGCGCACGTTCACCTTTTCCTGCGCCTCCTGCACGATCAGCGAGGCCTTGGTGATTTCGCCGACCGGGATGTTGGGCGGGAAGCGCGATTCGATCCCTTCGCCCGACCAGCCCGAGGTCACCACCGCCTGGCGTTTGTGGACGTTCTTGTCCGAGTTGAGGAAGCTGAGGACGAGGGTTTCCGGTTCGCCGACCGTCGGCTTGACGATCCCCAGGGTCCCGGTCGGGACCACCTTGACCCCGATCGCGCTCGAGTGGTCGGAGAGCAGCATCACCTTCGCGGTGCCGCCGGTGACCGCGGTCACCTGGCCGATCAGCCCGTCGGGATCGATCACCGGGTCGTGCGGCTTCACCCCGTCGCCGGAGCCGACGTCGATCATCACGTCGCTGAACCAGACCGTCGGCGAGAGGCCGATGACGCGACCGGTCACCGGTCGGTAGCCGCTCGGGATCGCGCCGGATCGGTCGAGCTTCAGCAGGCCGCGGAATTCTTCGTTTTCGGCGAGCGCGACCTTGCCGCCGACCGCCTCCTTGCGGGCCACCTGCAGTTCTTCTTCGAGCCTGTGGTTCTTGCCCCGCGCGTCGAAGGTTTCGTCGACCCAGTTGATCAGGTCGCGGGCGGGCTTGAGCGCCCGGTCGAGGACCGTGGAGACCGGCGCGAAGACCGCCGTGACGCCGCGCTGGAGGCCGTTGGAGCCCTGCCCGTAGGTGAGGGTCAGCAGCGCGAAGGAGCCGACGATCAGGAGGGCGAGGACGGCGCGGCGGCGGCGTACTTGCTTGCGATACACCCGCCCCGCCCTACCTCGGACCGGTGCGGTGGATCGTCTCGAACTCCTCCAGCGAGATCCCCGAGCCGACCGCGACGCAGGTCAGCGGCGACTCGGCCAGCTGGCAGGGCATCTGGCACTCGTCGTGGAGCCGCTGCTCGAGGCCCTGCAGGAGGGCGCCGCCACCCGCCAGGGTGATGCCGCGATCCATGATGTCGCCGGCCAGCTCCGGCGGCGTCTGGTCGAGCGTCTCCTTGACCGCGGCGACGATGTGGCCGACCGGCTCCTCGAGCGCCTGGCGGACCTCCTCGGAGCTCAGTTCGATCGTTTTCGGCAGCCCGCTGACCAGGTCCCGGCCGCGGATCTCGGTGCGGACCTCGGTCGGCAGCGGCGCCGCCGAGCCGGCCTCGAGCTTGACCTCCTCGGCGGTCTGGGCGCCGATCGCCAGCTTGTAGGTGTTTTTGCAGTGGGCGACGATCGCCTCGTCGAGCTCGTCGCCGCCGACCCGGATCGACTGCGAGACGACGATCCCGCCGAGGCTGATCACGGCGACCTCGCTGGTGCCGCCGCCGATGTCGACGATCATCGAGCCGGTCGGCTCGGCGACCGGCAGGCCGGCGCCGATCGCCGCCGCCATCGGCTCCTCGATCAGGTAGGCCTGGCGGGCGCCGGCCGAGAGGCAGGCCTCCTCGACCGCGCGCTTCTCGACCCCGGTCACCCCGGAGGGCACGCAGACGACCACCCGCGGGTGGGCGAAGCGGTTCGAGTGAACCGACTGGATGAAGTGCCGCAGCATCTGTTCGGTCACCTCGAAGTCGGCGATCACGCCGTCCTTCAGCGGCCGGATCGCGGTGATGTTGCCGGGCGTGCGGCCGATCATCCGCTTCGCTTCGACGCCTACCGCGTGCACCTGGCCGGTTTTCGTATCGATCGCGACCACCGAGGGCTCGGACAGCACGATGCCGCGCCCGCGCACGTAGACGAGCGTGTTCGCGGTGCCGAGGTCGACCGCCATGTCGCGCCCGCCGAGGCGGAATATCCGGGTCAACCAGCTCATATTTCAGTCCGTTCGCCGGGCAGAACGGTCCATGATTGCAAGCGTGCCAAGTCGAAACGCGGCCGACCCGCACGGCGCAGAAAATCCATCGCTTGCAGGATTAATTGCGGCTTACGGCGCGCTAATGCGCCGCTAAGAAGCGCGCCTCAAAGGGCACATTCCTCGCGCCCGTGCGCAGGTGGATGGGGCGCTGGTGCCGGGCGGCGGGTGCAGGGCGCGCGGCGGACGGGCGCGCGGCGGACGGGTGCGGGGTGGCGGGTGCGCGGCGGACGGGTGCGGGGTGGCGGGTGCGGGGTGGCGCGGCGGACTGGTGAGGGTCCGGGGCCCGGTCGATCGAGGACCGTGCGTCCCGGGCGTCTCGGAG